>Ga0207675_100002231_pt1 | contig 19254 bp, 13 predicted proteins | sample KBSSwiS42_FD_184305 | JGI IMG/M metagenome (GOLD analysis project Ga0207675, IMG submission 184305) | Switchgrass rhizosphere microbial communities from Kellogg Biological Station, Michigan, USA - KBS Switchgrass S4-2 (SPAdes) (version 2) | ecosystem: Host-associated > Plants > Roots >...
GATGCGCCTGCGCGACGACCCGAGGCCGATGATCTACGTTCCCTACCAGCAGCATCTAACGGATTACGCCGGAACCGGTCCGTTCTACCTTCATGCGCGGGTGGACTTCGCCATACAAACCCAGCTCGCCGATCCGGCGGCCGTGACGAGGGCCATACGCCAGATCGTGGTGGACGTGGACTCGTCTGTGGCGGTCGACAAAGTGATTCCGATGCGGGAGCGTCTCTTCGACTCGGCGGCGAACGACCGTTTCTGGCTGCGCCTGCTCGGCGTCTTCGGAGGGCTCGCCGTTTTTCTCGCGACCGTCGGCATCTACGGCGTCATCGCCTACGCGGTGGAGCAGCGCGCCCACGAATTCAGCATCCGCACAGCGATGGGCGCCGGACGGCGGGACATCGTCCTCCTCGTCCTCCGCGAAGGGCTCATCGTCACGGTCGTCGGGATACTGATCGGCCTCGCCGCGGCCTTCGGCTTGACTCGGCTCATCGCGAGCCAGCTCTACGGCGTCACGGCCACGGACCCTTTGACGATAGCCATCGTCGTGCTGTTGCTGACGGCGATCGCCATGCTCGCGTGCGTCATTCCCGCTCGACACGCCGCCAGCGTCGAGCCGCTCAGGGCGCTGCGCGTCGAGTAGCTCGTTTGGCGAGCACGCACGCCCGGAAATTCCAGTCGCGCGAAAACTATTGAGAAAGAGATCGCGTCGTAGCCGTTCGGCCACGGATCGCGGAACCGTCATCGCGGCCCTATCGACGCTGCTACCCACCGCACCGGCCTCGATGTAGGTCGCGCTGCCTCGCACATCCTCGGCAACTCGGCGGCTCGTCAAACGCCCCGCCGGGGGGCGCAGCGATCTGCCGTCCGTGGGCATGCGACTTGCATTCCTGTTTAGGGCCGCAAGGGTAGCGGCGAACGTCCATGTAAGGGAGGACGCATGAACAGCTGGCGCGGCTTGGCTCTTTCTGTGCTCGTCTGTGGAATAGCCGCCTGCGGCGGAGGCGGAGGCGGGTCACCCGCTCCGGCTCCCGCTCCGGTTCCCCCCAACCCGGGTCCCCCTGCGGCGGTCAACGCCGCCCCCGTCGCGACTGCCGACAATTTCGGCGCAAGCCGCGATCGCTCGCTTGCCGTCGCGGCCCCCGGCGTGCTCGCCAACGACAGCGACGCCGACGGCAACGCGCTGACGGTGAAGCTTGCCAGCGACACAGCGCACGGCACGCTGACGTTGAAACCCGATGGCTCGTTCAGCTACATGCCGACCTCAGGCTTCACCGGAACGGATGAATTCACCTACGCGGCGAACGACGGCAAGATGGACAGCGCCGCCGCCAAAGTGACGATCGCCGTCGGCGACCCGGCTCTGTTCTCGGACTCCTTCACGCGCGCGACCAGCCCGATCGTCGGCAACGGTTGGGTCGAAGTCGAAGCAACCGGCGCGAACGCCGCCCTGGTCGCGCTCGATGGAACGCGCCTGAGCTTCTTCGACACTTCAGAGGCCGTGATGCGGCCGATCGCGAGGCATAGCTTCAATGAAGTTTCCTCGGGATACCTCGAGTGGAAGTTCGAGCTCGACTGGACCAAGACTGGCACCGACGCCGCTTACGAAGTGCACATGCAGCTCGGCAACGGCGCGCAAATGACCGCCGCCTCGGCTACGACCGGAGTCGGCATCGATCTCGTATGGGGGCGCATCGGCGGCGTGGATCAGACGCTCGGCTATCGCAAGGCTGGGGCCACCACGGCGCTGAAGCCGCTCACCGGGCATGCGGCGATCCGCGTGCGCGTCGATTTCGCCACCCTCGCGTACGACGTCTACGTCGATGGCCAGAAAGTCGGATCGCCAATCCCGCTCGAGACAGCCATCGCGATCGACACCATGCGGTTCTTCAGCGATGGCGTGAACGAGGAAGCGTTCTCGGGCCGGTCGTTCGACTCCATCAGCGTCGAAGCTGGGTATTCCGACGGCGTGACTCGGAACGCCGCTCCCATCGTTCCCGATCAACGCGTCTGGTCCGACGACGCGCTGGCGAAAGACATCACGCTGTCGTACACGGACGTCGACGGTCCCGGACCGCACACGTTCGACATCGTCGACGGGCCGCAGCACGGCACGCTCGGCAGCGACGACGGCGATGCGACCGTCACCTACACGCCCGCCGGGGGCTTCATCGGAACGGACCGCTTCACGTTCCGAGTTAGCGACGGCGTCGCGAACTCGGGCCTCGCGACGATGCAGGTCGTCGTCCAACACTACCCGGGCGCCACGTGGGAGACGAGGACTCCCGCCCAGGCCGGCCTGGACATCTCATGGCTCGATCGACTAGCCGGAACTGTCGGCGGCGTCGGCACCGTCATCAGGGATGGCTACGTCGTCTATACCTGGGGCGATCAAGCCGCCAGACCGGACTGGGCTTCGGCCTCCAAGCCCATATTGCACACGTTGCTGGGCTTCGCCCTTCAGGAGGGTAAGATCGCCTCCCTCGATGAACCCATCGGGAAGTGGGTGCTCGCCGGCACGGGCGGCGCGCTGCGGCCCGAGGACGAATCGATGACGTTCGCGCAGCTCATGAACATGACGAGCGGCTACGGGGTCATCGAAGTGCCCGGCGCGGCGTGGGACTACAACGACCACGCGTCCCAACTCAAGAACAAGCTCATCGGCGCCATTCTCGGCGAACCGCTGGACGCGCAGCTGCTAACGCGGCTCGCGCCGCTGCAACTCCAAGACGGCGCGGTGCTCACGGTGCGAAACAACTACGGCGCGTCGACGACGACGCGCGACTTCGCCCGCATCGCGTGGTTCTGGATGAACCGCGGCAACTGGCGCAACCAGCAAGTCCTTTCGGGCAAGTTCTTCGACGACAACATGCGACCCCAGGTGCCGGGCTCGCTGCCGCGGACGACGGCGCCGGAAAACGGCCCCGCCGACGACTACTTGAATGCCGGTACGGTGGGCGGCAACGTGAATCAGACGCGGTACGGCCCCGGCCTGTTCGGCTCGAGCTGGTGGTTCAACGACACGGTCGGCACGACGGGCCTTCGTGCCTGGTCCTCCGCACCGCTCGATGCGTTCCAGGCGAACGGCCATTGGAACCGAGAGATCGTCGTCATGATCCCGAGCTGGAACCTCGTCGTCGCGACGGCTGGCAACTGGGGCAGCTTCGCGCCGGGCGACCCGGCCTCCGGTATGAACCAGGCGCTGCGATTCTTGAGGTCAGCCGTTGTGCCATAGGGCCTCTCCCGTTCCCGCGCGATCGCGTGCGAGTGGCTTGCGACGACAACCTAAGGCCGTTGGGCTAATCCAGTGTGTGGAATTGCCGGCATAGTTCCCAGTCGTGACCTAGATCCCGCGCAGCTCGAGCGCTGGGTGCGGCGGATGTGCCAATCGATGGTGCATCGCGGCCCCGATGATGAAGGCGTATTCATCTCGCCCGATGTTGGAATCGGCGCGCGCCGCCTCGCGATCATGGACGTCCAGAACGGCCGGCAGCCGATGTACAGCGCCGACGGCCGGCACACCATCGTGTTCAATGGCGAAATCTACAACTACGTTGCGCTTCGCAATGAGTTGCAGCGCAGAGGTTGCCACTTCGCCACGAACTGCGATACCGAGGTGGTGCTGCGGCTATTCGAAGTCGAGGGCATTGACGGCTTTCAGCGCCTGGAAGGCATGTTTGGCGTCGCTATTTGGGACCGATCTGAAAAGCGCCTGACTATCGCGCGGGACTGGCTCGGGCAGAAATCCGTCTATTGGACGCGCTGCCAATTCGGCTGGGCCTTCGCTTCCGAGATCAAAGCACTGCTCGTTCTGCCCGGAGTGCCGCGGCGCATGAATCTCGTGGCGCTGTCTCACTACATGAGCATGCGGTACCTGCCGGGCGAGCACACGTTTTTCGAGGGCATTCACAAACTGCCGGCGGCCCACGCGCTCGAGGTGACAGCGTCGAGTGCCACGGCCACGCTGCTGTGGACACCGACATACGAACCGAAGTTTGCTGGCAGCGAAGCAGCTTTGCTCGATGAGCTCGACTCGCTTCTCGGTAAGGTGGTCGGCGAGCACCTCATGAGTGACGTGCCGCTCGGTGCTTTCCTGTCCGGCGGCATCGACTCCAGCTTGATGGTGGCTTATGCAGCCCGCGCTTCGAAAGAGCCACTACGAACATTCAGCGTCGGCGTAGACGACGAATCACAGAGCGAGCTTCCATGGGCGCGCATGGTTGCGCAGCGCTACAAGACGCGCCACACCGAAACTATTCAGAATACGGATCTCGCATCGCTGACGCCGCAGATGGTTGCCGCACTCGAAGAGCCGGTGGATCCGTTCGCCTGTGGTGTCTATGTGGTGTCTCGTGCAGCAGCCAAGCATGTGAAGGTTGCAATCGGTGGCGATGGCGGCGACGAATTGTTCGCTGGTTACGACCGCTACAAGGGGCAGGAGCTAGCGGAGATCTATTCACACGTGCCGCGCGTTCTGCGGCACAAAGTGCTGCGTCCGGTGCTCCGGAGGTTTCCGGACAGCTTCGGGTACAACTCGTTCGCCAGTAAGCTGCGCTGGCTGGATGAAACGGCAGATTTCGACGGTTTCGAACGGTACGCGCACAGCGCGGCCATCCTTAGATTCACTCATGCGCGCAAGCAGGCACTCTTCACGCATTCCGCGTGGGCGCGCATCGGCACCGCGACGAGCGAGAGACTGCTCGAGCAGTATTTCCACGACGGCGCGGCATCCGCATTCGTAGACAGGATGTTGCACGCAGATTGCATGACTCGCTTGTCGGATCATCAACTGCCGATCACGGACAAGATGGCCATGGCGCACAGCCTCGAGTTGCGCAGCCCGTTCCTTGATCGGCGCGTAGCCGAATTTGCAATGCGAATCCCGACGCAGCTGAAGATGAAGAAGGGCCGCGTCAAGTACGTCACCCGTAAGCTGGCGGAGCGCTATCTGCCACACGAGCTCGTCTACCGGCGCAAACAGGGGTTCGGTTTTCCGCTCGCGTTGTGGCTGCGTGGCAGGCTCCGTCCACTGTTAAGCCGTGCCATAGAGGAAAGCCGGTTGGTCGAAGCCGGTGTCTTCCGCGCCGACGAGATGATGCGTCTCGCGCAAGAGCACTGGAGCGGCGTGAACGATCACAACTATCGGCTGTGGATGCTGTTCAACCTCGAGATGTTCTGGAGGCACTTCATCGATGGGGTGAGCGTCGACAAGCTCGAAGAGTGGATTGCATCGAGCATGTCGGCCGAATCCGCCTCCGAGGTGATTGAGCCGGCGGTGCCGATCGGCAACAGGGACCGACTCCCAGAGCTACACGTCGGAGCTCCCGCGGCAGACGATCGCGCCGGTTGAAGGATGACTCGCTGCTGCCGGAAGCCAGCATCTCTGGCACCGCAGCCAGAGTACAATCGGCCAAAACCGTATGGGCTCTTGAGAGCCTAGGGGGGAGCGGTCATGACCACAGTCTCTCGACTGGCTGCCGCGTTCGCGGCGCTGACGATCCAGTGCGTGCCCGCCTGGGCTCATCATTCGGTCGCCGCGGAATTCGACACCGCGAATAGGGGCGAGCTCAAAGGCGAGATCACGCACGTGTGGTTCACGAATCCCCATGTCCGTTATCGCCTCACGACTCGTAACGAAGACGGCTCGACCGAGGACTGGGAGCTGCAAGGCGGCAACGTGACGAATCTGCTCCGTCAAGGATGGCGCGAGGATTCGATCCGCGTCGGTGACCGCGTCACCGTCTCGGGCGCCCTCGGGCGCGCCGGTGCGAAGAAGCTCCAGATCAGCGACATCGTGACGTCAGACGGTACACGTCTGCCGCAAAGAACCGGAGCCGGCGCTCCCAACCGCAACGAGATCCACGCGAGCGCGGACAAACAGTACGGCCGTGCCGGCGGCAAGAGCGCTTACCCCGTCGACATCACGGGTTCGTGGCGAAACGACTACCGTTGGACCGTCACGGTGGACGACCTCGCACCGAAGCCGGTGCCGTTCACGGCCGACGGGCGCCGCCTCTATGAAGCCACGCAGCCGTGGCACGATTATTCGCTGCGCTGTGTCGCTCCCGGATTGCCGCGCATCTTCGGTGCGCCGTACAACGTCGATGTCGTCGATGCCGGCGATCACTATCTGATGGTCTATCTCGAGCACAACACGCCGCGGCGCATCTGGATGGACGGACGATCGGCGCCGCCCGACGCGCCGGCCACGCCGATGGGCTTCTCGGTCGGTCGATGGGAAGGCGGCGTGCTCGTCGTCGAGACGACGCATTTGAGCGCCGGGTGGCTGGATGGGTCCGGACTGCCGATGTCAGGCGAGGGCACGCGCACCGTCGAGCGTTACGTGCCGAGCGCGGATCGTCTGTCGATCGATCGCACGATGACGATTTACGATCCGTACTACACCCAGCCGCTCGTTCGGCAGCGATACTCGGCACGCGACGACGCCGTCGACTTGACCGAGCAGGCGTCCTGCGATCCGGACAGCTTCTATCGCGACCTGTCGACGAGCGGGCGGCTCGAGGAGCACTTCAATCGTTAGCCGCGATCGGTTGGGCGACCGGAGCAGACTATGAGAGAGGCGCTGATCGGCGCGCTCGTGGCCACGACCGTATGCGTCGGCGCTTTTCTGATCGAGGAACGCTTCGACGATGACGACGCGCGGACGGCAGCGGCCGGCGACGCCGCGGGCTCGCGGGCGCCGATCTCGTTCCGCTACACGGACGAGCCCACAGAGGACAGCTGGGTCGCGGGCGCGCGCGCCGCGGGCGCCGACGATCGATCGCTGTCCAGCGCGTCGAATTCGATTTGCTTCCTGACGAAGATCGAGGTCAAGGGCTTTCAGGGTCCTGAGGATTCCGGTACGTGCCGCGTCGCGGTCGATGGCTTCACGGGGTTTTGGCAGGTGACTGCCGACGTGCCCGAAGGAAGCCGGGCGGAAATCCGCTGCAACGCGCGTTGTCTCGTCTGGGAATAGGGGGCAGAGAATGAGCAAGCTCGAGTCGATGCAGGGCGCCGCACGGATGGCCGTGCTGGCCGCGGCTCTCGCGCTTTACGCGCCCGGGGCTCTTGCTCACCACAATTCCCAAGCCGAGTTCGGCGCGTTCGGCTCGGATACGATCGCCGTCGAAGGGACGATCGTCGACGTTCATTGGAGCAATCCGCACATCAGCATCGACATTCGGACGACGGGCGGAGATCTACCGGCCGGTCAGAACTGGCGGTTGGTCAGCCATCCCGTTCAGATCATGAATGACTACGGATTCGTGCGCGAGGAATTCACCGTCGGCGACCGCGTCAAGCTGCTCGGTTGGAAGAACGTGCGCGGCGCCCCGCAGATCTGGCCGCGGGCGATTCAGGTCAACGACGGGCCGCTGAAGTCGAATCTCCGTTTCACCGACATGATCGATATCGCGAAGGGCACGTTCGACGCGATGCATATCCAGCCCGCGGCCAACCTGAACGGGTCTCCGCCCGAGCGCGCCGGGCCGGAAACGGTCGCGAAGCTCAAGCAGATGGGGCTGATCGACGAAAAGGGCCTCATGATCTGGCCTCCGCGCTAAGTCATTCGACGCGTTTCCCCTAGCCGCGCTGCTCTGTGCGCCGGGTCACACAGGCCGTTTCTGTGCGCTGGCGCGCGGTCGCGCGGCCGTGGGGCTGCTACCGTGCGCACGATCTTTTCGTGGGGCAAGCATGTAGCGACGTCGCAACGATGATCGAGGACACTGCCAAACACTCGCGCGTCCAGAGAGCGCCCGGCTCCGAGCTCGATGCCGCGCCGTTCGGCGGCACGGGCCTTTTCCGCCGAGCGGTCAAGCGACGAGGGCCGGTCACGTGGCTCGCAGGAATCGTCGTGCTCGGGATCGGCCTGTACTCCGTGCTGCTTTTGCGCCCCGACGACTCGCTGCAACGGCCCTCGCTTCTCGCGGGGCAAGCGCCGGACTTCGAGATCGAGATGCCGGACACCGGACGCGATCGCGTGCTACCGGTCGCAGAGTTGCGCTGGTGCTTGCGCGAAGACCTACGGATCGAGATTTTCGAGCAGCGGCTGTCGTACAGCGAGCCGCAGCGGTTCGGCGTCATGGTCTCCGACTACAACCGCCGTTGCACGCGGTTTCGGTACCGCGACAACGATCTCGAGCGCGCGCGCCGCGACATCGACGGCGCGAGAAAGTGGATCCTGGAAGAAGCGTTTGCGGAAGCCTATTCACTATCCGTGAGCGGAGCGCCGGGCAGGCTTGCGGCCGACGGCTACTCCATCCTGACCAAGGACGTGCAACGGCTGCTGCGAGCGGTCGGCTACGATCCCGGCCCCATCGACGGACACTACGGTCCGCGCACCAAGGTCGCCGTCGAGTCGTTCGAGAAGGAGCTCGGCAGAGCGCCTACCGGCGGCGTTTCCGAAGCGCTGCGACGAGATCTGCTCGACCGTGTTCGAAGCTCCGGATTGGCGGAGTCGCGGCTGCTCGCCGCGACGGCCGCGGAGGCCTCGGCAATCCGCTCGACCTGCGCCGGCGCGAACGGTGTGGCGGCGTACAACCGGTGCGTCGAATCCGAGTTGGCTTCGCTGGCGCAGCGGCGGCCGCCTCCCGCGCGAGCCGTGACTGCCGCGGAGCGCTCGACCATCGACGAGGTCTGCTTGCGCGCCAAGCTGCGGGGCGGAGCGGCGGAGCATGAGCGCTGCGTCGAAGAACAGATCGCGGAGCTCGCGGCGCTCGAGAGCGAGCCGAGCGTCGCCGCGATGACACGCGGTCAGCGCGCCACGGTCGAAGACCGGTGCGCGAGCACCGGCTCGTTCTACGGGCCCGCGGCCTTCTATCGTTGCGCGCAGGAGCGCATCGCGGAAGTCGCCGCGGCGGGCAGGAACACTTCGCTCTAGTTGCTCGCCGCCTTGAACGTCACCAGCTGCATGACCCAAGGCGCGGGGTCGAGCGGCGCCGTCGCGCGATAGCTGCCGGCGCTCGTGACCACTTGGTCTTGGGCGATGTCACCGTCCGGCCAAGTGATCATCCGTTTCACAAACCCCGGGCCGGGTCCGGACGTCGTCGACCAGACCGTGTTGCCCGCCACCAGCAGCTCGTTGCTGCTCGTGGTCGTCACGACTCCACTGTCGCTGGACGCGTTGTTGCCCGAAGCGCCGGCCGCCGCATCCAATGGATTCATGCGATCGAGGCCGCTGTAGTTGAGAATGCGGACGTCCGGGTAGGTTGCGGCCGCGCTGAATTGAACGGTTACGGTGTTCGTACCGGCGGGCGCGGCCGCGATGTTCTTTGCATAGTAGATGACCTGCGTCACCGCGCCCTGGTAAATGGTGGGCGCCGCGGCGATCGCGTACACGTTGCCGAAGGTGTCGGTGATCGCGGTGACCACCGCTTTCGAATCGGACCAGCCGACGATCACGACGTTGAGATCCCCACTGTTCTGTGCGGCTGCATACTTCACGGACACCGTCGAGGTCGGTGATTGCGGAGTCGCATAGTTACCCTGGACGAAGGCGATGCTGCTCGGCGGGGGCGTGCCCGAAGAGGTGGACGCACTTGCGACATTTGAGTAGCCGCCGAGATTGCCCGCGGCGTCGACAGCGCGAACCCGATAGCCGTAGCTGGTGCCCGGAACGACACTACTGTCGTTGAAGGACACACTCGGCGGAGCGGCGATCTCCGCAAATGCGTTGCAGCCGGCTCCTTGGCAACGCTCCAGCCGATATCCCGTAACGCCGGCGTTGTCTGTCGCGGCCGTCCACGCCAGATTGATCTGGTTCGCGCCCGCCGCTGTAGCGGACAGCGCCGTCGGTGCCGACGGCGGCGTCACGTCGGGAACGCCGGGCGTTGTCGCGGAAACGATATTGGAGTCGGAGCTCACGTTTCCGGCTGCGTCGACCGCTTGAATCCGATACCGATAAGTGGTGCTCGCAGTCAGGCCCGAATCGCCGTAGCTCGTCGACGTTACCGTGGCGAGCTGCGCGAAATTGCTGCAACTAGAGCCTTGGCAGCGCCATACTCGATAGCCCGTCACGCCGACGCTGTCGGTCGCGGCAGTCCACAGCAAATTGATCTGACTGCTGTTGACGACCGAGGCGTTCAGGCCCGTAGGCGGTGTAGGCGGCGTCGTATCCGGGGCCGCCGGCGTCGTGGCCGAAGAGACATTCGAGTAACCGCCGAGATTGCCCGCCGCGTCGACTGCGCGAACGCGATAGCCATAGCTCGTCTCGCCGGCGAGCCCGGTGTCGCTGAAGCTCGCGCTGGAGAGCGCGGCGATCTGAGCAAACGCGGCGCAGCCGATGCCTTGGCAACGCTCGACTCGATATCCGGTCACTCCGACGTCGTCGGTTGCGGCGGTCCAGGTGAGATCTATTCGGCTTGCGCTGACCTGCGTGGCAGTCAAGTTCGTGGGTGCCGACGGCGGATTGGAATCCTGAGGAGTGAGCGTCGTGGCCGTCGCGATGTTCGAGTAGCCGGTCGTGCTGCCGTTCGGCAGGGATGCACGAATCCGATAACGATAGGTCGTGCTTGGCGCGAGACTCGTATCGTTGTAGGCAGTGCCGGTCACGATGGTGGTTTGCGCGAAATTCGTGCATCCGCTTTGCTGGCAGCGTTCCACGAGATAGCCCGTCACCGTTGTGTTCGGTGGGGCAGTCCACGCGAGATTGATCTGCGTGGTGCTCGCAGCCGCCGCGGTTAGATCCGATGGAGCTGCGGGCGGCGAGGTGCCGGTGCCCGACTTGAGCTCGATCGAGGCGGCCTCGAAGGAATTGCTGGGCTGCGGTATCAGGGTCCAGTTGTAATGTTGCGGAGAGAGATCAGTGCCGTAGCTGCTGTTTGCGTACGCGTCCGCATTGTTGAACGTGTCGAGATCGGTCTCGCCCGGATACGTTACAGGCATGAACAGCGCTGACGGCGGCGCGCCGGCTGCGAAGCCCGTGACCGGTCCCTGCCCGAAGGCGGTAGCGGTGATGATCAGGCCGTTAGGGTTCAGCGGAGTGATAGAGGGGGCATTGGTGACCGACGACGCTCCATTTGCACCCCTGGAGTCGCCCGTGATCGCCTGCGCAAGGACGTCGGAAGCGGCTGCTCCAACGATATCGAATAGCACGATGGTGGTGTTTGAGGTGACGCTCGTTAGTGGAATGGTGACCGCAAGCGTGGAGCTCGTCACGGCGTTCTGTGCGTACTGCATCGCAGGCACTCCCGAATTGGTGTGGGCCTGCGTCCAGTGATTCCCATTGCTGTCGCTGAGCGGGGAGGTCGTCGATCCGTGATAGATGCTGATCGCCGCAAGCAGATTGCCCTGAGCGGGGAAGAATTCCCTCCATGTTCCGGGTACCGCGAGCGCCGTGTGGACGTAGAACTGCTGCTTGACGATACGGATGCCGGCCGCGGGCGCCGTTCCGGCGTTCGCCGCTCTGAGCTCGACGGCAACGGAGTTGAAGCCGTCAGCGCGAGCTTGGGTCGCGGCCATCGTCGGGTTGAAATTCGTACCGTCGGCAATCCGTGCTTGCAGCGCAAAGCTCGACGTGTCGTGTGAGTTGTTGATGTCTCCGCCGAGCATCGTCCAGCCGCTGCCCGCCGCCCACGCGGTAACGGCACTGGCGCTCTGCGCGCCGACTTGGCCCTCGTTGTCCATCGCGTAGTTCAAGACCAGATTGCCGCTCGCTGCGGGCGATGGCACGAGCGCGCCGGACGTAATGCTGGGAGACACGGCACTGCCGCGTGACGCCGTGCTGCCTACGGCGGCGCTCGTGGCGACGTTGTAGTACTCGAGGAAGGCCGCGTGCACACCGGTAACGTCGGTGTTGAACGTCACGGTGATCTCGCGGGTTCCGCTTTGTGCGTTCGGCAGAACGTAGACGGCAGTGACCGGGCTACCGACGCCACCGTCGGCGACAACAGCCGCAGTTGCGGGCCAGCTGTTGCCGCGATCGTCGTCGATCGAGGTGACGAGGCTGCCATGCGGATAGTCGATGAACATGACGAGGCAGTTGCCGGGAAGGGTCTTGTTCGGCAGCCGAAACGTGTAATTCGGCGCGTCGAGGCCGCGCGGCGGCGAGTTCGTGCCCGTGTAGAAGTGCTGAACGAGAGTCGGAGTCTGACTCCACGCAGTACCCGTCGTAACGAGGAGCGCAAACCCAAGCGCCATTGTGGCGCTGCGGCAGCGCTGTTTCAGTCGGGTAACGAGCAGTGCAGTCATGTCCCCCCCTCTTGGATGGCCCAGGAAATCAAAAGATGTAACCGAGAATTTGGCCGACTTCGTCGGGCCGACCGATGCGACGAGTGCCGCCCCCCTACGGACGGATGCAGGATCCGTACCATGCGGATAGAGGCTTCCGCGCACCTTGGAATCCGAGGCGCGCGAGCGAGGCGCGCATCCGGATCAATGGAAAAATTGGAAAGACGCCCAAGCTTCGGAATGCTCGGCGCGATTGACGCGAGGCCGCCGACGGCGACTCCGCGTGGAGGTGCCGGCGCTACCGGGTCGTCAGGGCGAAGGGATTGAGGAAAATCCGAACGGGTCCCTCAGCCGTATGGCGAACGAGCTCGGCGCGCACATAGGGCGACGCAATATCGGCATAGTCGAGGACAGGTCCGCGCTGGACGACTCGAGCCGCCGGCCAGGGCGCAGCGGCGGCGGGGTCCGGGTTCGGTTCGGTCGCGGACGGCTTCGCGGTCCAAACGATCTCGTCATAGCCGCCGGCATCGATGGAGATCCTGGCGGCTTCTCGGTCCACGACGATCGAGCGCAGCTCGGGATACATGCCGTCGTACTCTGCACGTGGCGCAACGTCCGGGCTGCGGTTTCGCGAGAAGTCCATGACCTTCGGCCCCGTCACCGCATAGAACTGCCCCGTTCGCATCGCGTCTTTGACGCCTGCTTCGGTGAGCTCGTCCAATAGAAAAACCGTGAACGCGAATCGCGTTTGACTCAGCACGTGCATGTCGGAAGTACCGAAACCCCAGATCGGGCGGCCGGGCATGAAAGTGCCGAGCAGCTGATCCCACAGAGCGGCGTTGACGTCGGTTGTGGTCCCACCGGCCAACTCCATACCCACGAGGCGATCGTTGGCGGGATTGCCGTAGAGCGCGGTTATCCACTGGAGGCCGTCCGCCTTCGCGGAGCCGCCGGGGTGGTTCAGGACCGCGAGGCCGTCTCGTCGCGTAACTTCGACCAGCCAGCCGTCCGGTGTCGGCCGGTCATCGTTCGAGCACGGTGCAAAGCCGTAGTCGTTGAAGAACGAGTTGATGTGATAGGTGCAGGTCAGCTCGGCTCCTTCGATGCCGAGCATGTCGAGCTCCGCCGGAGACGGGGCGCCGTAGGCGTTCCAAGGCCACGTCGTGTCGGCCGGAAAATTCGCGGGCCGTGGATCGGGATAAGGGCTGGGCTCACCGAGAACGCACTGGTTCGGGGCAACGGCGTCGTGATCGGTGATCGACAAGATCGAGAACCCGGCTTCACGGAAGGCTCTCACGACCTGGTAGAGGTGGTGACAGCCGTCGCTTTGAATGGTGTGGACGTGGAGGTCGGCGCGGTAGTGCGAGTGCGTCGACCAATCGACCGATTCATAAGGGTTCGTCAACCGAACTTGCTGAGCGAGAGCGCTCGTCGCACCGCACGCTACCGCTAACGTGCAAAGCCGGAGCAGGTGTAGAGATGTCAACGCGCAAACCCCGCGGGCGCGACGCTGAGGGGCGTGCGTCGGCTCATCGAGGAGCTGCGCAGCGCTCCACGCGCGCGCGCGCCTCGGTCACTCGCGGATTCGGCTTCACCGCCCCCGCCTTCGCCAGCTCGTCGAACGCCACCTGCTGTAGAGCTCCGGCCTGCGCACGCGAGAGCCCTAGCTCGAATGCCGAACACTCGGTGTCGCCGAGCGAGCGCGGATCGCGTCCCGTCACAGCGCCGAAAACCACGAGCGCCTCGAGGTAGTAGCCGTACGTGCTGCCGTGATAGTGGTCGTAGGTCCAGAGATCGAGCTTGCCGGCGTCGACGCCGTCGTACGGATTCGGATCCGCCACGCCGGCCTGGATCGCGCGGATCCACGCTTCTCCCGTCGGGATTACGGCCTTTGCGGCCGCCGCCGTCGCGGCCGAGTCGTACGCTGCGCGGATGTCGTGCGCCATCGCCTCGATCGGCTGCCCGGCCCACGCGCCGTCCTTCGGGTACGTTTGGTCCGCGCGTGACCAGGTTGCCATGAGATAGATCGCGACGCCGGCGCTCTTCGTCCGCAAGAGCTCGGCCATGTCTTTGCTCGTCGTGATGAGCTTGGCCGGATCGCGCGGCTTATCGGCGTCGAGCGTGCTGTAGCCGTGCATGACCACGGTGTCCCAGGCGCTGCTGCCGATCACGCCGCTCTTCTCGGCGAGATGGAAGTCGAGCCCAGTGCCGGCCCGCGTCTCGAGCGACACGTCGTAGACGAGCCCCGACTGATCGGCGAACGACTTGAACAGCGCGGGTACGCCCCCGACGCCCTCGTCGTTGAGGTCCGTCACGGTGCCGGCACGATAGAAGCGCAACGGCGAGCCGGCCGCGAACGTGAAGCTGTTGCCGATGAACAGGACCTTCGTGCGCGACTGTGCGAGCAGAGCGCTCGACGCGAGGATAGATGCGACGCTAACCAAAGTGACTGCCAACTTCATGAGCGCTCCACGACATCGCCCGGGACTGCGCGTCATTGAACCGCGGTTGGCGCTCCATTCCAAGCGGCGCCCATGAGGCGGGCCCAAAGGGTCGGCACACTCTGGCGACGACTCTGCGCTACCATCCGCAGAGCCCTGATCCAAGCGGAGGCTGTGCATGAAACGGCGAATGCGGCTGATCGTCGTCGCGGTGACGCTCAGCGCGTTGGCCTCCGTCGTGTGCGCCCAGCGCTTTCGCCGCGGGTACGCGCCTGCCGTGGACCAACCGCTCGTTGGCGAGCCGAAGGAGTGGACGTTTGCGCGCCTCGCGTACGACGGTACCGGCTTTCGCGGAGGCGGCAGCTGGTCAGTCGACTATCCATACGCCGAGTACCATTTCTCGCAAGCGGTCGACCGGCTGACGCGCATCGACGTTTACCCGGACGGCCACGTGATCAGCCCGGATTCCGACGACCTGTTCAACTATCCCTGGCTGTATGCAGTCGAGGTCGGATACTGGACGTTCAGCGATTCCCAGGCAGCGCGAATGCGCGAGTACCTGCTGCGCGGCGGTTTCCTCATGGTCGACGACTTTCACGGCGAGCTCGAGTGGCAGGTCTTCCTCGAGGGAATGCGGACGATCTTTCCCGATCGGCCGGTCGAGGATATCCCGGCAACCGATCCCATCTACTCGCAACCCTACGAGATCGAGAAGCGCCTACAGGTGCCTGGACCCGACTACATGAGGACAGGATTGACTTACGAACGATCCGATGGAGTAACCCCCCATTGGCGCGGCATTCGAGATGCCGACGGCCGATGGATGGTCATGATCTCGCACGACATCGACTATGGCGAAGGCTGGGAACAGGCAGACAACCCGGCGTACCCGGAAGCCTTCACGCGCCAAGCTTACGAAGTCGCAGTCAATTACCTCATCTACACCATGACCCACTGAAGGCCGGCGTGCCGCCGCGAGCCTCAAGGGATCGCGTGGTTTACGAAGTCCTCGGGCGGCGGCGTGCCCCACTGGGCGCTGAAACCGATCTCGATCGGGTGTAACCCGGCTTTCGCCCGGGCATTCAGCATGTCCGAATCGGTCCAGTGCTCATGGACGCGTCGCCACGGGTCCGCCCAGTAGTCAAAGACTTGGCTGCCGAGCAAGTGGCGGCCGACGCCCCAGACGTGCCGGTACTTGCCGGCTTGGCGCAAATGTTCGTGACCCACCATGAGATCGTCGAAGCTCTGGACCTCGAACGACAAGTGATTCAACCCCGTGGTCGGCGATTCGAAGCACAGAAACGTGTGATGGTCGACGAAAGTCTCGCCGCGGTCGCAGCGGTTGAAGGACGCGACGATGTTGTCCTTCGAGCCCTCATAGACTTCGTCGGAAGGCAGGAAGCCCAGCATCTCGCGATACCAGCGAACCTTGTCCTTCGCATTCTGCGTCATGAGGACGGCATGCGCGATCCGCTTGACCCGCGACGGCCGCCGCTCGACCCGCAAGAGCTCGCCGGCGCGGCGCAGCTTGTTCGCGCCCGTATTCATGGACTGCTCGGTGGCCGGCAGCGGCGGCAGTGTCTGCATCCCGCAGACGACCTCGATTCGATAGCCGAGCGGGTCCGATAGAGTCACGCGCTTCCCGCCGCCGGGCTCGTCGACGTTCTCGACGCCGCTCGCGCCCGGTGCGCGCGCGAGCTTCACAAGATCATCCTCGCTGGCGGCGAAGAACCCGAGCCCTATGAACCTCGACGGTCCGAGGTGCGTGACGTGAACGTGGTGGGAGGGATCGGTGGCGCGCATGTAGAGCGCTTCGCGCGTGCGCTCCGTCCGCACGAGCCCAAAAGCCGTCAGGAACTCCTCGGCCTCGTCGAGGCTCGGGGATTGCAGGCGTCCGTACGCGAGATCGGTGGCTTTGATGACTGGCACGCCGTGCTCCGTTACCGCGTGCAGCTTCCTACCCGCGCACGTCGGGGAAAGCCAATCGCCTCACGGCTTTCCCGTCAGTACGAATTTCTGCGCGCGGCGGTTGTTGACGATCTCCGCCGTGTAGAGATTGCCTTTCGAGTCGGTCGCCATGTGGTGCACGATGTCGAACTCGCCGGCGTTGGCGCCTTTCATGCCCACGACGCCGATTTGCGTCATCGACTCCCGATCGAAGATCACGACGCGCATCGGCCCCGAGTCGACGACGTAGAGGAACCGCTGGCTCGCGTCGGGCGAGAATGCGAAGCCCGCCGGAACCGGCACGACGGTGCTTCCTTCGTTCGTCACGCGCACTTGCTTCAGGAACTTGCCCTCGCGCGTGAACAGCTGGATGCGGTTGTTGATGCGATCGGCGAGGTAGACGACGCCGTCGCGCGACACCTTGATCGCGTGCGGCAAGCCGAATTCCGGCGGGCCGTCGGGTGTCGTCTGCGCTTGCGGCGCCGCGGCGTTCGCCGCAAACGTCGGCGGCGGCGGGTTGCCGAACGCGCCCCACATCCGCTTGAACTTGCCGGTCTCCGAGTCGAAGACGATGACGCGTTTGTTGCCGTAGCCGTCGGCCGCGTAGACCTCCTTCGCTTGCGTGTCCACGAAGACGTCGGTGGCCTGATGCACGTTCTCCGTGTCGAGGTTGCCCGTGCTCTGTCCGCTGCGGCCGATCTGCATGACGAGCTCGCCCGTCATCGTGAACTTCATGATCATGTCGTCGCTGACGCCGGGTGTCGTTGCGCGCGGCCAGCCCGCCCGACCGCCGATCCACACGAAGTCGTTCGCGTCGACGAAGATGCCGTGCTCGCGCCCGAGCCATGCGGCGCCGTTTGCAGGCCCGCCCCAGCTGCGCAGCAGTTTCCCCGCGGCGTCGAATTGCAGCACCGGCGGCGCTGCGTTCGCGCGCTTGTCCTCGGGTATCGACTGCGGCACGTGCAGCACCCAGATGTTGTCGTTGCGATCGACCGAGATCGACGTGACCTCGCCGAGCACCCAGTTGTTCGGGATCGTCGGCCACGTCGGATCCACTCTGAACTCGGGCGGGCGGGGGGTGGATTGGGCGCGGGCCTGGTCGCCGATCGAGACCGCAAGCAGCAGCGCCAGCGCCGCATACGGCCATAGTCGAAGCGTCGTTTTCATGGGCGAAGATGATACGACGACTTCGCGCTGTCGCGCCGATCTCGTCACGCGATCAGGTATATTCGAGCACGGCTTCGTGCAGCGGGGGATAGGTATGGCGACGACGACACGCCGCGAGGCGTTAAAAGGGGTGGGCGGCGCCGTCGCCGCCGCGATGCTTCCGTTACGGGCTTCGGCACAAGCGCCCGCGTTCCCGAAAGGCGCCGTGATCAGGACTTTGTTCAAGGACTACGCCCCCGAGGAGCTCGCGGGCGGCGCGACGTTGTTCCACGAGCACCTGTCGCTCGGGCCGGATTTCAGCGATCGCTTCCGCGCGGCGGCGGCCGCGGTGCTCGTCGCGCAGGGCGCGCCGCCGACGCAGCGCCCCGCGGGTCCGCCGCCTGCACCGGCCGGCCCCGACCCGATGCGCGACGTCGACCTCATGGCGGAGGAGCTTCGCAGCGCGCAGCGAGATGGCGTCGCGTGCATCGTAGACGCCGGCCTCGAGGGCGCGGGCGCGGACCTCGACTTCATCCGCGCGGCGGCAATGAAATCCGGCTTGCCCGTCGTCAAAGGCGCGGGCTTCTACACCGAGCCGTTCTATCCGAAAGAAGTCGCGACGATGAGCGAGGCCGACCTCGTGCGCGCGCTCGTGCGCCAGGCCGACACCTATCCTGCCGGCGTGTTCGGCGAGATCGGCTCGTGGGATGAGATCACCGCCGTCGAGCGCAAGGTGTTCCGCGCGGTCGGCAAGGCGCACGTCGCCACGAGCTTGCCGATCTTCACGCACACGGGTATCCCCGGTAAGTCGGCGCTCGAGCAGCTCGACATCCTCGAGGACGCGGGCGTCGACCCGAGGCGAGTTTGCATCGGGCACCTCGGGAACTTGAACGACCCGAACGTCTACGTGCACAAAGCGATTTGCCGCCGCGGCGGGTTCGTCGGTTTCGACCGGCAGGGCGGCAATGGCGATGCCAATGTCGTGCCGCTCGTCATCGCTCTGCTCGACGCCGGATTCGCCGACCACGTGCTGATCTCGGGCGACGCGTCGCGCGGCTACGCGAGGCCGGTCACCTCATTCCTGCCAAAGCTGAAAGCCGCCGGCGCCGATGAAGCGACGCTCATGCGAATCATGGCCGACAATTCGCGGCGGTTTCTCGCGTTCGTGCCGAAGCGGCCGCGCAAGGTCTGAGGACGCGCCCGGGCGCTGCGCAGAATTCGAGCGACGAAATTCGGCGGATCGCGGAGCCCGCGCCGGCTAGAGTCTCGTCATGAACGCGATTACGGAGCGCATCGCCGCTTACGACTGGTCGGCGGCCGAAGCCGCTCTCGACGAGCACGGTTGGGCGCCGCTCGCCGGGGCGCTGACGGCAGGCGAGTGCGACCACCTCGCGTCGATGTATGCGTGCGAAGAGCATTTTCGCAGTCGCGTCGTGATGGCGCGGCACGGCTTCGGCCGCGGCGAGTACAAGTACTTCAGCTATCCGCTACCGGCGCTCGTCGCCGAGCTCCGCGCGTCGAGGTACGCGCGGAGCTCGGCGACGAGCGCCGGTAGCGGATA
>Ga0207675_100002233_pt1 | contig 19250 bp, 18 predicted proteins | sample KBSSwiS42_FD_184305 | JGI IMG/M metagenome (GOLD analysis project Ga0207675, IMG submission 184305) | Switchgrass rhizosphere microbial communities from Kellogg Biological Station, Michigan, USA - KBS Switchgrass S4-2 (SPAdes) (version 2) | ecosystem: Host-associated > Plants > Roots >...
ACCGACGACTTTCTCGGCGGCCGCATCAGTATCGTGCAGCCGCGCGGCGGACACAGGGCTGGGAGTGACGCTGTGTTTCTTGCCTCCGCGGTGCCTGCGCGGAGCGGCAAGCGGGTGCTCGATGTCGGCGCCGGCGTCGGCGTTGCAGGTCTTTGCCTGCTCGCGCGCGTCCCCGATATCGACGTAACGGCGGTCGAGATCGACGCTGCGCTTTGCGCGCTGGCGGAGCACAATGCAGCACGCAACGGCTTCACCGACCGATTCAAGCCGGTCAACGTCGACGTGACCGGGCCTGCCAAGGCGTTGCGCGAGGCCGGCCTCGAGCGCGAACGCTACGACGAGATCATCGCCAACCCACCCTTCCTTGCCGAAGGTGCTGTGCGGGCCGCACCTGATCGGGCGCGCGCCACAGCCCATATCATGGGTGCCGAGGGCCTCGCTGCATGGATGCGCTTTTTTGCGACATTCGCGGCCCCTAAGGGGCGGCTCACGCTGATTCATCGCGCCGAAGCCTTAACCGAGTTGCTCGGCCTGCTCGACGGTAGGTTCGGCGACATCGCTGTCTTTCCGCTCTTCCCCAAGAAGGGCGAGCCTGCGACCCGGATCATTTTGCAGGGACGGAAAAGGAGCCGGGCCGGGCTTAGACTCTTGCCTGGGCTCGTGCTGCATGAGCAAAACGGAAGCTACACGGCAGGGGCCGAAGCCGTGCTGCGCGGCGGCGAGGTGCTCGATCTTGGCAAGCTACCTGCGTGAATTTGATGATTACGGGGTCCCGTTTCCCAAAGTAGCTCGGATAGGCGCAGGTCCACACAGGGGCCTCTTGCGCCGTCGTGGCCGTGGTTCCAGTCAGTAAAATAGGGTTATCACCTGTGCTGCTTTCCTGACCGAAACGCCAGCTTCGGCTGCACCAAGGGAAATTGAAGACTTCTGTTTTGAGCGGTTGCAGCACGCAACACTTGCTCTCCGGCGAGGCGCGGGGAAAGCGTTCATGGCTAACTGCATAGCTGACCTTACGCCAACGCTAAGCCCAGGCCGCCTAATGGATGATGGCAGCGCGATACCAAGGCTGAAGAGGAAGGCGCGTTCGCGCTTGCCTAGCAAAGGCTTTAGTTAGCATCCCGTTAGCAGGCATGGGCGCGGACACTATGAAAACCTTGGTTTTCAGCGATATTTACGTCCCGGGGTATTTCTCGTAGTGGCAGCTTGAATAGCTCCACGATGGATAGCCGGCGTACCACGAGAAATTGTAGTGGCCCTTGTAGTGGACGCAGGCGAGGCAGCGCCAAGCGCGACAGCGGAAAGGGCGGTTGCGGCAATCAGGGTCTTCTTCAGCATCGTGGTCGACTCCTGTAGGCGGCGTCACAAGCGCCGGTTGTTCAGAGAGCAGAGGAACCTTCCTTGCTCATGATGCCGTTCTAGCGGGAGCGCTCTGAACCGAAGCTGAGCCCATCATTCATCTGCCATTCACTCGAAAAGGCCCGGGAGTCGAAAAGCAAAAGGGCCATTCCCGAGCCCAGGAATGGCCCTTCTTGAATCGATTAGGCGCCTCGGCGGCGCGCGTGCCTAATACCAGCCGCGCCAGTAACGCCCGCGCCAATAGGGATAATAGCCGTAAGGATAACCGTAATAGGCATAAGGCCGATAATAGGGCCGGTAATAGCGGTAGCCGTACCAGCCGTAACGAGGCCCGACATAGCCCCACCCCCAACCGCGGCGCCACCCGGCTTCCGCGGCATTCGGGGAAAGCGTGACGAAGGCGAGCACAAGCGCTCCCAATGCCACGACCAAGGTCGCAAGCTTGTTCATTAAGTCCTCCTGAGAGAAAGGGCGGCGTTCGGGCAAAAAACGCGCCGCCGAGGTGGCACGTTTTATAGCAAGGAATCCTGACTGTCGGATGTGGATCAAAGAGTTGCATTTCCAACTGCTTAAGGATTGCCTCCATGTGGGCTCCGCCAGGCCAGAGGCAGTTTCGCGCCTTGATTTGACGCCATCTGGCTGTACGTTGTTTGCATGACCGATTTATTGGACGATCCCGCCGCATCGAAGCGCCAAGGCTGGCGGAGCTATCTTCCCGCCTCCTGGGTACAGCGCGGGCCTTTGATCCCGGTGCTCAGGTTCAGCGGCGCGATCGGCATGATCACGCCGCTCCGACCCGGCCTCTCACTTTCGACCAGCGCCTCCGCGATCGAGAAGGCCTTCTCGATGCGTGGCGCCAAGGCCGTCGCGATTCAGATCAATTCACCCGGCGGCTCTGCCGTGCAGTCGATGCTCATCTACAAGCGTGTCAGGGCGCTTGCCGCCGAGAAGAATCTCAAGGTCTATGTATTCGCCGAGGATGTGGCGGCTTCGGGCGGCTATCTGCTCGCGCTCGCCGGAGACGAGATCTATGCCGACCCAAGCTCGATCATCGGCTCGATCGGCGTTATCACCGCGACCTTCGGGCTGAACCGGCTGATCGAGAAGATCGGCGTCGAACGCCGCGTCTACACCGCCGGCAAGAGCAAGGACACGCTCGATGTCTTCCTGCCCGAGAAGCCGGACGACGTCGAGCGCATCAAGGCGATCCAGGAGGACGTGCATCGCTCTTTCATCGACCTCGTAAAGACGCGGCGCGGCACCAAGATCGAGAAGGCCGGTGATATGCTGTTCACCGGCGAGTTCTGGACCGGGCAGAAGGCGCTCGAACTCGGCCTGGTCGACGGGCTCTCCGACCTGCGCGGCAAGATGCGCGAGATCTACGGGGACGAGGTCCGTCTCAAGCTTGTCATGCCATCCACTTCGTGGCTTCGGCGGAGGCGCAGCGTCTTCGCCGAAGGCCGCGCCTTAGAGTTCAGCTTCTTGCCCGGCGGCTTTGCCGCCGACCTCATCTCGGCGATCGAAGCGCGCGCGCTCTGGTCGCGTTTCGGGTTCTAAACGATGCCGCAAGTGCTTCTTTTATTTGCCGCCGGCGCTGGACTATTCCTCGCTGGAAGGCGCTGGTTAGCCCAAGAGCGTCGGCGTATTGCCGCCGAACTTCGCGCCGCAGAAGAGGCCATTGCCCGGCGGGATGCCAAGCCCATCGAGCGCTTGGAGCGCGACCCTGCAACCGGCATCTACCGGCCGAAGCCCCAACATTAGTCATCTTGCTGATAGCCGAATGAATGGTCATTCCCGCGAAAGCGGGAATCCAGTAATCACCGATGTTGATTGTCGTTTGTGCGCCGGGATTACTGGATTGCCCAGTCAAGCCGGGCAATGAAAGGGACTTTAAAGAAGACCGGATGAATGAACGTCGAAAAGACGCCGCCAAACCGTCCAAGGCGGGTGCGGCGCAGACCTTGTCCTTTCAGGACCTGATCCTGAAGCTTGAGCGGTTTTGGGCCGACCAGGGCTGCATCATCCTCCAGCCTTACGACATGGAGATGGGAGCGGCGACATTCCATCCCGCGACCGCCTTGCGCTCGCTCGGGCCTAAGCCTTGGCGTGCAGCCTATGTCCAGCCCTCGCGCAGGCCCAAGGACGGCCGCTATGGCGAGAATCCCAACCGGCTTCAGCACTATTATCAGTTCCAGGTGATCCTCAAGCCGTCGCCTCCCGACATTCAGGACCTTTATCTGGAGAGCCTCTACGCGATTGGAATCGATCCCTCGAACCACGACATCCGCTTCGTCGAGGACGACTGGGAGAGCCCTACGCTCGGCGCTTGGGGGCTCGGCTGGGAGGTGTGGCTCGACGGCATGGAGGTGTCGCAGTTCACCTATTTCCAGCAGGTCGGGGGCTTCGACTGCGATCCGGTCTCTGGCGAGCTCACCTACGGGCTCGAGCGCCTGGCGATGTATGTGCAGGGCGTAGACCGCGTGTTCGATCTCAATTTTAACGGCGGGATAGGCAAGGACAAGGTCACTTACGGTGACGTGTTCCTTCAGGCCGAGCAGGAATATTCCCGCTATGATTTCGAGGCCGCCGACACCGCGAAGCTGCTAGACCACTTCCGCGACGCCGAAGCCGAGTGCAAGGCACTGCTGGCCAAAGGCGAGTCAGGCGATCGTCACCTCATGGTGCTGCCCGCCTACGACCAGGCGATAAAGGCGTCCCACATCTTCAATCTGCTCGATGCCCGGGGAGTGATCTCGGTCACCGAGCGGCAGGCTTATATCTTGCGTGTGCGCGAACTCGCCAAGGCGTGCTGCGCCGCGTGGCTCAAGACCGAGGCCGGCGGCAACGCGCATGTCTGAGCTCTTGCTCGAGCTATTCTCCGAAGAGATCCCAGCGCGAATGCAGGGGCGCGCTCGTGAGGATCTTGCGCGGATGCTCGGCGACGCGCTTCGCGAGGCAGGGCTCGAGTTCGGCGAGATAAGGACCTTCGCGACATCGCGGCGTTTGACCGCAGTGGTTACGGGGCTGCCCTCGCGCTCGCCCGACATCAGGGAAGAGAGGAAAGGCCCGCGGGTCGATGCGCCGGATGCTGCGATCAAAGGCTTCCTAAAATCGGCAGGGTTAGCGTCGGCCGATCAGGCCGAGAGGCGCGAAGACAAGAAGGGCGCCTATTACGTGGCGCTTCTGGAAAGACGTGGTCGAGCAACGTCGGAGGTCATCGCCGCGATAGTGCCGGGTCTGGTGAAGATTTTTCCTTGGCCGAAGTCGATGCGCTGGGGCTCTGGCCGCTTGCGTTGGGTGCGGCCGCTCCACTCGATCATCTGCCTGCTTAACGGCAAGGTCATCCCCTTCGAGGTCGACGGCATCGAAAGCGGCAAGCAGACGCGCGGCCATAGATTAATGGCGCCTGAACTTTTCAGTGTGAAGGGCTTCAAGGACTACGAGGAGACGCTGCGTGAAGCCAAAGTCATCCTCGATGGTGACGAGCGCGCGCGCATCATCCTCGAGGACGCACGAAAAATTGCCGACGAGGAAGGATTGGTGCTCGTCGAAGACGAGACGCTGCTCGCGGAGAATGCAGGGCTCACCGAGTGGCCAGTGGTGCTTATGGGCTCCTTCGACCAGGAATTCCTGTCAGTGCCGCCCGAGGTGCTGACCACCTCGATGAAGACGCATCAGAAATGCTTCTCGCTACAGGAGAAGGACGGCGCGCTCGCCAACCGCTTCGTCGTTGTCGCCAATCTCGAAGCGCGCGACAAAGGCAAGGCCATCGTCGCCGGCAACGAGCGGGTCATCCGCGCCCGGCTTTCCGATGCCAAATTCTTCTTCGAGCAGGATCGCAAGGTCATGCTGCCGGACCGCGTGCCCAAGCTCAAAGAGATCGTGTTCCACGAGAAGCTCGGCTCGCAATATGAGCGTGTACAGCGCGTTTGGCGGCTCGCCCGGGAGCTTGCGCCGTTAGTCGGTGCCGAGCCCGACCTTGCCGAGCGCGCCGCGATCCTCGCCAAGGCCGACCTCGTGAGCCTAATGGTCGGAGAGTTCCCCGAGCTACAAGGCGTGATGGGCCGCTATTACGCGCTCGATCAGCAGGAGGACGAAGCCGTCGCGGACGCCATCGCCGCGCATTACAAGCCACTGGGTCCGTCGGATGACGTGCCGCGCGAACCGGTAGCGATCGCTGGCGCGCTGGCCGACAAGCTCGACATGCTGACAGGCTTCTGGGCGATCGACGAGAAGCCGACAGGGTCTAAAGACCCTTACGCGCTGCGCCGCGCCGCTCTCGGCGTGATCCGCATCGTACTGGAGAATGGGATACGCCTCCCGCTCAACGAGATAATTCACTCGATGCTCAATCGGTGGCGAGGAAAGATGCCGCTCAAAAGCACGGCGAGCGAGACCTTTGGTTCGCCCGACGCTACCGACGCTCGGCAAACCCTGCTCAGCTTTTTTGCGGATCGCCTTAAGGTGCATCTTCGCGAACAGGGTGCGCGGCACGATTTGGTTGATGCGGTGTTTGCGCTCGGCAGCGACGACCTTCTTATGATCGTGCGGCGCGTCGAGGCTCTAGGAAGATTCCTCGACACCGAGGACGGCGAGCATCTGCTCGTCGGCACCGAGCGCGCCATCAACATTCTACGCATCGAGGAGAAGAGGGATTCTCGCAAGTACGACGAACCACCCGATCCAAGCCTGTTCAAACGACCGGAGGAAAAGGCGCTCGCCAAAGCCGTTGACGAGGTCGAGAAGGCTGCCGCGACGGCTGTTGCGCGCGAGAACTTTGCGGCAGCCATGGCCGAGATGGCTAAGCTCCGCACGCCGGTCGATGAGTTCTTCAACCATGTCACGGTCAACGCGACCGACCCAGATCTTCGCGCCAACCGCTTACGCCTACTGAACCGCATCCGCGCCACCACGCTGACAGTCGCCGACTTCTCCAAGATTGAAGGCTGACATCGTCATTCCCGCGAACGCGGGAATCCAGTAAGCAGTGGCGCCGCAAGCCATCACCGCTGGTGGTTACTGGATGCCCGCCTGCGGGCAGGGCGAAGGGATTGTCCATGTCACCCAACATCACCCTGATCACGCTTGGTGTCGCGGACGTCGCCAAAGCCACAGCGTTCTACGAACAATTGGGCTTTAAGAAATCGAAGCGGGCGAGCGAGGCGAGCGTGAGCTTCTTCAAATCGGGCGGGGTTGTGCTCGTATTGTGGAGCCGCGAGGCCCAACGCGAGGATGCGGATGCCGGCGCGATTTGGAACGGCAATGGCGGCATCTGTGTTGCGCAAAATGTCGCAAGCGAGGCTGAAGTCGATGAAGTAATGGCAATGGCCGAAGCCGCCGACGCGCAAATCCTGAAGCGGGCTGCCAAGACGTTTTGGGGTGGCTATAACGGCCATTTCGCGGACCCCGATGGACATCTTTGGGAAGTCGCCTTCAACCCGCATTGGGGCCTTGATGAAGACGGCCTGATCGAGCTGCCGGAATAATGGAGCGAATGCTTGGCCATCTTTTCGTTTATGGCACGCTGCGCGCGGAAAGCGGGCATCCTATGGCTCGCCGCCTTCACGCCGGTGCGAGGCATATTGGCAGGGGGAGCACGCCGGGCTCCCTTTATGATTTTGGCAGCTGGCCTGGCGCGGTTTTCGGGCCTGGCGAGAGATACCGCGTAATCGGCAGCGTCTTCGCACTCGGGCCGAACTCGAGACTCCTTGCCGACCTCGATAAATATGAGGGCGTCGCGCCGGCCGACGAGGAGGAGCGTGAGTGGCCCGAAGCCGAGGGACTCTTCCACCGCATCGCCATTGAGGTCGCACTCGACCAAGGGGGCCGCGTCCAAGCTTGGACCTATGCTTTGAAAGAGAAGCCGCGGGCGAGACTAATTGGCAGCGGCGACTTCATCGCCGACCGCCGTATCCGAAATCCCCAGCCCCTGCGTCCCTAAACCTTTTCTCCGCCCGCCCGTTTGTATGAAGTGTGTCAGGCGGCTAAAAGTCGCGCCTAGGTTAAACCCATGGACCAACCCATGACGACTGCCGAGAAGGCCTCAAGGCCTGCGCCGAAATGGGTCTACACCTTCGGCGCAGGCCGTGCCGATGGCTCGGCGAGCGACCGCGATCTATTGGGCGGCAAGGGCGCCTACCTTGCCGAGATGTCGCGGCTTGGGCTCGCGGTGCCTCCAGGCTTCACCATCTCGGCTGAGCTTTGCTCCCTCTATTACGATCTTGGCGAGACCCTGCCGGAGGAGCTCAAGCCGATGGTGGATGCTGCGCTCGACGAGGTCGGCAGGGTTGCCGGCGCGACGTTCGGCGACGTCGAGAATCCTTTGCTTGTCTCAGTGAGGTCGGGCTCGCGCGCCTCGATGCCCGGCATGATGGACACCGTGCTCAATCTCGGACTTAACGATCAGACCGTTGAAGGGCTCGCGCGCCGGTCCAATGACCCCAGGTTCGCCTATGACACCTATCGCCGCTTCATTCAGATGTACGGCGACGTGGTTCTGGGCCTCGACCATGAACTGTTCGAGGAGATCCTCGAGAACTACAAAAATCTGAAGGGCTTCGAATTAGATACGGATCTGACTGCGGAGCATTGGCTGCCGATCATCGAGCACTTCAAGTCTCTGGTCGCGACCGAACTCGGCGAGCCCTTCCCGCAAGACCTGCATGCGCAGCTTTGGGGCGCGATTGCCGCGGTGTTCGGCTCCTGGCAAAACGCCCGCGCTATTGCCTATCGCCGCCTGCACAACATCCCGGACGATTGGGGCACGGCGGTCACCATCCAGGCCATGGTGTTCGGCAACAGAGGTGCGAGGAGCGCGACCGGCGTCGTCTTCACCCGGAATCCTTCGACGGGCGAGAAAGAGCTGTACGGCGAGTTCCTGGTCAATGCGCAAGGCGAGGACGTGGTGGCGGGCTTGCGCACGCCGCAAGCTTTAACCGAGGTGGCGCGCGAGAATTCGGGCTCGAGCCGCCCGTCGCTCGAGGGGCTCATGCCCGACGTGTTCGCCGAGCTGAAAAATGCTTGCGCCAAGCTCGAAAGGCATTTCCGCGACGTTCAGGACATCGAGTTCACGGTGCAGGAGGGGCAGCTCTTCATTCTCCAGACCAGGTCGGGCAAGCGCTCGACCCAGGCCGCGCTCAAGATCGCGGTCGACATGGCGGGCGAGGAGCTGATCACCCGCGAGGAGGGGGTCGCAAGCATCAACGCCGCGCAGCTCGATCAGCTGCTCCATCCGACACTCGACCCCAACGCCGAGCGCGAAGTCCTCGCCAAAGGCTTGCCGGCCTCGCCGGGGGCCGCTGCAGGCGAGCTCGTGTTCGACGCCGACGAGGCGGTGCATCTCAAGGCACAGGGCCATACCGTGATCCTTGCCCGCGTCGAGACGTCACCGGAGGACGTGCAGGGCATGCATGCCGCAGCAGGCATCATCACCACGCGCGGAGGAATGACGAGCCATGCGGCAGTCGTAGCGCGTGGCATGGGGCGTCCTTGCGTGGTCGGCGCCTCGACAGTCGCCATCGATCTCGACCGCGAGACTCTACAGGCCAACGGCACACTCCTCCACAAGGGCGATTTCGTCACTATCGACGGGTCGACCGGGCAGATCATCAAGGGCCGCGTGCCGATGCGCGAGCCCAAGCTCTCAGACGACTTCAACACCTTGATGCAATGGGCCGACGGATTCCGCCGCATGAAGGTACGCGCCAACGCCGATAATCCGACCGACGCGCGCCAGGCACGTGCCTTCGGCGCGGAAGGCATCGGACTTTGCCGCACCGAGCACATGTTCTTCGAGGAGCGGCGCATCCTTGCCATGCGCGAGATGATTCTCGCCGAGGATGTGGAGGGACGCCGCCGCGCCCTTGCCAAGCTCCTGCCAGCGCAGCGCCAGGACTTCATCGAGCTGTTCGAGATCATGGCCGGGCTACCAGTTACGATCCGGCTGCTCGATCCGCCGCTGCACGAGTTCCTCCCACACGGCGAGGAGATCATCGGCGAGGTCGCCGCGAGCATGGGCGTGAGCGTCGCGAGACTCAAGCGCCGCATCACTGCTTTGAGCGAGTTCAACCCGATGCTCGGCCAGCGCGGCTCACGACTGCTGGTGACTTATCCTGAGATTGTCGAGATGCAAGCCCGCGCCATTTTCGAGGCAGCGATCGAGGCGGGGCGGGCACTGCATGAGCGGGTCATGCCCGAGATCATGGTGCCGCTCGTTGTTGCGAAGCCCGAGCTCGACCTCGTCAAGGAGCGCATCGCGATTGTGGCGCGCGAAGTGGAGAAAGAACGGGAGACGAGTGTCGCCTATTCGGTGGGGACCATGGTCGAGTTGCCGCGCGCCTGTCTCATGGCCGGCGAGATCGGCAAGAGTGCCGACTTCTTTTCATTCGGCACTAACGATCTGACCCAAACGACGTTCGGCTTGAGCCGCGACGACGCCGGCCGATTCTTGGCGGAGTATGCCGAGAAGGGGATTATCCACGACGATCCCTTCGTCACCCTCGACAAGGCCGTGGCAGAGCTGATGGAGATCGCCGTTGAGCGCGGGCGAAAGGCTCATCCAGACCTCAAGATGGGGATTTGCGGCGAGCATGGTGGCGACCCGGATACCGTCAGGTTCTGCGAGAAAATTGCTCTGAACTATGTATCCTGCTCGCCCTACCGGGTGCCCGTCGCCCGCCTCGCAGCGGCCCAGGCGGCCCTGCGGAACCGCTAACCGATACTTACGCACATCACGACGGCGGCTAAACAACGCGAAAACGATCGAACAACAGGACGGCGCAGAACGGGCGCTTAACAAGCTGGCTCGGACGTTCACCGCCCAAATGGAAGCTCTTAAGCGCTACCGAACTGGCGGCCAGCAGAAGGTCACCGTGGAACACGTGCACGTGCATGAAGGTGGTCAGGCGATAGTCGGCCATGTCGAGCAAAGGACAGGAGGGGGTAGAGCGAAAAGGAAATGAACAACCCCATGCAAAGCAAATTGCCCATGCATTTGAGCCCACGATGTGGGGCAAAGACCAGGAAAGGCAGCCCTTGCCGCTCACCAGCGATGGCCATGACATCTTCCTTGAGCGCTTTGGCGGCTCCATTGAAAGGAGCTGCATTCGCCGCACTCACGCGCGAGGGGATGAGGTTTGAGCAGCTTGCCGATGAGGCGTTCAAAGACGTGCTTTAGAAGCCGGACAACCGATAAGGCTCATGGCATCATTGCGGGAGAGTGCACACGCGCGACCGAAGCGAAGGGAACTAAGCGCGGCAAGTAGAGGACGCACCATGGTCGACTCAACCCACTGCTCCCAGTGTAACGGTCCCCTGATCGAGGTCGACTTCTACGGTGAGCGCATGATCGGATGCATCGAGTGCAATCGATGGACCCGAGACGGGTGGATCTTTATCGACTTACCTGAGGAAGATATTGAAGCATTGAGAGCTGAAAGAGCGCCAAAGATTGTCGCTGAGTTTCTGGAGCTGGAGACCGGTTGGACGATGCTCCGCGATGATGGCTGGTATGCGTACTACAACGACGAGAAGCCACTCGGTCCTTTCGCGACAGAAGCCGAAGCCGCGCGAGCTGGGCTAAAGGCGTGGGGGAAAGAAACGGCCCCAGGAGGCTAGTCCTGAGGCCGCTTCAGTTGGGAAGGCCGTCCACCGGGACGGCTCACCTGAGCTTCGCCTAAGTCTGTTGCTGAGCGCTTAGCGCAAAAGAAAAGCCCCGACAAGGGAGATTAGTCGGGGCTAGTGTTTTGGAGGAAACGACCCAACGATGGGTCGGCGACATCTATATCTGATTCGCAGGCGCCCTCGTCGCTGCATACACGTCTTCGCATATCTTGATCAGGCGTTCGCTGAGTTCACGGAGTTCGCCCACCAGCCAACAGACACATTCATGGTCTTGCGACTGAATATGAGATTCCGCGTCAGTGCAGCTCTCCAATAGATGAGCGATGATGCCAACCCGCGCAACTCTGGTTCGGCTCTCATTAGAACTTCGCGCACGTTAGTCATGAAACCCTCCGTTAGTTGTTACCTATAGGGTTACCTGCGGAGGAGAAAGGATCAAATTTTCCGGCTACACCCGTTGGAAATACTAATGCCCGTTAAGGAGGTCGCTTTCACCGATAATTAGTATTTATCTCTCGAAATAGCTCGCCCGTTGCCGTTTACCACATTTTGCTCTAATTTGTCGGGCAGGGTAAAAGCAATTAGACGGGAATCCGGGCCAACCGGTGGGGGACTTAAAATTAAATCGCTGATTTCCCACCATTTTGCCCGGTTGACGACGGGGGCGCTCTAAGCGCGCGAGGCGTAAGTTCGCGTCATTAGGGCAACTAGGGGGGCTCCCGGCCGGAGCGAGGACGCGACGGGCGGAGTCTCCCGAGAGGTTACGGGGTAACCTGGAGGGACAATGGGCCGACGTTTACCTCGTCGGATGTGGCACACGGTCGCTGCGCTGGTGCCGCTTCCCCTGATAGCCTTGGGCTACGTCGCCGCCGTACCCGGCAATCCCGTCGCTTTCCAAATCGAGCTTTATTTCTCCGGCAAAGGCGCTGCCTATCCGCAGACGCGCACCGCCGATGCCGCTCATCTCCCCGTCTCGATCCCGCGCGAAGCCGGATTTTTATTCCGGGCTGGGGGCAAGGGGCCGAGGGCCGATCAATATCTTGCTGAAAAGACCGTAAGTTATGCCGGCAAGCAGCTCATCACCGCGAGCCTCGTCGGCGATACGGGCACCACGGCCGCGCTGTCCAATGGCGGCGAGGTGAGCCGCAGCCTCAAAGCAGACCGACTGATTCCGACCACCACGCGTGTCGCGATGAAGCGGTCGTCAGGCGGGCTGCCCTTGAACGACGGGCTGCTCTCGAATGCGAGCTATGGCTCGATGTTCGCGCCGAGTCTCGACGTCGATGGCTTCAAGCCTTCGCCCGAGGAGATCGCCTACCACCCGACACCCGAGGGCCTGAACTTCCGTTATAAGGGCGAGAGCCAAGCCGAGTTTGAGACGCGTGAACGGCGCTGCCTTGCCACCGCCATCTATTTCGAGGCGCGCGGCGAGCCTGTACGCGGCCAGGTCGCAGTCGGTCAAGTGATACTTAATCGGATGAGGAGCCCGCTCTTCCCGCAGACAATTTGCGGCGTCGTCTATCAAGGGCAAATGCACCCCGGCTGCCAATTCTCTTTCACCTGCGATGGCCACACCGACAATCCGCGCAACGACGCCCAATGGGCTCTCGCTCAGAGCATCGCCAAGAAGATCATGGCCGGCGAGCTATGGCTTCCTGAGATCGGCTACTCCACGTACTACCATGCAAACTACGTGAGCCCCTATTGGAAGGGCGACATGAACAAGATCGACAAGATCGGCCGCCACATCTTCTACAAGAAGCGCAACGAAGCACCTTACGAGGTAGACGCCTCGGACGAGACGGGTACCGATGGCGTATCGCAAGTGGCTTCTAGTGGCGGGTCTGTCGGAGCGTCTGGCCTGACGCTTACCCCAACCCTCTCGCTCGTATCGACTTCGATCGCCTCTGCCGTCAGCGGCACTACGAGCCCTTCCACTCCAGCGATGAGTCTAGGCTTCGCGCGGAGTGAGTGAGAGCGCCGACCGAGATAAGGTCGACGCCGGTCTTTGCGATCTCCCGCACACTCTCGAGCGTCACGCCGCCTGAAGCCTCCGTTATTACCCGACCCTTCACCAAGGCAATTGCCCTCTTCAACGTGCCGGCATCCATGTTGTCGAGCAGCACGGCGTCGATGGGGAAGCGCAGCACGTTCTCCAGTTGATCGAGCGTATCGACCTCGACCTCGATTTTGACCAGATGCCCGACGGCCGTGCGCACAGCGTTGAGCGCCTCGGCCAATCCTCCGGCAGCAGCGATGTGATTGTCCTTCACCAGTACTGCATCGTAAAGCCCGAAGCGATGATTCGTGCCGCCGCCGCATCGCACCGCGTATTTCTCGAGCGCGCGCAAACCAGGCGTGGTCTTGCGCGTCTCGACTATCTTGGCATGAGTGCCTTCAACCGCCGCCACATAGCCGGCGGTGAGAGTGGCGATGCCGCTCAGGCGCCCGAAGAAGTTTAGGGCGGTCCGCTCTCCGGTAAGGAGCGCGCGCGTTTTGCCCGCGATTCTGGCGATAGTCGCGCCTGCTTCGACCTTGCTGCCGTCCTCAACAATTCTGGTGAAGCGCACGTCGGGATCGAGCGATTTGAAGCTCGCCGCGGCGAGATCCAGCCCGGCAATCACGCCAGGTTTGCGCACGATGATCGAGGCATCGCCTTGTGCATCGGGTGGGATGATGGCGTTGGTGGTGATATCGCCCACGCCGCCCAGATCTTCTTCGAGCGCGGTGGCGACAGCCTGCTCGACGAGGTAGCGCGGGAGACTGAGTGCAGGCGGAGAGACCTCGCTCATGCATTAAGCACGGCGAACCGCTGCGGCGTGAGCGCCCGCGATCTCTGCCGCATCGCTGGCGATTTCCTCAGCTTTCGCGAGCGTGAGGAAGCTCCGCTTGGCAAGGCGCTCATCAGGCGTCGGGTAGTCGCTGCGGAAATGAGCACCGCGACTCTCTTTGCGCCGAAGCGCCGCGACCGCGATGAGTTTGGCGGTGGTGAGCATGTTGGCAAGGCGCCGATCGCTCTTGTTCTCTTTTTCAAGAGTGGTGATGGTGGACAGAGCATGCGTCAAGTATTGCTCGTCACGAATGACGCCGATCTCCGCGGTCATGGTACGGCGAAGCGTCATCTCTGCCTGCTCGTTTGCGCCGTCGGAGGGAGTGCCCGCAACCACGATCGCTCGCGGTTTCATCGCATCTGGATTGGCGCCTTGGTGGAAGAAGGCGATGTCGTTGGCGACACGAGCGCCGAACACCACAGCTTCCAGCAGAGAGTTGGAGGCAAGGCGGTTGGCGCCATGCGCCCCGGTCGAAGCAACCTCTCCGCAAGCCCATAACCCGTTGACCGTGCTGCGGCCCTGCGCGTCGGTGAGGATGCCGCCCATGTGGTAATGCGCCGCCGGGGAGACGGGGATCGGCTCGCGTCTCGGATCGATGCCAGCGGACCGGCAGGCGGCGAACACGGTCGGAAAATGCTCCGCAAGCTTCACCCCGAAAGGCCGGCAATCGAGGAAGGCGCCACGTCCACTCATGACCTCGCGATAGACCGCACGCGCCACCACGTCGCGCGGCGCAAGCTCGGCGTCCTCGTGGACCGCGCGCATGAAACGCTCGCCCCGGGCATTGATGAGCAGTGCGCCTTCGCCGCGCAGCGCTTCAGTCGCGAGCGGCGCGGGGTCGCGTCCGATATTGATGGCGGTGGGATGGAACTGCACGAATTCGGCATCGGCGATCACAGCTCCGGCCCGAGCGGCAATGGCGATGCCTTCGCCGCGCGCCTCGCGCGGGTTGGTGGTGATGGCGTAGATCTGGCCGGCGCCTCCGGTTGCAAGCACAACAGCGGTTGCGGGCAGGATGAGCTGCCGCGAAGTTCCGTTCACGTAGGTAAGCTCGATGGCCTCGACGCGCCCATCGCGAAGTACCAGATCGCGCGCCGCATAGCCCTCAAGTACGGTAATCGAGGGCGTCTGCTTCACCGCGGCGAGCAGCGCATGCATGATGGCGCGGCCCGCGGTATCGCCCTTGACGTGAAGGATCCGGTTTTTGCCGTGCGCCGCCTCGCGGCCAAGGCTGAAATGGCCTTCTAGGTCCTTGTCGAAAGGCACGCCGTAGCGAAGCAAGTCCTCAATGCGGTCGCGGGCTTCGTTCGCCAAGAGATGCGCGATCTTCTCGTCGACGATGCCGGCGCCGGCGCGGATGGTATCTGCTGCGTGAGCGTCTGGGCTGTCGCCCTCTGCGACCGCCGCGGCGATGCCCGCTTGCGCCCAAAGACTCGACGCGCCTTCGCCGAAGCGTGCCGCCGAGACGACGGTGACGGAGAGGGGCGCGAGCTTCAGTGCGGTAAAGAGACCAGCAAGACCTGCCCCAACGATGACGATGCTACCGCCTGCGCTCCGCGCCGGAAGATGCCTCACTGACTTTGTCACTCTCGTTCGCCAGCTACAAGGCGCCTCGTCAATGGTTGAGATTGATCATGCGCTCGACCGACATGCGGGCGCGCTCGGCGACCCCGGGATCGACCGTGACTTCCTCTTTGAGGAACACCAGCGACTCAAGGATCTTCGGCAGCGTGATGCGTTTCATGTGCGGGCAAAGATTGCAGGGCCGCACAAACTCGACATTCGGCGTCTCGACGGCGACATTGTCGCTCATTGAGCATTCGGTCACGAGCAGCACCTTCGAGGGCTGATGATCCTTGACCCACTTGATCATGCCCGAGGTCGAGCCAGTGAAGTCGGCCTCCTCGAGGACGTCGGGCGCGCACTCTGGGTGCGCGATGATCTTCACGCCGGGATCTGCCTCGCGATAGGCCCGAAGCTCGTCGCCGGTGAAGCGCTCATGCACCTCGCAATGGCCCTTCCAGGTGATGATCTCGACGTCGGTCTGCGTCTGCACCCATTTCGCCAGATATTCATCGGGAATCATGATCACGCGTTTGGCGCCAAGCGACTCCACCACCTTCACGGCGTTGGATGAGGTGCAACAGATGTCGGACTCGGCCTTCACTTCAGCCGAGGTGTTGACGTAAGTGACCACTGGCACGCCGGGATAGGCCTCGCGAAGCGCGCGAACATCAGCACCCGTGATCGAGGCGGCAAGCGAGCAGCCCGCTCTCAAATCGGGGATCAGCACCATCTTGTCGGGATTGAGCAACTTCGAGGTCTCGGCCATGAAGTGCACGCCGCCCTGGACGATGATCTCGGCGTCGGTCTTGGACGCCTCGCGCGCGAGCTGGAGCGAGTCGCCCACCACGTCGGCGACGCAGTGGAAGATCTCGGGAGTCATGTAGTTATGCGCGAGAACGACCGCGTTCCGCGACCGCTTGAGTTCGTTGATGGCATGGATGTAGGGCGCGAAGCCCGGCCACTCGATCGGCGGAATGACGCGAGACACACGCTCATAGAGATGCGCGGTGTCACGCGCGACCTCTGGCGTGTAGGCGAGATCGGGCAGAAGGGCAGGGGACAGCGCGGCTTGCGCTGTCAGCCCTTTGGGCGCCGTTACGCTATGAACTGACGACATCCTCTCCTCCCATAAGTATAATGCTCAGACTGAGCATATATGGGTCGTAAAACATCCGGCGCAAGGCCGGGCCCCAACTATTCTCATTTTGAGTATAGGGGACCACAGGACCAAATCCTAGGGGACCGCATCAATCCGCCGCGACCGCCACTGGACAGGATCAGCCGTTTCTTGCGACTTCGGCCCGGAACAGCTTGACGAAAGCCTCAAGCTCCTCAACCGCGATGTCTGAGACGGCAAAATAGGTTACGCCGCCCTGAGTCCACGTTCGGGCGAGGAAGCCCCGTTCTTCATAGCTTCGCGGCGGCGCAGCGGCCTCTTTCCCGGCGGGTATCTCTGTGAGGCTGATAAGATGCTTGCCGCGGGAATAGACGAGGGTCGCAGCAGGCTCGAGCCCCACTACATCGACCCTTGGCCCGACCAAGGGAAAGCCTCGGTGCCGAGGTCCGGTACCACCGGCGCAAACGCAAGCTTGCCATTGAACCACGGCTTGATCGTGTGGTGGTCGGACGACGGCACGTCGGTGGGCATCGGCGCCATGAGGCCACGGATATGCGCCGATACGACCTAGCTTGCGATCTCATCGCCCGCTTGCCGATGTAGCGCGCCCAGGGTTATCGATCCGGCGAGGACTGCGCCTGCGAGGAAGGATGCGGCTAAGGAGCCCCACGCGGGAATGTGGCGTGGCGGACGCAAAGCAGGACTGGACATAATGCGGCGCTTAAGGCCAGGGGATGATCCTCGGCAAGATCTGAACGGAGCGCCGACCGCAGCAGACGGTACGCCTCGATCTCGCCGGCAAGCGCGGGCTCTTGACGCAAGCCGCGCTTCGAAGCTGCGAGCCTCGAGAGGGTCAAGCCTCGCCGTCAAGATAGGCATTGAGAAGAAGCTCGTCGTCGTGGGAGAGAGTCATGACGCGTCTCCGCAGACTGCCTCAAGCAGCTTACGACGGGCACGGGCAAGCCGCGACATCACCGTGCCGATTGGCAGCTCGGCAATCTCGGCGATGGCGCGATAATCGAGCCCATGGATCTCGCGAAGCACAAGTACCTCGCGAAACGGCACCGGCAAGGTGGCCATCGCTTTTCTTATCTGCTCGGCTTCGACCTTGGCAATCAAAGCTGCTTCAGGCGTGCGCTCCAAAGCCTCGGAAGATTGATCCATGCGATCGCGCGAGACCTGGTCGAGATCCTCGGTGAGCACCAGAGCCGAAGGCCGGTTCTTGGCAAGCCAGCTATAGCTCGTGTTGCGCACAATGGTCAGCGTCCAGGCGCGCGGATCGCCGCCGCTAAATCCGCGAATGCCCTTGAAGGCCCGAAGCGAAGCCTCCTGCACGATGTCTTCGGCGTCGATGCGGCTCCCGGACAGCCATCGGGCGAGCCGAAAAGCATCGACAAGGTGAGGGAGGAACACCTCGGCAAAGCGATCCTGATCTGTCGCGTCGCCCACATTCAACCGGTCGAAGCTGCGCTCCCCTCCAGTGTAGCGCCATTTCAGGGCGTCACGATGATCTTTCCGGTCATATGCGGATGGATGGCGCAAAAATATTCGATGGTGCCTGCCGTCGGGAAGGTTTGGGTGAAGGTATCGTTCGTATCGAGAGCGCTCGAGCGGAACGCGCCGTTCTTCTCCGAAACGACATGAGGAATATCGTCAGCGTTGACCCAGGTCACCGTGGTGCCGGCTTTGACCGTAAGCGTGGGCGGATCGAAGGTGAAATTGGCGATCTTTACTTGGGCATCGGCGGCAAGTGAGTGCGAGGCTCCGAGCAGAAGCACGAGGGCGCCAAGTGCCACTATTTTTGTCAGCAAATTTGTCATGGATTGTCTCAGATTAGCTTGCGAGCGGTGTGTCGGTGATCGCAAGGGGCTTGTCGCCAACCCGCACCGCGACGCTGGTGATGCCGAGCATGGAGCGAAGTTGATCTGCCGGCACTGTCATTGGCCCTGGTGAAGGCGCCGTGCCCGCGACCGGCTGTGGGAAGCATGTCGAGCGCGCGGTATGGAACGTCATGTTACCTTCGACCTTTTGCACGATCTGATGGATATGGCCGTTGAGCACGGTCACCGAGCCGAAGCGCTTCAACATATCGAGCGCCTGCAGGCCGTCGTCGGTGCCCCAACCCCAGTCGGCATAAACTGTCCACAGCGGGATATGGGCGAACACCACGATCGGCGTCGAATTCGACTTGTCCTTGATGTCGTCGGCGAGCCACGCGAGCTGCTCCGGTCCCAGCCTGCCGAGTCCTCCGGCTTTGAGATCGACCACGTTCACGAGCCCGATGAAATGCACTCCATGATCGTCGAAGGAGTACCAGCCCGAGCCCTTGGTGCCCTTGCCGTAGCGGGCGAGATAAGCCTTGCCCATGCCCTCATCGACGAAGTCGTGCTCGCCGGGGACGTAGTGCACGTCGAGTGCGGCCTCGCTGATGAGCTGGTTGGCATTGTCGAACTCGTCAGGCTTCGAGAGATGGGTGATGTCGCCGGTGTGGATCATGAAGGCGGGCTTCGCCGGCACCGCTTTGACCTTGGCGATGGCTTCGCGCAACGTGCCGAGCGCGTCGGGGTTGCCAGGCTTGTTGAAGCCGATGTGGCTGTCGCTGATCTGAAGGAAGGTGAAGGATGGAGCCTCGGCGGCGAGCACCTCCTCGAGCAGACCCAAGGATTTCGGCACGCCGCCCTATAAGGTCCACAGCACGCCGGTGCCAGCCCACACCATGCATTCGAGCGCGCCTCTGCGGGTAACTCCCGCTTCTTCGA
>Ga0207675_100002237_pt1 | contig 19242 bp, 13 predicted proteins | sample KBSSwiS42_FD_184305 | JGI IMG/M metagenome (GOLD analysis project Ga0207675, IMG submission 184305) | Switchgrass rhizosphere microbial communities from Kellogg Biological Station, Michigan, USA - KBS Switchgrass S4-2 (SPAdes) (version 2) | ecosystem: Host-associated > Plants > Roots >...
GGAGCGGCGCACGCGGAGCCGAGCCGCAAGGCAGCCGACGGCTCCACGGCGTCGAGCGCTGCCGCGCCGTCGAGCGCTGCCGCGCCGTCGAGCGCTGCCGCGCCGTCGAGCGCTGCCGCGCCGTCGAGCGCTGCCGCGCCCTCGAGCCGCAAGGCAACCGGCGGCTCTGCAGCGTCGAGCACTGCCGCGGCGTCGAGCCGCAAGGCAGCCGGTGGCCCCGCAGCGTCGAGCGCGGCCGCCGAGCCACTGACGGTGATGGATGAAAAGGCCGAGGCGACCTTCAAGGAAGGCATCGCCGCCTTCGATCGGCGCGACTTCGAGGCCGCGCGCGTCGCCTTTCTGCAAACGTTTGCGCTGAAGCCCGGTGCGCCGGTGGTGCGCCGAAACCTCGGCCTGGCCGAGATCTATAGCGGGCACTACCTGGAAGGCGCGCGCCTCCTCGCGCGCGTCTTGCACACCACCGACGAGGGCAGGGCCGAAGATCGCGCCCGCATGCTGGACAGCCTGAAAAAGGCCGAAGCCCACCTGGAGCGCGTGAGCATTGAAGTCCGGCAGGAGGGCGCCGAGATCCTGATCGATGGCGTCGACCTGGGCAGCTCTCCCTTGCCCTTTCTCTGGTACGTCGCGCCGGGCGGTTATGACGTGCGCGTGCAGAAGGCGGGCTTCGTCGATCATTTCGAGACGCGCGTGGCGCAAGCGGGAGTGAGACAGCACCTCGTGGTCGCGCTCGTGCCGCAGCCGCCAGCGCCGCCGCCGCGCCCGGCGCCGCACGCTGCGCTGGATACGCCAGCCCCCAGGGTGGGTCCGAATGGCTGGCTGCTGCTCACCGGTGGCGTGCTCACCGCCGCCGGGCTCGCCACGGGCGCCGCTCTGAGCATCGCGGCGAGCAGCACTGAGGACAAGGTCGATCGGCTGGGCCATGTTCTGGGCGAGGGCTACGACTGTGATCGCACACCGGATCTCCCTCTCTGCCCCGAGCTGTCGCGCGCGACCAAGACCCACGATCGACAGCAGATCTGGGCGCTCGCGAGCTTCGCGACCGCGGGCGTGACGGGTGTCGCGACGTTGCTGTACGGCCTGCTCGGCGGCCACAGCGCGGAAGCCGAGGGCGCTGAGCAGGTCGCGCGCGCGCCGAGCTCGCGCTTCTCCGCCGGCTGGGCGGGCTCGAGTCCGTATCTGCTCTGGAGCGGCGACTTCTGAGGCCGCGAGCCGCGGGTCTTGCGCTGAAACGCCCGCGCGTTTTCACCGTTTAGACCCATTTGGCGGCGCCAGTCCCAGAGCGGGGCGGCGCCGCGGGTGGCTGCTGACCCGGGGGCCGTCGAGAAGTCGTCGCGCTGTGAGTTTTCGGTTACGCTTGGCGGGTGAAGCGCACGTCGCCTCTGGAGACGCTGAAGGACCTGCGCCAGCGCGCCCGGGAGAGCGAACAGTCGCGCCTCGCGACGCGAAGCCAGTCGCAGCGCCAGGCAGAGCTGGCTGAGCAGCAGGCGCGCGAGCTGCTGCTCGAGCGCTCCAGCGCGGTGGAGGCCGTGCGTCAGGAGGAGCATCGGCGGCTCGAGACCGGAGGCATCACGGCCGCTGAAGGGCAGCTCCGGGTCGCCTGGGAGGGCGCGGCGCGGCGCAGCGTCGAGCAGCTTTCCGGGGACGTCCGCCGCGCTGCGGCGCGCCGCCGCGAGGCGATGCGAGAACACGATCAGGCGCGGCGCGCCCTCGAACGCGCGCATGCCGAGCTCGAAGAGGTGGAGCGCCAGCTCCAGCAACGAGAGCGCCAGGCCCTGCAAAAGGCGGAGCAGGTCCAGCAGGAGAGCCTGGACGAAGACTCGGCGAGGCGCTTTTCGGAGCGGAGCGACCCGTGAAGACGTGCTGGATTGCTGCCGCGCTGCTCAGCTTGGCCGTCGCTTGCGGAGTCGGGACTCAGGGCTGCTCTTCGGCGCTGTCTGGGCCGCAGAGCGGCGCCGGCGTGCCGGCGGGCGCGCCCCCGCTCCTGCCGCAGGCTCCGAGCGGGCTGCTGACTCCGGCAGGGCAAGCCACCCTCGCCGCTGCCGAGGACCTGTCGAGCTTCGTGCCGCTGCTGGCGCGGCCGGAGCTCAGCTCCGCGGCTCAGGCGTTCCAGGCGGAGGACTACGTGACCTGTGCGGCGCTCGTGGACGCGCACATCCAGGGCACGCCGCTCAGCGTGCTGGACGAGCCACGCTGGTATCTCTTGCTCGGCACGCTGCGCGAGAAGGCCGGCGACCTGGTCGCGGCGTCGCGTGCGTACGAGCATGCCACGGCCAGCGCCTGGCCGCTCTCCGACTATGCGGCGCTCGGACTGGGCCGCACGCTGCTCGGCCTGGCAGATGCGGACGCTGCGGAGCGCGCGCTCGGCAGCGTGCCGGAGAACGCCGGTACCTACGCCATGGCGCGCGGGTTGCTCGCGGAGCTGGCCTGCCGACGCGCCGAGACGCACGAGTGCCTGGAGCGTGCGCGGCTGTTTCGCGCCCAGCCGCGCAAGCCCCTCAGCTGGTCGGCGCAGGCATTTCGTCTGGCAGACATGCTGGTGAACCAGGTCGCTCCGCGCGCCGATGCCGGCACGCCCAGCCTGCCGGCAGCGACGCCGGTCGCTGCCGCGCCCGCCGCGCTGCCGAGCGCTGCCGAGCCCGTTGCGGCGCCGCCCGTTGCCGCGCCCGCCGCGCTGCCGAGCGCTGCCGTGCCCGTTGCGACGCCGGTCGCCGCCGCGCCCACTGCGTTGCCGCCCGTTGCGGTGCCCTCGGCGCAGCCGAGCACCGAGGATCTGCTCGGCGTGCTCGCGTACGTTCGCTCGCTGATCGTCGATGCGCCGAGGACGGCGAGCCGCAACGACGCCAACTCGCTCGAGCGTCGGCTGATCGACGCGCTGCCGGAGTCTGTGCAAGCCCGCGAGCGGCAGCTCAGCCCCAAAGACTTGCTGGCGCGCGCGGAAGCGTTCGGCAACGCCCCGCGGCCCGAAGAAGCAAACGCCCTGGTGGAAACGCTGCTCTCCGATCTCGGGGACGACGCGTACGGACCGATCGCCTGTCAGGCGCGGCTGATCCAGGCCAAGGCGCTGCTCGACCTCAAGCAGCGCTCGCGCGCGGAGAGCCGTCTGGGCGAGATCATCAATCATTGCAAGAGCGACGATCTGCGTGCTTCTGCTCTGTATCTCGCGGGCAAGTCGGCCTTCCAGGATGACCGCTATGCCGAGTCCGACAAGATCCTGGCGCGGCTCGAGCGTGAGGTTCCTCGCCACCGCCTCGCCGACGATGCCCGGCTCTACCGCGCGCAGGCCCAGCACGAGTTGGGCGCCGACGCACGCTTCGCGGCACTGCTCGACAGCATGCCGGGCGACTACCCCAACGGCGACATGGTCCCGGAAGGATTGTTCCTGCTCGCGCTCAGCCACATGGAGAAGGGGCAATGGCTGGGCGCGCGCAAGGTGCTGGCCCGCAGCCTGGAGCTCTCCGGCAATGACGGCGCCCTGCGCGGACCGGAGGCCTCGGGCCGGGAGCTCTACTTCCAGGCTCGCGCTCTGATCGAGACGGGCGACGTGGAGCGCGGTCTGAGCGAGTACGAACGGATCATCGCCGAGCTGCCGCTCTCTTATTACATGTTGCACGCCTACTCGAGGCTCTCGGAGCGCGACCCCGCGCGCGGCAAGCGGGCGCTCGACGGCGTGCTGCAGGGGAGCGCCGGTCCGCCCTTCAAGATCGAGCATCGCCCCGAGTTCGATCAGCCCGGTTTCCTGCGTGCGCTGGAGCTATTTCGGCAGAGCGACATCGAGGGTGCGCGCCGCGAGCTCGAGCTCTTGAACGCGCTCGAGCCGGGCACCTCCCCCTCGGTGTTGTGGGGCGTCGCGCTGCTGTACGCGCGCGCGGGCTCGGCGCGGCTCTCGCATGCCCTGCCGCGCTGGCAGTTGCACGATTGGCTCGAACGCTGGCCCGTGGGGCCCTGGAAGCAGGCCTGGGAGCTCGCGTTTCCCCGGCCGCACATCGAGGCCGTCACCGAGGAAGCCGCCCGTCAGGGTGTGGAACCGGCGCTGGTCTACGCGGTGATGCGCGAGGAGTCCGCCTTCGACCCCGACGCGGTCAGCCCCGCCAATGCTTACGGGCTCATGCAGCTGATCAGCCCGACGGCGCGGCGCTTCGGCAAGGAGCTCGGGCTGCCCTACGACCGGCGAGCGCTCGCCACGCCGCGCGTCAACATCGCGCTCGGTAGCCGTGTGCTCTCGAACTATCAGAGCTACTTCCCGGGCGATCCGCTGCTCGCCATTCCGGGTTACAACGCCGGTCCGGGCAAGCCCAAGCGTTGGGCGAAAGACTGGCCGAGCGTGGACTTCGACCTGTGGGTGGAGTTGATTCCGTATCGGGAGACACGCCGCTACACCAAGCGCGTGCTGGCGAGCCGCGGGGCATACGCCTTCCTCTACTATCAGCCTACCGAGCAATCTCCAGCCAACGACCCGCTTCGGCTGCCGCGCCGGCTGAGCCCGAACGCCGTCAACTGATCTTTCAGGCTGATCTTCGGGCTGATCTCCGGGGCAGATCTCCCAGTCTGAGCTCCCAGAAATGAGATTGTAAGCTCTCGAGCTTTTGCCGATAGTGCCCAGCGCGGGGGTCGCGTGGCATGTCGCAACAGACGCACGACTGGCTCCTCGAGCATATGCCGCCCAGCCTGCGGGCGATTGGCCCGCAGCAGCTGTCGTGGTGGCAGTGGTTGGGCCTGCCGGGGCTGGCGCTCTGCTCGCTCGTTCTCGCCGTGCCGCTGAGCCGCGGGTCGCGGGCGCTGCTCGCGCGCGTGTTGCACAGCCAAACGGCGGGCGCGGACGGGTCACGCCTGCAGCGCGCCAGCGGCCCGCTGCTGCTCGGCTGGGCCACGCTCTTCTTCGCCCTGGGCCTGCCCTGGTTGCGGCTGACACCGGAAGCGAAATCGGCGGTGTACGTGGGGCTGCGCGCGATGGCGCTGGTCGCATTCTACTGGGCGCTGTCGCGCGGCATCGACGTCGCGCAGCAGGCGATCGGAGGCTCGCTCTGGGCTCGCGCGCACAGCGCCTCGCGCTCGTTGGTGCCGCTGGCCGCCAGGGTCGGCAAGGTCTTCGTGCTGGTGTTGGCCGTCCTGGCCTTGCTCTCCGAGCTCGGCTACGCGGTGACCAGTCTGGTCGCCGGGCTCGGCATCGGCGGCGTGGCGGTCGCGCTCGGGGCGCAGAAGACGTTGGAGAACTTCTTCGGCGCGCTCTCGATCGGCGCCGATCAACCCTTCTTGCAAGGCGACGTGGTGCGCCTGGGCGACCTGGTCGGCACGGTGGAGGTGGTGGGCCTACGCTCGACGCGCATTCGCACGCAGGATCGCACGCTCGTCACCATTCCGAACGGCAAGCTCGCCGACATGCAGATCGAGTCGCTGGCCGTGCGCGACCGCCTGTTTTTCGGCACCAGCTTGCGCCTCGTCTACGGCACACGCGCCGGGCAACTGCGCGCCATCCTTGCCGCCCTCGAGGCGGTGCTGCGAGAGCAGCCCAAGCTCTGGCCCGAAGGCGTGAGCGTGCGCTTGGTGGGCCTCGGCGAGTTCAGCTTGAACATCGAGGTGCAAGCGGCGTTTTCCACCACGGACTGGAACGAGTTTCTGGCCATCCGCCAGGACCTCCTGCTGCGTTTCATGGACGTCGTGGAGAGCGAGGGCAGCGCGCTTGCGTTCCCCACCCGCACCGTGCAGCTCGCGAACCTCTCTGGCCCCAAGCCCACTCCTCACCCACCAGGATAGATATGAGCATTCTGTCAGACTTCAAAGCGTTCGCCATGAAGGGCAACGTCGTGGACATGGCCGTAGGTGTCGTGATCGGCACCGCCTTCGGTAAGATCGTGAGCTCGCTGGTCGCCGACATCATCACGCCGGTGCTGGGGCTCTTGATCGGCGGTCTCGATTTCAAGGACATGAAGCTCGTCTTGCGCGCCAAGGCCGATCCCATTCCGGAGGTCAGCTGGAACTACGGCCTGTTCTTGCAGGCCGTGTTTGATTTTCTCATCATCTCCGCCGCCATCTTCACGCTGGTCCGGATGGTGAGCGTGCTGCAGCGCAGGAAGCCGGCGCCGCCGCCAGCTCCGCCCCCGCCCCCCGCGGAGGTGGTGCTGCTGACCGAGATTCGCGACGCGCTCCGGGCCAAGGGCTGACGGCCAATCGCCGTGCCCGATCCCGCGTGCGTCGATCTGGGAGAACGAGCTCCCGAGTTCGAGCTGAAGAACCAGTACGGCGCGCGCGTGCGCGCGGCGCTGGAGTGGCAGCGGGGTCCGCTCGTGCTGTTCTTCTTTCCCGATGCGGGGGCATCGGAGTACGCGACCGAGGCACGCGCCTTCGGCGAAGTCATGAACGTGTTCCGCGCCGAAGGCGCCAGCTTGGTCGCGGTCAGTCGTGACCGAGTCGTGCGTCACGCCTTCTTCGCGGTGGAGCACTCGCTCACCTTTTCGCTGCTCAGTGACCCCGGCGGGCGAGTGTCGAGGCTCTATGGTCTGGACCAGACCCCGCCTGCCCGGACCGTCAGAGTGACCTACGTCATCGACCGCCACGGCATCGTGCGGCACCGATTTGCCTCGGACTCCCACAGCTACCGGCACGTGTCGGGCGCACTCGACGTGGTGCGCGATCTGGGGCGGGCGCGCTAGTTGCTAGTGCCGGCCGCGCAATGTCGAGTTTGGAGGCTCAGACGTGGGAGACGTGGACGTGGACGTTGACCTTGACTTTGACTTTGACGTGGACCTTGACGGCGACGACGACGTGGACTTGGACGCCCGCGTTGACGATTGAAGCTTGGCCTTCTGATCGTCAACGTGGGACGTCCCCGTCCACGTCGTCGTCGCCGTCAAGGTCCACGTCCACGACTACGACTACGTCAAGGTCAACGTCGAGGCCACGACTTGGGCCGACACCTTCGGCCAAATTTCGGCGGCCGACACTAGCGGGCCCATCCTGGCGACGAGCAGCGGCGCACAGCGCCGAGCCTTTCACTTGCCGGCGCTGAGCGCGTGCCACTCTTGCAAGCTGCGCACGCGCGGCGGGGCTCCGCCCATGAGGGCCTGCGCTTCCAGCGCGTCCACCACGGCGAGCGCGGCCGGCAGCGTCGTGAAGTAGGGGACACCGGCGATCAGCGCGCCGCGCCGGATGGCATAGCTGTCGCGGATGGCCTGCGTACCCTGCGTGGTGTTGATCACCAGCTGAATCTCGTTGTGCGCCAGCGACTCGACCACGTGGGGGGCGCCCTCGCGCACCTTGTTGATGGCCCTGACGGGAATGCGCGCGCGCTCGATCACCAGAGCCGTACCGCGCGTCGCCACGATGCTGAAGCCGAGATTGCGCAGCCGCCGTGCGACCAGACACGCCACGGCCTTGTCCTCGTCCTGCACGCTGATGAAGACGCGACCCGAGGTCGGCAGAGTCGACCCTGCCGCCAGCAAGGACTTGCCGAAGGCCTCGGCGGTGCTGGCCGCGATACCCATGACCTCACCGGTCGAGCGCATTTCAGGCCCCAGGATGGTGTCGACGCCCGGGAACTTCTGGAACGGAAACACGCTCTCCTTGACCGACACGTGACCGGGCAGCGCGGCGTCTTCAATCCCGAGCTGATCCAGCGTGCGCCCGGCCATCACCTGTGCCGCAATCTGCGCCAACGGCTGGCCCGTGGCCTTGGACACGAACGGCACCGTGCGCGAAGCGCGCGGGTTCACCTCCAGGATGAACACCTGGCGGTCCTTGACCGCATACTGCACGTTCATCAGACCGATCACGCCCAGCTCGATGGCGATCTTGCGCGTGATGTCCTCGATCTTCGCCACCACGAACGCATCCAGCGAGGCGGGCGGCAGGATACTGGTCGAGTCACCGGAGTGGACGCCTGCTTCCTCCACGTGCTGCATCACGCCGCCGATCACGCAGCGCTGCCCGTCAGACACGCAGTCCACGTCCACCTCGGTGGCGTTCCTCAAGAATTCGTCGATCAAGAGCGTCTGCGTGCCGGCCTCTTCCGCGGCGCGCATCGCCAGTGCCGCGTACGCTCGGAGCTCGGGCTCGGTGTAGCAGATCACCATCGCACGCCCGCCGAGCACATACGAAGGGCGCACCAGCACGGGCAGACCGATGGTGCGCGCCACGGTCACCGCCTCGTCCACGCTGCGCGCGATGCCCGCGCGCGGGCGCGACAGCTCGAGCTTGTTGAGCACGGCCTCGAAGCGCTCGCGGTCCTCCGCGCGATCGATGGCGTCTGCCGGCGTGCCGAGCAGCCTGACCCCCGCGCGCTCCAGCGCCACCGCTAGCTTGAGCGGCGTCTGGCCGCCAAACTGCACGATCACCCCCAAGAGCTCGCCGCGCGAAGCCTCCGCGTCGCAGATGTTGAGCACGTCCTCCAGCGTGAGCGGCTCGAAGTACAAGCGATCGGAGGTGTCATAGTCGGTCGAGACCGTCTCCGGGTTGCAGTTGATCATGATGGTCTCGAGCCCGATCGCGCGCAGGGCGAAGGCCGCCTGGCAGCAGCAGTAGTCGAACTCGATGCCTTGGCCGATGCGGTTGGGGCCGCCGCCGAGGATGATCACCTTGCGGCGCTCGCTGATCTCCGCCTCCGACTCTGTTTCGTACGTGGAGTACAGGTACGGTGTGCGGGCCACGAACTCCGCTGCGCACGTATCCACGCGGCCGTACACCGGCAGCACGCCCTGGCTGATTCGCGCTCGACGTACCTGAAGCTCGCTCAGCGGCTGCTCGCTGCTCGAGCGCAGCCCTGCGATCTGCGCGTCGCCGAAGCCCAGGCGCTTGCTCTCCCGCAGCAGCTCGCTGTCCAGGCGCGGCGCTTTGCGCAGCTTCTGCTCCTGATCGATGATGCGCTGCAGCTCACGCAGAAACCAGGGGTCGATGCGCGTGAGGCGATGCACCTCCGGCAGGGAGAGGCCCAGGCGCAGGGCGTCGCCCACGTGAAACAGCCGCTCCGCCGTCGGCGTGCCGATCAAGCCGGCGAGCGCCTGCAGGATCTCGTTGCTCTTTGCCGGCGGCAGCTCCGGTTCGACGCGCACCTCGGGCGGAGCCTCGGTCTTGAGGTTCCGACCCGTCTGTGGCGTGTTACCCAGCCGCCGATAGTCGACGCGCTGGAGCAGGCTATCAAAGCCGAGCTTGCCGGTCTCGAGCGAGCGCGCGGCCTTCTGCAGCGCCTCGGCGAAGCAGCGCCCGATACTCATGGCTTCCCCCACGCTCTTCATCTGCGTGCCCAGCCGCACGTCCGCGCCGGGGAACTTCTCGAACGCAAAGCGGGGCCACTTGACCACGACGTAGTCGAGCGTGGGCTCAAACGCGGCGCTCGTGCCCGTGATGTCGTTCTCCAGCTCATCCAGGCTGAAGCCCACCGCGAGCTTTGCTGCGATCTTGGCGATCGGGTAGCCCGTGGCCTTGGAGGCCAGCGCGCTCGAGCGCGAGACGCGCGGATTCATCTCGATCACGATCACGCGGCCGTCCTCGGGGTTGACCGCAAACTGCACGTTGGAGCCGCCCGTCTCGACGCCGATCTCGTGCATCACGGCGCGCGCCGCATCGCGCAGGCGTTGATACTCGCGATCGGTGAGCGTCATGGCCGGCGCCACCGTGATGGAGTCTCCGGTGTGCACGCCCATCGGGTCGATGTTCTCGATCGAACAGACCACGATGAAGTTGTCCTTGCAGTCGCGGATCACCTCCAGCTCGAACTCTTTCCAGCCGAGCAGGCTCTCCTCGACCAGCACCTCGTGCGTGGGCGACTGATCGAGCGCCCAGGTCACCTTCTCGTCAAACTCTGCCGGGTCGTCCACGACGGCACCGCCGGCGCCGCCGAGCGTGAAGCTCGGCCTCAAGATCGCGGGGAACCCCGTCAGCTTGACGATCTCGCGCGCCTCGGCGAGCGAATGGGCGTGACCCGAGCGAGCCGATTCCAGGCCCGCCCGCGTCATCGCATCCTTGAACAGCTGGCGATCCTCTGCCATGCGAATGGCCTTCACATCCGCGCCCAGCATCTTCACGCCGTACTTCTCGAGCACGCCGGCCGCGTTCAGATCCAGAGCGGCGTTCAATGCCGTCTGGCCTCCCAGCGTAGGCAGCAGGGCATCCGGCCGCTCGCGCTCGATGATGGCCGTGAGCGTGGCGCGGTTGATCGGCTCGACGTACGTCCGGTACACGAGGTCCGGGTCCGTCATGATGGTCGCCGGGTTCGAGTTGACCAGCACCACCTGATAGCCGAGCGCCGTGAGCGCCTTCGCGCCTTGCGTGCCCGCGTAGTCGAACTCGCAGGCTTGTCCGATGACGATGGGACCGGAGCCGATCAGCAGGATTTTGTGAATGTCATCGCGTCGGGGCATCGGGGTGCCCGTCTACCACCGCCGGCGGCGAATCGCGGCACAAAATTCCCGTAGCTGCCCGGCAGCGAACGGCTCGAGCCGGCGCTCGCTGCACCCCAGCCGGGGCTCGGCTCAGCGCGTCGCGACGGCGCCGGTCGGCGGGCGAGCCGGCGGCAGGCGGCGGGGCGGCAAGGGCGTGGGCTCCGCGGGGCCCGCGGGGCCCTGATGCGGAATCAGGTAGGTCTTGTCGGCCCGCAGCGTCTTCTTGGTCAAGCCGTTGGCCTGCATCAGCGCGGTGACCGTGATCCCGTTGCGCTTGGCCAGGCCGATCAGCGTGTCGCCGGACTTGGCCTTGTAGGGTACGTTGTACTTGCTGGGCAGCAGCTTGTGCTGCGCGAGCAGCGCGGGGTAGCAGCGGCGCGCCGTTTCCTCAGCGATCGGGTTGTAGAAGCGGACGTGCAGGTGCGTGGCATGACCGGGCTCGTGCAAGATGATCGGCGCCTCGTTGTTGGAGCCGTGAAACACGCTCTCCAGCCAGTCGTAATCTTCGCCGATGGACTCCGCGTACTGGCGCAACCAGCCCTGCACACGCCGGTCGATGAAGATGTAGTGGACGTCCGTGCGCGTGATCAGCGAGCGTACCAGCGCCCAGGTGCGCGGGCGATCCAGGGTGACCGGGGTGGCGCGTTCGTACCAGCTCGGCTCGCTCAGGTAGAAGTAGCTGATGTCTACGTCGCGACCTGATTGATGACTGATGTGCGGCCGCAGATAGCCGCCGCGCGGCGCACTGATGTCCCCGATGAACAACGGCTGCGAGTCAGGGAACTGCTCGTGCACGGCATCGATGGCCGTGACCAGATAGTTGATGGTCTCGGCGGTGCCCCAGATGTTGATCGGGTCCACCATCTTCCAGCGGTCGTCTTCGGGCAAGCGCACGCCGTTGATCAGGCCACCGCGCGTCGCGCTGCCAAAGGTCATCGAGCCCAGGCTGGCCAGATCGGTCTTTACCAGGCGCTCGATCTCTTCCTTGCCCTTGCCCTTCAATGGATGGCGTACCACCAGCGGCGGGCGCGCCACCTTGCGCGGCGCGGCGTTCGCGGCCTGAGCGCTCGCCGGGCTCGGCGTGGCTGCCGGGGCGGGCTCGCGCACGCAGCCCTTTGGGCTACAGCCTTCCCCCAGGTCTCGCGGATCGGGAGGGGAGGCGACCGACTCTTCAGCGGGAACCAGCGCACGCCCGGGATGTTGCACTTCCTCCTGCGCGAAGAAGCTGGGACCGCACGCCTGGGTGCCGCAGGCGAGCAGCACGCCCAGACAGCGCAGCAACCGACCGCCGAACAACAAATGGCTGTCGAAGAAAAGCCTGTCGAAGAAAAGCCTGTCGAAGAAAAGCCTCGCCCAGGACGCTCGCCCGTCGGGTGAGCGGGGGCCAAGGGGTGTGGAGTCTGGGGAAACGGGTAGAAGCAACATTCCTACGGGGGCGGCGAGCAGTCTCTCACTTTAGGACGGCTCGCCGTCTGAGTGGCGAAGGCACCCCTGAGGGAAATCCGACCGCAATCCTCGACCTGGCGCAGAAAAAGCGCTGGGAGGGGCCGCGCTGGCAGTGGATCGGCGGGCAGATGGGGCAGGGGCAAGGAACATCGATACGGGATCCGCCCAGACCGCGTCAAACTGGAACGGTCCGGCCAGACCTGCGCACGCTAACAGCTTTTTCACATCGAGCCCAACAACCTTCGCCTTCCTCCTACATCGAAGTACCCTGGAGGCAACGGCCTCCAAGCCTGGCGAGTTTGAGGGCTGGTCGCTTCATCTCGAGACGAGAGCGCCTCGAAACGACTCATGACATTGGCACGTGGCCCGCACCAGCGCCTCGTGGGTATGTCTGCAAAAGGGGCCGAAGTGCTCCGGGGCACGGAGAAGTACGCGGCAGCCTTGCTTTTTCATGAGGAGCCGTCACATCCTCTAAGCGCGTTCAGGCCGCCCTAGTGCGCTCAGCCCGGAGCCCTTTGCGCCCGGGAAAACCCAGGCATGACCCGAGACTTGAAGACACCGCTGCCTCCGGCAGCTTCGAGCCCGACAGCGTCGGGCAAGCGCTACCTGTCGCAGCTCATGGATCACGCCTTCCGTGAGGGTTGGCGAACTCCGGACGACTTCGTGCGCTACTTTCCTGCCCACTCGATGATGGCGGCGCTCAAGTCTGCGCCGGAGCTGCGGGTCAAGCTGCTGGCGGCCGCCACCGGCATCTACGAGGAGATCCTGCGGCGCAAGACGCCCGCGCTGGCCGCGGAAGACCTGCGGATCGCGCTGGAGGAGGGCACCACCAACAGCCTGCAGCTGCTCAACGTCTTCACCCCCGAAGATCGGGTGCGCTACCTCGATCCCCACCGCATCTGGGATTTTCTGGCCGAAGATCAGTTCTGGCTGCTGGACAGCGAGGCGGGGGAGGAACAGCGGCGCGGCGCCACGGAGCGCATGATCTTCACGCTCACCCAGGCGCTCACCGAGCGGCTGCTCACGCTGCGCGACGTGCTCGACGGGCTCACGTATGACGCCGTGGCGGATTCGCTTTCCCCGCAAGAGTTGCGCGCCGTGGTGCGCTTTGCGCTGCTCAAGGGCCGCGACGGCATCGGGTTGAACGAAAAGGTGCTGCTCGAAGTGCTGCCACTCGACAAGCTGGTGCGCTCGGTGCCGCTCGATCACATCTGGCAGGAAGTGGTCATTCGCCGTCTGGCCGTTCCCTGTGGCTTTACCGATCTCTCGCGCGAAGAGCGCCGTGCCAGCCAGGCGGGTCGCCGGGTCAGCAACGAGCGCCGGCATTGGCCCAACCGCCCCTCGGGGCCGCCAGGGCTACCCGGCGAGTTTGCGGCTCAGCTCTCCCACGATCACGTCGTGACGGCGTTGCCACCCTCCGGGTTTGGCACACCCGAGCTGGAGGAAATCAGCACGGCGGCGCCGCCGGCGCCGGGCATGTTGAGAGAAGGCAGCTTGCTGCCGCCGCCGCCGTCTCGGGTGGAGGGGCCGCGCTCCAGCAGGCCAGCCCCTCCGCTCGCTGCGGCGGAGCTCACGGACGACTTCAATCAGCCGCTGCCCAGCTCGCGGCGGTTCGAGCCGTCTGGTTTGGAGGCGTCTGGCTTCGAAGCTCGAGGCTTCGAGCGCAACTTCGAGCCCGCACGCAGTCCGCCGCCTTCGGCACCGTCGCAGCCGGGCTCTGCGCGCCCGCTCGGCGGCGCGCAGCCGGCGTTCGACGCGTCCGTGGCGGACTCGAGCGAACGGCAACGCCAGCGTGTGAGCGAGCACCTGCGCGCGATCGGTCGCTTGCCACCCAATCATGCCGCGCTGCCGACGGCAGTGTTGCGCTCCATCGATGCGATGTACGCCCTGCTGCCGAGCGCCACCGACGACATCCAGCGAAAATCGGTGATTCGCCAGACGTTCGCGAACGAAAACCAGCTGCGCGCCGCGCTGCTCGGCTTGATCGAGTTGATGGACTCGTCGGTGGACACCTCGGATCCCGTGATCCAGGGCGCGAAGATCGAAGCCTTGATCAAGATCCTGTTGTTCGAGGAGCAACGCCGCAAGGAAACGGGGCGCTTCCCCTCGGGAGCACCCAGCTCCGGGCGTTCGCCCGCGCCGCTCAGCTATCCGCCGGGCAGCTATCCGCCCAGCTATGCAGGCGGCAATTATCCAGGAGCCTATGCGGGAGGCAGCCTGCCACCCGGGAGCTACACTGACGCGTACCCCGGGCCGTCCGAGATCTACCCGTCCACATCGAACGCGCCTCACGTGGCCACGCAGCGCCCGCCTCCGCCCGTCTTGGGCTACTCCGGGTCCGCTCCGCCCCTGCCCAATCTGCCCGCCGAGCCGCTGCCCGCGCGGCGTCGAACGGTGCCGCCTCCGCTGCCTCCTTCCTACCCACGCGGCTGAGCCTGTGCGCTCTCGCGCAGCACGGCGGCTCGCGTGTCGGTCGCGCAGCGTGCGGGAGCCGTAGAACTCCGCGGAAAACTCTGCAGAGATCTCTGCGGAGAACTCTGTCAGGCAGCGCGCGTTAAAAACTCTGTTCACGACAGAAAATGTATCGTGGCGTGACAACGTCGAACCTCGGCGAGCGCGCGCTTCGCTCGTATATTAGAGTGTCGACGCAACTGGCGGAGTCTGGCTCGCTCTGGTGCTGCTCTGTTTCACGACATGCAGCTGCTCGACGGCGTCGCATGCTCGAATGGTCCTGCCTATCGAGCGTTCGAGCGGAGTGTTCAGCTACCGCTAGTGCAACCCCAGCGCAAATTCATACTTCGTTGACGGGTTCAGAAGACTGTGAAAGATACCCCCCGCGCCGAGGTCGCCGGGCTTCCCACCCGCGCGGGCACAGCTGCATGCGGAGCGCCGCATGTTCCCATCTCTCCAGGAGAGGCGAGGCCACGGTAGGAAAATGATGCAAGACAGAACGATTCTCACGCTGGGCTTCTGGAGTCTCGGTATGACTTTGGGTTTGATGGCGGCCTGCGCAGGTAGCGACACGCCAGCCAGAGATTCGGACCTCGAGGATCAAATTGCGAACCTCTATGCCGGCGGCCAGACGGCGTCGGTGGGCGGCGGCACGGGCACTGGCGGCACGGCGGGCACGGGGTTGGGCGGCTCCGCAGCCCAGGGGACCGGCGGCGGCACGGCCGGTGGGGCGGGTACCGGCAGCGTGGCCGCCGGTGGCTCTGGTGGTGGCACGAGCAGCGGGAGCTGCGATGGGTTCGCCGTGATCGGCACCAAGTGTGGAATGAGCAGCTGCCACGGAGCTCCACAGGCCGGCGCGCTCACCAATTTTGCACTGGACGAGGAAACCGCGAAGTCTTTTGCCGGTGAGCAAGATCCATCCACGCTCTGCTCGGGCGGCGGTATTCTCTTCAATCCCGACAATGCCGCCTCCAGCTTGGTCATCCAGAAGATGCATGGCACGGCCTCTTGCGGCGGCCAGATGCCGCCCGGCGGTCCCTTCCTGGAGGACGCCGATATCGCGTGCGTCGAGACGTGGATCAAGTCGCTCTGACCCAGGCGCCGCCCGCTGCAGTCGACCGGGGTTCATTCAACCGAGAAGGTCAGTCATGATTTCGAAAGCTACACTGCGTGCTGCCCTAGTCGTCTGGAGCGCTCTTCTGCTGCTCGTGCTCGCCCTGCCCGCGCGCGCCGCCGTCACCGAAGAGGGCGCGCCGAACATGATGGTGCGGCCCTTTGACGGGCCCAAGGCGAAGGCGCTGAACGAGCGCGTCGTCAAGGTACTCGAGGAGCAGGGCGCCGACCTCGTGCCCGCCGGGTTTGAAGGACCCACGGCGATGGAGACGGAAGCCGACTTCGCGGCGGTCGCGGCGCGCCTCAACATCCAGGCCTTCATCCAGGGCCAGGCCACCAACGACAACACCGGCTGGACCTTGAAGCTCACGGTGCGCCAGGGCTCGGACGGCACGGTCGTCGGCACCGGAGAGTTCAAGGCGAGCTGGTTTCCCGGGCTGCTCACCAAGATCGATGAAGAGCTGATCACTACGCTGGAGAAGGCGCTCTCGGGCGCCAAGAACCCCGCCGGCGTCACCGACGAGCCCGCCAAGGAGGAAGAGCCCGCTCCGGCGGAGACAGAAAAACCGCGTCCCAGGCCGCTGGAGCTGGATGCGGGCGCAGGCTTCGTGTTCCGCAGCTACACGGCCAACAACCCGGTCAACTTGCCCGGTGTGCTGCAGACGCGCGACCAGAGCGGCGGCATGGCGAGCGTGCGCATCGGCGCTGCCTTCTATCCGGCGGCCCTGTTCACCAGAGACTTCCTCGCCAACGTGGGTGTGATCGCCGACTTCGAGCGCAGCCTCGGCGGCAAGACGCAAGCGACCCCGGGCCCCAATCCCTTGTTGCCCTCGGGCGACCTGGACACCGCGCTCACCTCATATGACGTCGGGGTGCGCGTGCGGCTGCCCATCGCTGCTCACGAGCTCGGCCTCAGCGCTGCGTACGGCGCGCAGCAATTCGAGATCGACGACGGCGGCACCGAGTCGAATCCGGACAACGCCGAAGGTATCAACGCCAAGCTCGTGCCGGACGTGAACTACTCCTACGTGCGCCTGGGCATGGATTTCACGTACGCGATGCAGACCTACTTCCTCACCGGTGATCTCGGGCTGCGCGTGATCAACAGCGCCGGCAAGGAGCCGGGACAGATCCAGAACGATCGCTGGTATCCCCGCGCGGACGTGGGCGGGGTCGATTTCGGTGTCACCGCCGGCTACAGCGTGAGCGAGCGCTTCACCGTCACCGTCGGCATGGATTTCCGGAACTACTTTTACACCATGAACTCCAAGCTCGAGGATTTCGGCGTGCCCGTGAGTGCGACTAGCGACGCGGGCCCGCGCCGGCCGGTGGCCGGCGGCGCGAACGACATGTACTTCGCGGGCATCGTCGCGGCCCGCTACAGCCTGCGCTAGTTTTTTGGGGGTCTGAAGCAGACCCCCGGTCCCTGCAGCGACTGCAGGGGACCTCCCCCGCCTCCGCCCGCGCTGCGCGGGCGCTGCGCGCGGGGCCCCACCCCCGCTTGCTTCTGCTGGGAGACGTTGTCATCCCCACTGCGACCTCCCCCGCCTCCGCTCGCGGACTCGCGCTGCGCGCGGGGCCCCACCCCCGCTTGCTTCTGCTGGGAGACGTTGTCGCTCCGGCTACGCCCGCGCTCAGGCCCGCGGTAGGTCCTCGAACGCGGCGGCGACGTCGGCGTTGAGGATCTTGCCGCCGGCCAGGTTCAGGGCTTCGTGGTGCCCGCGGTCCACCTTCAGGAAGTCTGCGACCCCGAGCTTGGCGAGGCGGCGGACGTACGGCAGGGTGGCGTTGCACAGCGCGCGCGTGCTGGTTCTGCCCACCGCGGCCGGCATGTTCGCGACGCAGTAGTGCACCACCTGATCGACGACGTACGTCGGTTGGCTGTGCGTCGTGGGTCGTGAGGTCTCGAAGCAACCGCCCTGATCGATGGATACGTCCACGATCACGCTGCCCGGCTTCATCACTGCGAGCTGCCGGCGCGTGACCAGGCGCGGCGCGGCGCGCCCCGGTAGCAGCACCGCGCCGATCACCAGGTCGGCGCGCGCCAGCTGTTCGTCGATGGCGTGCGGGTCGCCGTACACCGTGGTCACGTTGGCTGGCATCGTCAGATCGAGGCTGCGCAGGGTAGCGAGGTTGACGTCCATGATCACGACGTTGGCGCCCATCCCGGCCGCCACGCGCGCGGCGTTGCTGCCGACCACGCCGCCGCCGAGCACCAGCACGTTCGCGGGCTCCACACCCGGCACGCCACCGAGCAACACACCGCGCCCCCCCAGCGGCGCCTCCAGGTACTTGGCACCGGACTGAATCGACAGGCGCCCGGCGATCTCGCTCATGGGGATGAGCAGCGGCAAGCTGCCGTCCGGGGCGCGCAACGTCTCGTAGGCCAGAGCCGTGAAGCCGGCGCGCAGGCAGCCAAGGGTGAGCTCGCGCGAGCCGGCGCAATGAAGGTAGCCAAACACGGTGTGCCTGGGCTCGAGCCGCGCGATCTCGGCGGGCTGCGGCTCTTTGACTTTGACGATCAGGTTCGCGAGCTCGAAGATCGGGTCGGGCCCCGGTACGATCTCCGCGCCTGCGCGCACGTAGTCTTCGTCCGTACTTCCACTCTTTGCGCCTGCACCGGCTTCGATCAGCACACGGTGTCCGTCACTCGCCAGCAATTCCGCACCGACGGGGCGCAGGGCTACACGAAACTCGTCGGCCTTGGTCTCTTTGAGAACTCCAATGATCACTCTTTAGTCATGGAGCCAATTCGAGATCGGGGCAAGCGTGCGCGCGTCGTTCCCGGAGGCCGCTGGCGTCAGCTGGCTTCACTCTGCTACCAGCACGCAAACCAGGCTGACGTAGAGCCTATCCCGGTAGGCCTAGTCGAGCATGGCTCATCTCTCGCGCCTTTCGGGCATCTCGGCGCCCGGCGTGCTCGAGATAGCTTCCGCTATCTCTGCGCGCCACCGGACGCCGATCTGCACCGAAATTCGCTTCGGTCTGAGCCATGCTCTCCGGCGGCCTACCGGGATAGGCTCTTAACGAAGAAATAGCTTGGCGAGCAGGCTGGGGCGCTTCTCGGAGCTGCGCTTGCGCATCTGATGCAGGCGCAGCTCGCGCGCAGCATCCACGTGGGAGGGTTCGTGTCGCAAGACAAACCTGAAATCTCGCAGTGCCTCTTCTTCGCGTCCCAGACGGTTGAGCACCTGTCCGCGGTAGAAACGGATCGAGACGCTCTCGCGCTCTTTCAGCGCGGCACGGTCGAGCGCTGCCATGATTTGAGACGCCTGCTCAGGGTTCTGCAGCTCGCCGAGCTGCGCGCGCAGCCAGGCGTGTAGGGCCAGGTATTCCGCGTTGCCCGTATCGGCTTCGCAGGCCTTGCGAGCGAGCTTCTCCGCCGGCTCGAACTGCTGTCGTTGCACGTGCTCGCGTGCCGCATCGAAGCTGGTGCGAGCGCTCGCGAGCTGTACCGGATCGGTCGGGTGCAAGCTGCCGCTCGACTCGCTGCGCCGCTCACCGGGCATGGCCGGGCGCAGGGAGCTGTGCGCGCGCGCCGGCTGCGACGCGGGCCCGGGCGCGTTGGAAGAGCGAGGCGCGGGCGAAGAACGCGGCGCGACCGAAGCGCCGGGCGAAAGCGCTGCGCGGGGCGAAAGCGCAGCGCGGCTGGTGACGTTGGCTGGCAGCGATGTTCGCGCTGGCGGAGCCGGCGGCAGCAAGCAGCGGCCCGCAGCACTCCGGCGCAGCGAGCCGCGAGCGGGGGGCATGGAGGTGCGTGTCCTCGGCGGCGGCAGCGAAGCGTAGCTGCCGAGCGGCGGCCGCGAGCTGCGCTTCAGGTTGGCAGCGGCGTCGAGCGGGTGCAGGCGAGCGCCCTGGTCGA
>Ga0207675_100002240_pt1 | contig 19234 bp, 16 predicted proteins | sample KBSSwiS42_FD_184305 | JGI IMG/M metagenome (GOLD analysis project Ga0207675, IMG submission 184305) | Switchgrass rhizosphere microbial communities from Kellogg Biological Station, Michigan, USA - KBS Switchgrass S4-2 (SPAdes) (version 2) | ecosystem: Host-associated > Plants > Roots >...
GGCACCCGATCACGGGGTATCGATCTGCGGCCATCTCCTCGTCATCGGCATCCCAACCGGCTCCAAGAACGGGGCGGCATTGAGCTCGGCGAGCTGCAGGTGCTGGAGCAGTCGCTAAGCGACCATCGTGCTCTCAGCGCCGGCTTCACAGTGGCAGCGAGCTTGGCGACGCAGGGTGCGCTGCGGCGCCCGCTTTCCCCCTTTCTGAGCAGATGGCGCAGTCGCGCGCTCCGCAGGGTATCGCCCACAGCTACACACGAGGTCTTCTTGACCGAGCGAGTGGGGTGGGTAAACGTTGGCAAGAGGATGATGACTACCGGCGAAGCCGACGTTGTCGGGGGTGCCGTCTCCGTTCGTCGTCTCGCCCCCGGCGATACCGAAATCTTCCGCGCACTGAGGCTCGCAGCGCTTCAGGATTCACCGGACGCATTTGGTGAGTCTTTGGAGGCCGCTCGCCAATCGGACTGGAGCTCACGAACCGCGAGCGGAGCGGTGTTCACGGATCGGGGCGTGCTCGTCGCGCTTGCGGACCGACAGGCAATCGGGATGGTTTTCGTGAGGTGCGAGCAACCACCCGCACCAGCGTTTCTCGGTGGTATGTGGGTTCATCCCTCATTTCGCCGCCGTGGCATTGGTCGAATCTTGGTCGAGCGTGGGCTCGAGTTCCTTCGCTCGGTCGGGCAGTGCCAGGTCTCTCTCTGGGTTACCAGCGCCCACGCGGATGCTCTGAGCTTCTATCGGAGGCTCGGATTTCAAGAGACGGGAGCAACGGCTAGCCTGCGGCCGGGATCACCTCTGACGATCACGGAGCTGAACCTCGAGCTGAGCAGGAATCCCCAGGCTGGCATTGGAAACGAAGGGCCTGCGCAATACAAATGGACCTGACGAAATCTGTACAGTTGCGCTCTAGCGGATGTGGTCGACGCTCACGCCGAGTCGCTTGGCGGAGAGGTCGAGGGTGCGCTGCCACGCCGGGCGGGCTTGACAGCGCTGGAAGTAGGCCTTGAGCCTGGGGTAGGGATCCATCAGGTCGGTCTTGCGGATGGTGCGCAGGACGCCGGCCATCATGATGTCGGCCACCGTGAAATCGGCGCAGGCGATCCACTCTCGGTCTTGGAGGCGGCGCTCGACGTCGCGCAGCCAGCGGTGGGCGAGCTTGGGCACCTCCTCGTGGAGCTTTTGAGCGGCTTTGCCGCTGTCGAATATCCCGATCATATCGAGGCACACCACGGTCGGTTCGACGGTGCCGACGGCGGCGAAGCACCACTGGACGACGCGGGTGCGGCCCTGGACGTCGCCCGGGATCAGCTTGCCGGCCTTCTCCGCCAGATAGAGCACCACCGCGGCAGATTCGGCCACCACGAAGCCGTCGTCGTCGATGACCGGCGCCTGGTGGAAAGGGCTGATGCGGCCGTAGGCCTCGCTGTCGAGCTCGCCGGCGGTGTGGTCGAGCGCGTGGACTCGATACGGCAACCCGGTCTCCTCGAGCGCCCACTGCGCCCGGAGGTCTTTCGTCTCGCCGACTCCCTCGGGGAAGATACGTCCGAAGCCATAGAGCGTGATCATGTCGTTCTCCGATCGGTGGCCGCATCCAGTGCGCCACTCCGGTACGTGCCATGCCGTAGATTGCGGCGCGAGTCCAGCGCGAGACCGCGCGTGCGCCGCCTTCGTCGTCAAGCGGCTGCGAAGCGCGGTGCCAAGTCGTTCGGGTGATCGGTCAACTCACCCGACACGGAATGATGCGGATCCGGCGGGGATGGCTCGGATCTGGCAGAAGCTCGAAGCGGAGCTACGCTCCGGGGGATGCAGATCGCCTCCGGTGACTCAGTGGTGGCACAGCTGGCGGCCAAGCTCGCGCTTGGCGACCTTCTCGGTGAGATCGCTGGGAGATGGGGAGCGTACGAGTTTGTCGATCATTGGCAACAGGGGGAGTTCCATCACGACACGATCTTGCGCGTACCGAATGCTTCGGGAGAGCTGCCGGGGATCTACCTGGTAGTAGCAACCAACTGTAACGGGGGCGTCAAGGAAGTGCTCTGCCTCGGATCAGTACCGAGCCGGGGCGGACTGTGGCGGCTGCGTTGTCCCGCGAGCTCCGAGTTTCGGGGTGAGCTGCCTGCGATCTTGGCGCGTGGCGTGACAGAGCATTGGTTTGATCCTTGTGCGTTGCTCGACCCCGATGCGCGCAGCGAGTATCTGGCGGAGTGTCGCGTGCGGCAGCCTGGTGGCGGCTGGATGCCGAAGACATAGTAGGTTCGCCTCGAAGTCGCGAATGGCTTCTATGCGCTGACGACGCGCTGACGATGCGATGGCGAATCCTGGCAGCGCTTTACGCCCTCGGCTATACTGCGCACCAGACCATGGCAGCTCCGACCGGGCAGATCGTCGCGATGGGCGGAGGAGGGTTCTCGATGGAGCCTGACAATCCGTTGCTCGACGAGTTCGTTCTTTCCCTCGCTTCGCGAACACCCGCGCGAGTCTGCTTCATACCCACCGCCAGCGCGGATGCTGCGGCCTACATCGCGAAGTTCTATCGAGCGTTCAGCGGTCGATGTTTGCCGCGTGACCTCACCCTGTTCGACTCGCCATCCTTACCCCGACGACCCGCATACTCGAAAGATCTTGCCGACTTCGTCGCGGAGCAAGACATCTTCTATGTTGGGGGAGGGAACACGCTCCACTTGCTCGCGCTTTGGCGGGCCCATGGCCTCGACAAGCTCTTACGAGATGCCTGGACGAACGGTGCGATCTTGAGCGGGGTCAGCGCCGGAATGATCTGTTGGTTTCAAGCGTCGTTGACTGATTCGTATGGTGGAGTTGAACCGCTGAGGGATGGTTTGGGCCTGCTCGAGGGCAGCGCGTGCCCACACTACGACGGTGAAAGCGCTCGACGCCCTGCATTCCATCGGGCAGTGCTCGAAGGGTTGCCGGGCGGATACGCGGCCGACGACGGAGCTGCGCTGCACTTTGTCGGTCCCAGTTTGGTGGGTGCGCTCAGCTCGCGCCCGAAAGCTCAGGTATACCGCGTCGATTCTCGGGACAGTCAAGTCGTCGAGCAGATCGTTCCGACCCGTTTTCTGGGCTGTTGAAGCTCTCGATGACGCGATGACGGTGACCCGTCGACGCGCCGCACGCAGAAAGGACACCGAGCAGTTGAAGCGATGGTCGTGGCTCCGGAGCGCGCTCGGCGCAACCCTGTTGCGCCTGTGGTTCGTGGCGCCAGCCGCAGCCCAGGCACCTGGTGCGGATGCAGCGCAGGCGCTCGGCGCCGCTTGGCTCGACTGGGAATCCCCCGAGGGTTGTCCCGATCGCGCCGCCGTCTACGCGCGAGCGCGCGAGGCTGCCGGCTTCGCTCCGGAGCTCGGTCGTTTCGAGCGCGTACGCGGCGTCGTCCTGAAGCAGCCGGGTGGCTTCGTCTTGACGCTCCAGTTCTTCGAAGCCCGCGCGCAGTCCAGCCGCTCGATCGAAGCGCGAGACTGCAGCGATCTGCAGGGCGCCGCGGCCGTGGCCATCGCGCTGGCGCTGGGAAATCAGCTGCCCAGCCCCCCTCAAGCTACCATCGAAGCTGGGCGCGAGCCAGCGTCCGACGCGGGCGAGGCTCCGCCGCTGGCGCGCGGCGTGGGCTGGAGCTGGGCTCTCGGAGGTCTGTTCGATCTCGGCTCCGTGGCACACCCGAGCTTCGGGCTCGGCGCGACGGCCCGCGTTCGCCTCGCGGCGCTCGAGCTCGGACTCTCCGGCCTCTGGATCCCGGAGTCGCAGCGCGAGGTGCGTCCGGGCGAATCGGTGCGGTTCGGGCTGGTCGCGGCGGGGCCCGTCGCCTGCTGGCGCTGGCAGGTGCTGCTGGAGCCGGCGGCGTGTGCCTCCGTAGAGGTGGGCCAGTTGAGTGCGGACGGCGCTGGCCTGAGCCAGAACCAGCATCGGTTCTCGCCCTGGTGGGTGGCTCCGAGCCTGGCCGTGGAGCTGCGGCAACGGCTGGCGGGGCTCTGGGGCCTACAGCTGCGTGCGGAAGCGCTCCGGCCGCTGTCACGGCAGCGCTACACCGTCAATGACAGCGAGAGCGTGTACGAGTCTCCCGAAGCGGTACTGCGCCTCTACATGGGCGTTAGCGGTGCGCTGGACTGAAGGGGTGCCCAGCATTCAGCACCAGCGCGTCGCCGATTTGCGTCCGATGGCCCTCGGAGTGGACACTCACCAGCGTTTGGCCCGCGCTCTTTCTTCGACCGGCCCGGGGGCGCCCGCGCCCGTGCAAGCGATTCTGACCCGTCGCTTCGAAGAGATCTACGCAGAGCACGCCCCCTTCACGTGGCGCACCCTGCGCCACCTGGGCATCGCGCCGGACGCCATCGAAGATGCCATGCAGGAGCTGTGGGTGGTCGTCCACCGGCGACATACGCAGTTCGAGGGGCGGTCCGATCTCAGGACCTGGCTGTTTGGCATCGCCGTCAACGTGGCGCGCAACCATCGGCGCAGCGCCCGGCGGCATCCGGCGCCGGAGCCCTTGCCCTTGACTCTGGCCGGCGAGATCCCCGATCCGAGCGGCGGTGAAGAGCGCGCCCAAGCGACCGCGCTGGTCCAAGGCTTTCTCGGCACGCTCGACGAGCAGCGTCAGCAAGTGTTTGTCTGCACGCTGCTCGAGGGCTGGTCGGCGCTCGAAACCGCGCAGGCGACCGGGCTCGACGAGAGCACCGTGCAAAATCGCGTGCGCGCGCTGCGGCGCGCCTTCAAGACCTGGATCGAACGGCACCGGAGGAAGACATGAGCATCGATAACGATCCCGTGGTCGTCGAGGTCCTTCGTCGCGCGCGCGCACAGGCCGCGCCCGCCGCGAGCGACCTCGAAGGGGTTCTGGCGAGGGTACGCAGTCAGATTGCAGCGGCGCCCGTGGTTCTGCACGAGGTACCGGAGCCCGATGCTCCGCTGGCGCGCGGCGGCGCGGGCGCACGAGTGCCGGGGCGAGGTGCGCTGCAGTGGACGGCGGAGCTGCGGCGCTGGTCCGGCACCGTGCTGTCCTTGGGGATCGGGTTTGCGATCGGCGTGCAGTACGCCGATCACCGATCGCGTCCGGAGGTGCCCCTCGTGTCGCCGAGCGCGACACTGGGCGCGGGCGACTCCCTTGCCATGGCGCCCCCAGCAGCGCCGAGCGAGCCTATGCCCTTGCTCGAGCCGCGGCCCGAGGCGACGTCCGTGCCGGCTCTGCCGGGGCGAACGAGCGCGCCGCTGGACAGCGCGGTCTCGACACCCAAGGCGAAACGCCGCTCGCTGGCTGTCCCCGCGCGGAGCTCCTCCCGCACGCGCGCGACGACCGCTGCGCCTCAGGAGGCGCTGAGTTTCGCACAAGTCGTCGAGCGGCTCGAGCAAGCACAGCGCGCCGAGCGCGATCTGTCGCCAGAAGTCGCGCTGCGCCTGCTCGATGAGCTCGATGCGCACGCCGACGCCGCGGCGCTGCGCCAGGAACGCCTGGCGACACGCGTGCTCGCCGCCTGCGACCTGGGCGACGTAGCGGCCGCACAGAGGGCCGCGCGAGAGCTCGAGACCGTCGATCCCGGCTCAGTGTACGCGAGCCGATTGGGCGGCAGCTGCATCGCGTTGAAAGCTGCCGATACCAGCTCAGTGCGGAGCACGCGTTGAACGCTGTCCGTCCTTCGGAGCCGCGGACACTCACTCAGCATGGCACCACACCTCAGCCGTTTGACCTTCCTTCTCGCGCGCGCAGCCCAGCGCCGCTCTCAGCCCGCCCTTGGCGCACTGCGCGCGAGGGCTCCCTCCGCGCTGCTCGCTGCTCTGCTGCTCGCCTGCGGCGGCTCGCTCGACAGCCAAAACCTTGGCGACACGGCAAACGAAAGCCCGGCCGAGGCTTCCCTTTCGCCAGCCCCGCTCGAGGACTTCATGGGCAGCTGGATTGGCGAGGCAGAAGACCCCCTCGGCGCGCCGCTCGGCACCAGCCCGGCAACGTACCACTTCCCTTCGGGTTCGAAGCTGTTCCGTCTGGTCCTCCTCCAAACGGACTACGCATCTGTCCACGGTGCCCTTACATTCGGAGAGGGCACCCGGCCGCCGCCGCCGATGGCGGATGCCGGGTATCCGCCCAGCGTCGATTATACGAACCAGCATCTCTACGATGCCCCCCAGCTTCCGCCGGTCGAGGGCCACATCTACAGAGTCGCGCAGATGCCGGCAAGCGGCGCAGACGACAACATCATCTCCAATGATGAGGGATCGTTCTCGCTGCGCGATGGCGTGTTGCAGATCGGACTCGACGTCAACGAGCCGATCGGACCGTGGTGCGCTCTGCAGTCCTCGCTGCCGTTGTTCCCTTGGCAGGGCGATTCGGGCTATAGCTGCGTGGGCGACGCTTACCGGAACCCTCCCTCGGTCAACGCCGCAGCTACCTGCTTCTCTTCCGCGCACGGCACCCCGTTCTTTTCTCCGGACGACACCCCGGTTGATTGTGGCAAATACTATTTGTGCGCGTGGGGCAGCCCGCCCATCTGTGCCTGCGACGGCACCACCTGCCAGCTCCGATCCGACAGCGTCGACCTGTTCCTGCGCGCCGACGGGACCGATCTGGTCGGCGTCTTCTCCAACGGAGTGTTCGCGCGTGCCGACGGCAGGCTGGCAGCCATCGGATCCGTGCGTTTCCATCGAGCATCCGTGGCAACCGCGACGTATGCGTCGCCAGATGACGCAGAGTGATCGGGTGGTTCCGTTGAAAGACGGAGGTATGCTTCGCGCTGCACGGTTGGCGTGCCTGGTTGCGCTAGCGAGCGCCCTGAGCTGCGATACGCCCGCTCGTGCCGAGAACGGTGTCCACGACCGTCCCGGCCTCGGTGGTTCGGCTGGTTCAGCCATGACCAAACAGGAAGTCGTCTTCCAGAGCGGCGAACTGACACTTCACGGCCTGGTCTACCTTCCGAGTGGGTCCGGTCCTTTCCCTGCAGTGCTCTGGAATCACGGTTCCTGGGGCGACCCAATGGTGGCGTTTGATCACCTGGCGCCGACGTTTACGGCTCGAGGTTGGGTGTTCTTTGGACCCTCTCGCCGAGGTCAAGGGCTGAGCAGCTCAGCTGGACCGTACATCCTGGACGAGATCGAGCGCGCGGGGCGCACTGGTGGGATAGACGCCAAGGCAGCCAAAGCGGTGAGCCTGCTGACGCGAGAACATCTCGACGATCAACTTGCAGCGTATGCGTGGCTCACGGGGCAACCCTACGTTCTGCCGCGAAGAATCGCGGTGGCGGGAAACTCCTTTGGCGGGATCGAAGTCGTGCTCGGCGCCGAACGGGTGCCCTATTGCGCTGCCATCAACGGCGCCGGTGGATCGATGTCGTGGGCCCAAGCTGCGGAGTTGCGCGACGTCATGACGCGCGCCGCTGCGGTCAGTCGATCGCCCATGTTCCTCTTCCAAGCGGAGAACGACTTCGATCTTTCTCCCAGCCGGACGCTAGGCAAGGTGATTACTGCAGCCGGCAAGACGGCGGAGGTGAAGATCTATCCTCCCTACGGGAGGACTCAGGGAGAAGGCCACAGCTTCGCGTGGCAGGGCAGCGACGTTTGGGGCCCGGACGTGCTGGCATTTCTCCGGCAGCACTGCGGCGGGTGAGACACGAAGGCACACTCGGGTATCTGGGCGGCGCTGGCACAGCGCCAGAACAGCGGGTAGGCTCGAGCCAAAACCCTTCCGCCCTCGTCATGGCGATCGAATACCGGACACTCGACTACACCAGTACCGAGGAGATGCGGCGCTACCTCACGCTCTTCTACGCAATCCCTGCCGGGGTAGACGAGTACTACTGCGCCAAGTCGGCGAACAATTCGGCTTCAGGCCGTATCGAATCAACCTCAGAAAACGCCTGTGAGCGGCACGTCATTCGCTGCCCTTGCCGAAGACTCAGTATCAATTCGTATCATCGACTGATGATGGCCCTCCAGGGGGGCGCGGGAGGACCCTATTTCCCTCGCGAAACGTAGTTCGTTTACGAACCAGCGATCGATACAGCGGAGGGGCCCCCGGGCAGCGCCCTGGGCTCGGGAGCCTGGGCCGGGCAGGTCTGTGGTAGGCACTCCGACACGCCACGGCTGAATCCGGCACACTCTGAGAGCCCACCGGGCGAGGCTCTAAGCCTTTGTCCGCATCAGCCGTCCTCTGCTGAGAGATGGTCTCCGGCCGGGATATCGATGTGGGCAGGGGCGGGCCGGGGTAACCCGCGCAGCGCACGACACCGACGATCATGTCGAGACTCGTTGTATGTGAGCGCCATGCGCTGAGCTACGACGCGGACCAGCACGCGAGCAGCCCGGAGTGCGGAAAGACCGTCGGAGGCCTGCAACCCGCTGAGTCGCGGCCCAGCAGGCTCGACACGCAGCGGCTCGACGTCGCCGGCAAACCTCCGGCCTCGACGCGCACGGCGGCCACCACGCGACGCCCCGAGGGCAGGACCACCGCTCGCGGCCCTCACTCGGCGAGGGACTCGAAGAAGCAGCGACCGAAGTTCGTGCCCGTGGCAGGACCCAGCTCGCGGCCGCCGAGCCATCGGCTGTACGGGCTGCTGGCGCTCGGCTGGCTCGGGCTGATCGGGGTGCTCGCGTATCGTCAGTGGTGGGGAAGCGCTTCGAGTGCGCCGGTGGTGGCCGAATCCGGCACTCGGGTTGAGGCCGTCGGCAGCAGCGCTGCCCCGAGCCCGACCGCGCCGTCGCCGCCCGCTCGTGAGCGCGCTGGCTCCGCGCAGGAACCCGCGAGCGAGACCGATCAACGCCCGCCGCCCGCTCACCGCTGGCCGCTGATCCGCTATCGGGGTCAGTCCGGCGAGCTGCCCGAGATCTGCCGCATCCCCTGGCTCGAGATGTATGACCGAAATCGTTGGGCCGCGCTCGGCGACGGCCGGCAACAGCAGGGCCAGACGCCGCTCATGGTCGCGGCCGAAAGCGGCGAGCTGGAGTCGCTGCAGCTCCTGTTGAGCCAGGGCGCGGAGGTCGATGCGCGAGACTCCCTCAATCAGACGGCGTTGATGTATGCAGCACGCCGCGGTCGCAAGGCGCACGTGCAAGCCCTGCTGCGGGCGGGTGCGGACGGGCGCACCCGGGGGATCCCGGACGCCGCTGGCGGGTCGCTGACGGCGCTCGATGCCGCTTTGCTCGCAGAGAGCGCCGACATCGCCCAGCTCATCCAGGGGGAGGTCCTGCAGAGCTTTCTGGCTCTGGGGGCGAGCGACCTCGCGGCGCTGGACGAGGCCGGCAACACACCGCTGCACTGGGTGGCAAGCCATGCCGATGCGCGCGCGGCTCGCGTCCTGCTCGATCGGGGAGCCAATGCCGAAGCTCAGAACTGCCCTGCGCGGCCGGGCGACGAGCGCGGCCCGCATCAGACCGACCTGCACGCCGCGACGCCGCTGCTCGTGGCCATCTGGGAGGAGAACCCGGCAGTGGCACGCCAGCTGCTCGAAGCCAAGGCCAACGCGCGAGCCCTGGACGAGCGCGGGCGCGGAGCGTTTCACGTCATGCGCCATCCGGCATCGCTCGCGCTCACGGCAGAGCTGCTGGCTGCCGGGGCGGACCCGTTGCTGCCGGACCGTGATGGCAAGACCGCCCTGGACGCGCTCGCCGCGAGCGGTCTGCGCGCTCCGTTGCTGCGGGCTCTGGCCGCCGCGGGGCGGCCCATGCAGAGTCCGCTCGCCACCCTGGAAGACCTGTTAGGTGTGCTCCGGCGGCTCGGCGAGCAGCGCGACGGCACAGCGAGTGCCGATGATCCAGCGCCGGTGATCGCGTTGCTCGAGAGCGACGCCCTGCTCGCGGGCGAGAGCGATGCGCAGGGCCGCAGCGCGCTGTTCGAGGCGGCCGCTCAGGGGCTGCCTCGAATCGCCGAGACCCTGGTGGCCCGCGGTGCTCGCGTCGATGCGCGCGACCGCGCGGGGCAGTCGCCCCTGCATCTCGCACGCGACGGCAACACGGTTCGACGGCTCGTGCAGTGGGGCGCCAGCGTGGACGCGCGCGACAGCAATGGGACCACCCCGCTTCAGCTGCGCGCCGCAACGCCGGGCTCGCTCGACGCCGTGACTGCGCTGATCGAGGCCGGCGCGAACACTCGCCTCGTGAATGCAGGCAAGCGCAGCGCGCTCGATCTGGCGCGCGCCAGCGGTAGCCCGGACGTGGTCAAGTACCTCGAAGACCAGCGCTGACCCTATATTGCTTCAGCGTTGGTCGCTCTAGCGCTGTGGGCTTCCACCGCCGCAGTTCCACAGTGGCAGTGCCCTCTATAGCTACAGCGGCAGCTGCGCGAACAACCCGGCGGCGGCGAGCGCGATGGTCGCGCTCATGATCAGCACGCGCTTGCCGCGGGTGCGCAGCTCGGCGCGCTCGCGCGGATCCGCCACGGGCTCCACGCCGTCCCCCTGGTCGCGCAGGGACCTGAGCGCCATGAAGGGGCAGGTCTGCACCAGCGACTCTGATACGCCGATCACCGCCAGGAAAAAGGGTGCCGCGAGCAGCCAGCGCCATTCCGGCGCGACCCCGGCTTTCGCGAACGCGGTGGCCGCCGCCAGGCTCACGCTGAAACACAGCACCCCGAAGCGCAGCATGCGGCTCTGGCGCCCCGCGCACAGGTTACCCGGCGCCCGCGGCGTCCTCTCGGTCTGCAGCGGCATGCCGTCTGCCAGTCCGGGGAGAGAGTCGAGTCGTTCCATGTGTCAGCTCCAGGGGGAGGGCCAGGGGCCAGCCAGCTCTAAATATGGCACGCCGAAGCGCTGATCGCAGTGCCCTTTTGGCTGCTCATTCGCTTAAATTCCGCGCAAAAATGGCGACGAGGCGTTGCGTCCGAGGGGTTTCGCCCCATGTACGCCCGAAGCCCTTTGCAAAGGGTCTCGCTGGCCGCTTGTCAAGGCCCTGGCAATGAGTGCAAGGGGAGGCGCATTTGAACCGGGAACCTTGGCTTTGCGCCGGCTGAGGAGGGCGGGCCGGTATAGTCTCAGACGCGAGCAGCTTCATGCGTTCTCTCTTGGGTCGGCTGGTAGACGTGAGGGCCGGAGAGGGCCAGCCGGCGTTCCAGGCCGGGCTCACTCTGTTTCTGTTGATCGGCGGGCACACGGTGCTCGAGACGGCGCGCGACGCGCTGTTTCTGGCGAAGCTCGCTCCGTCGCGTCTGACGCTGGTCTATGGTCTGATCGCGGCGCTGGCGCTGCTCGCCTCGCCGCTCTGCACGGCGCTGGCGCGCCGCTTCGGGCGGCGCAACGCACTGATCGCGCTGCTGCTGCTGGCGGCCTACGGCACGGCGCTGTTCAACGTGCAGCCGCTCGGCGTGCCCGGGGTGTTTGCGCTGTACGCCTGGAGCGGCCTGCTCGGCACGCTGTTGCTGCTGCAGTTCTGGCTGTTCGCGAGCGAGTTGCTCACGGTGGCTCAGGGCAAGCGACTGTACGGAGCCATCGCGGCGGGGGGCGTGCTCGGGGCGGTGGCGGGGGCGAGCAGCGCGGCGGCGCTGCTGGTGCGCCTGCGCGTACAGAACCTGCTGCTGCTCGGCGCGGCTTGCTTTCTGCTCGCGGGGCTGGTCTTGACCACGGTCTGGACCGAGCCGCTGCCCGTGCCGAAACGCTCGGCCTCGGCAAGCAACTCGGGCCAGGCGGGCTGGCGCGGCGCGTGGCAGAGCGCGTACGATCTGTTCGCGCAGCAGCCCTATGTGCGCCGGCTCGCGGCGCTGGTCAGCTTGTCGAGCGCGGCGTTGCTGGCCACCGACTATCTGTTCAAGGCCAGCGTGACGCGCCACGTGCCCGGGGCGGAGCTCGGCTCTTTCTTCGCTGGCTACTATGCGCTCTTGAACACGGCGTCGCTGCTGGCGCAGCTGTTCATTTCCGGGCCCTTGATCCGGCGTCTGGGGGTGGTGCCGGCGCTGGCCGTGCTGCCGGCGTTGCTGGTGGTCGGCGGCGGGGTGACGCTGTTCGCCGGTGTCTCGCTGGGACTCGTGCTGGGGCTCAAGGCGAGCGACGGCACTTTTCGCTATTCCGTGCATCGTGTCGCGAGCGAGCTGGCGGAGATGCCGCTTTCGCCGCGCGTGCAGGAGCAGACCAAGGCCTACGTCGATGGGCCGCTGCCGCGCGTCGCGCAGGCGCTCACGGCGGGCCTCTTGCTCGCCCTGGCGGCGGGCGGGCTGGCGAGCGAGCGCATCGTGGCTGCGCTCGCGACGCTGCTGTCGCTCGGCTGGCTGTGGGTGGTGCTGCGCCTGAGTACGCCGTATCTCGAGCGGCTGCGCGAGGCGCTGGCCAAGCCGGCCTTCGATCTGCGCAGCTGGATCACCGAGCTCGATCTGGATTCGGTCGAGGCCGTGCTGGAGGCGCTCTCCAGCACCGTGCCGGCGCGCGTGCTCGGCGCGCTCGATCTGCTGACAGACAAGGGGCGCGTGCGCTTGATCCCGGCGCTGGTGCTGTATCACGAGGACGAGAGCGTGATCCTGCACGCGCTCGAGATCTTCGGCACCTCGGATCGAGATGACTGGTTGCCCCACTCCGAACGCTTGCTGGCGCATTCGTCGCCCGCGGTGCGCGCCGCCGTCTTGCAAGCGCTCTTGCGCCGCGGCCGGCACGTGGCTCTGGAGCGCGGGCTCGACGATCCCAGCCCGCTGGTGCGCGCCTATGCGCTGTTCTGGACCCTGAGTCTCGAGCAGGCGAGCGAACCGCTCGCAGACGCGCGCCTGCAGAGCTTGCTGGCGCTCGCGGGCGAGCCCGGCGAGCAAGCGCAGCTGGCGCTCCTGAGCGCCATCCGGGCGGCGCCGCATGCTCGCTGGACCGAGGTGCTGCTGGCGCTCGCTGCCCGGGATACGCCGCAGTTCGAGCGGCTGGCGCAGGCGATGGGAGAGATCGCCGATGCCCGCTTCGTGCCGCTGCTGCTGCCGCGCCTGGGGCGCCGCGAGGGGCGCGGCGCCGTGCGCGAGGCGCTGGTGCGGCTCGGGGACGTGGCGCTCGAGGCGCTCGCGCGAGCCTTTGACGACCCGCACACACCGGAGCGCGTGCGCGCCCACATTCCGCGTACGGTCTCGCGCTTTCGCTCGCAGGCCGCCGCCGACCTGCTGCTCGATTGGCTCGACAGCGAGCGCCCCGGTGGGCTGCGCTACAAGGCGCTGCGCGGGCTGGGCCGCCTGATCGCCGAACAGCGCGTGCGCGTCGACCGCGAGCGCATCGATCGCCAGCTCCGGCTCAATCTGCTCGAGTATCTGCGCATGCTGTCGCTGCGCCAGCCGCTCGCGTTGCGGCCCGAGGTCGCCCGGGGCGGGCGCAGCCTGCGGCTCGTGGTCGGCCTGATCGACGACAAGCTCGAGCAGTCGCTGGAGCGGGCGTTCCGCCTGCTGCAGATCCGGCACCGGCACGAGAACCTGCGCAGCGTGTACTTCGCCAGCCGCTCGCCGGAGCGGGTGCGCCGCGCGCACGCGCTCGAGTTCCTGGACGTGCTGACGGCGCCCGGCGCAAATAGCCCGCTCGGGCAGCAGGTGCGGCAGCTGGTGCTGCTCGTGGTGGACGATCTGTCCGTGGCCGATCGGCTCGCGCGCGCGTCCAGCTTCGTGCCCAACCAGCCGTCAAGCTACGCCGCGACGCTGCAGGCGCTGGTCGCCGATCACGACGAGACGCTGGCGGCTTTCGCGGCGTACCACGCGCTCGAGGTAGGCTCGGCCGAGCTGGCGGGTGTGGTGGTGGAAGCGCTGCGCGAGCGGCCCGCGCTGGCGCGCGCCTCCGGCAACGCCACGCTGTTCCCGGCGCTCGCGGGGGTGACGCATGCTGGCTGAGCCGATCGGGCGCCACCGCGAGCTCGACCGCGTCGAGCGCGAGTTGTTTCTGCGCTCGACCATCGGGCGCAATCTGCCCTCGACGCGCGAGCTCGCCGAGCTGATGCGCGACGTGGCCTTCGAGGCGGGCTCGACCATCTACCACGAGGGGGATGTCGCCGAGGAGATCTTCTTCGTGCTGCGCGGTACGGTGGCCCTGTCGAAGGCGGGCGGCGTGCGCCACGAGTACGGCCCGGGCTCCGTGATCGGGATCTTCGACGTGGAACAGGACAAGCCGCGGGCTCGCACTGCCTTGGCCCTGACCGATGTGGCGCTGCTCGCGCTCAGCTCCGAGGACCGGCTGGAGCTGCTCGAAGACAGCTTCGAGCAAACGAGCGCCATCATTCGCATGGCCGCTGCGCGGCTCGACGAGTTCGCGCGCTACGGCGGCGGCCCGCTCGATCCCGGCGTCACGCTGGCGCCCAAGCCCGAGCCGCTGCTGCTCATCGAGCGGGTGTTCACGCTGCGTGACACGCCGGCGTTTCGCCGCGCCAGCATCCAGGCGCTGGTCAGCCTCGCCCCGGCCGCCGACGAAGTGCGGCTCGCCGCCGGCGAGCGGCTGTTTGAACGGGGGGAGGCGCGGGCGGTGCTGTTCGTGGTCGTGGCGGGCTGCCTGGAGCTGCAGCGCGCAGACGGACAGCGCGAGCGCTTTGGTGCCGCGTCGCTGCTCGGTGGAGGCGCCGCGTTTGGTGACGCGCTGGTCCGGCAGAGCGCTCGAGCCCTCACCTCGGCCGTGCTGTTGCGCATCCGGGAAGAGGACTTCTACGACGTGATGGAGGACCACTTCGAGCTCGCCCGCTCGCTGCTGGCTTATCTCGCGTCCGAGCAGGAGCGCCGGCTGGAGGAGCGGGAGGAGGCGGCGTCGCGCGGGCGCGCGCCCCCTCACGAAGACGCGCGCAGCGCACGCTGACCTCCCCCCTCTCGCTAGCCCCGGCTCGTCCGCGAGTCTGCTCGCGGCCGCGAGGTGCTCACTGGCACGCCGCTCGGCACACGGCTTCGAGGTCCAGCTTGCGCAGCGCACTCAGCGTGGCTTCCCACGCTCCCTCCGCACAGAGCCCGCGCACTCGGGCATCTTCATGGGCGGCGAGCGCGCCATCGATCAGCGCGGCACGCACGCGCTCGGCGAGCTCGCGCTGCGTCCACATCTCCCGCCGGTCAGCCCCAGCCCCAGCCCCTGTCCCTGTCCCTGTCCCTGCCGCAGCCTCAGCCGCTGCATCTGCTTCTGCATCTGCTTCTGCCGCAGCCACCGCCTCTACATCCTGCATACCAGCTGCTCCCAAGGGCGCTTCCGACCTACCCGCGCTCCGACCAATACGCCTCGTTGTAGCAGAACGGCGGGAGCCGAGCGCTCGCCCGCTGCTCATTGCTGCAACACAGGGGCAAATTGGTGCGCGGGATCCTGCAACGCTCTCTGCGAGGCGCTCGACGCTGGCATTTTGCAGCACCATTCTCGATGCGCATGAAAACCCGCTCCAAGAACTGCCCCCGTGTCTTGTTGCTCGCCGATGACTGCAACCCCGAATGGCCGTCGCTGCCGGTCGTTGGTTACAAGGCCGCGCGCGCCATCGCTGACTACGCCGACGTGACCGTGGCCACGCACGTGCGCAACCGACCCAACCTGGACAAGTCGGGATTTGGTCAGGCCAAGGTCGAGTACATCGACAACGAGTACGTGGCGAAGAACATGTACAAATTGAACACCTGGCTCCGGGGCGGCAACCAGGTGGGCTGGACCACCCATATCGCCATGAACTACCCGTCGTACCTGGCGTTCGAGTGGGAGGTCTGGCGGCGGTTCCGCTCCCAGCTGGCCGCGGGGGAGTTCGACGTGGTGCATAGGCTGACCCCCATGTCCCCCACGCTGCCGAGCCCGCTCGCGAGCGTGTGCCCGGTGCCGTTCGTGATCGGCCCGCTCAACGGCGGGCTGGCGTGGCCGGCGGAGTATGCTCCCGAGCGCGCCAAGGAGAAGGAGTGGCTCGTGCGCCTGCGCGAAGCGCACCGGTTCTTGCCGTTCTATCGCTCGACGTACAACAAGAGCGCGGCCATTCTCACGGCCTTTGCGCATACGGCGCGCGACCTGCCCGAGAGCGCGCGTGGGCGCATAGTCAGCTTCCCCGAGGTCGGCATCGACGCCGAGCTGTTCCATCCGAGCTCCCGGCGCCGTCAGGCTTCGAGCAAGCTGACGTTCTTGTTTGCGGGGCGCCTGGTGCCCTACAAGCTGCCGAAGCTGCTGGTCGATTGTTTTGCGCACAGCCCGGCGCTGCGCGGCCACAAGCTCCTGATCGTGGGCGATGGCCCCGAGCGCGAGGCGATCGAGCGCAAGATCAACGAGGAACGGCTGTGGAACTCGGTGCAGCTGCTGGGCCAGCGCACGCAGGCCGAGGTGGGCGATCTGATGCGGCAGAGCGATGTGTTCGTGTTCCCCTCGATTCGCGAGCTGGGCGCGGGCGTGATCGCGGAGGCGATGGCGAGCGGGATGTGCTGCGCGGCAGTGGACTACGGTGGCCCCTCCGAGTTGCTCGCCCACGGGCGCGGCGTCAAGGTCCCGCTCGGCCCGCCCGAGGTGCTGACGCGCGACTTCACGCGCGCGCTGGAGCAGCTCGCGGCAGCGCCGGAGCAGGTGCGCAGCTACGGCGAGAAGGCGCGCAGCTATGCGCTCTCGACGCTGACGTGGGACGTCAAGGCGCAATTCACGGTCGACCTGTACGAGCGCGCGCTCGAGGGCCGCCCCCTGCCGCAAGCGCTGTTCGAGCCGAGCGAGCAACGTCACGCCGCCTGATCGAGGCGCCTGATCGAGCCACCCGATCTAGGAGCTAGAGCTCGGCGCCGCACGGCGCCGTCCGTCGCCAGGAGTACCCGCTGGACAGCGGCCGCTGGACTCTGAAATACTGCGCGCCGTGCGCGGTACGAGATGGTGATGCGTGAGGAGCTAGCCACCAGCATTCTTCCTCACCCGCTATTTCTCGTGGTCCTCTGGCTCCACACCGAGGTGGAGCCACCCGCGAGCCAATGGGCGACCGCCGTCGAACAGCTGGTGAAGGCGCGGCGGCAGAGAGGGCTCGGTGTCGATCGCGTGCGCTCCATGGTCATCACCGACGGCGGCGCCCCCAACCCCGCCCAGCGCGTGCAAATCGCGCGCGACTTGCACGAAGGGCGGCCGACCAAGCTCGCCGTGTTGACGCTGGCCCTGTCCCACCCCGTCAAGCGCGGCATTGCGACGGCGCTCTCCTGGGTCAATCCGTCGATTCGCTTCTATCAGCCCACGCAATTTGGGGACGCTCTCGCGTACCTGGATCTGCCGGACCAGGGTGGCGCCATCCAGCACGAGTATCAACGCCTGAACGCGCGCCTGAACCACCTCGTCCGCACCCTCGACCTCGTGAGCTTCTGACGCCCCTGTCTGCTCAGCGCGTCAGCGGCTTGGCGAGCACCAGAAAGCGCAAGTCCGCGCGCCGGGGTAAGCCAAAGCGCGGGTTGCCGTACGGGAACGGCTCGGTCACGCCCGTGCGCCGGTAGCCGCGGCGCTCGTACCAGGGCAGCAGGTCGAGACGTTGCTCGATGACGGTCATCTCGGCGCGCGCTGCGCCGAGCTCCTCGCGCGCCACTCGCTCGGCTTCCGCGAGCAGCGCGCTGCCGAGCCCGCGCGACTGCAGCGTAGGCTGCACCGCGAACAGGCCAATATGAGCCACGACCTCGACCTCGTGCGCGACGGCCTCGTGCGCGACGACCTTGCCGGCAACGCCCGCGGTCTCGGCGCGGATGAGCACGCAGCCGACCAGCTCGCTCGCTCGTTGCGCGAGCAACAGACGTGCGCGGCCATCTCGCGTGAGAGTCAGCACCTCCTCGGGGTCGGTGCGCTGCCCGTCGAGCAGATCGGCTTCGGTCGTCCAGCCCGCGCGGCTCGAGTCGCCGCGATAGGCACTCTCGACGAGCCGGACGATGGCGTCCACATCCGAGGGGCCTGCGTAGCGGAAGCTGGGCGTGCCGGCCGACATGGCCAAAGAGCGTAGTACCTCGATTCATCCGAATCGAGCTGGTTGTGCTGTCGCGCCGGGCGCCGCTCGAGGTACTGCCCCTTCGCGGCATGCATCCCCGAGGTTGGCCGGTTCTCTGCGTCAGCGCCGTGCTGGGCTCGAGCGCGAGCGCTGCCGCGGCAGACGCGCCCGCGCTCCAGGCAACCGCCGCGACTGCAGCAGCTCCGGCCGCGCTGCAACTGGCTGCGCTGCAACCGCCTGCGCTGCAACCGGCTGAGCTGCAACCGCCTGCGCCGCAACTTGCCGCCCCGCCCCCTGACCCGCCCCGGCGCGCCCTCGGGCTCACCGTGGATTTACTGCCGGTGGTGCTCAGCGCGAGCGCGGGGGGCGGCGACGCGGACGTGCGGTTTTACATCGAGCCCTGGGCAGCGGCGCACGTGCGCTGGACGCCGGCGCACCCTGCGCTCGAGGGGCGTATTATACTCCGGCCCGGGTCAATGGCGAGGTGTCGCTGAAGCTCGGCGTGTTCTTCGAGCTCTGACGTGGAGCGCGCGCAGAGCTCCGCGCTGTCGTCCGATCTCGCTCCCGCCTGCCGCTCTGGTATTCCGCACCGTGACGAGTCGGAACGGGACCGCCGAGCGTTCGGGCTGAGCGGCTGCGGATTTGCTGAACGCCAGCAGAACTCGCACCGGCAATAGCGGAACTCGAAGAAACACCTTGCAGAACGAGATGCTGAACAAGCGCTTCGAGCGCACGCTAGCGCTAAAAACGACCGCCTGAACCGCAAAAGAGAAACACTTCGCGAGCGCAAAAAAGGAAACACCCGGCGCGGGGGAAGTAAGGCCGCGGGCCTAAAGCACGCTATCGGCTTGAATCGGAGGGGCCGCCGACTCATCATCACGCGCTAACCCTGCGGCGCCCCGCAGGACGTGAGTCGCATCGAGGGGCGCCGGGAGTGGTTCGCCGGGAGACGTTCACGCAATGACTTCGAGATATTCCTTTTCGGCCAGTTCTGCCCTCTTTGCTTGCCTGCTCGCGTTCGCTTCGGGGTGCTCCGACACGGTGGATGTGGAGACCGGAGGCATGGGAGGAGATGGCAACGGCGGCGACGGGGGAGACGGCGGGGACGCGGGGGACGGCGGCGACGGCAATGGACCGGCCGGGCAGGGCGACTGCCCCTCGAACCTCAGAGAACAGAGCGTGTGCACGCCCGACGTGCCTCTGGCGTCGGTGGAACAGGACTGCAACTTCGGGGTGGCGGACAACCAGTGCAAGCCCGCCGCGCTCAAGCCGGGCACGCTCGCCGATTGCCCGAGTGGCATCAGCGACGGCCTGTGTGACGCGGCAGCACCAGCCTTCAGCAACTGGGTGTGCCCGGGCGGATCGAGCCCCGTGCCCGGGCTGCGCTTTTCGGACGGCAGCTCCCTGGCGGTGGAAGGCGTCAGCAATTTCACGTCCTGCCAGG
>Ga0207675_100002241_pt1 | contig 19232 bp, 17 predicted proteins | sample KBSSwiS42_FD_184305 | JGI IMG/M metagenome (GOLD analysis project Ga0207675, IMG submission 184305) | Switchgrass rhizosphere microbial communities from Kellogg Biological Station, Michigan, USA - KBS Switchgrass S4-2 (SPAdes) (version 2) | ecosystem: Host-associated > Plants > Roots >...
GCCCAGATCTGGCCCACCGGGTTGGCGATGTTCTTGCCGTAGATGTCGGGCGCCGAGCCGTGCACCGGCTCGAACAGGCTCGGGAACTTGCGCTCCGGGTTCATGTTGGCGCTCGGCGCGATGCCGATCGTGCCGGTGCACGCCGGCCCCAGGTCGCTCAGGATGTCGCCGAACAGGTTGGTCGCGGCCACCACGTCGAAGCGCTGCGGCTGCATCACGAAGCGCGCCGACAGGATGTCGATGTGCTGCTTGTCCCACGCAACGTCGGGGTAGCGCGCCGCAACTTCGGCGCAGCGCTCGTCCCACCACGGCATCGAGATCGAGATGCCGTTGCTCTTGGTGGCCAGGGTCAGCGTCTTGCGCGGCCGCGCGCGCGCCAACTCGAACGCAAACTTCAGCAGCCGCTCGCTGCCGACGCGCGAGAAGATCGACGTCTGCGAGACGAACTCGCGCTCGGTGCCCGCGTACATCACGCCGCCCACCGCCGAGTACTCGCCTTCCGTGTTTTCGCGCACGATCATCATGTCGATGTCGCCCGCCTTGCGGCCCGCCAGCGGGCACGGCACGCCGTCGAACAGGCGCGCCGGCCGCAGGTTGATGTACTGGTCGAAGTCGCGCCGGAACTTGATCAGCGAGCCCCACAGCGAGACGTGGTCGGGCACGGTCGCCGGCCAGCCCACCGCACCGAAGAACAGCGCGTCCACGCCTTCGAGCCGGCGCCTCCAGTCGTCGGGCATCATCTGGCCGTGCTGCGCGAAGTAGTCGCAGCTCGCCCACTCGATCGGCTGCCACTGCAGCTGCAACTTGAAGCGCTTGGCTGCCGCGTCGAGCACGCGCACGCCCTCTGGCATCACCTCCTTGCCGATGCCATCGCCCGGGATGGCGGCGATGCGGAAGGTCGAACTCATGAGCGGCTCCTTCGGGTGCTGGCGTCGCACCGATCGTAGGGCAACTGACGCTGTTTGACCTTCGGCAGAAGGGCCTGGCGGCGATGGTGGCAGACTTACCGGCTCTGCCCAGGAGACCTCACGATGAACGCCAGCCCTGCCAAGACCCCGCACAACCGCGTTGCCATCGTCACCGGCGCCGGCTCGGGCATCGGCGCCGCCTCGGCGCAGGCGCTGCTGGCCGACGGCTGGCGCGTCGCGCTCGCGGGCCGCCGCGCCGACGCGCTGCAGCAGGCCATCGCGAAGGCGGGCGACCCGTTCGGCGACATCGCGCAGCGCGCGCTCGCGGTGCCGACCGACGTGACGCAGGCCGCGCAGGTGGCGGCGCTGTTCGACGCGGTGGTCAAGCGCTTCGGTCGGGTCGATCTGGTGTTCAACAACGCCGGCATGGGCGCGCCCGCGGTGCCGATCGACGAGCTGCCGCTGGAGAAGTGGCAGCAGGTGGTCGACACCAACCTGAACGGCTCGTTCTATTGCATCCAGCAGGCGTTCAGGGTGATGAAGGCGCAGAACCCGAAGGGTGGCCGGATCATCAACAACGGCTCGATCTCGGCACACGCGCCGCGCCCGATGTCGATCGCCTACACGGCGACCAAGCACGCGGTCAGCGGCCTGACGCGCACCGCTGCGCTCGATGGGCGCGCGCATGACATCGCGGTGGGCCAGATCGACATCGGCAACGCTGCCAGCGAGATGACCGACCGCATGGTGGCCGGCGTGCCGCAGGCCGACGGCACGCTGAAGCCCGAGCCGCGCATGCCGCTGAAGTCGGTGTCCGACGCGCTGCTCACGATGGCCAACCTGCCTGCGGACAGCAACGTGCTGTTCATGACGGTGATGGCCACCAAGATGCCGTTCGTCGGGCGCGGATAGGCGGATTCGGCAGGGAGATCGCAAGGCAGTCATGGCTGCATTCAACGAAGAGACGGTGCAATCCGTCCACCACTGGACCGACCGGCTGTTCACGTTCACCACCACGCGCGACCCGGCGCTGCGTTTCTCGAACGGCCACTTCACGATGATCGGGCTGAAGGTCAACGACAAGCCGCTGCTGCGCGCCTACTCGATCGTCAGCGCCAATTACGAGGACCACCTCGAGTTCCTCAGCATCAAGGTGCCGCACGGACCGCTGACCTCGCGGCTGCAGCACGTGCGCCCGGGCGACACCGTGATCGTCGGCCGCAAGCCCACCGGCACGCTGGTGATCGACTACCTGCTGCCGGGACGGCGCCTGTACCTGCTGGGCACCGGCACCGGCCTGGCGCCGTTCATGAGCATCGTGCGCGACCCCGAGACCTACGAGAAGTTCGAGCAGGTGGTGCTGGTGCACGGCGTGCGCACGGTCGACGAGCTGGCCTACCACGACCTGCTGGTCGAGCACCTGCCCAACCACGAGGTCCTCGGCGAGCTGGTCACCAGCAAGCTGCGCTATTACCCCACCGTGACGCGGCAGAGCTATCGCCACATGGGGCGCATCACCCAGCTGATCGAATCGGGCAAGCTGTTCACCGACCTCGGGCTGCCGATGATCGACCCGGCGCACGACCGCGTGATGATCTGCGGCAGCCCGGCGATGCTGCGCGACTTGAAGCACATGCTCGAGGGCCGCGGCTTCCGGGAAGGCAACACCTCGACGCCGGGCGACTTCGTGATCGAGCGCGCCTTCGCCGAGCAGTAGCGCCCGCGCCACGCGGCGGCGCCACCGGCGCGGCAACGCCGGTTGCGGGCAAACCCTCGCAGCGCCCGCCGGCGCTGTCGCGTACACCGCCGTCGCTCACGCCAGGAGGCTTCGCATGCACTTGCACCGTTCCGTTTCAGGTGGCGCCATCGTCGCGGCGGTGGCCGCGTTCGTCATCGGTTGTGCCAGCCCCAGCGGCGATCCGGCCGCGGTGATCGCGCGCGCCAACCAGGCGATGGGTACCAGCAATCTGAAGTCGATCCGCTACACCGCCGATGGCACCGGCTACACCTTCGGCCAGGCGTTCGTGCCGAACGCGGCGTGGCCGAAGATCACCGTGCACACACAGGCGCGCAGCATCAACTACGACACCGGCTCGATGCGCGAGGAAATCGCGCTCAGCCGCGCCGAACCCACCGGCGGTGGCGGCTATCCGCTGATGGGCCAGGGCCAGCAGCGCAGCGATCAGTACGTGAGCGCCGCCTACGCGTGGAACGTCACGCCGGCCGGGCCGGTGGCGGGCCCGCGCTTCGTCGCCGACCGCGTGCATCAGCTGTGGATCACGCCACACGGCGTGCTGAAGGCGGCGCAGCGCAACAAGGCCGACGCGCAAGCGCGCGGCGACGGCAGCGCGACGCTGTGGTTTGCCGAGCCCGGCCGTTTCAGCGCCAGCGCGGTGGTGGGTGCCGACGGCCTGGTGCAGCGCGTCGATTCGCGCGTGCCCGATCCGGTGCTGGGCGAAGTCGACGTCGTCACGCGCTACTCCGACTACCGCGACGTCGGCGGTGGCGTCAAGTTTCCGGGGCGCATCGAGCAGAGCATGGGCGGGCAGGCGGTGCTCGACGTGCAAGTGCGCGAGGTCCAGCCCAACGCGGCGGTCGACATCAGCACGCCCGATGCGGTGCGCAGCGCGAGCGAGCGCGTCACCACCGACAAGATCGCCGATGGCGTGTGGTTCGTCGGCGGCGGCTCGCACACCAGCGTGGCGATCGAGATGAAGGACCACCTCGTGCTGGTGGAGACGCCGCTCAGCGACGGCCGCAGCGCGCCGGTGATCGACGCCGTGAAGGCGCTCGCCCCGGGCAAGCCGATCCGCTACGTGATCAACTCGCACCAGCACTTCGACCATGCGGGCGGGCTGCGTGCTGCGGTGGCAGAAGGCGCGACGATCGTCACGCAGTCGGCCAACGTGCCGTACCTCGAGCGCGCGTTCGCGACGCCCAACCGCATCGCGCCCGACCGCCTGGCCGCTTCCGGGCGCAAGGCGAGCTTCATGGCCGTGAACGAGCGCGCGCAGCTGAGCGACGGCACGCGCACGATCGACATCCACCGCATCACCGACAGCATTCACAACGACACGTTCCTGATGGTGCACCTGCCGGCCGAGAAGATCCTGATCGAGGCCGACGCCTACACGCCGCTGGCCCCGGGAGCCGCGCCGCCGGCAACCCCCAACGGCAACAACCTGAACCTGATCGCCAACGTCGAACGTCTGAAGCTCAACGTCGAGCGCATCGCGCCGCTGCATGGCCGCGTGGTGCCGGCGGCCGACCTGTACACGACGGCCGGCAAGCCGGTGCCGCGCTGAGGCAGGCGCCGCAGTTCGGCCGGACGCGAGGCCGCTCGCTAAGATCGGCCTCTTCGTTGCGGCACTCGGAGGTCGGCGATGGACCTGCAACTCAGCGGCAAGCGTGCGCTCGTCACCGGCGGCAGTCGCGGCATCGGCAAGGCGATCGCGCGCGTGCTGGCGCAGGAAGGCTGTGACGTCGCGCTGCTGGCGCGCACCGAGGCAGCGTTGCAGGCGAGCGCGGCCGAACTCGCTGGCGCGAGCGGGCGCAAAGTGATCGGCGTGTGCGCCGACACCACCAGGGATGACCAGGTGAAAGCCGCGGTCGCGCAGGCGATGCAGCGCCTCGGCGGACCGATCGACATCCTGGTCAACGCGGCGGCCGAGCCCGGCGGCTATGGTGCGCCGCCCAAGCTCGGCGAGATCACCGGCGCGTTTTTCCACGCCGAGATGGACACCAAGGTGATGGGCTACGTGCGCTGTGCGCGCGAGGTGGCCGAGGGCATGCGCACGCGCGGCTGGGGCCGCATCGTCAACATCAGCGGGCTGGCAGCGCGCCAAAGCGGCAACGCGGTGGGCAGCATGCGCAACGTCGCGGTGGCCGCGCTGACGAAGAACCTCGCCGACGAACTGGGGCCGTTCGGCATCAACGTCACCGTGGTGCATCCGGGCCTGACGCGCACCGAGCGCACGGCGGCGGTGGTGGCGGCGCGCGCCAGCGCGCAGGGTGTGGCTCCCGAGGCGATCGAAGCGCAGATGGCCGCCGGCAATGCGATTCAGCACCTGGTCGACGCGGCCGAGGTGGCCGATGTGGTGGCGTTCCTGTGCTCGCCACGGTCGCGTGCGATCCATGGCGATGCCATCGCGGCCGGCGGTGGTGCGCCGCGCAGCATCCATTACTGATCACCCCCGATGCGGCCTGGGCCGCACACTCCACAAGGGGCGCCGCCATCTGGCCGGCGAAGCCGGATTCCCGGGCGGCCGCTTCGGGATGCGACGCTGGGGCGTTGCAGTGGCGGCGCTCCGAGGCGCGGTAGCATCGCCGGGATGATTCGACTGGTTGCCTGTTTGTCGTTGGCGCTGGCCTGCGCCGGGTCCCATGCGCGCGTCACGCGCATCGTGATCGACGAGACGGCCAGCGAGCCGCCGAGTGCAAGCGGCACCGCCTACGAGCAGATCGCCGGGCGCGCGTTCGGCGAGCTCGACCCCAAGCTCCCCGGCAACGCGATCATCCAGGACATCGAGCTCGCGAAGGATGCCGACGGCAAGGTGCGCTACGTCGCATCGTTCGTGATCCTGAAGCCGGTGGATGCGTCGAAGGCCAGCGGACTGATGTGGCACGACGTCCCCAACCGCGGCCGGGTGTTTGCGTTCGCGCCGCAGGAGCGCGCGTTCGGCGACATCATGTTGGCCAGCGCATGGCAAGGCGACAACGCCGGTGCCACCGCGGTGCGGCCGACCGCGAGCGTGAACGGCATGCAGTTCCTGCAGCTGCCGGTGGCGCGTGGGCCGAACGGCGCGCCGGTCACCGGCGAGGTGTTCGCGCGCATCGTCAACCGCGCCGGCCCCGGGTCTCAGCCGCTGCTGGTGCAGACCAACCCGGTGCCGTATCGCCCGCAGTCGCTCGACACGCGCCAGGCAAAGCTGGTGTCGCGCGCCGGCGAGAACCAAAACGGCGAGGTGACCGACGAGGTCACCGTCCCCGCCAGCGACTGGGCGTGGGGGCGCTGCGACGCGAGCCACCCGTTCCCCGGCACGCCCGACGCGACGCAGGTCTGCCTGAAGAACGGCTTCGACGCGACGCGGCTGTACCAGGTGGTGTTCACGGCAGCCGACCCGTACGTGCTGGGCATCGGCTTCGCTGCGTGGCGCGACGTGGCCGCGTTCTTCAAGCAGGCGGGCGCCGACGACGCCGGCACGCCGAACCCGATCGCCAAGCTGGTGACGCACAGCATCACGCGCGGCATTTCGCAATCGGGCAACTTCCTGCGCGGCTGGCTGCACCTGGGCTTCAACGAGAGCGAGGCCGGCACCCGCGTGCACGACGGCATGTGGCCGATCATCGCGGGGCGGCGCATCGCGCTGAACTTCCGCTGGGCGCAGCCCGACGGCGTGCTCGAGCTGTACCAGGCCGGCAGCGAAGGGCCGCAATGGTGGCTGCCGCATCCCGATCCAGTGCGCGGCGGCCCCGCGGCCGGCATCCTCGACCGCTGCACGAAGTCGAACACCTGCCCGAAAGTGATCGAGCATTTCGGCTCGGCCGAGGTGTGGGCGCTCAAGCTGACGCCCGAGTGGGTGGGCACCGATGCGAAGACAGACCTGCCGCTGCCCGACGGCGTGCGCCGCTACTACATCGCGAGCTCGACGCACGGTGGCGGCGCCGGCGGCTTCGATTCGAGCCTGCCCGGCGTCGGCCTGCCGACCAGCGGGCCCGCGTGCCCGGGCAACAACTTCGGCAGCGGCGTGCTGCCTGCCAACCCCGTGCCGCACACGCAGACCGTCAACGCGCTGCGCGTGCACTTCAGGGACTGGGTGATGAAGGGCACGGCACCGCCGCCGAGCCGCTATCCGATGCTGGCCGACGGCACGCTCGCGCGCGCCGACAAGGCGGCGCTCGGCTTTCCGACGTTGCCGGGGCTGCGCGCGACAGCGCCCGAAGCCGACTTCATCATGCCGGTGCACGACTACGATTGGGGCCCGCAGTTCAGCCCGCAGGATGGCTCGGGCGTTGTCTCCCATGCGCCGCCGCGCATCAAGCGCACGCTGATGATGATGGCGCCCAAGGTCGACGCCGATGGCAACGAGCGCGGTGGCGTGCCGGTGGTGCTGCTCGATGCACCGCTCGGCACCTACCTCGGCTGGAACATCACCGCCGGCGGTGCGATGCCGTTCCACCAGGGGCAGATCTGCAACTACGTCGGCGGCATGATCCCGTTCGCGCGCAGCGCGGCCGAACGCCAGGCCCGCAACGACCCGCGCCCGTCGCTCGAAGAGCGCTACGGCTCGCACGAAGGCTACGTCGAGCGCGTGCGCGCCGCAGCGGCGCGTGCGCTGGAGCAGAAGTTCCTGCTGCCCGAGGACGCGCGTGCCTTGATCAACGCCGCGCAGGCGAGCGCGGTGCTGCGCTAGCGGCAACTGCTCGTCAACCCGGAGCCTCGGGTTTCCCGCAGCCGGCGCGCCGCGCCGCCTGGCCTATGCTGCCGCTCCCTGAAATTGGTCTGACCACTTGACCGCCGCAAGCGGTCGGCCCGCCGAGATGCCGCTGCAATCGATCGAACCGCGCCGCCTGTACCGCCAGATCGCCGAGCAGTTGCGCGCGCTGATCCGCGCCGGCGAGTACCCGGTGGGCTCGCGGCTGCCTCCGGAGCGCGACCTGGCTGCGCAGCTGAAGGTGTCGCGCCCGTCGGTGCGCGAGGCGTTGATCGCGCTCGAGGTCGAGGGGCTGGTCGAGGTGCGCATGGGCTCGGGCATCTGGGTGATCGCGCCCGAGCCGGCGCCGAGCGCCGCGTACATCGACGGCGTGCTGAGCCCGTTCGAGATCATCCGCGCGCGCCAGCTGATCGAGTGCGAGCTGGCCGCGCTGGCCGCGGCCAGCGGGCAGCCCGCGGCGATCGCGCACGGCCTCAACGAGGCGCTGACGATGATGGAAGCCGACATCGCGCGCGAGGTGATGCCGATCCGCGGCGATCGCCTGTTCCATGTGCGAGTGGCCGAGGCGAGCGAGAACGGCGCCTTGCTGCGCGTCGTGACCGAGCTCTACGACGAGCGCAACAACCCGCTCTTCGAGCGGCTGGGGCGCCACTTCGAGCGCGCCGACACGTGGCGCCAGGCGGTGACCGAGCACCGGGGCGTGGTGGCCGCGATCGCGGCAGGCGATCCGGCGCGCGCGCGCGCAGCGATGCACGAGCACCTGCAGCGCTCGCACGACCGCTTCGGCGCCGCCTGGGCGGGCGGCGACCCGGCCATCCGGCCACCACCCGAGCAACGGGCCGCGTAGCGCTGCGCGCAGCCCGCTGGCAATGAAGCAAGCATTCTTCGCCGTGTTCAACGACCCCAAGGAGACACCGATCATGAAACGCAGATTCCTGGGCTGGCTGGCAGCGTGCGCGGTCGCGGCGCTGGCCACCGGCGTGGCAGCGCCGGCACTGGCGCAGACCAAGTTGAAGTTCGCGCACGTGTACGAGACCTCCGAGCCGTACCACAAGTGGGCCCTGTGGGCCGCCGGCGAGATCAAGCAACGCACGCAGGGGCGCTACGAGATGGACGTGTTCCCCGCGTCGCAGCTCGGCAAGGAGACCGACATCAACCAGGGCCTGACGCTGGGCACGGTGGACGTGATCTACACCGGCCAGGCGTTCGCCGCGCGCACCCATCCGCCGCTGGCGATCGGCGGCGCACCGTTCATGTTCCGCGACTTCGACCACTGGCAGAAGTACTCGAGCAGCCCGCTGCTGCAGGAGCTGATGGACGGGTACTTCAAGAAGGGTGGTAACAAGCCGCTGGCCGTCACCTACTACGGCGTGCGCCACACCACCGCCAACAAGCCGATCAACGTGCCCGACGACATGAAGGGCCTGAAGCTGCGCGTGCCCGACGCGCCGCTGTACGTGATGTATCCCAAGGTGGTCGGTGCCAACGCGACGCCGATCGCCTTCGCCGAGGTCTACCTGGCGCTGCAGAGCAAGACGGTCGACGCGCAGGAGAATCCGTTGCCGACCATCGAGGCCAAGAAGTTCTACGAGGTGCAGAGCCACATCAACCTGACCGGCCACATCACCGAGATGCTGCTGACGATCGTCAGCGGCCAGACATGGAACAAGCTGTCCGACGCCGACAAGAAGACGTTCGAGGCCGTGTTCAAGGAGGCCGGGGCCAAGTGCACCGACGACATCGCCGCAGCCGAGATCAAGCTGGTCGACGAGTTCGCCACCAAGTACAAGAAGACGGTCGTCAAGTCCGACCGCGCCGCCTTCGCCGCCGCGTTCCAGAAGTTCCACCTCGGGCCGGACGCCACCTGGGACAAGGCGACCTACGACCGCCTGCAGGCGATCAAGTGAGCGCGAGCGGCTCGCGGCGATGAGCGCAACCCTGCCTCCGGTCCCTGCCGCCCCGGCGTCGTCCGGTTCGGCGGCTGCGCCGAAAGTGCTGGGCGATGACGAGCAGTTCCATGCCACCGACGAGGCGGTGGACCTGTCGGGGACACCGCTGGAAGGCTGGGTCGCGCTGGCGATCTTCTGGCTGCTCGGGCTGACAGTCTTCTACCAGTTCTTCACCCGCTACGTGCTCAACAACTCGGCTTCATGGACCGAGGAGATCGCGCGCTATCTGCTGATCGGCACCGTGTTCGTCGGCGCGGGCATCGGCGTGGTGAAGAACAACCACATCCAGGTGGACCTGCTGTACCGCTACCTGCCGCGCGTCGCCTCGCGCGTGCTGTCGACGATGGTCGACGCACTGCGCATCGCCTTCTTCGCCGCGATGGCGGTGCTGACAGCGCAGATGATGAGCAAGATGACGGCCCAGATGATGACGATCATCGACGTGCCGATGAACGCTCTGTACGGCGTGTGCCTGTTCGGGCTGGTGATGATGATGCTGCGCTCGATCGGCGTCGCGTGGGTGCACTGGCGGCGCGGCTACAGCGTGCTCGAGCGCCCCGAGTCGACGATGGACGATCGATGAGCGCCGCACGGCCGCTCCGAAGGCACTCGCTCCCCTGGAGCCACGAGGGGGCTCCTGCGGAGCCCTGGGGGACGGCGCGTGGCGCCAAGGGGGCTCCCATGACAGGCGGCTGCGCATGCTGAAGATCGTCTTTCTCGTGCTGATGGCCGGCGGCATCCCGGTGGCGATGGCGATGGCCGGCTCATCGCTGATCTACATCCTGTGGAGCGGCTCCTATCCGGGCCTGACGGTGATCCACCGGATGATCGGCGGCATCGACAGCTTTCCACTGCTGGCGGTGCCGTTCTTCATCCTGGCCGGCAACCTGATGAACAACGCCGGCATCACCAACCGCATCTACAACTTCGCGCTCGCGCTGGTCGGCTGGCTGAAAGGCGGGCTCGGTCACGTCAACGTGGTGGGCTCGGTGATCTTCGCCGGCATGAGCGGCACCGCGATCGCCGACGCCGCCGGCCTGGGCACGATCGAGATCAAGGCGATGCAGGACCACGGCTACGAGACCGAGTTCGCGGTCGGCGTGACGGCGGCCTCGGCGACGCTCGGACCGATCATTCCGCCGAGCCTGCCGTTCGTGATCTACGCGATGATGGCCAACGTCTCGGTCGGTGCACTGTTCCTGGCCGGCATCCTGCCCGGCCTGCTGATGGCGCTGCTGATGATGCTGACGGTGGCGTACTTCGCGCACAAGAACGGCTGGGGCGGCGACATCAAGTTCACGGGCACGCGCTTCGGCAAGGCGATCATCGAGACGGCGGTGGTGGCACTGTGGCCCACCGCGCTGTACTACCTGGTGGACTGGGGTGCCCAGCCGCAGCTCACGGTGATCGCGGGCCTCGTCGTGCTGTTTGCGGCCGATCGCTATTTCAGGTTCGAGGCGGTGCTGCCGATCATGACGCCGGTGCTGCTGATCGGCGGCATGTCCACTGGCATCTTCACGCCCACCGAGGGCGCGATCGCCGCCTGCGTGTGGGCGATGGTGCTCGGTCTGGCGTGGTATCGCACGCTGTCGTGGAAGCGCTTCGTCAAGGTGTGCCTCGACACGGTGGAGACCACCGCGACGGTGATGTTCATCGTCGCCGCGGCATCGATCTTCGGATGGATGCTCACCGCCACCGGCGTCACCAGCGCGATCGCGCAATGGGTGCTGGCGTTCACCAAGGAGCCCTGGCTCTTTCTGTTGCTGGCCAACGTGCTGATGCTGTTCGTCGGCTGCTTTCTCGAGCCGACCGCCGCGATCACGATCCTGGTGCCGATCCTGCTGCCGATCGCGCGCCAGCTCGGCATCGACCCGGTGCACTTCGGCTTGGTGATGGTGCTGAACCTGATGATCGGCTTGTTGCACCCGCCGATGGGCATGGTGCTGTTCGTGCTCGCGCGCGTCGCCAAGCTGAGCGTCGAGCGCACCACGGTGGCGATCCTGCCCTGGCTGATACCGCTGCTGCTGAGTCTGGCGATCCTGACCTACATCCCGGCGGTGGGGTTGTGGCTGCCGAAAGTGATGGGGTTTTAGTCTTGCTTGCGGTCGAACCGGCGTTGTTCGTGGCTGCTTGCCACGACAGTGGGCCACATCGCATTGGCCGCTTTGCTTTGGCGCCTTTCATGTGGGGCCGCAGATGAAAGTGGCTCGGTCGCCAGACGAGAGCGGCGCGCCCTCACGCAGCCAGTCCCCGCGCATCGCGAGCGTCGAGATCCTGCAGGTCGACCTGCCGCCGCCGGTGCCACGCAGCGATGCGATTCAATCGTTCGTCACGCAGGAAACGCCGATCGTGCGCCTGCGCATGGACGACGGCTCCAGCGGCACCGGCTACAGCTACACGATCGGCACGGGTGGCTCGTCGGTGGTGGCGCTGCTCAAAGATCACCTCGCGCCGCGCCTGATCGGACGCGACGCGTCGTGCATCGATGCGATCTGGCGCGACCTGCTGTTCGCCACCCACGCGACGACGGTGGGCGCGATCACCAGCCTGGCGCTGGCCGCAATCGACACGGCGCTGTGGGACTGGCGCTGCCGGCGCGACCGCCAGCCGCTGTGGCGCGCCGCCGGCGGCGCCAAGCGGCACACGCCGGTCTACACCACCGAAGGCGGTTGGCTGCACCTGTCGGTGGACGACCTGGTGCGCGAGACCGTCGCGGCCAGGGACTCCGGCTTTCGCGGCGCCAAGATCAAGGTGGGCAAGCCGCACGTCAGCGAAGACATCGCGCGCTTGCGCGCGGTGCGCGCCGCGGTGGGCGACGGCTTCGAGATCATGGTCGACGCCAACCAGTGCTTCACGCTGGGCGAGGCGATGCGTCGCGCGCCGCGCTACGCCGACCTCGGCATCGCCTGGTTCGAGGAGCCGCTGCCGGCCGACGACATCACGGGTCACGCGCGCCTGGCAGCGGCCAGCGCGGTGCCGATTGCGGTGGGCGAGTCGCTGTACTCGCCCGCGCAGTTCGCGGCTTACGTGCAGCAGGGGGCATGCTCGATCGTGCAGGTCGACGTGGCGCGCGTCGGCGGCATCACGCCGTGGCTGAAGGTGGCGCACATGGCGGAGGCGTTCAACCTCGCGGTGTGCCCGCATTTCCTGATGGAGCTGCACGTGTCATTGACGGCAGCAGCAGCGAGCGCGGCGTGGCTGGAATACATTCCACAGCTCGACGCGGTGGCGTCGAGTCGGCTCGCGATCGATGGTGGCCTGGCCGCGGCGCCCGAGACACCGGGCCTGGGCATCGCCTGGCGGCACGATGAGCTCGATCGCCGGGCTCGCACGCGGCACTTGATTGAATGAAGGACCGACACATGGCAGCGCGGCTCGCCGGCAAGACAGCGTTTCTCACCGCGGCGGCGCACGGCATCGGCCGCGCCACGGCGCTGGCGTTCGCACGCGAGGGCGCGCGCGTGATCGCCACCGACGTCGACGAGGCGGGGCTGGCCGCACTGGCGCGCGAGTGCGGCTGCATGACGCGGCGCCTCGACGTGCTCGACGGCGCGGCGATCGAAGCGGCCGCACGCGAGGCGGGCGCCGTTCAGGTTCTGTTCAACGCCGCCGGCATCGTGCACGCCGGCAACGTGCTCGAAGCCAGCGAAGCCGACTGGGATCTGGCGTTCAACCTCAATGCGCGCGCGATGGCGCGCACGATCCGCGCGGTGCTCCCCGGCATGCTGCAGCACGGCGGCGGCTCGATCGTCAACATCGCGTCGGTGGCTGGCAGCGTGAAGGGCGTGCCCAACCGCTTCGTCTACGGCGCCAGCAAGGCCGCGGTGATCGGGCTCACCAAGGCGGTGGCAGCCGACTTCGTCTCGCGCGGCATACGCTGCAACGCGATCTGCCCAGGCACCGTCGATTCGCCGTCGCTTGCCGCGCGCATCACGACGCAGGCGCGTGTCAGCGGCAAATCGGAAGCCGAGGTGCGCGAGCTGTTCGTCGGCCGCCAGCCGATGGGGCGCCTGGGCACTGCCGACGAGATCGCCGCGCTGGCGGTGTACCTGGCCAGCGACGAGGCCGCCTTCACCACCGGCAGCGTGATGATCGCCGATGGTGGCATGTCCAACTGACTGCAGAGGAGAGTGCGATGAAACTGATGCGCTACGGGCCCAAGGGCCGCGAACAGCCGGGCTTGATCGATGCGCAGGGTCGGGTGCGCGCTCTGTCGGGCGTGGTGCCCGACATCGGCGTGGCGGAGCTGTCGGCCACCGGGCTGGCCAAGCTGCGCGGGGTCGACCCGACCACGCTGCCGCTGGTGGCGCAGCCCGGGCGCATCGCGCCACCGTGGAGCACGTGCAACAAGTTCTTGTGCATCGGCTTGAACTACGTCGACCACGCGGCCGAGGCCGGCATGCCGGTGCCGAAGGAGCCGATCCTGTTCATGAAGCCGATCGGCGTGCGCGTCGGCGCCAACGACGCCGTGGTGCTGCCGCAGGGCTCCGTCAAGGGTGATTGGGAGGTCGAACTCGGCGTCGTGATCGGCACCCGGGCACGCTATGTGCCGGAAGCCGATGCACTGAACTACGTGGCAGGGTACTGCGTGGTCAACGACGTGTCGGAGCGCGAATACCAACTCGAACGCGGTGGCCAATGGGACAAAGGCAAGGGATGCGACACGTTCGGGCCGGTGGGCCCGTGGCTCGTGAGCACCGACGAGATCACCGATCCGCAGGCACTGCCGATGTGGTGCGAGGTGAACGGGCGCCGGATGCAAAACGGAAATACGCGTACGATGGTGTTTGGCGTCAGGCAACTGGTGAGCTACCTCAGCCGTTTCATGACGCTGGAGCCGGGGGACTTGATCGCGACGGGCACACCGCCCGGCGTGGGCATGGGCTTGAAGCCGCAACCTCAGTTCTTGAAGCCGGGCGACACCATGCGCCTGGGCATCGAGGGCTTGGGGGTGCAGCAGCAATCCGTGCACGCCTGGAACCCGGAGTTGATCGACCACTGACCACCGAAGGAGTACCTGAAGCGTGAAGACACGAGTCGTCCGGATCTTCACGGGAGCAACCTTTCGAGTCCCAGAACACATTCAACGCATCGACTCGAAGCACACACACGGCTGGCAGCTGAGGTACGGGAAATCGAAGATGTTTTCCGATCACAGCAACGACGGCAGCAAGGCGCGCGCGTCCTTGAAGCTGGCCACTGCCGAATTGATCAAGCGCATCGCCAGACTGCCGGCACCTTCGGGCCTGCGGCGCGACATCGCGTCGAACAAGGGCTCCAATCTGCCGGTGGGCATCTCGGGCCCGATCGTGCGCACGCGGCCCGGGCGCAACACGCGCGACGCCAGCTTCGGCGTCACGCTTCCGCGCTTTGGAATGAAGCCGACCACGCGCAGCGTCTACATCGCCACCGAAAACACCTACACGCTGTCGCGCTACAAGACGGCGCTGGCCAAGGCGATCGACCTGCGCCGCGCCGCCGAGCGCGCGTACCAGCTGGCTGCCACCAAGGCCAAACGCGCGTCGGCCCGCAAAGCAATGAAATAACACGAAGCTCGAGCGAGCGAGCGTCGGTCCACTGACGCTCGCTCGTTTCCGTTTCGACAGCAGTACGAAGGGAGCCCGCATGAACATCGCCACCGTCGACGTGAGCGCGGTCATCCGCATCCACCCGGCCGACGACGTGGTGATCGCGCGCCGCCAGCTGCTGGGCGGCACGCGGATCGACGGCGAAGGCATCACGGTGTCGGGCCTGGTGCCGCCGGGGCACAAGATCGCGGTGCGCGCCATCGGCGAAGGCGCGCCGGTGCGCCGCTACAACCAGATCATCGGCTTCGCGACGCAACCGATTGCGCCAGGCCAGCACGTGCACACGCACAACCTCGCGTTCTCCACCTTTGCGCGCAGCCACGAGGTGGGCGCCGGCGTGCACCCGACGGCGTACGTCGACGCGCCCGCCACCTTCATGGGCATCGTGCGCGACGACGGCCGCATCGCGACGCGCAACTACATCGGCGTGCTGACCAGCGTCAACTGCTCCGCCACCGCGGCGCGCGCGATCGCTGACCAGTTCCGCCGCGACATTCACCCCGAGATGCTGGCCAGCTATCCGAACGTCGATGGCGTGGTCGCGCTGACGCACGGCGCCGGTTGCGCCACCGCCAGCGACGGCGAGGAGCTGCTGGTGCTGCGACGCACGCTCGGCGGCTATGCCAAGCATGCCAACTTCGCGGCGGTGCTGGTGGTGGGCCTGGGCTGCGAAACCAACCAGATCCAGGGCCTGATGGCGCAGGAAGGGCTGGCCGAAGGCGCGCGGCTGCACGCATTCAGCATCCAGGACAGCGGCGGCACCGCGAAGACCGTGGCGCGTGGCGTCGAGGTCATCAAAGGAATGCTGAAGGCGGCCAACCGCGTCAAGCGCCAGCCGGTGAGCGCGAGCCACATCACGGTGGGGCTGCAGTGCGGCGGCTCCGATGGCTACTCGGGCATCAGCGCGAATCCGGCGCTCGGCGCCGCGGTGGACCGGCTGGTGCGCCACGGCGGCAGCGCGATCCTGTCGGAGACCCCCGAGATCTATGGCGGCGAGCACCTGCTGACGCGCCGCGCGGTGAGCCCAGCGGTCGCCGACAAGCTGATGAAGCGCATCCGTTGGTGGGAGGCGTACACCGCGCGCAACAACATGTCGATGGACAACAATCCGTCGGCCGGCAACAAGGCGGGCGGCCTGACCACGATCCTCGAGAAGTCGCTCGGCGCCATTGCCAAGAGCGGCACCACGAACCTGGTGGACGTGGTCGAGTTCGCCGAGACCGTGAAGGCCAAGGGCCTCGTCTACATGGACACGCCGGGCTACGACCCGGTGTCGGCCACCGGCCAGGTGGCCGGCGGCGCGAACCTGATCTGCTTCACCACCGGCCGCGGCTCGGCCTATGGCTGCGCGCCCAGCCCGAGCCTGAAACTGTCGACCAACAGCGCGCTGTGGCTGAAGCAGCAAGAGGACATCGACATCGACTGCGGCGGCATCATCGACGGCCAGGACACCATCGACTCGGTGGGCGAACGCATCTTTCAGTTGATGCTGGCCACCGCGTCGGGCCAGAAGACCAAGAGCGAGCTGCACGGCTACGGGCAGAACGAATTCGTACCCTGGCAACTCGGGGCGGTGATGTAGCGCTCAGCCGCTGCGCGCCGCGAGGTCGTAGCCGAACGCGTCCATCATCGCCTGCAGCCCGAGATCAAAGGTGGCGTCCCAGTGGGCGCGCTGAAAGTACGGTGCGGCGGCCACGAGCGAAGGGCAGTGCTCGGCGATGTACGCATCGCTCACCGGCTCGGCCGCCGACGGGCCTTTCGCGTAGCCTGAGGTTTCGTCGAGACTGGCGCCGGTGAGGTAGTAGCCCACCGCGCGAAACTGCCGGGCCGCGCGCTCGGGGTCGGGTTCCACCGCGCGGATCGCCGCCAGCACCGAATCGATGTAGCGCACACCGGTGGGCGTGTTGAGGCGGTGCACCGCCACCAGCGGGTACAGCGCCGGAAAGCGATGCGCCATCGCGCGGTGGGCGTGGCAGATGAAGCGCAGCCGCTCGAGCGGGCTCAAGGCAGGCGGCGGCGCCTCGATCGAGGCGAGCGCATGGTCGACCATCGCATCGAGCAGGTGCGCCTTGCTCGGGAAGTGGTGGTAGATGCTCATCGCCTCGCAGCGCAGCCGCGTGCCCAGGCGGCGTGTGCTGAGCGCGGCCAGCCCGTCGCGCTGCACCAGTTCGAGCGCCGCCTGCACGATGCGTTCGCGGGTCAGCGGGGCGCGCTTGGCGCTGGCGCGGGCCGCGGTGCGCGGACGGGCAGGCGCCTTGCGAGCAGTGGGCATGCACGATGGTAAGGGCCACGGCGTCCGCCACGGCGCCGGGCTTACGGTGTAAACCCGGGTGTCGATATTGGACACGCCGGGCGTCCACTCTTAACCTTGCGGCGTAAGGTCGAGTACCTTACTCTGTAAGGGCGCTGGGTCAGAAACGGCGCCGCCGTGCGACTCAGCCATGCCATCTTTTGAAAGGAGTCGACCATGAACCATGCCGAACTGGCCGCGACCGTGCCGCTGCTGATTCCGATCACCTATTTCGTCGCGCTGGTCATCGAGGCGCGCTGGCCCGCGCGCCGCTTCCCCGAGCGGCGCGGCTGGCGCTGGCTGGGCGTGGCCTTCCTGGTGCTGATCGGCATGGTGGGCGCCACGGTGCCGCTGCTGCTGCCCCTGGATTGGATGGCGGCGCACCGCTGGATCGATGGCACGCCGCTGGGCGTGGCCGGCGGCACGCTGGTGGGCTGGCTGGTGCTGTCGTTCGTCACCTACCTGTACCACCGCACCTCGCACGCCTGGTCGCCGCTGTGGCGCATCAGCCATCAGATCCATCACAGTCCGCAACGCGTGGATGTGTCGGGGTCGGTGCTGTTCCACCCCTTCGAGATGGTGGTGCAGGTGCTGCTGCAGCTGCTCGTCACCGTGATCGTGCTCGGGCTCGACCCCCTGGCCGCCGCGCTGGTGGGGGTGGTGGCCGCGTTCCACGGGGTGTTCCAGCACTGGAACGTTCGCACGCCGCGCTGGCTCGGCTACCTGGTCCAGCGCCCGGAGTCGCACTGCCTGCACCACGAGCGCGGGGTGCATGCGCGCAACTACGCCGACTTTCCGCTGTGGGACATGCTGTTCGGCAGCTTCGACAACCCGCGCGACTTCGACGGCGCGTGCGGCTTCGACGCGCCGGCCGACCGCCGCGTCGGCGCGATGCTGGCCTGGCGCGACGTCAATCTGGAGCAATACGGCCGCGCCAGCCTCGGCGCGCAGCCCTCCCTGCAGGCGCCGCGATGAGCCGCGCGCAGATGGTCATGCCGCGGGCGGCCGCAGGCGCCGACACCGATCGCATCGACGCGATCGCCGCGCGCCTGCGCCGCTACCTCCAGAGCGGCGTCGCGCCGCCGCACCTGTTCAGCGACGACGTGTTCTGCGACTTCACGTTCCCGCTCGGGCGGGTGCAGGCGCAAGGCCTGGCCGACACGTTGGCGCTGCGCCGGCACGGCCACCCCGCCTCGGGCAGCGTGCCGCGCTGGCGCGTCGACGCCACCGCGCACGGCTTCGTGATGGAGTTCGAGGAGCGTTGGGAACAAGGCGGCCAGCAGTGGTATTGCCGCGAGATGCTGCGCGCCGACCTGCGCGGCGACGCCATCTGCGCGCTCAGCGTGTACTGCACCGGCGATTGGGACGAGCAGCGCCAGGCGAGCCACCGCGCCGGCAAGACCCTGCTGCGCCCCTGAGCGCTTCAGGCCGACGCCACGCCGCGGCGCAGGCGCAGCGTCGGCCGTGCGCGCAACCAGTTCCAGATGCGCTCGCGCACCTGGTTGGCCGACAGCACGGTCTCCAGCGCATCGACCGCGCGGTCGACCTCGTCCAGCGTGTTGTAGAAGTAGAAGCTCAAGCGGCAGCTCGCCGGCAGCGCCAGGCCGAGCGCCTGGTGCGCCAGCGTCGCGCAGTGGCAACCGGCGCGCGACTCGACGCCGCGTGCGTTGAGCGCCTGCGCCAGCTCGATCGGATTGCGGCCGGCGACGTTGAACGCGACCAGCGCGCTGCGCCGCGCCGCGTCGCGCGGGCCGTAGATCGTGAGGCCGGGCAGCGCGGCCAGCCGCTCGAGTGCACGCGCGGTGAGCGTGCGATTCCAAGCGCCGATGCGCTGCATCGCGGCCTGCACGGTCGCGCGCTCGATGGTGCGCACCGTGCCGAAGTGCTGGGGCCGCTGCGGGGACAGCGCCAGATCGAGGAGGATGCGCAGCGCCTGCGCCGACACGATGGTGCCGAGAATGTTCGGCGTGCCGGCCGCAAACTTCCACGGCAGCGCGTTGTAGTCGACGCGGTCGGAAAACACGCGGCCCTCGGCGATCATGTCGCCGCCGTAGAGGAACGGC
>Ga0207675_100002242_pt1 | contig 19229 bp, 17 predicted proteins | sample KBSSwiS42_FD_184305 | JGI IMG/M metagenome (GOLD analysis project Ga0207675, IMG submission 184305) | Switchgrass rhizosphere microbial communities from Kellogg Biological Station, Michigan, USA - KBS Switchgrass S4-2 (SPAdes) (version 2) | ecosystem: Host-associated > Plants > Roots >...
TCGCAGAAGAGGAAATAGGTCGACTCGCGGTCGAGGTGCGCGAGATGCCGGACCAGGTTCCGGACGTAGGTCCCGATCCCGTAGTCACGCCACTTGCGCGCGTCGATGGCGATCTTGGGCATGCTCGTTGTGGCCGTCTTATCTAGTCAGGGGGGGCACTCGCGGACTATCCCGATGGCCGCTCGCACTGTGCCCACCATCGCGATGTGTGGGTACGAACCCCCCCTGAACCCCCCCTCGCGCGTCGCCGCCGCTGCGCGGCGCCGCCGCGCTCTGCGGTCGGCTTGCCACTCCACCTGCCCTCACGCGGTGCTGCCGCGATCTGGGGTCGGTGTTGGCCGCTCCACCGTAGCACGAAGGGGGCCGCCGCTGGCAGTGAAAGATCAGCCGGACAGGGCCAGCTTCAGGAGTGCGCGCGCTTCGGCGCGCCGTTGGCGTGCCTGGTCGCCCGATCCCGCGCTCAACCAGCCCAGGATCGCTCGCCCCGCCATCCACGCGCGGAGCGCGGCACGCTCCGCCCCCGAGTTGTGCTTGGCGTAGAAGCGCAGGTGGCTGCGGTGGTATTCCAGGCGGGCGAGCGCGGGCGCGCGGTCCATGCTCCGCCCCAGGTGATGGACCACCTCCGCCCCCGGCGTATAGAGGATGCGGCCCCCGGCGGCGCGGACGCGGACGCACAGGTCGACGTCTTCTTCATAGAGGAAGAAGGACTCGTCGAAGCCGCCCACGGCCTCGAGGGCTGCCTTTCGTGCCAGGAAGCAGGACGCCGAAACCCAGTCCGGCTCCCGCTCCTGCGCGGCCAGGGCATCCGCGCGGCGCAGCGCCGCCACCTCCCCGGCCTTCACGCCGCGGACGAGGCGACCCTGGCGCCATTCCGCGAGCGGGGTGAGCGAGGGTCCGAACGAGACCTGGGGGGCGCCGTCCGTACCGACGGTGCGCGGCCCCACGATGGCGACGTCGGGGCGGGTATCCAGGATCGCGACCAGCCCGGCCAGCGCGCCCGGCCGCAGCTCGCAGTCGCTGTTGACCACGAGGACGAGCTCTCCGCGTGCCGCCCGCAGGCCAAGGTTGTTGGCGCGCGCGAACCCGAGGTTCTCCGCGTTCGCGAGGACCTGGACCTCGGGAGACCCCGCGCGCACGGCGTCCACCGTGCCATCGGTGCTGGCGTTGTCCACCACGATCGTCTCCAGGGGCACGCCCGCCTGCGCCCGCAGCGCTTCCAGGCACCGCAAGAGATCGGCACGCGTGTTGTAGGAAACCACGATCGCGCTCACGCGTGGCGCCGTTCCCGCGCGCGCGGTCGTGCTCACCGCCGTCGCGCCGCGCGCGCCAGCGCCCGCCGCGTCCGCGCCGCGGTGTCCGCCCAGGAGAACGACGCGGCGACCGCGTAGCCCCGGCGCACGAGGTCCGCGCGCAGACCCTCCTCGCGGAGCACGCGGTCGATGGCCGCGGCCACGGCCTCTTCGTCGCCCGGGTCCACCAGGAGCGCGCCCACTCCGAAGATCTCGTTCAGGGCCGGGCGGCGGCTGGTGACGACCGGGATGCCCCGCGCCATCGCCTCCAGCACGGGCAGGCCGAATCCCTCGTATTCGGACAGGGCCACGAACACGTCCGCGGCCGCGTAGCGGGCCACGAGCCCCGCGTCGCCGACGTGGCCGGTGACGTGGACCGCGCCCGGCCCCACGAGCTCGGACACCAGCGCCTCCAGGTCGAGCGGAGGATGCGTCCGGTTGTCGCCCACCACCTCCAGCGTGAGGTCGGGCCAGGCGCGGCGCAGCGAGGCGATGGCGCGCAGGAGCACGGGCAGGCGGCGCCGGTTGAGGATCGCGCCCGCGGTGAGGACGATGGGACCGCGCGCGCCCAGCCACCGGCGCGCCTCCTCACGCGGCGGGGCGGGAGGCAGGTCGCCGGCGGCGGCCAGGGGCACGTGGGTCACGCGCGGAGCGAGGTCGGGGAACCGCTGTGCGATCTCGCGGCGGGTGAAGTCCGAGCAGGCCAGGATCTCCCGCGAGGCACGCAGGCTCGCCGCCACCAGCAAGCGGCGGCGGATGCCGTCGAGGGCGGCGAAGTCGTCCGGCAAGGCGTAGAACGACAGATCGTGCACCGCGGTCACGCGAGGGCGCGCGGTGGTGAGCGGGCAGGTGTAGGCGGGGCAGAAGAGCACGTCCACGTCGTCGTCTTCGGCGGCGCGGGCCAGGCGCCGCTCCGCCCACACGAGGCCGCGCTCGCGTCCCGTTCCCAGGGCGCGCGGCACGACTCCGGGCAGGCTCAGCGTGGGATCTTCCGGCACCCAGCCCGCGAAGTACACGAGCAGACGATCGGTTCCGGCGGCGGACCAGGCATGGAGGAGATTGCGGAGGTAGCGGCCGGTGCCCGTGGGCCGGCCCTGGAGCTCGCGCCCGTCGATGCCGATGGTGAGGGACGGCGCTTCAGGCACTCAGGACGCGCCGATAGAACTCGAGGGTCCGCGCCGCGGCGATGTCCCAATCGAAGGCGCGGCTTCGCTCCAGGCCCAGGCGGCGCTGCGTGTCGCGCCGCGCGGGATCGTCGAGGATCTTCTCGATGCCGCCCGCGATCGACCGCGTGTCGAGCGGGTTCACGAGAGTGGCCGCCTCGCCCGCGACCTCCTCCAGCGCGGACCCCCGCGAGCACACGACCGGGAGGCCGGCGGCCATGGCTTCCACGACGGGCAGGCCGAAGCCCTCCTCCAGCGAAGGCAACACGAGCGCGGTGGACGTGGCCATCAGCGCGCGGATCTCGCGCGTCTCCAGGTAGCCGGTGGCGCGGATCTGGGGGCCGCTGATGGTCCCGCCCTGCGCCCATTCCGGTCCCGGCCCCACGAGCACCAGGGGGGGGAGGCGCGGACGCCGGCCGGCCAGGCCGATATAGGCCATGGCCAGGTTGACGAGGTTCTTCCGTTTCTCGTCCGTACCGATATAGAGGATGGCGCCACGGGGCAGCCCGCGGCGGGCGAGGACCGCTTGCGCGGCTTCGTCCGAGATGGGCAGGCGGTAGGCGGGATCGATCCCGTTCGGGATGACGGCGATCTTGGCCGGCGGCACGTCCAGGAGCAGCCGGGCCTCCGAGGCCGTGTGCTCGGAGACGCAGATGACGCCGTCCGCGCGCCGCACGTGGTCGCGGACGAGGGGCGCGTAGTCACGCCGGATCTCCGCCTCCGTCATGTCCGGATGCTTCAGGAAGAAGAGGTCGTGCAGGGTGACGATGTGCTTCGCCTTCTTCGAGGGAATGAGCAGGGGATGTGGCGAGTGGACGAGATCGAGGGGCGCGCCCACGATGCGGTCCATCGTCGGCCACTCCAGGCGGTTCCACGCGTAGTTGAGGGCGCGCACGGGGAGATGGCGGTCGGACAGGACGGCGTTCGCCGGCCACGTCCGGTGGGGGTAGCGTTCCTTGAGCGATGCGGAGAAGAGGTAGAACCGGTCGTCGGGCGCGAGCTCCGGAAGGCGCTGCGCGAGGGCCAGGACGTACGAACCCACCCCCGTCGGCTTCGAGAGCGACGGTCGGATGTCGAGGCCGAAGTTCATGCGGGGTCGGGTGATGATAGCAGGACGGGGGTTCGTGTTAGATTCCCCGGTCGCCCCGGAGCGTTCCGGCGCAGCAGCCACGTGACCCGATCGTGGCCGCGGGCGGCAGGAGGGGTCCTTGAAGATCGCGGTCGTGGGGACCGGCTATGTCGGCCTGGTGGTGGGCGTATGCCTGGCCGAGAACGGCAACAGCGTGGTCTGCGTGGACAACGACGAGAAGAAGGTCGAAGCCCTCCGCCGTGGCGAGATCCCGATCTACGAGCCGGGCCTGGCCGAGATGATCCCGCGCAACGTGGCCGAGGAGCGCCTGCGGTTCACCACCGACCTGGGCGCGGCCGTGCAGCAGAGCGAGATCCTCTTCATCGCCGTGGGTACGCCCCAGGACGAAGACGGATCGGCCGACCTGCGCCACGTCCTGGCCGTGGCCGACGGCATCGGACGACACATGAACGGGTACAAGGTGATCGTCAACAAGTCCACGGTGCCGGTGGGGACGACGGAGAAGGTGCGCAAGGCCGTCTCCGCGGTGACCACCCATGCGTTTGCCGTGGTCTCGAACCCCGAATTCCTGAAGGAAGGCACGGCGGTCGAGGACTTCCTCAAGCCGGATCGCGTCGTCATCGGCGCCGACGACGAGCGCGCGCGCGCGGTCATGACCGAGCTCTACGCGCCCTTCGTGCGCACGGGGAATCCCGTCCTGGTCATGGACTGCGCTTCCGCCGAGCTCACGAAATATGCCGCCAACGCCATGCTGGCCAGCCGCATCTCGTTCATGAACGAGATCGCGAACCTCTGCGACCGGCTGGGCGCGGACGTGGGGCAGGTCCGCCGCGGGATGGGTACGGACTCGCGCATCGGGTCCTCGTTCCTCTTCCCGGGGATCGGCTACGGCGGGTCGTGTTTCCCCAAGGACGTGAAGGCCCTGATCAAGACGGCGGAGGAAGCGGGGCTGGACCTCCGCGTGGTCAAGGCCGTCGACGAGGCGAACCAGGCGCAGCGGCGCGTCCTGGTGCCCCGCATCGCCGCCCACCTCGGCACCCTGAAGGGCAAGGTGATCGCGGTCTGGGGCCTCGCGTTCAAGCCCCGCACCGACGACATGCGCGAGGCGCCGGCGGCCGCCGTCATCGACGGCCTGCTCGAGGCCGGGGCCTCCGTGCGGGCCTACGACCCCAAGGCCATCGACGTGGCGCGGCGCGTGTATGGTGATCGGATCCACTTCTGCAAACGCAGCTACGAGGCGGTCGAGGGCGCGGACGCGCTGGTCGTGGCCACGGAGTGGAACGAGTTCCGCGAGCCGGACTTCGGGCGGGTGAAGTCGCTCATGCGCCAGCCCGCCGTGTTCGACGGCCGCAACATCTACAACCCGCAAGTCCTGCGGGAGATGGGATTCCACTACGAGGGGATCGGCCGCCGGTGAAGGTGCTCGTCACCGGTGGCGCCGGCTACATCGGCAGCCACGCCGTCCGCGAACTGCGTGACGCGGGCCATGCCGTCGCCGTCCTGGACGACCTCTCCTACGGGCATCGCCAGGCCGTCCCTCCGGAAGTGCCCCTCATCGACGCCGACATGGCCGACGCGTCGGCCCTGCGCCGGGGGTTGGAGGGCGTGGACGCCGTCATCCATTTCGCGGGACTCCTGAGCGTCGCCGACTCGGTGCGGGATCCCGCGTCCTACTACCGGGTGAACGTGGTCAAGGGGCTGGCCCTCCTCGACGCCATGATCGCGGCGGGCGTGCGCCGGATCGTTTTCAGCTCGACCTGTGCCGTCTACGGCGTCCCCCTGCGCGTGCCCATCGACGAGAGCCATCCGCAAGACCCGATCAACTCCTACGGCGCCACCAAGCGCGCCTTCGAGCGTGCGCTGCAGGACTATGCGCGGGCGGGCCTCCTCCGCGCGGTGGCCCTGCGCTACTTCAACGCCGCCGGATGCCATCCGGACGGCTCCCTGGGCGAGGACCACGATCCGGAGGTGCACCTCATCCCGCTGGCCGTCGATGCCGCGCTCGGCCGCGGAGAAGGGCTCCGGGTCCACGGTGACGACTACGACACGCCCGACGGCACTTGCGTCCGCGACTACGTCCACGTCCAGGACCTCGCGCGCGCGCACGTGGCGGCGCTCTCTTTCGAAGCGGGCGAGCCCTTCGAGGCCTTCAACCTGGGAACGGGGCAGGGGCGCTCGGTGCGCGAAGTGGTTCGGGCCGTCGAACGCGTGACCGGCCGCCCCGTGAAGGTGACGTCCGGGCCGCGCCGCCCCGGCGATCCGCCCGCGCTGGTGGCGCAGCCGGACCGTGCGCGCGCCGCTCTCGGCTTCACCGCGCAGTGGCAGGACCTCGAAGCGATCGTGGAGACGACCGCCCGCTGGCGGCGCGACCATCCCCACGGCTACGGCCAGACGCGATGAGCCGCGGCCGCCCGACCCCGCTCGCCAACCCGCTCCTCAGCGTCGTGATGCCGATCTACAACGAGAAGCACACGGTCGAGGAAATCATCGAGCGCGTGCTCAAGGTACCGCTGCGCGTGGAGCTCATCGCCGTCGACGACTGCTCCAGCGACGGCAGCCGCGAGATCGTGGCCGGCCTGGCCGCCCGGCACGGCTTCAAGCACATCCTGCAGGAGCGGAACCGGGGCAAGGGGGCGGCGGTGCGGCGCGGGATCGCGGAGGCGGGGGGCGACGTCATCGTCGTGCAGGACGCGGACCTCGAGTACAGCCCGGAGGAGTACCCGGACCTGCTCGACCTCATCGTCAAGGGCAAGGCGGACGCCGTCTTCGGCAGCCGCTTCATCGGCCGGCACCGCTGTTTCCTCTTCACCCACTACCTGGCCAACCTCTTCCTGAACCTGGTCACCAACGTCCTCTACAACACGACCATGACGGACATGGAGACCTGCCTGAAGGCGATCCGCAGCGACCTCCTGAAGTCGCTGCCCCTGAAGAGCGAGCGGTTCGGCATCGAGCCCGAGATCACGGCCAAGCTCTTCAAGCGGGGAGCGCGCGTCTACGAGGTCCCGATCACCTACGAGGGGCGGGATTACTCGGAAGGCAAGAAGATCACGTGGAAGGACGGGTTCCCGGCCCTGTGGACGCTGGTGAAGTACCGGTTCGTCGACTGAGGGTCAGTCGCTGCGCAGCGATTCGCAGGGATCGACGCGCGAGGCCCGTCGCGCCGGCACGTAGGCCGCGAGGGCGCCGATCATGAGCATGAGCGAAGCCATGGCCACGAAGGTCGGGGCGTCTACGGCGTCGACGCCGTAGAGCAACCCCGAGAGCGCCCGCGTGGCGACGAACGCGGTCAGGAGCCCGATGGCCACGCCGAGGGCCACGACGCGGGCGCCCTGGGCGACCACCATCCGCCGCACCGCGGCCGCGGTGGCGCCGAGGGCCATGCGCACGCCGATCTCGCGTGTGCGTTCGGCCACCACGACCGACAACACGCCGTACAGGCCCAGCGCGCCGAGGAAGAGCGCGAGGGCCGACACCACGCCCAGCGTGAGCAGCGTGAAGGAAAGCGCGACCATCGATCTCGCGGCCAGACCCGCCATCGTGTAGGCGCGGTACATGGGCGCCTCCGGCGCGACCTGGCGGATCAGCGTCCGTACCTCGGGCGCGATGGCCTCGGCGCGCGCGGTCTTGATCACGTAGGCAGGCGTGGTGATGGACCACGAGGTGGGGGTCGGGCCCACCAGGGGGAAGTAGAGGAGCGCCTGCGGCTTGTCGCGGAAGCCGTACTGCATGACGTCTTCCACGACGCCGACGACGGTGTGCCAGGCCGGCTGTCCCTGCTGCTGGAGGCGGTGGCCGACGGCGCGCTGGCCGGGGAAGAGCAGCTGCGCCGCCGAGCGGCTGATCACCACGTTCCCGTGCACCGACAGGTGGTCGGCGGTCTCGAAGGGCCGGCCGTCGAGCACATCGATGGCCATCGTCCGGAAGTAGTCGCCGGCCGCGAACGTCCAGTTGAGGGGCCGCCCGGAGTCCGGGCCCTCCGGCATGTCCTCGCTGCGGAAGCGATCGCCGCGCGTCCCTTCGTCCAGGGGCACGTTCTCGACGATCCCCACCGAGGTCACGCCCGGGAGGGCGGCCAGGCGAGCGAGGAAGTCGAGGTGGAAGCGCGCCCAGCTCGGACCGTCCTTGAGGGCGGGCTGCTCGGGTGCGAACTGGAACGTGAAGACGTCGCGCGTGTCGTAGCCGGGGTCGACGGATCGCAGCGCGAGGAAGCTGCGCATCAGGAGCCCGGCCCCGATCAGCAGCACCAGCGCCATCGCGGTCTGGGCCGCCACCAGGCCGTCGCGTCCGAGGCGCCGGCGCCTCGTCGAGCCACGGCCTCCCTCGCGCAGGCGTGCGAGGTTCGGCGACGCCCCGCGCCACGCCGCCGCGCCTCCGCACAGGACGCCGGAAAGGAGCGCCGCCAGGAGGGTAAAGAGCAGCGTGCGGCCGCTCAGCGAGACGTCGGCGAGCCGCGGGATGCCGGCGGGGGCGGCGCGCAACAGGACAGGCAGGCTCAGCCCGGCGAAACACACGGCCAGGGCGCCGCCCAACAGCGCCGCCACCAGCGCCTCCGCCATCTGCAGGCGCACGAGCTGCGCGCGCGAGGCCCCGATCGCGCGGCGCACGGCGAGATCGCGGTGGCGCGCTTCCACGCGAACCATGAAGAGGTTCGCCACGTTCACGCAGGCGATCAGCAGCACGATGGCGGCGGCCGCGAAGAGGATCCACAGCGACCGGGCGGCCGGACCCAGCATCTCGTCGAGCAGCGGGCGAACCACGGCGCGGTGCCGCTCGATCAGCCGCGCGTAGCCCGGCGATCCGCCGAAGCGCTGAGGCAGCCCGCGGGCCAGCGCGGTGAGCTCTGCGGCTACCGCCTCGCGGTCCGTGCCGGGCGCCATCCGGCCCACGACGTTGTAGCCGAACCGTCCGGGCTGAAGCCCCTCGGCGCGCACTTCGATCACGACCCACAAGAGCGCCCCGTCGTTGGGGAACTGGAACTCCGGCCGCATCACGCCGACGATGGTCCGGCTCGCGCCGGCCATCTCGTAGCTGCGTCCGAGCACCGACGGATCGGCACCGAACCACGAGCGCCACAGGGCGTCGCTGATCACGGCCACCCGATCCCCATCGGAAGCCACGGGCAGGCGGCCGAGCGCGGGCTGCGCGCCCAGCGTCGAGTACAGGGAGTTCGTGACCGCCGCCATCCGGACCCGCTCGACGCGGTCGCCGACCCGGAGCGAGTTGGTGAAGGTGCCGTAGGTCGCGACATCCTCGAGCCGGCGCGAGGCTTCCTTGTATTGGAGGTAGAACTCGGCGGCGGGGCCGAACTCCCCGGTCATCTCCGAGCCCGGTGCTTCGGCGGCGACGAAGACGAGCCTCTCGGGATGGGCGTAGGGCAGCGGAGAGATCACCACGCGGTCGAGGACGGTGAACACGGCGGCGATCGTCCCGATGGCGAGAGCCAGAGTCCCGACCACGGTGGCCGTGAAGCCGGGCGTGCGCCTCAGCGTGCGTACGGCGTGGCGCAGCTCCGCGCCCCCGCGGTCCAGGTTGAAGCTCGAGCTCATGGCGGTTCCCTCTTTCTCGACGGGGACGGCTGCCCAGGAAGGACGAAGCCGCTCGGAGAAGGCGGAGCGGCCGATGTCGAACGCGGTCAGCAGGAACGACCGGAAAGCGGCCAGCCGCCCGCGCGAGAGGTCGCGCTCGCAGTCGAGCGCGGCGTGTTCGACGATCGCGGCCCCGAAGTGCGCACGGAAGGACGGGGGAAAGAGCCGTACCAGGAAGCGAAGAAAGGTCCTCACGAGCGCCCCCGCGCGAGCCCGAGCCGCTTCTCGGCGGCGGCGGCGGCCTGCTTCAGCCGGCGCGCCTCGTCGCCCAGGGTGCGACGGCCGCTCGCGGTCAGCGCGTAATACCGCCGCGCCAGCCCCGGATGAGGGACCTCGACCTCGCCCCCGCTCTCGGCGACGAGCCCCTCGCTGATGAGCCGCGCGATGACGCGATAGAGCGACCCGGCCCGCGGCAGCAAGGTGCCCCCCGAGTCGGCCGCGACCCGCTCGGCGATCGCGTACCCATGAAGCGCCCCGCTCGCGAGGGCCAGCAGCACGTGAAACTCGAGCAGGCTCACGCCCATATCCCTCCGCTGCCCTCAAATACGCCGACGGAGTATATGACGCTGGTCGGGGCCGAAAGGTTGCCCGGACCGAGAGGTTTGCAAGCGCGTCGTCCCGGCTGATATGATGCGGGGTCCGCGCGGCATCTAAAAGACACGCCAGTAAGGAGATGACGTCATAGCCCTACCCGCCACACCGGCCGCGATCCCTCCGCGGGCGCAGCGAAGCCGGCCGTCCCGAGGCTCCGCTGTGGCTCATCGGCTCACGGCCGCGGGTGGGGAGGTCCGTGAGTTCACCGGCCAGCTGCGGCGGCTGTTCTCGTTCACGCGGCCCTATCGCGGGCTCCTCTTCCTTTCGTGGATCGCCACCGCGGGCTACGCCGCCAGCAGCGCCGGGCTCGTGCACATGGTCGAGCCCATCTTCGACGACGTCCTCATACGCACCCTGAACGTCTGGCCGGTGGCGGCGACGATCCTGGGCCTGTACGTCTTCAAGGGGATCTGCTCGTACCTGTCGACCACGCTCGTGGCCGATGCGGGCCAGCGTGCGGTCACCGACCTGCGCAACCGCCTCTACGAGCACGTCCTCAATCAGTCCTTTGCGTTCCTCCGGCGCAACAGCACGGGCTCGATGATGAGCCACATCACGACGGACGTGGAGAAGATCCAGAACGCCGTCTCGGAGATGGCGGGCGACCTCCTGAAGGAAGGCCTCACCGTGCTCGGGCTGGTGGCCATCCTGTTCATCAAGGACTGGCGCCTCGCCCTCCTCTCGCTCGTGGGGATGCCGGCCGCGTTCTACCCGCTCGTCCGCCTCGGACGGCACGTGCGGGCGAGCAGCGAGACCTCGCTGCGCCGCTGGCGCGACATCTCGGAGATCCTGCAGGAGACGATCTCCGGGTTCCCGGTGGTGAAGGCCTTCGGCATGGAGGGCTTCGAGACCTCGCGCTTCCGCCGTGCCGCCTCGCGCCTCTTCCACGTCAACATGCGCATCACGCGCACCACGGCCGTGTTGCCCCCGTTGATGGAAGCGGTGGGCGGGCTGGCCCTCGTGGGCGCCCTCTTCTACGGCAGCGACGCCGTGCGGGCCGGGCGCCTCACCCCCGGCGCCTTCACCTCCTTCCTGGCCGCCCTCTTCGCGATGTACACGCCGATCAAGCGGCTCTCGCGCCTCAACGCGACGTTGCAGGGCGCGATGGCGGCGAGCAGCCGCATCTTCGAGGTGCTGGACACGCACCTCGAAGTCCGGGAGGCGGAGGGATCCCGTCCCCTTCCGCGGCCGCGGGGCGACATCGAATACCGCGAGGTCGGCTTCCATTACGCGGACGGGCAGGGGGCGAACGTGCTGCGCTGCGTGTCGTTCAATGCGCGCGCGGGCGAGGTGGTCGCGATCGTGGGCACGAGCGGGGCGGGCAAGACGACCCTGATGAACCTCTTGCCCCGGTTCTACGACGTCACCGACGGCGCCGTCACCATCGACGGGGTGGACGTGCGCGAGGTGACCCTCAAGAGCCTGCGCGAGCAGATCGGGCTCGTGACCCAGGAGACCGTCCTCTTCAACGACACGGTCAGCGCGAACATCGCCTACGGGCTCGAGGACGTGGACGAGGCGCGCATCGAGTCCGCGGCCCGGGCCGCCTTCGCCCACGACTTCATCCTCGACCTCCCCCGGCGCTACGACACCGTGATCGGCGAGCGGGGGAGCCGCCTCTCCGGGGGCCAGCGCCAGCGCATCGCCATCGCGCGCGCGCTCCTCAAGGACCCGCCCATCCTGATCCTGGACGAGGCCACCTCCGCCCTGGACGCGAAGTCCGAGCAGCTGGTCCAGCAGGCCCTCTCGAACCTGATGAAGGGCCGCACGACCCTGGTGATCGCGCACCGCCTGGCCACCGTCCGCAAGGCCGACCGCATCGTCGTGCTCGACGGGGGCGAGGTGAAGGAGACGGGGACGCACGAGGAGCTGCTGAAGCGTGCGAACGGGCTCTACAGCCGCCTCTACGAGCTGCAGTTCACGCCCGAGGACCCCGCCCTGTGAGCATCCGCTCCATGACCGGGTACGGCACGGCGGCCGCGCAGACGGAGGCCCTCAAGGCCGCGGTCACGGTGCGCAGCCTCAACCATCGCTATCTCGACGTGAGCGTCCACGTCTCGCGCCGCCTGCAGGCCCTGGAGACGGACATCAAGCGCGTCGTGCAGGAGCGGATCAGCCGGGGCCGCGTCGAGCTGGCCGTGCAGGCCGCGTTCACGCGCGACGAAGAAGGGGTCGTGGTCGCCCCGCGGCCGATCGTGGGCGGCCTCGTGCGCGCGCTGCGCGAGATCAAGGCCGAACACGCCCTGGCGGGAGAGGTCGCGATCGCGGACGTCGCGCGCTTTCCGGGCGCGCTGGAGGTCGTGGAGAGCCCGGACAGCCTGGACGACGAACGCCGGCAGGAGCTCCTGGCCGTCGTCTCCCAGGCCCTGGACGGCCTGCAGGGCATGCGTGACACCGAAGGCGCGCACCTGCGGCAGGACCTCCTCGGCGCGCTCGCCGCCATCGACGCCGCGGCCGCGCGTATCGCGGCCAGCGCGGAGAGCGGGAAGACGGCGCGGCGTGAGGTCCTGGCCGAGAAGGTGCGCACGGCCTGCCAGGAGCTGTCGCTCGACGACGTGCGCCTCTATCAGGAGGTCGTGCGCCTCGTGGATCGCCACGACATCACGGAGGAGCTGCAGCGGCTGCGCAGCCACGTGGCCCAGACCCGGCAGGCCCTGGAAGCGCAGGGACCTTCGGGCAAGCGCCTCGACTTCCTGGCCCAGGAGATGGCGCGGGAAGCCAACACCATCGGCAGCAAGGCCGTATCCTCGGAGGTGGTACAAGACGTGGTGGCCCTCAAGACCGAGATCGAACGACTCCGCGAGCAGGTGCAGAACGTTGAGTGACCGGCTGCCGAGCCTCGTCGTGGTGTCCGGGCCTTCGGGCGCCGGCAAGTCCACGATCCTCGCCCGCGTGCTCGAAGAGATGCGGAACCTCCGCTTCTCCGTCTCCCATACGACGCGCGCGGCGCGCGAGGCGGAGACGGAGGGCGTGCACTACCACTTCGTCGACCGCGCGGCCTTCGAGGCCATGCGCAAGCGCAAGGAGTTCGTGGAGTCGGCGGAAGTCCACGGCCAGCTCTACGGCACCTCGCGCGCCGAATACGACCGGGCGGCCGCGGACGGCGTGGACCTGCTGCTCGACCTGGACGTCCAGGGGGCGGCCCAGGTGCGGGCGGCCTACGCGGACGCGGTGAGCGTCTTCATCCTGCCCCCGTCCTACACGGACCTGGAGCGGCGGCTGCGCGGCCGGGGCGCGGAGAACGAGGGCAACTTCCAGCGCCGCCTGCGGGCGGCGGGGGAGGAGCTGCTGCTCTACCGCAAGTACGACTACGTGATCATCAACGACGACCTCGACCAGAGCGTCGATCGCCTGAAGTGCATCATCCGGGCCGCGCGCTGCCGCATCAGCCGCATGGAGCCCATGGCCGAGAAGATCCTGGGGACCTTTCCCCCGAGCAAGGAGAGCTGACGAGCGATGTCGCATCTGATTCTTCCGAAGAACGTCGACAGCAAGTTCCGTTTCATCACCGTGGCCGCGCAGAGGGCCAAGCAGCTCCAGAACGGAGCCAAGCCGCGCGTCGAGGCGCGCAGCCGCAAGCCCACGCGCATCGCCATGCAGGAAGTGCTGGCGGAGGCCGTGTCCTGGGAGATCCGCGACGAGAAGGAGGCGGCCGCCGCCGCCGCCGCGGCCGTGGCCGCCGCCGCCAGCGAGGCCTAGGCCGGGTCCCATGCCGACGGTCGTCCTCGGGGTCACGGGGTGCATCGGGGCCTACAAGGCCTGCGAGGTGCTGCGCGAGCTGCAGCGGCGCGGCGTGGACGTCCACGTCGTGATGACGAGGCACGCCACCGAGTTCGTCACCCCCATGACGTTCGAGGCGCTGTCGCGCCATCCCGTCTTCCTCGACCAGTTCGCGCTGGGCGCGGAAGGCGACATCCGCCACATCAGCCTGGCCGACGCGGCCCAGGTCCTGCTCGTGGCACCGGCCACCGCCAACATCCTGGGCAAGTTCGCGCGCGGCATCGCCGATGACGCGCTGACCACGCTCTACCTCGCCACCAAGGCGCAGGTGGTGGTGGCGCCGGCCATGAACGTGAACATGTTCGACCATCCCGCGGTGCGCGAGAACCTGGACATCCTGCGCGCGCGCGGGGCGCGCGTGGTGGAGCCGGGCTCGGGCTACCTGGCCTGCGGCTGGCTCGGCCGCGGCCGCCTGGCCGAGCCCGAGGACATCGTGGCCGCGACCATGGCCGTGCTGGAGGAGATCGAGGGTGGCGCGGAGGACGCGTCCTCGGGCGCGGACTCCCGGTCCGACCTGGCCGGTGAGACCGTGCTCGTCACCGCGGGCCCGACCGTCGAGGACCTCGACCCCGTTCGGTTCCTCTCGAATCGTTCGACGGGACGGATGGGATTCGCGCTGGCGGAGTCGGCGCGAGACCGTGGCGCCCGCGTCGTCCTCGTGGCCGGCCCCACACCGGTCGCGCCACCGTCCGGGGTGGAGGTCGTGGCCGTGCGCGGGGCGGAAGAGATGGCGCGCGCCGTGGCCGCGCACGCCGAGTCCGCCAGCATCGTGGCCATGGCCGCCGCCGTCTCCGACTACCGCCCGGCCGAGCGCGCGCCTTCGAAGCTGAAGAAGGCGCCGGGAGACATGACGCTCGTCCTCACGCGGACGCCGGACATCCTCGCCGCCCTGGGCCAGGCGAAGGGGGCGCGCTTCCTGATCGGCTTCGCGGCCGAGACCGACCGCGTCCTCGAGAACGCGCGCGCGAAGCGCACGGCCAAGAACGCCGACCTCCTCGTCGCCAACGACGTGAGCCGCTCCGGGAGCGGGTTCGCGTCGGAGCAGAACGCGGCCGTGCTCATCGACGCGGAAGGGGAGACCGAGCTGCCGCTCATGAGCAAGCGCGCCCTCGCCGACCGCATCTGGGACCGCGTGGTCGCGTTGCGCTCGCGCCGCACGCGTCCCACGCTGGCCAAGCGCGCCGCCCGCCCCGCCCGCCGGAAGTGACGAAGGTCCCGGACGACGTCCGGCTCGACCTGCGCGAGCGGGCGCGGTACTTCGCGGAGCTGACCGACGTCGGCGTGCCGCGCGTCGCCCTGGCCGCCCCCGCTTCCCCAGCGGCCTCCGCGCCGCGGCCGGCGCCCGCCCCCTCGGCTCCCGTGCTGAGCCCGGAGGGCGCGCCCCTGCGCGACCTGGAAGCGGTGCGGGACTGGGTGGGCGACTGCCAGCGCTGCAAGCTCGCGGGCGGACGCAAGACGATCGTGTTCGGCCAGGGGAACCCGCGGGCCCGGCTCATGTTCGTGGGGGAGGCCCCGGGCGCGGACGAAGACGAGCAGGGCCTTGCCTTCGTCGGCCGCGCCGGCCAGCTCCTCACCGACATCATCGAGAAGGGCCTCAAGATGCCGCGCGCGGACGTCTTCATCGCGAACGTCCTCAAGTGCCGCCCGCCCCAGAACCGCAACCCGGAGCCGGATGAGATCCTCGCCTGCCAGCCGTTCCTCGAGAAGCAGATCGCGCTCATCCGGCCGAGGGTCCTCGTGGGCCTGGGCAAGTTCTCGGCCCAGTGGCTCTTCAAGTCGATGGAGCCGATCGGGCGCCTGCGCGGCCGCGTCGGGGACTACGACGGCATCAAGGTGATCCCCACCTTCCACCCCGCGTTCCTGCTGCGCAACCCCAGCGCGAAGAAGGACGTGTGGGAGGACATGAAGGTGGTGTTGCGCCTGCTCGCGGAGGACGAGCCCTGAGCCTCGGGCTCACCCTCCCGTCCGCGTGACCCCGCACGGCCCGGCCGCCGCATAGAGTCGTCCGGATGGACCCTCGCGCCGTCGAGGTAGCACTCCCGCTGCCTCTGCAGAGCACGTTCACGTATCGCGTCCCCGGAGGCGCGTCCCTGCCTGGGCGCGGCGTGCGCGTGCTGGTGCCCTTCGGGCCGCGGCGCGTGATCGGACTCGTCACCGGTCCCGCCACCACCGTGCCGGAGACGATGAAAGACGTGGTGGAGGTGCTGGACGAGGTGCCGCTGGCCCCGCCGCCCCTGCTCGACCTCGCGGCCTGGATGAGCGAGCACTACCTCGCCGCTCCCGGCGAATGTTATCGCCTCGTGCTGCCTCCGGCCGGAGTGCGGGCCAGCCGCGCCGTCGTGCGGCTCCGCGGCGGCGAGCCTTCCGACGCGGATCCGGTCCTGGAGGCGCTGCAAGCGGGACCCCTGCCACTGTCGACGCTCGCGAAGCGCATGGGCCGCGATCCCACGGCGCGGATCGCGCGCCTGCGACGCGAAGGCCGCGTCGAGGTCGATCAGGATCTGGCCCGCCCGGGCTTTCGCCAGCTCCGCATCGCGGTCCTCACCCCCGCGGCGGCGGACGTGAAGCCGCGCGGCCGCGCCCAGGCGGAGGTGCTTGGCCGCCTCACCGCGGCCGCGGGCCGCGCCGCCGTGCCCGAGCTCCTGCGTGACCGTCCCTCGCTGCGCGGCGCGCTCGATCGCCTGGTGGAGCAGGGCGCCATCCGGATCGAGGAGGAGCGCGCGCTCCGCGAGCCCGAGATGCTGGCCGGGCCCGCGAAGCTGAGGCCGGAGCCGACGCCGGACCAGGAGTCGGTGCTGGCGCCCATCCTGGCCGCGCTCGGCGCGGGCTTCGCTCCCTTCCTTCTCCACGGCGTCACCGGCAGCGGAAAGACCGAGGTCTACTTCCGCGCCATCGAGCGCACGCTGGAGCAGGGCCGCAGCGCGCTGCTCCTCGTCCCCGAGATCGCGCTCACGCCGCTCCTCGTGCGCGCGGCGGTGGGCCGCCTGGGCCGCGTCGTGTCCGTGCTGCACAGCGAGCTCTCCGCGGGCGAGCGCCACGACCAGTGGTGGCGCCTGCGCGAGGGCGAGGCGCGCGTGGCCATCGGCGCGCGCTCCGCGGTCTTCGCGCCGCTCACCGAGCTCGGCCTCGTGATCGTGGACGAGGAGCACGAGGGCGCCTACAAGCAGGACGAGAGCCCGCGCTACCACGGGCGCGACGTGGCCGTCATGCGCGCGCGGCTGGAAGGCGCGGTGGCGGTGCTCGGCTCGGCCACGCCGTCCCTGGAGTCGAACCACAACGCGGTGTCCGGCAAATACCACCGCCTCGTCCTGCCCCGGCGCATCGGGAGCCAGGGGATGGCCCGCGTCGACGTCGTGGACCGCCGGCAGGCCCTCAAGGCCGGCGGCGATCCCATCCTCACGCCGCCCCTGCGCGAGGCGCTGGCGGAGCGGCTCGCGCGCAAGGAGCAGGCCCTCCTCCTCCTCAACCGCCGCGGCTATGCGACGAGCCTCCTCTGCCGCGAGTGCGGCATGCAGGCGATGTGCCCCAACTGCTCGGTCGCGCTGACCCTGCACAAGGGCGGCCGGGTCGCGCTCTGCCACTACTGCGCGTACGAGACCTCCGCCCCGCGCGCCTGCGGGTCGTGCAAGGGTGAGTACCTGCGCCTCACCGGGTACGGCACCGAGAAGGTGCTGGAAGCGGTGCGCGTCGCCCTGCCCACGGCGCGGGTGGAGCGGCTCGATCGCGACCTCGCGGCCCGGCGGGGCGCGGTCGCGCGCGTCCTGGCGTCGTTCGAAGCGGGGGAGACCGACATCCTGGTGGGGACGCAGATGATCGCCAAGGGCCACGACTTCCCGCGCGTGACCCTCGTGGGCGTCGTGGACGCGGACGTGGGTCTCGGCCTTCCCGACTTCCGGGCCGCCGAGCGCACGTTCCAGCTCCTCACCCAGGTCGCGGGCCGCGCCGGCCGGGCCGACCTTCCCGGCGAGGTCATCCTGCAGAGCCACCTGCCGGACCACTACGCGCTGCAGTACGCCTGCGCGCAGGACTACGACGCCTTCTACGGCCGCGAGATGGAGTTCCGGCGCACGATGGCCTACCCGCCGGCGGCGGCCCTCGTGAACATCGTCCTGCGCGCGAAGGACTCGACGGAAGGGGCGGAGGCGGCGGACGTCCTGGCCACGCGCCTGCGCGCCCAGGCTCGCGGGAACTTCCGCGTGCTCGGCCCCGCCTTCGCGCCGCTCGCCCGCCTGCGCCAGGAGCACCGTTTCCAGGTCCTGCTGAAGGGCCGCCGCAAGGCCATGAGGGACGCGGTGCGGGAGGCGCTCGTCGATCGCTACGGAGACGTGCGCTGGCCCGGCGTGGCCGTGGACGTCGACCCCGTCACCATCATGTGAGACGCCCTAGAAGCCGAATTGCTGGCGGAACGAGCCGATGAAGTCGCTCCAGGAGAGAAGCAGCGGCTTGGGCGTGAAGCTGAGCGCGAACACGACGAGCCCGACGAGGCCGATGGCGACGCGGAGGCGGCCGACGGGGCGATGGTCCGCGAGGGTCGGCGGGTGCCGCTTGCCGATCACGAGCATCACCACCATCCAGGCCAGCCAGAGCGGGCTGTACCAGAGGAGCACGAGGCCCATGGCCTGCACGAAGCGGGAGAGAGGCAGGGAACGGCGCCTCAGGATCGCGTAGGCGACGTGCCCGCCGTCGAGCTGTCCCACCGGCATGAGGTTCAGCGCGGTGACGAGGAAGCCGAACCAGGCGCCGAGAACGAGCGGACCAATGACGAGCACCGTGCCCGGCGGCGCCGCCGGATGCAGCGCTTGCGCGATGAGCTGGAAGACCAGGGGCGCGCCGAAGAGCTCCCGTTCCGATCCATCGCCGATGGGGGCGAAGGTCACCTCGCGCATGCCCAGGACCATCACGATGCAGGCGACCACGAACCCGCACAGCGGGCCGGCGATGCCGACGTCGAACAGCACCTTGCGGTTGGGGAACGGGGCCTTGATGCGGATGACGGCGCCGAAGGTGCCGATGAAGCTCAGCGGCATCCAGGTCAGTCCGGGTCCGATGGGCGCCCACGGCGCCGGGATGAAGAAAGGCAGAGTCGAGTGGACGCCGTAGATCCGGCAGGCCACGTAGTGGCCCATCTCGTGGGCCAGGAGAATGCTCATGAGGCCCAGCACGAGCCGGAGGCCTCCCGCCGGTCCCATGTCGCTGTGCGCGCCCGCGAAGTAGATCGACGCGACCGTCAGCGCGAACGAGACGATGTTGGGCCAGGCACCCTGCCAGGGTGAAGGCAGGCCCGCCGCGCGCAGCTCTTCCCAATATTCCGGACTGGCGTACTCCGGCCCGATACGCGGCGCGTCAGCGCTTTCGGGCGGATCCGTGGGGCGTGCCGTGGGGAGGACCTGGAGGGGTAGTGGCCGCGGCCTACTGCCCGAGGTTCTGGAGGTCCTTGCCCGGCTTGAAGCGGATCGTGCGTCCGGGCGGAATCTTCACTTCCTTGCCCGTCCGTGGGTTGCGGCCGATCCCGCGCTTGCGCGGCTTGACCTGGAAGACGCCGAACCCCCGGAGCTCGATCCTCTCCCCGCGCATCATGGAGTCCTTCATCGCCTCGAGGACCGCTTCCACCGCCACTTCGGCCTTCACCTTCGTGATGTCGGCGGCCTTGCTGACCTCGTTGATGATGTCCACCTTGATCATGGGGATGGACCTCCTTCTAAGTTCTGCGTATTGTAGGATTAGC
>Ga0207675_100002250_pt1 | contig 19196 bp, 20 predicted proteins | sample KBSSwiS42_FD_184305 | JGI IMG/M metagenome (GOLD analysis project Ga0207675, IMG submission 184305) | Switchgrass rhizosphere microbial communities from Kellogg Biological Station, Michigan, USA - KBS Switchgrass S4-2 (SPAdes) (version 2) | ecosystem: Host-associated > Plants > Roots >...
CGGGGTGGTCCCCCGGTGGGTCGGGGGGGTCCGGGGGACCGCCGGGGTGGTCCCCCGGTGGATCGGGCTGCCATGGCCTGGGGAGGATAGCCTGGCGGGGCAGGGACGGGCGGGCTCCAGGGGAAGGGATGCCGATGGCGGCGAGGGTGCTGGACGGCAGGGCGGTGGCGGCGGCCATCCGGGGCGAGCTGGCCGAGGAGGTCGAGCGGCTGGCGGCCGCCGGGCGGCGCCCGACGCTGGCCGCGGTCCTGGTCGGGGACGACGAGGCCTCCCACATCTACGTCGGCTCCAAGCAGCGGGCGGCCGAGCGTTCGGGCATCGGGTCGCGGCGGGTCGAGCTCGGTGCCGAGGCGTCCCAGGAGGACGTGCTGGCCGCGGTGGCCGAGCTCAACGCCGACGACGGGGTCCACGGCATCCTGGTCCAGCTGCCGCTGCCCGACGGGCTGGACCCGGTCGAGGTCCAGGACGCGATCGACCCGGCAAAGGACGTCGACGGCCTGCACCCCGAGAACGAGGGCCGGCTGCTGCGGGGCGACCCCCGGTTCGCGCCCTGCACCGCCATCGGCATCGTCGAGCTGCTGCGCCGTGAGAAGGTCCCGGTCGAGGGCAGCCACGCGGTCATCGTCGGCCGGGGCCTGCTCGTCGGGCGGCCCCTGGCCGTGCTCCTGTCGGCCAAGGCGCCGGGGGCCAACGCCACCGTGACCCTCTGCCACACCGGGACCAGGGGGCTGTCCGGGTTCACCCGGCAGGCCGACGTGCTGGTGGCGGCGGCCGGCCGCCCGGCGATGATCACCCCGGACATGGTCAAGCCGGGCGCGGCCGTGGTCGACGTGGGCAACCACCGCGTCGGCGGGCGGATCGTCGGCGACGTCGCCCCCGAGGTCGCCGAGGTCGCCGGCGCCCTCACCCCCGTCCCCGGCGGGGTCGGCCCCATGACCGTCGCCCTGCTCCTGGCCAACACCGTCGCCGCCGCCCGCCATCAGGCCGGCCGCTCCGGGTGAGCCGGTGAACCTCTCGAGGCTGCTGAAGGATGGCCGGTTCGTGGTCACCGGCGAGCTGGTCCCGCCGCGGTCACCCGACCCTGGGATCGTCCGCCGGGCCGCGCAGCGCCTGCGCGGGCTGGTCGACGCCGTCAACGTCACCGACAACGCCACCGCCCGGGTCGGCATGACCCCGCTGGCCGCGGCCATGCTGGCCGCCGGCGAGGGCCTCGACCCGGTGCTCCAGCTGACCTGCCGGGACCGCAACCGCCTGGCCCTCACGGCCGACCTGCTCGGCGCCCACGCCCTCGGCATCCGGGCCGTGCTCTGCCTGTCCGGCGACCCGATGGAGGTCGGCCGCACCGGGGCCAAGCCGGTGTTCGACCTCGACGCCGTCGGCCTGGCCCGGCTGGCCACCGACCTCGGCCAGGGCCGCGCCCTCGGCGGCACCCCGATCGACCCCCCGGCCCGCTTCCTGGTCGGCGTGGCCGAGGCCCCCGGCGCCGACCCCTCGGGCGGCGACCGCCTGGCCGCCAAGGCCGACGCCGGCGCCACCTTCGCCCAGACCCAGCCGATCTACGACCTCGCCCAGTTCGCCGCCTGGCTGGACCGCCTGGCCGCCCGCGGCCTCCCCGACCGGGTGGCCATCCTCGCCGGCATCCTCCCGCCCACCTCCGCCGCCCAGCTCGAGCGGTTCGCCACCCTCCCCGGCTGGTCGGTCCCTGACGCCGTCCTGGCCCGCATGCGCGCCGCCCGCGACCAGCGCACCGAAGGCATCGCCCTGGCCGCCGAGATGGTCCAGGCCGTCCGCACCCTCCCCGGCGTCCGCGGCATCCACCTCATGGGCCTGGGCACCTCCGGCGTCCCCGAGGTCGCCCACGCCGCCGGCCTCCTGCCCCGCCCGGTCCCGGCGTGACCCCGGTATCTACCCGAGGCCGTCGACGACGGTGACCTTCTCGATGCCCTGCCACCTGGCATCCGCGGTCACGATCACGTCCGCCCCGATGCGCAGGCCAGTGGCCACGATCACCGCATCCGGCAGTTTGAGCCCGCGAGCCGCCCGCAGTTCGGCGGCGAGCCTGGCGATGTCGGGTGAGAGGTCGATGATCCGCAACTGAGCGGCGAAGCGATCGACGACCTCCACCGCATCCCCTCCCACCCGCAGCGGGCCCACCAGGATCTCGGCATAGGTGAGCGCCGAGATGGCGAGCGAGTGCCGGTCCCGTTCGACCCGGACAGCCTGGCTGGCGGCCTCATGGATGGCATCGTCGCGGTTGAGCGCGCCAATCACGATCGAGCTGTCGAGCAGCGCTATTCCCATTCGCCGCGGAGGCCTTCGAGGTAGCCGGGCGGGTAGACGTCGTCCCCAAGGGCCCCGAGCAGCTCGTCGAAGTTGTCATCGGCGCGCGTGAGCACGATCCTCCCTGGCCCCAGCGCCTCGACCCGGAGCCGCTCCCCGGCCTGGACTCCAGCCTCGGCCAGCACCGCCACAGGGATCGTGGCCTGATGCTTACTGCTCAGCCGGGTGGTCCGCGGCCGTCGCCTAGGTTCCTTTACTTCTTCACTCATGAGTAAAGGATACCACTCGGCCCTACCCCCGGGACTCGATGGGCTGCCAGGAACGGGGCTTGGGGCCCACGTACTCGGAGTCGGGGCGGATGAGGCGGTTGTCGGCGTACTGCTCGCGGATGTGGGCGGTCCAGCCGGCCATGCGGGAGGCGGCGAACAGGGGGGTGTAGAGGTCGGGGGGGAGGCCGAGGGCCGAGTAGACCGAGGCGGTGTAGAAGTCGACGTTGGGGTAGAGCTTCTTGGCCTCCATGACGGTCTCCTGGACCCGGGTGGAGATGTCGAACCAGCCGGGCTCGCCGTACTGCTTGCCGAGGCGCTCGGCGATGTCGTGGAGGACGGTGGCCCGGGGGTCCCAGGTCTTGTAGACGCGGTGGCCGAAGCCCATGATCTTCTGCTTGGCGGCCAGGCGGTCGCGGACCCAGCCGGGGGCCTGGTCGGGGGTGCCGATCTCCTCCAGCATCTCGCGGACCTCCTCGATGGCCCCGCCGTGCAGCGGGCCCTGGAGGGTGGCGACGGCGGCGGTGGTGGCGGCGTACATGTCGGCCAGGGTGGCCGCGGCGACCCGGCCGGCGAAGGTGGAGGCGTTCAGGGTGTGGTCGGCGTACAGGACCAGGACGACGTCGAAGTCGCGGGCGACCTGGGCGTCGGGCTCCTTGCCGGTCAGGGCGTAGAGGAAGTTGGCCGCGATCCCCAGGTCGTCGCGGGGCTCGATCGCGTCCGCGCCGGTCCGGAGCCGCTGGTAGGTGGCGATGATCTGGGGGGTCTTGGCCATCAGCCGGTAGGCCATGCGCAGGTTGGCCTCTGGCGACTGCTCGTGGTCGGGGTCGACGGCGGCCGCGGCCGACACCGCCGTCCGCAGGGCCGTCATGGGGCCGGTCCGCTCGGCCAGGGAGCCGACCAGCTCGACCAGCAGAGGGTCGAGGACGCTCTCGGCCCGGAGGGTGGCGACCGTCTCGGCCAGCTGGGCGGCGGTCGGCAGCTCCAGGTGGTGCAGGAGGTGGATGGTCTCCTCGAAGGTGGCGTGCTCGGCCAGGTCGGCGATGTCGTAACCGGCGTAGAAGAGCCTGCCCTCCCGGCCGTCGACGTCAGAGATCCTGGTCTCGGCGGCGACCACGCCCTCGAGTCCCTTGCCCGTAGCTTCAGCCATCTGGGGGTGCCTCCGTCGTCTCGCGGGACGGGATCAGCCTCAATCGTAGGGGTAGAGATACGCTTAGCGACACCGCAAGCAAAGGAGCTTCCACCATGGCCCATCGCGTCACGTTCATCCCCGGGGACGGGGTCGGACCTGAGCTGTCGGAGGCGACCCGCCGGGTGCTCGAGGCCACCGGCGTCCAGTTCGACTGGGACGTCCAGGAAGCCGGGGCCGAGGTCATCGACAAGTACGGCACCCCCCTGCCCGAGCAGGTGCTCGACTCCATCCGGCGCAACGGGGTGGCCATCAAGGGGCCCCTCACCACCCCGATCGGCACCGGGTTCCGCAGCGTCAACGTGGCCCTGCGCAAGGAGCTGGACCTGTACGCCTGCCTGCGCCCCTGCAAGACCTACCGGGGGGTCCGCTCCCGCTACGAGGACATCGACCTGGTCGTGGTCCGCGAGAACCACGAGGACCTCTACGCCGGCATCGAGTTCGAGCAGGGCACGCCCGACGCGGCCAAGGTCATCGAGTTCCTCAACGGCATCCAGGAGAAGAAGATCCGCGAGGACTCCGGCATCTCGATCAAGCCGATCTCGATCACCGGGACCCGGCGGATCGCCAAGTTCGCCTTCGAGTACGCCCGCGCCTACGGGCGCAAGAAGATCACCGCCGTCACCAAGGCCAACATCATGAAGCACACCGACGGGCTGTTCTACGCCGTCGCCCGCGAGGTGGCCAAGGAGTACGACGACATCGAGTACGACGAGTTCCTGGTCGACAACATGTGCATGCAGCTGGTCCAGAAGCCCGAGAACTTCGACGTCCTGCTGCTGCCCAACCTGTACGGCGACATCCTCTCGGACCTCGGGGCCGGCCTGGTCGGCGGGCTCGGGGTCGCTCCCGGGGCCAACCTGGGCGACCGGGTGGCGGTGTTCGAGGCCACCCACGGCTCGGCCCCCAAGTACAGGGGGCAGAACAAGGTCAACCCGATGGCGATGATGTTCTCGGGCATGCTGATGCTGCGCCACCTGGAGGAGACCGACGCCGCCGACCGGCTGGAGCGGGCCCTGGCCGCGGTCATCGCCGAGGGCAGGAGCGTCACCTACGACATGAAGCCGTCGCGCGACGACCCCACCGCCGTCGGCACCAGCCAGGTCGCCGACGCCGTGATCGCCAAGCTGGAGGAGCCCGTCTGATGGCCAAGGTCACCGTGGTGGGGGCCGGCAAGTACGGCTCGACCACCGTGCAGCGCCTGGCCGAGAAGGACCTCTACGACGAGGTGGTGATGACCGACATCGTCGAGGGCCTCCCCCAGGGCCTGGCCCTCGACATGAACCAGTCGCGGTCCATCGAGGGGTTCGAGACCCGGGTGGTCGGCACCAACGGCTATGAGGAGACGGCCGGCTCGGACGTGGTCGTGATCACCGCCGGGGTGCCCCGCAAGCCGGGCATGAGCCGCATGGACCTGCTGGAGACCAACGCGAAGATCGTCGGCGAGGTCACCCGCAAGGTCGCCGACGCCTCGCCCGACGCGGTCCTGATCGTGGTCTCCAACCCGCTGGACGAGATGACCTCGCTGGCCGCCGAGGTGTCCGGGTTTCCGAGGGAGCGGGTCATGGGCCAGGCCGGGATGCTCGACACGGCCCGGTTCAAGCACTTCCTGGCCGAGGAGCTCGGCACCAGCCCGAGCCGGGTCGAGGCCATGACCCTCGGCTCCCACGGCGACACCATGGTCCCGGTGCCGAGCATGGTCAAGGTCGACGGCAAGCCCCTGACCGAGGTCGCCGACGCGGACACCATCGAGCGCCTGGTCCAGCGGACCCGCGACGGCGGCGCCGAGGTGGTGGCCCTGCTCAAGTCGGGCTCGGCCTACTACGCGCCCTCCAGCGCGGCCGCGGCCATGGTGGCGGCCGTCCTCGAGGACACCGGCGAGGTCATGCCGGTCTGCGCCTGGGTCACCGGCCAGTACGGCATCGACGGCGTCTACCTGGGTGTCCCGGCCAGGCTGGGCCGCGGCGGGGTCACCGAGGTGGTCGAGCTGCCCCTGACCGACGCCGAGCTGGCCGAGCTTCGCGAGGCGGCCGAGGCCGTCCGTTCCAAGCAGGCCGACGTGGCCAACCTCGTTGGCTGACCCGGCGCCGGGCTGCGACCTGTGCGCGGCCCGTCCCCTGACGCCCTGGTTCCATGAGGACGACCGCTGCTGGGTGGCGGAGTGCCTGATCTGCCGCACGCCCATGGTGGTGTGGCGCCGCCACGGCCCCGACCCACCGCCTGAGGAGCGCGAGCACATGCTGGCCAGGCTGTCCGAGGTGGCCGCCGACCGCCTCGGCGAGGGCGCCTTCCGGATCGACGCGGTGATGCGCCGCATCCCCGACCACTTCCACGCCCACGCCCGCGACCCCGCCTGGCCGGGATTCGCCTGGGGGTAGGAGGGGACCGGTGCCCTCGGTCACCGGGTACCCTGCAGAGCGCAACTACACGGGACAGCTGGAGGGCCGGGACCATGGCGGGGAACAGCTTCGGGGCGAGGGCGGGGTTGGACGTCGGGGACCGGTCGTTGGAGGTCTTCCGGCTGGATGCGCTGGGGTCGGTGGGGGATGTCGGGGGGCTGCCGTTCTCGCTGAAGGTGCTGCTGGAGAACCTGCTCCGGAACGAGGACGGGAGCGTGGTCACGGCCGAGGACGTGGAGGCGTTCGCGCGCTGGGACCCGGAGGCGGCTGAGGACCGGGAGATCGCCTTCTCGCCGGCCAGGGTGCTGATGCAGGACTTCACCGGCGTGCCCGCGATCGTGGACCTGGCGGCCATGCGCGACGCCATGGGCACCCTCGGGGGCGACCCGGCCCGCATCAACCCGCTGGCCCCGGCCGAGCTGGTCATCGACCACTCGGTGGTGGCCGACATCGCCGGGCGGCCCGACGCCTTCGTCCGCAACGTGGAGCTGGAGTTCGAGCGCAACCAGGAACGGTACGCGTTCCTGCGCTGGGGCCAGCAGGCGTTCGCCGACTTCAAGGTGGTGCCGCCCGGGACCGGGATCGTCCACCAGATCAACTGCGAGTACCTGGCCCGGGTGGTGTTCACCAACGACAAGGGGCAGGCCTACCCGGACACCCTGGTCGGCACCGACAGCCACACCCCGATGGTCAACGGCCTTGGCGTGCTCGGCTGGGGCGTCGGCGGGATCGAGGCCGAGGCGGCCATGCTCGGCCAGCCCATCTCGATGCTCATGCCCAAGGTGGTCGGGTTCAAGCTGTCGGGCGAGCTGCCCGAGGGCTCGACCGCCACCGACCTGGTCCTGACCGTGACCGAGCTGCTGCGCCGTCACGGGGTGGTGGGCAAGTTCGTCGAGTTCTACGGCCCCGGGGTCGGCAACGTGCCGGTCGAGAACCGGGCCACCATCGGCAACATGTCGCCCGAGTACGGGTCGACCTGCGCCATCTTCCCGATCGACGCCGAGACGCTGCGCTATCTCACCTTCACCGGCCGCCCGCCCGAGCTGGTCGCCCTGGTCGAGGCGTACGCCAAGGAGCAGGGGCTGTGGCACGACCCGGCCGCCGAGCCCCGCTACTCCGAGCGGGTCGAGCTGGACCTGGGCACGGTGGTGCCGAGCCTGGCCGGGCCGCGCCGGCCCCAGGACCGGGTCGCCCTGACCGACGCCCGCGGCGGCTTCCGGGCCGCCCTGGCCGACATGGTCCCGGTGGAGGCCTCGGAGCCCAGGCCGGACAGGCCGGTCGACCGCAAGGTCAACGGGGACGGGCCCGACGAGGCCTCGGCCGAGTCGTTCCCGGCCAGCGACCCGCCGGCGGCCATGGCGGGCACGATGCCCCACGAGAACCACGACCCGCCCCCGGCCGGCTGGTTCGAGCCCGACCCCTCCGGGGTCAGCGGCCGGCCGACCAGGCGGGTGCCGGTCGCCCTTGAGGACGGCACCGGCTTCGACCTCGACCACGGGCACGTGGTCATCGCCGCCATCACCTCCTGCACCAACACCTCCAACCCGTCGGTCATGCTGGCCGCCGGGCTGCTGGCCCGCAACGCCGTCAACCGGGGCCTGACCTCCAAGCCGTGGGTCAAGACCTCGCTGGCCCCCGGGTCCAAGGTGGTCATGGACTACTACGAGCGGGCCGGGCTGCTGCCGTACCTCGAGAAGCTCGGCTTCCACCTGGTCGGGTTCGGCTGCACCACCTGCATCGGCAACTCCGGCCCGCTGGCCCCCGAGATCTCCCGGGCGGTGGAGGAGGCCGACCTGGTGGTGGCCTCGGTGCTGAGCGGCAACCGCAACTTCGAGGGCCGGATCAACCCCGACTGCCGCATGAACTACCTGGCCTCGCCGCCGCTGGTGGTCGCCTACGCCCTGGCCGGGTCGATGGACGTCGACCTGCTCGACGACCCGCTCGGCCACGACCCCGACGGCAACCCCGTCTACCTGCGCGACCTGTGGCCGTCCAGCGCCGAGGTGGCCGAGCTGATCGGCCGGGCCGTCCAGTCGGACATGTTCCGCAAGAGCTACGCCGAGGTGTTCGCGGGCGACGAGCGCTGGAACTCCCTGGATGTGCCGACGGGGGAGAGCTTCGCCTGGGACGACACCTCGACCTATGTCCGGCGCCCACCGTACTTCGACGGCATGCCGGCCACCCCCGAGCCGGTCACCGACATCCACGGGGCCCGGGTCCTGGCCGTGCTGGGCGACAGCGTCACCACCGACCACATCTCGCCCGCCGGGGTGATCAAGCGCGACAGCCCCGCCGGCCGGTACCTGACCGAGCTGGGCGTCGCCGTGAAGGACTTCAACTCCTACGGGTCCCGCCGGGGCAACCACGAGGTGATGGTCCGCGGCACCTTCGCCAACATCCGGCTCCGCAACCGGCTCGCCCCCGGCACCGAGGGCGGGGTCACCCTGCACCTGCCCGACTCCGAGCAGATGAGCATCTACGACGCGGCCATGCGCTACCAGGCCGACGGGGTGCCGCTGGTGGTGCTGGCGGGCAAGGAGTACGGGTCGGGCTCCAGCCGCGACTGGGCGGCCAAGGGGCCGATGCTGCTCGGGGTCCGGGCCGTGCTGGCCGAGAGCTACGAGCGCATCCACCGGGCCAACCTGGTCGGCATGGGCATCCTGCCCCTGGAGCTGCCGGCCGGCGAGACGGCCGAGTCCCTCGGCCTCACCGGGCACGAGACCTTCGAGATCACCGGACTTGAGGGCGCCGGGGCCGACGCCTTCCCCCGCGAGGTCGCCGTCCGGGCCGGCGACCAGGAGCTCACCTGCCGGGTCCGGATCGACACCCCGAACGAGGTCGAGTACTACCGCAACGGCGGCATCCTCCAGTACGTCCTGCGCCAGCTCCGGGGCTAGCCGAGCGAGCGGCCGACCGCCGCCGTCCCGGCCTCCGGGCCGGAGGCGGCCGGGGCGAACCAGGCCAGCTCGCCGGCCAGGGCCACCGAGGGGCCGGTGACCAGGGTGGCCGGGGGGTCGACCTCGGCGTCGCCAGCGGCCAGCTCGGCCAGGGTGCCGGTGAGGACGCGCTGGGCGCCGGTGCTGGCCGAGGCGACGACCGCGGCCGGCTCGTCGGCCGGGCGGCCGGCGGCGATGAGCTGGGCGCAGACCTCGCCCAGGCGCTCGGCCGCCATCAGCAGGACCAGGGTGTCGGCGGCGGCCGCGGTGCGGGCCAGGTCGGCCGGGGCGCCGCCGGCCAGGGTGGCGCTGATCACGGCGTAGCTGGCCGCCAGGCCCCGGTGGGTGACCGGGATGCCGGCGTAGGCGGGGGCGGCCACGGCCGCGCTGACCCCGGGGACGACCTCGAACGGCACCCCGGCCCCGGCCAGGGCCAGGGCCTCCTCGCCGCCGCGGCCGAACACGAACGGGTCGCCGCCCTTGAGCCGGACCACGGTCAGGCCCCGGCGTCCCCGGTCGACCAGCAGCCGGTTGATCTCCTCCTGGGAGAGGGCGACCCGCCCCCTGGCCTTGCCGGCGTCGACCCGCTCGGCCCCCCGGGGGGCCAGGTCGAGCAGGGCCGCCGGGGCCAGCCGGTCGTACACCACCACGTCGGCCCGCTGGAGCACCTCGGCCCCCCGCAGGGTCAGCAGCCGCGGGTCCCCGGGCCCGGCCCCGACCAGGTACACGATCCCGCTCACGCCACACCGCCCGAACCCGGGCGGGCGTCGGCCCGACCGCCCGAACCCGGGCGTGCGTCAACCCGATCGGCCGGTGCCGGGGCCCCCGGTGGGGGAGCGTAGCCGACCGGGGAGGAGCGGTGCCTCCGGTTGTCCACAGCCCTGGGCAGGCCCTCCAGCAGGCGGTCGTGGAGGCGGGTGCCGGCCAGGTCGCCCCGGCCGGCGGCGATCAGCTCCTCCAGCTCGTCCAGGTCGAGGGCGGCCTTCCAGCGGCGGGAGCGGTCCTCGAAGTCGGGGAGGTGGGGGAGGGTGGCGGCGCGGACCCGGCCGACCACGTCCAGCAGCTCGGCCCAGTCGGGGCCGAACCGCTCGCCGAGCTCGGCCCGGAGGCGGCCGGCCAGAGCGGGGGCGCGGCCGCCGGTGCCGATGGCCACGACCAGGTCGCCCCGGCGCACGATCGCCGGGGCGGCGAAGTCGCAGTTGGGCACGTCGTCCATGACGTTGACCAGGACCCCGGCGGCCCGGGCGTCGGCGGCGATGGCGTTGCGGACCCCGGGCTCGGACGCGTGGGCCACGCACACGACGGCCCCGGCCAGGTCGGCCGGGCCGCCGTACCCGCGGCGGTGCACGGTGACCCGCGGGTCGGGCTCGAGCCGGTCGAGGGCCGCCTCGGGGCCCTTGGCGATCACGGTGACCTCGGCCCCGGCGACCAGCAGGCCCTCGACCTTGCCGGCCTCGACGGCGAACTCGCCGATGACCACCGCCGGCCGGCCGGCCAGCTCCAGCAGCACCGGGTACCCGAACGCCATCACACACCCCCGGCGACGCCGGCCCGGTCGGCCGGCCGGGACAGGGCGGCCAGGGTCTCGGGCGGTTGGCGACGCAGCCAGGACTGGAGGGTCTGGCCGGGCTGGCGCTCGGCCAGGTAGCCGGCGACCAGGCCCCGGACCACGGCGCCGGTGTCGGTGGCCGGGACGCGCTCCCGGACCCGGTGGCCGAAGGCCAGGCCCTCGCCCAGGTCGCCGCCCAGGTGGAGCTGGTAGTTCCCCTCGCCGGCCGACTCGCCGCCGGCCAGGCCGATGTCGGACAGCTGGTAGCGGGCGCAGGAGTTGGGGCAGCCGTTGACGTTCACCCGGACCTTGGCGTCGAAGCCCGGGAACGCCTCCTCCAGCTCCCGGACCAGCTCGACGGCCGGCTCCTTGGTCGGCACCAGGGCCAGCTTGCAGAAGGTCAGGCCGGTGCAGGCCATCGCCCCCCGGTGGAACTCGCTGGGGGACGACGGCAGGTCGAGGGCGTCCAGGCGGGCCGCCGCCTCGGCGACCCGCTCGTCGGGCACGTCGAGCACGACCAGCTTCTGCTGGGTGGTGAGCCGGACCCGGGCCCCGCCCAGCTCGCGGGCCAGCTCGGCCACCGCGACCAGGGTGTCGCCGTCGGTCCGGCCGACCAGGGGCGCGGTCCCGATGTAGTTGGCCCCGTCCAGCTGGCGGTGGACGCCGACGTGGTCGCGGTGGGCCTCGGGCGACGGCGGCGCCTCCGGGCCGTCCTCCAGCCGCCGGCCCAGGTAGTCGCGCTCCACCACCTCGCGGAAGCGCTCCGGCCCCCAGGCGGCGAGCAGGAACTTGATCCGGGCCCGGGTCCGCTTGTCGCGGTTGCCGTGGTCGCGGTAGGCGGAGGTGATGGCGGCGACCACCTCGGGCGCCTCGGCCCGGGGGATGAACACCCCCAGCCGGTCGGCGAACCGGGGGCTGGACGACAGGCCTCCGCCGACCAGCAGGTCGAAGCCCTCGCGGCCGTCGGGGTGGACGTGGCCGGCCAGGGCCAGGTCGTTGACCTCGGGCTGGGCGCAGCGGTGGCGGCAGCCCGAGACCGACATCTTGAACTTGCGGGGGAGGTTGGAGAACTCCTTGGTCCGGGCCATGCGCGCCTCGACGGCGAGCAGGTCACCGGTGGCGTCGAACCACTCGCCGGCGTCGACCCCGGCCACCGGGCAGCCGAGCACGTTGCGGACGGTGTCCCCGCACGCCTGGAGGCTGCTCAGGCCGATCCGGTCCAGCTCGTCGAGGATGGCCGGGACCTCCTCGATCACGATCCAGTGGAGCTGGATGTTCTGGCGGTCGGTGACGTCGGCCAGGTTGCGGCCGTGGACCTGGGCCAGGCGGCCGATGGCGGCCAGCTGGTCGCTGGTCAGCGCGCCCCCGGGGATGCGGATGCGCAGCATGAAGTGGCCGTCGGAGGCCGGGCGCTGGGTGTACAGGCCCCACCAGCGGAACCGGATGTTGAGGTCGTCGGGGTCGATCGAGGCCAGGCCCTCGCGTGCGTACCGGTCGATGCGGGGGCGCAGGTCGAGCGGGTCCAGCGCCTCCTTGATGTGCTCGTTGCGGTTGCGCCGGTCCTCAGCAGCCATTGGTGGTCTCCCAGGTGCGGGCGTTGACGTCGGCCCGCAGCCGGCCCAGGGCCGCCGAGAAGCGGTCGTCCGGGCTGGCCGGGCCGCCGCCCAGCCGGGTGTGCAGGCCGCACTCGCGGTCCTGGTCGGCCTCCCACCACCAGCGCCCGGCCCGCTCGTCCTCCCCGGGCCGGGTCGGGCGGGTGCAGGGGGCGCAGCCGATCGAGGTGTAGCCCTGGGCGTACAGCGAGCTCACCGGCAGCCGGTGGCTGCGCACGTACGCCCAGACCTGCTCGCGGGTCCAGTCGGCCAGCGGGTTGAGCTTGAGGATGCCGCCGTGGGCGTCGTCCCGCTCGGCCTTGGCGATGCCCCCACGGGCCCGGCCGCCGTCGCGGCGCAGGCCGGTCGACCAGGCCTCGACCCCGGCCAGGGCGCGGTCGAGCGGAGCCACCTTGCGGACGTGGCAGCAGAGCCGGCGCAGGGCCGGGTCCTTGTGGAACAGGTTGGGGCCGTGGCGGGCGACCATGGCGGCCACGTCGGCCGGGTCGGGGGTGACCACCTCGACCTCGAGGCCCATGCCGGTGCGCACCGCCTCGATGACCTCGTAGGTCTCCTCGGGCAGGCGGCCGGTGTCCAGGGTCAGGACCCGCACACCGGGGTCGATCCGGCGGGCCAGGTCGAGCACGACCATGCCCTCGGCCTGGAAGCTGGTCACCACCGCGAACCGGTCGCCGAAGCGCCCGACGGCCCAGGCCAGCAGCTCGTCGGCCGGGAGGCCGTCGAGGTGGGCGAGGTCGGGTCCGTCTAGCTGGGAATCAAGGCCGTGCGGCCAGGTGGTGGCGGTCGCCGCCACAGGCGAGCTCCTCTCGACACGCTCGGGTCGGGGGGTCCAGGCCCGGTCGGTCGGAAAGCACGCGAGCTACATCGTCACACGGCACGACCGCCGAGCCCTGGGACACGCGCAGGACACCACCCACCCGTGGTCGAGGGCGCGGTTGCGGGTCAGCAGCGTGGCGGTCATGGCGTGCCACGGTAAGGTACAACCGACCTGATCGGCAACACCCAAACGCGAAGGAACAGCCCGTGCCCCGCATCCTCTCGGGCGTCCAGCCCACCGGGAACACCCACCTCGGCAACTACGTGGGCGCCTTCCGGCAGTGGGTGGACATGCAGCACGACTTCGAGGCCTTCTACCCGGTGGTCGACCTGCACGCCATCACCCTGCCCTACGACCCCAGGGAGCTGGCCGACCGGACCCTGGAGGTGGCGGCCATCCTGCTCGCGGCCGGGCTGGACCCGGACGTCTGCACCGTGTTCGTCCAGTCGCACGTCCCCGAGCACACGGAGCTGGCCTGGCTGTTCAACCACCTGGCGACCGTCGGCGAGCTGCGCCGCATGACCCAGTTCAAGGCCAGGGCCGAGGCCGGGGGCGAGGGCGCGCTGCCCGCCGGCTACTTCAACTACCCGGTCCTGCAGGCCGCCGACATCCTCATCTACCAGGCGGACCGGGTCCCGGTGGGGGAGGACCAGCGCCAGCACCTGGAGCTGACCCGCGACGTTGCCGAGCGTTTCAACGCCCGCTTCGGCCACACCTTCGTCGTCCCCGAGGCCTACATCCCCGAGGTCGGCGGCCGGGTCATGGACCTCCAGGTGCCGACGGCCAAGATGTCCAAGTCGAGCGCCTCGCCGGCCGGGCGCATCGAGGTGCTCGACCCGCCCGAGGCCATCCGCCGCAAGATCCGCTCGGCCGTGACCGACTCGGGCCGCGAAGTGCTGGCCCGGCCGGACAAGCCGGCCATCTCCAACCTGCTGGAGCTGTTCTCGGTGGCCACCGGGACCAAGGTGGGGGAGCTGGAGCAGGCCTACGCCGGCCGCGGCTACGGCGACTTCAAGGCCGACCTGGCCGACGCCCTGATCGCCTTCCTGGCCCCGGTCCGGGAGCGCTACCAGGAGCTCCGCGGCGACCCGGCCCGCCTTGAGGCGATCCTCGAGCAGGGCGCGGCCAAGGCCCAGGCCATCGCCCGCGAGAACCTCGCCCTGGCCAAGGATCGCATGGGCTTCCTTCCCAGATAGCACAGGCGACGACCATGGCACAGGCGCTCTTGGGGGGCCGTGGGGGGAGCGAGCTCCCCCCACATGGATCGGGGACTGCGCTGGCTGGCCTGCGACAGCAATCATGACTCGCCAGCGGTTAGGCGTGATCGCGCGGCTGCCCGAGCCTCTGGCGATCCACGTGCAGGCGTGGCGGCGGGCGCTGGGCGACCCGGCGGCCGAGCGGATCGAGCCCCACCTGACCCTGGTGCCGCCCCAGACGGTGGCCGAGCGCGACCTGGACGGGGCGGCCGCCCTGCTCGAGCGGGCGGCCGCCGAGGCGGTGCCGTTCCTGGTCGAGCTGGACGGGGCGGCCACGTTCCTGCCCGACAGCCCGGTGGCCTACCTGGTCGTGCGCGAGGGCGGGCCGGCCCTGGCCCACCTCGACGCCGTCCTCCAGGCGCCGCCCCTCGACCGCCGCACCCACCCGTTCCACCCGCACGTGACCATCGCCCAGGACCTTCCGGCCGACCGGATCGAGGCCGCCGCCGGTGAGCTGGCCGGCTTCCGGGCCGCGTTCCCGGTCCGCGAGCTGGCCCTGCTGCGCGAGGACAGGGACAAGGTCTGGCGGCCGCTGGCCACCGTGACCGTCGGGGCGTCCACAGCCATCCGCGAGGTGCCGTTCACCGAGGCGGCCAGCGCCGCCCTGCTCCTGCTCGACCGGGCCAGCGGACGGGTCCTGCTCGGCCTGCGCACGCGCGACCATGGCCGCCGCTACCCGGGGGCCTGGGACGCCGTCGGCGGCAAGCCCGACGAGGGCGAGACGCTGCTTGAGGGCCTGTCCCGCGAGGCCCGCGAGGAGGCCGGGATCGAGCCGCTCGACCTGACCGCCCTCGGCTGCTTTCACGACGGCGACCGGGCCGACGCCTACTTCCTGGTCACCACCTGGAAGGGCCGGCCGGCCAACCACGAGCCGGCCGAGCACAGCGAGCTCGACTGGGTGCCGCTGCACGAGGCCGGCCGGCGCCCACTGACCCCGACGGCCAGGGCGGCGGTGGCCCGGCTGGCGGCGCTGCTGGCCTCCGGGCACCGACTGCATCCGCCCGGGTGATATGCGATAACTCTTCCCGCAGGGGGGTAGAAGGTCACCATCCCAATGACTACAGCAAGGGGGGACTGCCTTGGCACTCCAGGACCCGCCTTCGGGCGCGCGGGCGACCACACGGCCCGCCGGGGCTGCGCCCACCGAGGAGCCATCCACCGGTGAGCTGCTGAAGGGACTCGCCGACGACGCGACCACGCTCATGCGACAGGAGATCCTGCTGGCCAAGCAGGAGCTCCAGGAGGGCCTGGCCGCCAGCGCCAAGGCGAGCGCCCTGCTGGTCGCGGCCGGCGTGCTCGGGCTGTACGCCTTCGGCTTCCTGCTCTACACCATCGGCGAGGCGATCGGCGGGCCGCGCTGGCTCGGGTTCGCGATCGTCACCGCGGTGCTCCTGATCGTGGTGGCGGTGCTCGGGCTGGTCGGCAAGAACCGACTGGCCGCCTCCAAGGTCGCTCCGGAGAAGGCCAGGGCCGAGCTCCAGACGACCGCCAACGAGCTGAAGGAGGAGATCACGTGGGGGAGACCTCAGCAGCAACCGCCCGAGAGGTAGAGGAGACCCGCCGACAGATGGAGGACAAGGTGGCCAAGCTCTCCGAGCGCGCGCCGGAGGAGGCCCGCAAGCTCCTGAAGCGGGTCGTGTTCGGCATCATCGCCAGTCTCGCGGTGCTCATGGCCCGGAAGCTGGTCGACAAGCTCTGGGAGCGGGCCACCGGCGAGCTGCCCCCGACCAAGATCGACCACGACCACGACGACGACTGAGGCCTGACCGAGAACCGGCGCCGGTCGCTGCCGGCGCCTTTTCTCTTGCCCACAGATTTCATTCGTCGTAGACTTCATCCGACGGTGAATTCCTTGTCCCGGAGGTGGCGTCGGCATGTGGGCCATGGCCATGAAGGAGTTCCGCCAGATGCGCCGGGACCGGCGCACGCTGGCCATGATGATCCTGCTCCCGGTGCTGCTCCTGGTGGTGTTCGGCTACGCGGCCAGCTTCGACGTCGACCAGGTGAAGACGGTGGTGGTCGGCCCACGGGCCGAGCAGGTGGCGGCCGCCCTGCCCGAGCGGCTGGACGTCGTCCGGGTCGCGCCCGGCGAGGGCCGCCGGGACGCCGTCGAGGCCCTGCGCGACGCCGACGCGGCCGTGGCGGTGGTGACCGGCGACGCCGGGCAGCCTCAGGTGCTGGTCGACGGGGCCGACCTGTTCTCGGCCCGGTCGGTGGTGACCGAGCTGCGGGGCCGGCCGGGGCTGCCCACCCCCGAGGTGCTGTTCAACCCGGGCCTGGAGACCTCGGCGATCATGGTGCCCGGCCTGATGGGCGTGGTGCTGGTCTTCGTCGGGACCATCGCCACCGCCCTCGGGGTGGTCCGCGAGCGTCAGAGCGGCACCCTGGAGCAGCTGGCCGTGATGCCCTTCAAGGCCCGCGACGTGCTCGCCGGCAAGCTCCTGCCCTACCTGGGGGTCGCGGTGGTCGACCTGGCGGTGATCGTGGCCGTCGGGGTGCTGCTGTTCAACGTCCCCTTCCGCGGCTCGCCGCTGGTCTTCGCTCTGGGGGCGATCGAGTTCCTGTTCGTCACCGTCGGCATCGGCGTGCTCATCTCGACCGTGTCCGAGACCCAGGGGCAGGCCATCCAGCTGGCCATCCTGACCATGCTCCCCCAGATCCTGTTGTCCGGGCTGATCTTCCCGCTCCAGGCCATGGCCCCGGGGGTCCGCTGGATCGGCTACCTGCTGCCCCTCACCTACTTCGTCCAGGTGGCCAGGGGGGTGATGGTCAGGGGCGCCCCGTTCGAGGCCCTGCTTCTCCCGCTCGGCATGCTGGCCGTGCTCGGCACGGCCGTGTTCGGCCTGTCGATCGCCCGCTTCCGCCGCGACCTGGCCCCTGCCGGCCGGGGCCACGGCGCGGACGCGGCCGACGTCGACCAGGACCAGGCGGCCAGTGCGAGGGCGGGCGTCCGATGAGCCCGGAGGGGACGAGCTGGGGCTGCCGGCGGCTCGGGGTCCGCTACGGTGCCACGGTCGCCCTCGAGGAGGTGAGCTTCGAGGTGGCCGCGGGCACGGTGGCCGCCGTGGTCGGGGGCGACGGGGCCGGCAAGACGAGCCTGCTGCGGGCCCTCGCCGGGACCGTCCGGCCGGCCGCGGGCACGGTCCGGCGGCCGGACGAGCGCCGGCTCGGCTACGTCTCCGCCGGCCCGGGCATCTGGACCGACCTCACCGTCGACGAGAACCTCAGCTTCTCCGGCCGCGCCTACGGCCTGTCCGCCGGCGAGCTCGACCGGCGGGTCGGCGGGCTGCTGGAGCGCACCGGCCTGGCCGGGGCCCGCGACCGGCTGGCGGGTCGGCTCTCGGGGGGCATGCGCCAGAAGCTGGCCCTGGCCATGGCCGTCGCCCACGAGCCGGACCTCCTGATCCTGGACGAGCCGACGACTGGGGTCGACCCGGTGAGCCGGGCCGAGCTGTGGCGGCTGCTGGCCGCCTCGGCCGCCGGCGGCGCGGCCGTGGTGGTGGCCACCACCTACCTCGACGAGGCCGAACGGGCAGCCACCGTGCTGGTCCTGGACCGCGGCCGCAGCCTGCTCGCCGGCACCCCCGACGAGGTCGTGGCCGCCACCCCCGGCCTGGTCGTGGACGCGGCCACCCGCCCCGACGGCATCCCGTCCTGGCGCAGGGGGGCGCGCTGGCGGGCCTGGTCGCCCGACGGCTCGACCCCGCCGGGCACCGGCCTGGCCACCCTCGACCTGGAGGACGCGGTGATCGTGGCCCAGCTCCGCGAGGACCAGCGGTGGGCGGCATGACCCCGCCGGAGGGGCCGAGGGAGGTGTCCGGGGGCGCCCCGGCGGCCCCGGAGCTGGCCGCCGCCCAGGGGGCGACCAGGCGGTTCGGGGAGCTGCTGGCCGTCGACGGCGTCGACCTGGCGGTGGCCGCCGGCGAGGTGGTCGGGCTGATCGGGGCCAACGGCTCCGGCAAGACGACGCTGATCCGCATGCTGCTCGGCCTGCTCGACCCCACCGCCGGCCGCGTCCGGCTGTTCGGCGAGCCGCCGTCGCGCCAGACCCGGGCCCGCCTCGGCTACGTGCCCCAGTCCCTCGGCCTCTACGACGACCTCACCGTGGCCGAGAACATGGCGTTCTCGGCCGCCGCCTACGGGAGCCAGCAGGCCGTCCTCGAAGGTGAGCTGGCCGGGGCCCGCGACGTCCTGGTCCGCGAGCTGCCGCTGGGCCTGCGGCGGCGGGCCGCGTTCGCCATCGCCCTCGGCCACCACCCCGACCTGCTGGTCCTGGACGAGCCGACCTCAGGGGTCGACCCGCTCCAGCGGGCCCGCCTGTGGGAGACCATCCGGGCCACCGCCGAGCACGGCGCCGGGGTGCTCGTCACCACCCACCACCTGGGCGAGGCCGAGCAGTGCGACCGTCTGGTCGTGCTCGCCGCCGGTCGCGTGGTCGCCGCTGGCTCCCTGCCCGAGATCGTCGGCGACACCACCGCCGCCGAGGTCCGCACCCCGATCTGGGAGGCCGCCTTCACCGCCCTGGACCTGGCCCGCCTCCCCGTCAGCCTGGTCGGCCGCACCCTGCGCGTGCCGGGGAACGACGCGGCCGCGGTCGCCCGCGTCCTGGCCGACGCCGGCATCCCCGCCGAGGTCGGGAGCGTCCCGGCCAGCTTCGAGGAGACATTCGTGGTCCTCGCCGGCGAGCCGCGAGCCGACTAGCTCGACGGTGTGGTCTTGGCAGCCTAGGAGCGGGACAGCCTGATGACCTGCGCCAGCTCGGTCACGAACGCGCGCCTGTCCTGGTAGGTGGCCCTCGTACGCTCGATGCGGGCCCGCGGCACGGCGAGTGGGTGGTTCTGTTCGGACCACCGGAGGTAGCTTCGTTCGTACCAGTAGGCGATTCCGACCA
>Ga0207675_100002254_pt1 | contig 19164 bp, 11 predicted proteins | sample KBSSwiS42_FD_184305 | JGI IMG/M metagenome (GOLD analysis project Ga0207675, IMG submission 184305) | Switchgrass rhizosphere microbial communities from Kellogg Biological Station, Michigan, USA - KBS Switchgrass S4-2 (SPAdes) (version 2) | ecosystem: Host-associated > Plants > Roots >...
CCGGCGCGACGTCGAAGCCGGCCGCGAAGCGCTTGCCGGTGGTGAGGTACTCGACGTGCCCGCTGGCCGGATCGATTCGCGCCAGCCAGGTGTCGCGGTCCTGTTCGATCAGCGAGAGGATGGAGCCGTCGGGCGCGAACTCCGGGTAGTAGAACCAGCGATCGATGCGCGCGGGGCGTGTCACCTCGCCACTGGCGACATCCGCGACGGCGAGTTGCGCGATTGCGTAGAAGAGCCACTTGCTGTCACCGCCCTCGAGCCACAACAGCCGGCGCGAGTCCGGCGACCACCGGGGGCGCGCGTACCAGTCCGGGTCGTCATCGGGCCCGTCCGAGGTGCTGATCCTGCGGCGTTCTCCAGCGTCGAGCCGCTGCACGAACACGTCGTAGTTGGAGTCACGATCGGTGTCGCCGCGTTCCTTCGCGGTATAGGCAAGCGAAAGTCCGTCGGGCGACCAGGAGGGATGCCAGTGATCGCGCAGGCCCTGGGTGAACTGGGTCGCCTTGCCGGAAGCGAGATCGACGATGAACAACTGCTGCGTGCGGTCGTCGAGGTAACCCTCGCCATCGAGCTTGAACTGGAAGCGCTCGGTTTCGATCGGCGGCGGCGTCTCGGCCTTGCTGCCCACGTTGCGACCGACCTCGGCGACCACGACGGCGCGTTTGCCGTCGGGGGCGAGGTCGAAATCGCTGATGCCACCGGGAATCCTGGTGACCTGGCGCGCACCGCCGCCGCTCGCAGACATGCGCCACAGCTGGCTCTCATCTTCCTTGCCGGCATCGCTGAGAAAGAAGAGTGACTTGCCGTCGCGAGCAAAGCGCGGCTGCGACTCGCTGACCCCGGGAGTGCGCGTGAGTTGCCGCGGAGCTCCGCCGGCCCAGGACACCGACCACAGGTCGCTCGTGCTCTTGTCGGTTTTCCGGTCGTTGCGCGAGACGACGTAGACGACGCTCGCGCCGGAGGGCGCGATGGCCGGCTCGGTCAGTGACGCCAGTAGATAGTAGTCGTCGGTTACGTAAGGAGTCGCAGGGTGCGCGCCGGGAGCCAGGGCGGCCAACAGGAGACCGCCCAGGCTGCCACGCCAACTCATCGTCCGGCGGCGCCGAAGTCCATCCTCGCGCCCAGGTAGTAGTACCGCCCCATGCCGGAAACCGGATAGGAGCTGTATTCGAACGCCGGCTTCGCATCGAAGAGATTGGTGATGCCGGCGTAGATGTTCACCTGGTCGTTGACGTCATATGCCGCGTTGATGTCGTGTTCCCATTTCTCCCGGACCTTGAAATAACGCGGGTCGCTGTAGTCCGGATCGCCGGCGAGCGTCTCGCTGGTGAACCGGTCCGTCTCGCTGAACCAGTTGATGCCGTAGGCCAGCGTCAGCGCACCATGCGTCCAGGTTGCGTCGAAGGTCGCCGAATATTTCGGGTTGTACTGCTCGTCGAGGTCGTTGTCGACTTCCGCTCCGGGTGAAGAGACGAATTCGAGCCGGTGCAGGTAGTTGCCGACCAGCTGGAATTTGAATTCGCCGATGTGCTCCGTGGGCAGGCGATAGTCGAAATTCATGTCGAGGCCGGCGGTCTTGAAGGCTGCGACATTGTCGGGCTTGACGACGAAGCCGGAGATGAAACCCGTGGTCGGGTCGCGCGTGATGTTGGGACAGAACGAGTTGTCGAGCGTAGGTTGATCGACGCACAGCTCCGCCAGCTCCTGGGCCTCCGGCGTGTTGATGGCGTCCTCGATTTCGATGTCGTACCAGTCGAGCGAAACGCTCAAGCCGGGCGCGAATTCCGGTCGCAGCACCACGCCGGCGGTCCAGGTTTTCGCGGTCTCTTCGCTCAGGTCGGGGTTGCCGCCGAAGGTACCTTCGGTGAATACGTTGGCCTGCGGCGAGTTCGAGGGGGTGAACGTCGTCGGGTCTATCCCCAAGCTGGTCAGCAGCTCGGCGCAATTCGCTTCGCGGGTGCTCTTGCCGTTGTTGACCTCGGCGATGTCGCAGGGATCGACGATGAAATTGAAGGTCACGCTCTGCGGCGAGAAGAGCTCGGAGATGTTGGGCGCGCGCACCGCCTGAGCGTAGGTGCCGCGAAACGTCACCGACTCGACCGGGGCGTACACGCCGTCGACCTTCCACGAATCGGTTCTGCCGACGGTGCTGTAGTCCGAGGCGCGAAACGCGGCGCCGAACGACAGGCGGTTCGCGAACCGGGCATCCTTCAGGATCGGCAGGTTGATCTCGCCGAAGACTTCCGTGACGTCGAAGTTGCCGCTGACTGGCGCGACCGGCCCGAACCATGAACTGCCATCCTCGATTTCCGGGGCGAACGTCGCATCGCTGGTTTCGCGCCGATACTCGGCGCCCAGCGCGTAGCCGATGGAGCCGCCCGGCAACTCGAGGAGCGATCCGAAATCACCCGACAACGAACCTGAAAAGACCGACTGGGTGACTTTGCTGTGCGACACGCTGTCGTTGGAGACGAAGTCGATCGCGGTCGGGTTGCGTACCCCATTGCCGAAAATGTTGTAAGGAACGCAGCCGGCGAGCTCCGGCGGTGCATCCGGATCGAGCGATGAACGGCACACGATCGCGCCGCTGACCGGGTCCCTGACGGCGTCGATGGCCGCGAACCAGTTTTCCGTGAGACGGTTGTTGTTCTCGACGATCCGGCTCTTGGTCTCGCCGTAGACGTACGACACTTCGTACCGCAGGTGATCGGAGATATCGCCGTTTGCCGCGAGCACCCCGCGCAGCGTTTCGCGCAACGTGTCCTCGGTGTTGATGCCCATGTCGTAGTTGTCGCGCGTCACCCAGACGCCGTCCGGCATCGCCGGATCGTCGTACGCGATCGCGGCGGCGCCCGGCACGATGGCGTCGCGGATCGACTGGGGCATGTATGGATTGTCGGGCGTCATGAAGAGGTAGAAGTCGTACGTCGGCTGCGCCAGCGACCGCGCTTCCGAACGCACGTACTTGCCCTCGGCGGAGATCGTGAACTTCTCGTTCACGTCGAAATGGCCCAGCAGGTTGAAAATCTGCCGCTTCACCTGGGGAAACAGGTCTCCCTGGTAGCCATCGATGTTGGTGCTGGATCCACCCTGGGTGTAGCCACCGGAATTCTCGAGCACGAAGCCGCGGTCGTAGGGGTTGCCGTCACCCTGGAAGTCGGACAGGAAGTCGAAATCGACGTCGACCGCACCATTGGGCGCGCTGTCGGCATAACGCACGTCGTTGTAGGGCACCAGGTCGGGCAGGTTGGGGTCGTCGCCCAGGTCGTCCTGGTTCTGGAACAGATAGGCGGCTTTCGGCGGTCGCAGGTAGCTGCGGTCCTGATCGTTCACACGGCTGTCGAAGTTGTATTCGTACGCGAAGGCCACGTTGCCGCGCCCGTCACTGAAATTCTTGCCTGCGGTCAACGACGCAAACAGGTTGTCGCCATCGCCTTCACCCGAGGTGCCGGTCTGGCTGCGAACCGAGATGCCTTCGAAGTCTTTCTTCAGGCGGAAGTTGACGACGCCCGAGACGCCGTCGGCGCCGTAGATGGCGGACGCGCCGCCGGTCAGCACGTCGACTGCCTGTACCAGGTCCGTCGGAATGGCGTCGATGTCGACCGCGGCTGAACCCGCGAGGCCGGAAACGTGACGGCGCCCGTCGACCAGCACCAGCGTCCGGTCCACGCCCAGGTGCCGCAGGTCGAGAAGGTTCAGGCCCACTTCACCGAAGTCGTAGTTAGAGCCGGCAGTCAGGTTGCCGTTGGTCGATCCCAGCAGGGCCGGTGTCTGCGCGAGGAAGTCCGCGAGATCCGTCTTGCCGGATTGCACGATGGAATCCGACCCGAAGGTCGTCACCGGGTTGGCGAATCCTTTCTCGTCCTGCCGGATACGCGAACCGGTGACGACGATTTCTTCGGTCGGGGGCTCCGCGCCGTCAGGGGCCGGAGGTTTTTCGGCCTGCTGCGCGAGCGCGCCGGGGGCGCCGATGAAAAGGGAAATGATGGGCAACACCGTCATTGGCTTCGTGTTTCGCATGATCCGATCCCCGTGCCGCGTTCCTGGCGACATTAGTAGTGCATGCGGAGGATGCCAGTCGTGGCTTCAGCGCAGCAATACTTCGTTCCACCGCTTTGGCGCACCCTGTCAGAGGATTCGTACAGGCCCGACAGCCCAAACCGCATAGAAGTCTTTGAATCTCGGACCTTTTGACACTTCATGTCACGAGGACGAATATGCCGTCCCATGTGAGGACCGGGGACCGGTCCGGGGGTGGCCCGTAAATGTTGCGCGGGCGCATCAAAAAATCAACGACCGTGATTTTCTTCTGGAGGGATTCGGATGAAGACTCAAACGTCGGTCTCGAGACCATTCTTGTTTCTGGTTGGCGCCGCACTCGCGACTGCCTTGTCGGTGCCATCACTCGCACAACAACCGGATGAGCCGCAGGAAGAGGTGGTGGTCACCGGCTCGCGCATCGCGCGCAGTTCGGACTTCGGAAACTCTTCGCCGGTCGACATCATCGACCGCGCCAGCATCGAGAAAGCGGGTTACGCGAACCTGCAGCAGCTCATGGAGAAGATTCCCTCCAACGGCAATGGCGCCTTCTCGACGCGAGGCAACAACCAGGACTCCACCGCCAATGGCGCGGCTTCGATCAGCCTGCGTGGCCTCGGCGCCGACGCGACCCTGGTATTGGTGAATGGCCGGCGCGTCGCGATCAGCCCCTTCGCCGAAAGCGTCACCACCAACTTCGTCGACATCAACGCCATCCCGATGGCCGCGATCGAGCGTGTCGAAGTGCTCAAGGACGGCGCCTCGGCGGTCTACGGATCGGACGCGGTGGCGGGCGTGATCAACATCATCCTGCGCAAGGACTTCGAAGGGCTGCAGCTCTCCGCAGCCTACGGCAACACCACCGAAAGCGGCTACGACGAGCAGAACTACTCCGCGGTGTGGGGCTTCGGCGGCGAAGACAACAACGTCACATTCATCTTCGACTACTTCAAGAACAGCACGCTGACCAACAGCGAACGCGGCCTGGACTCCGCCAATCAATCCGCCAGGGGAGGCTTTGATCAGCGTTCTTCGCGCGGCTATCCAGGCCGGTTCTTCGTGACCTCACCGGCGGGTGGTCCCGATCCGGTGATCAACCGCGATCCGGCTTGTCCCGCGGACCGCATCGTCGGTTCGACCGGGCAAACCTGCGCCTATGACTTCGGTCCGTGGAACCTGCTCATTCCCGAAGCCGAGCGCGGCGGACTCATGTTGCTTGCACACCAGGATTTCGGCGACGGCGCGCAGCTGTTCGGCGAATTCGCCATTCAACACAACAACTCGGTCGCGCAGGGCGCACCCACGCCTCTCGATGAGGGCGCGGGTCTGACGGTGCGCACGGACAATCCCGGCAATCCGTTCCCGACGGCCACTGCCCTCGGCATCAGCCGCTATCGCACCGTCGATGCGGGACCGCGCCAGTGGGACATCTCGACCGACAACCTGCGCGGGGTCGTCGGCGTGCGCGGCAAGTTCAGTGACTGGGACTGGGAAGCGGCGGTGCAGCGGGCGCGCAGCGAGTCGGAGCAGAGTGGTGACCGTTCCATGGGCTGGGTGCGCACGGACTTCCTGCAGCAGCAACTCGACTTGAATGCGTACAACCCTTTCGGCGCCACGCAGAATCCGCAGGACGTGATCAACCAGATCACCACCAGCCTGGTTCGACGCGGCAAGGCCGAGCTGACCCTGTACGACGCGACGATCTCGGGCCCGTTGTTCGAAATGCACGGCGAGCCGGTGAGCATGGCTGCCGGCGTCGAGTATCGCGAGGAATCGGTCGAAGACATACCGGACGACCAGTTCCAGCGCGGGCTGATCTTCGGCACCGAATCGGTTTCGGCGGCCGGATCGCGCAATATCTGGTCGGCGTACGTCGAGTTCGCGTTGCCGCTGTTCAAGGGCCTGGACCTGTCCGCGGCGCTGCGCTACGACGACTACAGCGACTTCGGCAACACCACCAATCCGAAGCTGGCACTGCGCTATTCCCCGATCGACGCTCTCGCATTCCGCGCCTCGTGGGGCACGGGATTCCGTGCGCCGTCGCTGGCACAGACCGGCCTGGGACCATCGCAGGAATCGCGCTTCTTCTCGGACTCGTTCGGCTGCGCCGATAATCCGGTGTACTGCGACGCGACCGACTACACCATCGTGTTTACGGGCAATCCCAACCTGGTGTCCGAGGAATCGGAAACCTTCAACTTCGGCGTGTCCTGGCAGCAGGGTGGATTGAACGCGAGCGTCGACTACTGGGACATCACCCAGGACCACAAGATCGACGAAGCGGTCGGCTTCACCTACCAGCAGGAGTGCAACAACCAGGCGAGCACCATCTGTATCCGCGGCGCACCGCTGGGGGGTGACACCCTGGGACCGCTGCAGCAGATCAACGCCACCTTCGACAACATTGCCCAGCAGTCGGCCAACGGCATCGACCTCGAAGTGCAGTACCGCTTCGATGTGGGCGGCGGCAGGCTCGGCTTCGGGCTGCTCTACACCCGGCTGCTCGACTTCGAGCGCGTGGAACTCGGCCCCCTGGGCGATTTCATCACGCGCGAAGTGACCGGCGAGTACGAGTACCCCGAAGATCGCGCGACGCTGACCGCCGATTGGGAGCACGAAAAGTGGGGCGCATTCGCGGCGGTGAACTACATCGGATCGTTCCAGGATGCGCCCGATTCCAATCTCGACACGGTTCCCGACTACAACGAGGTCGATACGCGCGAGGTCGGATCGATGACGACGGTGAACCTGCAGGGCCGCTACAACTTCACCGACAAGATAAAGGTCCTGCTGAGCGTCGACAACGCGTTCGACGAGGCACCGCCGTTCGCGATTGGCGACGGCAACAACGACCTGTATGGGTACGTGCAGGGCACGCACAACCCGCGCGGCCGGTTCTGGAGCGCGCGCGCGATCTTCGACTTCTGAGCCCGCCTGGGCCCCGGCGGAATGCCGCCGGGGCCTGGTCGTCGTTCAAAGCTTGCGTAGATAGGCGAGAAGTGCCGGCACTTCCTCCTGGGTGGGCGGGCGGTCGACGTTTACGCCGTCCGTCGAGATGGCGGGCGGCAGCGGCTGGCCAACAGGTGCGTTGGTCACGACACGCTTGAAGAACTCGATGTAGTGAGCCACGACTTCCTCGAGCGTCGCCGCGCTGTTGTTGTGGAAGTACGGCGCGGTCCTGGAAATACCGTGCAGTCCCGGGATGTCGAATTTGCTCCAGTCGTCGCGCGCAGGCAGGCCTGTGCCGGCAAAACCGGTGAGCAGGGCGCGGCCCGGATCCGAGGTGGTTCGCCGAATGGTGCTGCCGTCGGGCAAGGTGATCGCGTAAGTCCGGACGTTGCGCATCAGCCCGGCGGAACAAGGCTTGAAGTTGAAGCGTGCCGGGACGGCGGCGTCGACCGGGCGCGGACACTCCGAGGCGATGTCGTGGTAACGAATCACCGGAGCTTGCGGCGTCGACTGTCCGGGTCCGCCATGGCACTGGGCACAGGCGCGCGTGAAAACTGCCTTGCCCTGTTGCTGCAGCGCATTGAGCGGCGGATCCGCATCAGGCAGGACGCTGGCGCCAGCGCGAATCGCGTCGGACAACGCGCGTACCCGCGGCGACGAGAACAGGATGTTCTGAAATGCGCTCAGATCGTCCAAAACCCCCGGCGACGGGGTCACCAGGATCTCGGCGTGATTCTTCAATGCGGCGGCGGCCTGTTCCTGCAAAGTGCCGATGCGCCCGTCGAGCTGGAACCCGCCGGACACATTTGGGCCGCGAGGCCAGGGGTTGAGTCCGTCCGCACCGGTCAGTTTTACGTTCAGCACGCTCGGTACGGCCCGCCAGAGGTCGACCGTGGTCTCTGCCGACGCGGCATTGGTCGCCGGATCGATCAGGTGGATGTTCGGCGGTAAGGTGAATGTAATGCGAATCAGGCCATTCTCGCGCAGGTTGCTGAAATCGCTGGCCTGCGCGCCGTTGACGCGGAAATCGTCGGCATCGAGCGCGCGGAACAGCGGATCATCGGCAAATCGGTATCTCTGGCGGCGCGCCTGCAGGTTCTGGAAGCGCGCTTCGGCACTCGCAGGTGACAACTGGAAATTGTCGGTGGGCATGTGGCAGTCAGCGCACGAACGGCCATTGCCCGGCAGGCCGTGCAAATGGCGATCGGCAAACGCAAACAGGCCGCGGAACACCGCGTTGCAGGATTCCCCGCCACAATCCGCGTCTGCATACCCCTCGGTCAGGACGGCTGGCCCGGTTTGGGGCGCTGCGCCCGCCGCAACGGCGAATCCGCACAATAACGAAAGGATCAGGATTCTCATGAGCGATCTCCCAATTTGGATTTCTTGGAGTTCGCTTGTGCAATTTTCCGGTCCGGAAAGTCCTCGCCCGCGCGGTGAAAAATTGTGAAAAATACTGAACTGACGCATGGCCGCTGAGAAACGCATCGTTTACGAGTTTGGCGGCTTCGCACTGGACGCCGGGCGCCGCGTGCTGGCGCGCGAGACCGGCGAGCCCATTGCGCTGACGGCGAAAGTACTCGACACGCTGCTCTACCTGGTCGAGCACCGGGGCGAGACCCTGGACAAGGACACGCTGCTGCGCGCGATCTGGCCGGAGCTGGTGGTCGAAGAAAACAACCTCACCCAGAACATTTCGACATTGCGCCAGGTGCTGGGCGAGGCACGCGGCGAAAACCGCTTCATCGCGACCGTGCCGCGCAAGGGTTACCGATTCGTTGCCGAGGTGGCCGCGCGTGATGTGCTCGCAACTGCGCCGGCGCGCGACGCAGCATTGCCGTTTGCGCCGCCCGCCGCCCCGGCGGTGGTGCAGCCCGTGCCAACGCGGCGCCGGGTCTGGATTGGCCTGGTGGTGCTCCTGGCCGTACTGGCCGCCGGCGTATGGCTGCTGCCGCGCACCCAGGCTCCGGTCACCGTGGTGACTCCGCTGACGGAGGTGGCCGGTGGTACCCGCGACAACGCGGCCTATCTTCTCTACAACCAGGGTCGCTACGCCCTGTCGCGCAGCAATGAACCGAGCCTGCAGCTGGCCATCGACTATTTCGGGAAGGCCATCGGGCGCGATCCGCGTTTCGCGCTCGCACATGCGCGCATGGCGGAAGCCTACGTGACGCTTGGAGTCTGGGGCTTGCGCGCACCGGCCGACACCTTTCCGAGGGCGCGGGATTCGGTGCTGACGGCGCTGCGACTCGAGCCGCGGCTCGCGACGGCCTACTACACGAGCGCGCAGGTCAAGATGCAGTACGACCGTGACTGGGAAGGCGCAGATGCGGACCTGGCGCGGGCCATCGAGCTCGATCCCACGTTATCCGAGGCCCACCTGACCCGCGGCGTGTTGTATTCGATGCGCGGTGAGCTGGATCGTGGACTGGCCGAGATCCGGCGGTCGCAGGAACTCGAGCCGCTGCTCACGCTGGCCAAGACGCGCACCGGCGCGATGTTCTATTTCGCGCACCGCTACGCAGAAGCGGAAAGGCAGCTGAAGGAGAGCCTGGCGCTGGATGACAATTTCGCCATCGCGCACCGTTCTCTCGGCCGCGTCTACCTGCATACCGGCCGGTACGATCTCGCACTCGCGGAATTCGCCAGGGCTCCCGCGATCTCGCCGGGTAGTCATGCGGATCTCGCCAATGTCTATGCATTCTCTGGACGGCGCGCCGAGGCGCAAGCCGAGCTGCAGCGCGTCCTGGAGCTGTCGCGTAAACGTTATGTGTCCGCGGTCGACATTGCGGCTATCTACGCGAGCCTGGGCGATGCCGACAATGCGCTGATGTGGCTGGACCGGGCGCTCGAACAACGCGCCGCGACTCTCGGCTTCGTCGCACAGAACCCGATTTTCGATTCGCTGCACCGTGATCCGCGTTTCGCCGTCGTCGTCAAACGGATCGGTATCTGGAAAAAGCCGCTGACGCCCTAGAAATGTCGATCCCCGTTATGTCATTTCGGCGGCCGGGCCCGAGCTCATATATATAGAGTCCTGTTCGTCCCCAGGAAAAAGAACAACAAGGACTCAAGATGAGCAGCAAGATTCTGTCTGGCGCCGCTTTGCTGGTCGCCATTCTCTCCACGCCTGTCACCGCCGGTGAAATCGCCTTCGATTTCACGGGGGTCGTCCAGCGCCGTTCCATTTATGACCACGGGACCATCACCGAAGACTTGTCGGGCGCGGGCCAGAGCTTCAGTGCGCGAATGGTCATCGACACGGACCTCATGACGCTGAGCCAGATCAGCACTTCGCCTTTCGGTACGAGCCACTGGCAGAGCACGGATTTCCTGCCGACGGTGCCGGAGCTGTCGATCACCATCAACGGTTCGCCCTTCACGATTCCGCTGTACGAGCTCAACACCTACGCCGTGACGGCGACCGATGGAATGCTGCCACCCAATTGCTCCGTCTGCGGAGTAACCGATTCCTTGAACCTTCTGTGGCGCTCACAACAGACAATGCCGCAGAACGGCGACTTTCTCGCCTCGACGTTTGCTTTCACGACCTGGGAGAACGGCGTCAATGGCGTCTCGCCTGACTACATAAACGTTCCATTCGATCTCGACAGCCTGCTCACGCTGGCCTTGCCGAATCTCACGCTGCAGTTCGGCACGACGATTTTCGAATGCCAGGAGTACAGCTGCGGTGCGGGCTACACCGACACGACGTGGTTCACCACGACGTCGGTGGTCCGTTCCGACCCGACGAAAGTGCCCGAGCCGGGCACGCTGGCGCTGCTCGGCGCCAGCCTGATGGGTCTCGGGCTCTGGCGCCGCCGCCGGGTTGCCTGAAGCTGGATAGCCGGTAGACAGACCAGGCCCCGGCGGGAAACCGCCGGGGCCTTTTTGTTAGTGGGCGTTTGCCGCCGGATCGCCGTTTGGGCAGTATCCGCCCATGAAAACGCTGCTGCTGTTATTTGCCGCCCTGTGCGGCGCATGGTGCGCGGCCCCGGCGACGGCGGCCGACGATACGCGTCTCTGGGCTTACAAGTACGTTCTGGCAACCTCGGTGCATCCGCGGGAATTCGCCACCATTCTCAACCACCTCAAGAAACAGCCGCAGTTGCGGCAGCCCGAGCTCGTCGACTACCTGGCCGAGGCACTGCTGGGCATCAAAGACCAACGCGAGCGCGCCGACATCGAGCTCAAGGAATTGCTCGTGAATGCGCTGAATCAATACGGCGGCGAGCGCTACGTCGGCGTCATGCAGGAACTGCAGAAGGCCGGCGGTTCGGGAAACGACGCGCGCCGCATCGTGGACGCCTACGTCAAGGAGTACCAGAAAACGAAGGTCGAGCAATACGTGCCGGGTACGGTGAACTTCCCGGCGCTGCGCGAAAAATTCAGCGCGGAGGCGTTCGCAGCCCAGCCCACCGAGGAGCAGGCACTGAAGATGGCGCAATTGCCCGTCAATGCCAGTCCGGACACGCTGGTTTCCCTCATCGGCAGGCCGCAATACATCGGCAGCGGTCAGCTGCGTGTCGGTGAACGCATCCTGATCGACGTGCACATCCAGAGGATGACGTTCTTCTATCGCGGCCTCGGCAAGGTGACGTTCCAGTACGATGATGACACCGGCTGGATTGCGCGCGACCGCGAGGTCGACCCCGAGGCATTCGAAGACCTGATGCCCTATCGCGCGCACGCCGCGGAGCTCGGTCTACCCAGCGATGAGGCAGTGGGCTTCGCCCAGCTGCTCAGCGGCCACTCGCAGGCGATCAAGGTCGCCGCGGAATCCCGCACGCGGCATGGCGGCGCCACCCCGCAATTGCTGGATGCGGCGGCCGAAGTGCTGCTCGCGACTCACACCACCGTCGTGGAGCCGCGCATGGTCGATGCACATGCGTGGATCTGCCGCCTGCTGCAGCACTACGGCGGTCCGCGCTACAGCAACGTGCTGGCCACGGTGGCCGCCGGCGCGGTCAGCGAGAAATTACAGAAGTTCGCGAAGCTGAAGTTCGAAGACACCGCGCCCAAGACCGGTGAGCCGTATGTACCCGGCAGCGTCTCATTGACCGAGCTGCGCGCGAAGTACCCGCCGCTGTATCCGCAACGCACCCTGACCAGCAGCAGCTGGCACTGAGGCTCACTGCCTCAACGGCGCGACATCAACAACCGCAGCACGTACCAGAACATCAGCATGATCGATGAGAACAGCGCCAGCGCCGCGCCGACGTAACGATCCTCGGGATAGTGATGGATGATGTTCGAGGTGTCGTAGAGCACGGCGGCGCCGGCGAGACCGATCATCGCCACCGAGAACCAGGTGCCGAGCTGGAAGCCGAACAACACGCCGCCCGCGATGGCGATGAGCGCCACGACGCCTGCCCAGATCAGCACGCTGCGCATGAACGAGAAGTCCTTGCGCGTGATGAACGCGACCGCGGTGAGGCCGAAGGTGCCTAACAAGGTGATCTCGGCGGCATCGCCGATGATGCCCGGCTTCTGGATCGAGGCGATCAGCAGCATGGGCGCGAAGATCACGGCCTGCGCGGCGACGAATCCGGCCAGCGCGAGGTATTGAAGCGGCTTCGATTCCATCCGCAGGGAAACGTGAGTTGCGAGCCAGCTGACCAGCATCAGGCCGCCGATCACCAGCAGCCAGTTGAAGCTCAGCAGGAACTGGGTCAGCGGTACGACCCGCTCGGTCTTGAACAGCCAGATTTCGATGAGCGTGAACAGCAGCAGCGCGGCGGCGACATGGCCGTAGGTCTTCGAGATGAAGCTGGCGCGCGCGTCGACGCTGATTTCCGAAACCGGCGTATAGGTCGCCACTGACTGGTCGGGCATGCTCACTCTCCGGGGTAACTCGAGGTCCGGCGCGCAGTCTAGCATTGCGGCCTGTTCATTCGGACCCCGGCAGCCGCCGGGGGTTCCGGCGAGCCCGGAGGGCAGGCTCGCGGACCCAACGCCTGCCGCGACTCGCAGCCAAATACCTGATTCTGCTCAGCCTGCCTGCAACGCGTCCGCAACCTGCGCGCGCAGCCAGCTTTCTTTCGGTCGGCCGCTCCATCGCCGTGTCACCCGGCCGTCACGGCTGATCAGATAGCTGAGTGGATAGTACTTGCCCGCGGAGTAGAAGTCGGGCGCGCGTTCGATCCGCCCGTGTATGCCGTCAAAACGATGCGTGGCGAGAAAGCGGGCGAGAACCTCGCGATCTTCGAGCGACACATACAGCACCACGAACCCGTCCTCCGCATGCTCGCGCTGCATGCTCGAGAGCAGTGGCATCTCGCGGCGGCACGGCGCGCACCAGGTCGCCCAGAAATTCAGCAATACGACCTTGCCTTCGAGGTCGGAAAGGTTTCGCAACCTGCCGCTGTCGTCGACATAGCCGAAGTCGGGCGCCGGCTGGTCGCCGGTCGGCATGAGCATGGACAGCGGAGTCGAGCGGCCGTCGTGCCGAGCCAGCACGACGGCCACCGAGAGCAGCGCCAGCAATGCCGCGGGCAGGCCGAAACGCAGGACGCGTGTCGCCGGCCTCGTCAGCCACCAGGTGGATGCGCCAAGCAGGATGAGCACCGAGAGATAGAATGTCGGTTCGCCGAACCACAGGTGCTCCGGACCCAGTCGCCCGGTGAGCTGTGCCAGGGCGAGGAGAGTGACGGCGCCCAGGCCGGCAAGCAGAACGATCCAGCCGGCAGAGTTGCGCGACGCACGCAGCAGCGCGGCGCCCGCGACGATGGCGGTGCACGCCCCGCCGAAGAAAAGCTGCAGATCCAGGTCATCGACGCCCATCGATTCGATTCTCGATGACTTGCGCCGGGTTGACGTGGCGCGAAGACGTGACTTGCCGTCGGACGGGTCTGAATCCATGCCGGGCGGTCCGCGAGCCAATCGCACCCCCGCACTGCGGTGGCCCGCACCGGGGCCGCGATGACCCGCTTCGCCAGGCATCCGCAGTTTCGCCCGGTCCGGCTAGACTTGCCGGAAACCGGAGATATTTCATGAAGCACGCAGCGCTTGCCCTGACCGTCGGGTTTCTTGCCGTAACCACGGCCGCGCCTGGGCGCGATCTGCCCGCCGTCGATTCGAGTTTCCGTCCCGGCGACGCCTTCTACCAGTACGTCAATGGCGCCTGGCTCAAGGCCACCGAGATTCCCGCCGACCGCGCCTCCATCAGCGACGGTGTGTTGCTCTCCGAGCTGGCGGACAAGCGCACGCGCGACATCATCCAGGAGACGGCGAGCGACAAGAGCGCCACGGCCGATGCGAAGAAGATCGCCGATTTCTACAACGCCTTCATGGACGAGGCGGCGATCGAAAAACTCGGACTCGAGCCGCTCGAACCGCAGCTGCGCGAGATCGCGGCCATCCGCGACCGCAAGGCGCTGTCGCGGTTGCTCGGCAGCCAGCTGCGTGCGGACGTGGATGCGCTCAACAACACCAATTTCTACACCGACAAGCTGTTCGGATTGTGGGTGGCGCAGGATCTCGACAACCCGGGACGTTACCTGCCTTTCCTGCTGCAGGGCGGTCTGGGCATGCCGGACCGCGATTACTATCTCGACGATGCGCCGGCGACCGCGGCGATCCGCGCGAAATACACCCCGCATCTCGCCAGGATGTTGACGCTGGCTGGAATCCAGGATGCGGATGCGAAAGCTGCGCGTATCTTCGATCTCGAAAAACGCATGGCGGGCGTGCACGCCACGCGGCTCGATTCCATCGAGGTGACGAAGGCCAACAACCATTGGTCGCGCCAGGACTTCGATGCGAAGGCACCGGGCCTCGACTGGCAGGAATACTTTGCGGCCGCGGGTCTCGGGGCACAGCGCGAATTCATCGTGTGGCATCCGGGCGCCCTGACGGGCATGTCGGCGCTGGTGGCGAGCCAGCCGCTCGAGACCTGGAAGGACTACCTGACCCTGCGGGCCCTGGAGCACGCAGCGGCCTATCTACCCAAGGCCTTCGTGGACGAACGATTCGGGTTCTATGGCAGGACGCTGACCGGCGCGCAGCAGCCGCGCGATCGCTGGAAGCGCGGCATCGCGGCGACCAACGTCGCGCTGGGCGACGCGGTCGGAAAGCTCTATGCGGCGCGCTACTTCGCGCCCGCGGAGAAAGCGCGCGCGGAGGCCATGGTGCGCAACCTCATCCAGGCCTTTTCGCGCCGCATCGACCAGCTCGCGTGGATGGCGCCCGAGACCCGGGTGAAGGCCAAGGCGAAACTCGCAGTACTGAAAATCGGCGTTGGTTATCCCGACCACTGGATCGACTATTCCATGCTCGAGATCCGTCCCGGCGACGCGCTCGGAAATGCCGTGCGGGCCGAGCTGTTCGAGACTCGCCGCAATCTCGCCAAGCTGGGCGGCCCGGTCGACCGCTCCGAGTGGGTCATGACGCCGCAGACCGTCAACGCCGTGAACCTGCCGGTGATGAACGCCATGAACTTTCCGGCCGCCATCCTGCAGCCGCCGTATTTCGATCCGCAGCGTCCGGCGGTCATGGACTACGGCTCGATCGGCGCGGTCATCGGCCACGAGATCAGCCACAGCTTCGACGACCAGGGCGCGCAATTCGACGACACCGGAAAACTGCGCAACTGGTGGAAGCCGGAGGACTACGCGCACTTCAAGGAAGCGTCGCAGAAGCTCGCGAAACAGTACGACGAATACCGGCCCTTCCCCGATCTCGCACTCAAGGGCCAGCAGGTGCTGAGCGAGAACATCGCCGACCTGGCGGGCCTCGCGGCCGCGTACGACGGCTGGAAACTGTCGCTCGGTGGCAAGCCGGCACCCGTGGTCGACGGTTTCACCGGCGACCAGCAGTTCTTCATCAGCTTTGCGCAGAGCTGGCGCGACAAGACGCGCGAGCCCGCGTTGCGCCAGCAGGTGATCACCGATGGTCACTCGCCCGACGAGTACCGCGCCACCACCGTGCGCAATCTCGACAACTGGTACCAGGCCTTCGACGTGAAGGCGGGGCAGAAGCTGTACCTCGCTCCGGAGCAGCGCGTGCGTATCTGGTGACGTGCAGCGGCCCCGGTGGCAGAACACCGGGGCCGCATCTATCTACCTCAGGATTCAGTCCGGTTCGTCGGCGCTGGCGTTCTCCGGGAAGGTGCTCCAGATTTCGAGGTCGTCGACATACTGCTCCCGCGGATAGGCATCACCGCCGTACATTTGCGGCAGGTTGACGCGATCGATCGGCGAACCTGCGGCGTACATGAATCCCTGCTTCTTGTTGTCGGGTGTATCGATGACCTCGTGGCCGTCGATGGCGACCCAGATCCGGCCGAGGTCGGAGGTGCTCTGCGCGCGGTGCCAGAAGATCTCCACCTTGAACCAGCGATTCATGGGCACGTCGGACCCTGCATTGCAAAACTGAGTCACCGTTGCATCAGCCTCCTGTTGATCCTGCGGAGGCCCGGAATCGGCCTGCACCAGCCAGTGCCAGTGGCCCGCGGCTTCCGGGCCGCAATCCTTGTAGTTGTAGGACCTGCTGGGCGTGGCCAGCAACGAAACGCGCAGCGCACGAGGATCTCCGGCGTTGAAAGTGCCGTTCGTCACGAACTGCCAGGGCATCTGCCAGTAGCCAGTGAGTGTCCCCGGATACTTCAGCCAGAAGCGCGCATACAGATCGTGTTGATCCTGGAAGGAGCTTCGCGGCCGGATGGCGTAGGGGATCTGCGGCGCGGGACCTGACTGGCCGTTGCCGCGGTCCTCCCGCTTGATCAGCCACTGGTGCAGCACGTGCGAGTCAGGGCCGGCATGTCCAGGGTACGACTCGATATCTGCGCCGACGAAGTCGGTGACTTCACCCGTCAGGCTGCGTGAATGGTAGTGCAGCTTGCCGCCGTCGTCGGTCTCCTGGTCCCCGTCGCTCCAGAACCTGGCGGGCCAGGTGAATCCAGAAGTGTCGAGGCCGGTGATGTTGGCATAGCAACTCTTTTCCTGGTCCGGATCCTGGGCCGTGGGGCCCGTGCAATTGATGTCCGGCTCGGAGAGGTCGATAGCGCCGCCGGTTCTGCTGGTGAAATTTCCACGGAACAGCTGCTCCGCGTTTCCGTTGTCCGTGAGAGTGAGATTCTGGAATCGCGCATGGTTGGCACGTGCGATGACACCTATCTTTCCCGTGACCGGCGTGATGGGCTTGCGTGCGATGGCCAGCGTCTGTTTCACCCGTACCGTGACCGTGTTGCCGTTGACGAAGACCTCGACAGCGAAATACTCCCCGGGCTGCAGGCCGACGGCCGCCGGATCCAGTTTGTAGCTCGCCAGTGTGGTCCGCGAATTGGGGTCTCCCACGATCTGGTAGAGATCCACCTGGCCATCCATGCTGATGAGCACCTGGAAGTAGTGAGTGGAGTCGGTGAGTCCGAACACCACGCCCAGCTCGTTGCCCTCCGCGGGCCAATCCGACTTTGCATCGACCTTCAGGGTGAAATTCCGGGTCCACGACGCGCCGTTGTACCAGGCCAGCGACGGTGGAAGGTCGCTCTGCGCGTTGCGGTATTCGTTGGCCACGACACTCCAGGTGTCGTTGGCCACGCTCCAGTTGGCGGGCGTTGCGGAGAAAGGCTGAGAGTAGTTGCCGGCGAATGTCGCTGTGGCGCAAAGCAGTGCGCCGAGCACGAAGGCGCGGCGGAAGGTAGATGGACGCATCGCGGTCACTCCCTGACGTTGAGAATTGGGGACTGTGATGCTCGCCGACGTTTGTGCCACGTTGCAGCCGACATTGACCACGATATCCGAAGGGGTAGTTCGGGCGTCGTGCGGTGTGCCGTCTGACGACTGCGCGGGACGATGCCGCGGACACGTCAGCCGTTCCGGTGCAGGGTTTTCCGCGGCGTCGGCCAAAACTGACCCGGACCGGGTCTGCGCCACCGGGACTAGTTAGCGGATCCGATGGCGATTCCAGGTCCATGGCCATGTCGCCAGGCGGCGAACCCGTGTACGCACCGGTGCGGAGCAGGCCCCGAATGGAGACGGAGTCCACACTCCGGCGGCTGTTTCGCGAGGCCGAAGTGAACTGGCGCACAGGCTGACGTTGACCCGGCGATTAACATGCTGCGATCCAGGACGGGAGGCCTGTCATGCTTTTCAAGAAGATTGCCGCGTGGCTGTACATCATCAACGCTGCGATGTTGTTGTCTTCGGTGACCTTCGCGCCGTTCGGCATCGGCGGTTCGGGCAACGCGGCGGTTCTGATGATGGCCGGACTGTACGGCGGCATGGGTGTCGGCTTGCTGCAGCAGAAGGTCTGGGCGCGCTGGCTGGCGCTCGGCAGCAGTTTCCTGGGTTGGACGATCGGCGGCCTGCTGATCATTCTCTGTGTCGGTTATCTGGTGTTCGGAGTCGGTCTTGGTACGGCTCTCGGATTCCTCACCGGCGGCGGATGGATGGCGTTCATCGGTGCGATCGTGCTGTTCTGCCTCCTGTTTTGGGTGGTCGGCGTCATCATCAGCTTCAAGCTCTTCTTCTACCTCTGTTCGGAAGAGGGCTGCGAAGAGTTCGAAGTCCCCTACGGCTCGGCCGGAACCGTGGCCGCGTCAGTCGCCGCGTGGATCGGCATCTTCATCGTCAACGGGATGATGAGCGGCGGACCATCGCTGACCTCGCTCGCGGCCATGTCCCTGGGTTCGAAGCACGAAGATTCCGCACGCGAACAACGTGTGCGCGAAGAGTCGCAGTGGCGCGAGCAGTACGAGCGTGCCGAACGCCGGCGCAAAGAAGCCGCAGAGCGCGCGCGCAAGGAGGCGGAGCGTGCCCGTGCGGCGGAAGCCGAGGCGCGGTATGCGGCCGCGACCCAGGCGCAGGAATCTCCCGTCGACAATGCCGCGATCGAGCGGTTGCCAGCCGAAAGTTATCCGTCGGTTTCCGGCTCCCGACAGGCGGACGAAGACAAGCCGTCGGCCACTCGCATCCTGAAATGTCGCGACGCCTCTGGTGGCATCACCTTTACGCAGGGATACTGTCCCGCGGGAACGAAACAGGTCGAAATGCCCGCGTCAGAATGATTCCACCACTCCTGCGATTTCGATGAAGGACGTCACCGGCGCAGGCGGCTCGCGACTGCTGCGAGCTTCGAACAATGCCGCGGTTGGCCTCGGCAAGGAACTCGGACGTGGCGGCGAGGGCGCGGTGTTTCCGGTCACCGGCACACCCGACCTGGTCGCGAAGATCTACC
>Ga0207675_100002255_pt1 | contig 19161 bp, 12 predicted proteins | sample KBSSwiS42_FD_184305 | JGI IMG/M metagenome (GOLD analysis project Ga0207675, IMG submission 184305) | Switchgrass rhizosphere microbial communities from Kellogg Biological Station, Michigan, USA - KBS Switchgrass S4-2 (SPAdes) (version 2) | ecosystem: Host-associated > Plants > Roots >...
TGTTTGACCTTCGCGGGCGGGCTGCTCGGTTTTCTGGTTTACAACTCGAATCCCGCGTCGATCTTTATGGGCGACTGCGGCTCGATGTTTGTCGGCTTCTTCCTTGCAAGTTCAGCCTTGATAAACGTCAGCGGCGGACGATCTCGAAGCTTTCTACCCGTGCTTGCGGTCCCGATCCTTGTGCTGTTTATTCCGATCTTCGACACAACGTTCGTCACTGTGTTGCGCAAACTATCCGGCCGTGCGGCATCGCAAGGCGGACGCGACCACACATCACATCGTCTCGTCGCACTCGGAATGTCGGAACGTCACGCAGTCTGGATGCTTTACGGCTTTGCCGCACTCTCCGGCGTGCTCGCAATCCTTGTTCAACGTGCGCGTCTCGACGTCAGCCTCGCGGCGATTGCCGGTTTTACGATTCTGTTGACATTGGTCGGTGTTTATCTCGCCGGCGTAAGAGTCTACGACCAGAGCGAAGCAGAGACGGCAATGAAAGAGAAGCCACTCTACGCTTTTCTGGTCGACGTCTCCTACAAGCGACGCATTTTCGAAGTACTGCTCGACGTTGTGCTCGTGATCTTGTCTTACTGGTCCGCCTACGCGATCAACTTTCCGCCGACGAGCCCGGCGTGGAAACTGTTCATTCGCACGTTGCCGGTGTTGGTCTTCATCAAGATGTCTGTGTTTCTCGTGACGGGCGTCTATCGCGGTTTGTGGCGCTACACGAGCATCGGCGATCTGATCGTGTTTGCGAAGGCAGTTGCGCTTAGTTCAATAGGCAGCTTGCTGGTAATCCTGTTTGCGTTTCGGTTCGAAGGTTATTCGCGCAAAGTTTTCGTGATCGATGCGGTATTGATGCTGCTGTTTCTGGCAGGCAGCCGCATGGCGTTCCGACTGTTTCGCCAACTACTTCCCGTGGTTTCACAGTCAAACGGCCGGCGCGTGTTGATCTACGGCGCCGGCGACGGCGGCGAGCTGTTGCTGCGAGAGCTGCGAAACAACCGGGAACTAAACCTGTCTCCAATCGGTTTCCTGGACGACGATCCAGCCAAGAGCGGCAAAGTGATTCATGGGCTGCGTGTGTTTGGCGGCAACGGCGATCTCGGGAAGGTTTGCACGCAACATGAAGTTGATGAGGTCGTAATCTCCAGCCTGAAAATGTCTGAGGAGCGCATTCAGGAGGTGCTCCAAATCTGCGCCGATCGCCATATAACAGTCAAACGAATGCGGATCACGATGGAAGAACTGGACAGGCCCCAGATATTTCGCAAAGACATTTCTTAATGCCGCAGGACGTAATCCAACTAAATACCAGAAACCTGCTTATCAAGCTTTTGCTGATCGCGTTGCTGATCGCGGCTGCCGTGTGGTCCTACTATGTCCTTCGCTGGTACGCCGGCAACACGATGGCTGACTATTTCGATCCTTCGGCAAACAACTTGCGCGTCGCGCAGATGGCCGAGTCACTCGCTCCCCACGATCCGCTGACTCACTGGCGCCTTGCACAAGTTACGCAAAAGAGTCTGCCGTTGGACCAACAGATTCAGTCCATCCTGGAATATGAAAAAGCGGTGAGTCTTTCACCGAACGACTATCGCTTTTGGATGGCGCTCGGAACTGCGAGCGAACAAGTTGGCGATCCGGCGAAAGCCGAACAAGCGTTGAAGCGAGCTGTCGAACTCGCGCCGGCCTACGCTTACCCGCACTGGTATCTCGGCAATCTTTATCTGCGCGCCGGCCGTTACGACGAAGCATTCGCAGAGTTGCGTCTGGCAAGCGAAGCGGATCAGGGGTTTCAGCCACAACAGTTCAACCTGATTTGGGAGGTTTACAACTCCGACGTTGAGTCGTTGAAAAAGGCGGTCGGGGAAAATGCGACCACGCGCTCGAAGTTCGCTTCATATCTGCTCGGCCGGCAGCAGTTCGGAGACGGCTTGCGCATGTGGGACACGCTTAGCGGCGCCGAGAAACGCAGCAACCGCGACACTGCCGAGTCGATGGTCAACAACCTGATCAGCGTGTACCGGTATCACGACGCCGTCAGAGTCTGGAACGACATCACGACAAACGAAAGATTTCGCGCGGAGATTGGCCGGGTGTTTGACGGCGGTTTTGAGGACGCGAGCAGTTATGGGCCGGAAATGGTTTTTGGCTGGCAGGTGAAAGCCATGCCGCAGGTGCAAATCGGTGTTGACCCAGTTCGAAGCAACGGTGGCTCGAATAGCTTGCGACTAGCCTTTAACGTCCGCACCAACGTCGAAAACATCAACCTCTCTCAACTCGTTGCGGTCGCTCCAAAGACCGAATACGACTTTGAGTTTTATGTTGCGACTGAAAAGCTCGAGACCGGCGGTCCACCGCTGGTCCAGGTCATCGATCCGACAAACTCCGCGGTGCTCGTTTCGTCCCCCGCGGCAGTGGGCGGCACCAGCGATTGGACTCGCGTTGGTCTGACGTTCAAGACGGGTGATAAGACCCAAGCGGTAATGATCAAGATCGTGCGGCCGTCTTGCGGCACGCAGGAAGTGCCGATCTGTCCGATCTTCGGTTCAGTGTGGTATGACGACTTCAGTATCAAACGAAGAGGTTAGCGTTGCCGTCGCTGAGCCCGCGTCGCCTTTAGCGGCGAGAACGTCTCAGGAACGCAGCGTTTACCGCATCAAGCACACGCTTGCGAGCCGCTTTGCGTTTCTGGTGATCTGCGTCGCGATCGTGATGTCTGCCCTGGCGTACGGCACGGTTCACTATTGGGCGCTCGCACTCTTCAATCTCGGTGGACTCACGATTCTCGGGCTCTGGGTGGTTGATAGTTGGCGACTGGGCGAATTTCGTGTCAGCCGCAACCTGCTTCAATTGCCGTTGATAGCCGCACTCGTTCTTGGTGTGGTCCAACTGCTGCCGTTGCGAGACGCGGCGGGTGGAGCTTTGAACACGTTCTCGCTCGATCCGAACTCTACGAAGTTAGTGATCGTGCAGTTGGCAACGCTGCTTGTTTACTTCGCAGCGACGCTGGTGTTTATCGACACACCGCATCGTCTTCATTTGCTGGTGCGGACGATCATGATCTTTGGTTTCTTCCTCGCGATCTTCGGCTTGACGCAGTCATTCACCAGTCCGACCAAGGTGTATTGGGTCCGCGAACTTAACCAGAGCACGGCATTTGGTCCCTTTATCAACCGGCATCACTTCGCGGGTTACATGGAGTTGACGATCTCTCTACCGCTCGGATTGTTGCTCGCCGGTTCGATCGACAAAGAAAAGCGTCTGCTCTACTTGTTCATTGCAGGGTTGATGGGTGTGGCGCTGGTGATGACGACGTCCCGCGGCGGAATCATCAGTTTGGTCGCGGAGATCGTGTTTCTAGTGATCGTCACGGCGATTTGGAGAAGTCACGGCGAACACAAACGAATCAGCCGGGTGAAGAGAGTCGGCACGCGAGTGGCCCTGGCCGCGGCGTTAATCGTTGGACTTTTTGCCGGCGTGATCCTGTTGGGCGGCGAGTTCTCGCTCAACCGGTTTATCGACAGTGTGAATACCGACGATCCGACGACCGGCCGCGCGCACTTCTGGTCGGTGACGCTCGATATGATCAGGGCAAACCCGATTTTGGGAACGGGACTGGGCGCGTACGGAGTCATCTATACGCGTTACGACACGCGCAACGGACTCTTCCGGCTCGAACAGGCGCACAACGATTATCTGCAAGTGTTCTCCGACGCAGGTGTGGTTGGTGGCGCACTCGCGCTGATGTTCGTCGTTGTGTTGTTCTACCGCGGATTTGATCGCGCGAACTCGCGAGATGACTTTCGTCGTGGCGTGGCGTTGGGTGCGCTCGGAGGATGTTTCGCCGTACTGGTGCATAGTTTTTTCGATTTCACGTTGCACACCACGTCGAATGCGCTGCTATTCCTGATTTTGGCCGCACTCGCTACGCTGAACGGGCGCGTTGAGGATGCGCCGCGCCGGCGTCGCCGCAGAAGCTCTACCGAAAATCAAACATGAGCTCATCGATGAAAGAGATGTCATCCCTTCCGGGTTTGTGCCTGGCGGCGGTGCTGCGTCACGGTAAAAATGATGCCTTGAACTACAGGGCCGACGGCAAGTGGTTCAACATTCCTGCCGAGACGTTTGTCGAGCGCGTGAAGAACTGCGCACTTGGCCTGGCGGCGCTCGGTATTCGCCCAGGCGATCGAATCGCGTTGCTGTCGGAGAATCGGCCCGAGTGGTCCATAGCCGACATGGCGATCCTGAGTCTTGGCGCGATCAACGTGCCGATTTACACGACGCAGGCGATCGAGCAGATCGATTACATCCTTTCCGATTCCGGCGCGAAGGCGATCTTTATTTCCAACAGGCGGCTTTACAAACACGCGCAGCCCGCGCTCGCGAAACGATCGATGGACCACTTGATCTTCTTCGACCCTGAAGTTGCGGAGATCATCGAGCGTGCAACTTCTTTGGAGCAGGTGGAAGAGAGCGGGAGTGGAGTTGCTCAACAACGGCCTGACGCCTTCGACGCTCACTTGCAAGCGGTACATCCCGAAGATCTCGCGACCATCATCTACACCTCCGGCACGACCGGCGAGCCGAAAGGCGTGATGTTGACTCACAACAACTTCATGTCAAACGTACTATCCATCGCGAAGGGATTGCCGATTGGACCAACTGACGTGGCGCTGTCGGTGCTGCCGCTGTCGCATATTTTCGAGCGCGACGGTTTTTACGTCTTTTGCTATTGCGGCGTGTCGGTCTATTACTCTGCTTCGTTCGATCAAGTCGGTGAAAACCTGCGTGAGGTCGCGCCCACCGTAATGACCGCAGTACCACGCCTCTTCGAGAAGGTCTATCACCGGATCATCAAGAAAGGGATGGCCGAGAAAGGAATCAAGAAAAACATTTTCATGCGTTCGCTGGGGGTGGGCCAACGCTACGGTGAACTGAAAGACAAACGGCGCTGGATCTCGCCGAATTTGCGGATCAAACAAGGGCTGGCGAGTAAGTTAGTGTTTTCAAAATGGCGCGCCGGGGTCGGCGGGCGTTTGCGATATTTTGTTTCCGGAGGCGCGCCGCTCGCTCCGGCGCTTTCTTATGCGTATCTCGCGGCCGGCATTCCGATTCTTCAGGGCTACGGCGCCACTGAGACGTGCATCGTCTGCGCCAATCGCCCGGGAAACAATAACGTCGGATCAGTCGGCATTCCTTTCGACGGGATTGAACTGCGCATCGCCGACGACGGTGAGATCCTGATTCGTGGTCCAAATGTGATGCGTGGTTATTACGGACAACCGGAAGCGACCGCGGCGGTGCTTAAAGACGGTTGGTTCTATACCGGTGACGTCGGCCAGATGGACAAGGAAGGCCGGTTGTATATCACGGATCGGAAGAAGGATCTGTTTAAGTTGTCGAATGGCAAGTATGTTGCCCCGCAGTTGATCGAGAGTTTGTTGAAAGAGAGCGAGTTTGTCAGTCAGGTAGTGGTTGTAGGCGCGGGTAGAAAGCAGCCGGCGGCGTTGATCGTGCCGGATTGGGAGAATTTGAACGAAGCGCTCGCGGAAGCAGGTGAGAAGGCGCCGTCGAAGGATCGTGAAGAGTTGAGTAAGTATCCGCCGGCGGTGAGGATCGTGCAGCGCGACATCGCAAACCTGACATCGTCGTTGGCTGATTACGAACGCATTCGACGCGTGGCGTTGCTGCCGAACGATTTCAGCATTGACGGCGGCGAGTTAACGCCGACGCTGAAAGTGAAGCGTCGAGTTATCGACGAGCGCTTTGGTGATCTGATCGATCAACTTTACGACTAGTTTGAACCACAAAAAAGCACAAGAGCTACAAGAAGGCACAGGAAGCATAAGTCAGGTCTGTCCTTCTTGTGCTTTCTCGTAGCTCTTGTGCTTTTTTGTGGCTCAAGACTTCGGGGAGAGGATTGCCTCGGCAAGGATGCGCAGGTTGATCGGGAGCTCCGGTGGTTCTAATCGACGCTTACGGCCACGTTTGTGATGCGCGAGCAACGGTAATTCAGCGTTGCAAAAATCACACGAGTCGAGGTGGTCTGCCACTACGGCCGCGGCCTGGTGCGACAGTTTTTCCAACCGATACGACAGCAGTATCGAAGACGCAGGACAGGCGGCTGTCTTTTTGAATGTGAGCTGTGTTTGTGCAGTGGTCATCCTGCCTCTATGTGACCTGTTGATCTCGCTCTACCCTTTGACACCCCTACAAAACGTCGAATGTTCAACGATTTCCAGAGCTTTTCCCACCTTTTCCTCAGTGTTTTCACATCCCGCAAGAAGTGCAAAAACTTGTTGCCCCTTCTTTAAAATGCTGTTACCATGCCCTCGTCAGTCAGATGAGCGACCTGCTCGCCTGACGCTATCTCCAGGAGCACCACCGCTAATCGCGCGGTAAATCCCTCTGTACCCACATCTCGGCGCTAACAACCAGCCCGGCATTCCATTGAAGAGCGATCAGCGAACGTGAACCTGTCGTTTCAGAGTGAAACAAGCCACCCACCGCACCCGGAAACTGAGATCACCGCACAAAGAAATGGGGCTAAGACGGACAATCCCGTGAAATCCATAAGTGAAGATCCTGAAAAAACAGCGGCGCCTGGCGCGGCCGACAAGCGGTCGCAGACCAGACTGCGCCGCAACGAGCGCTCAGGAAAAAATGCCAAGTGGGTTGAAAGCCTCAAGTCCTCAGACGTAAATCGTCTCTGGACCGAGCTGCATCGCATTGTGTCGCATCATCCCCTGGTCAGGGCTTCACGCAGCGCCGGCTTGCTGGTCGAAGAGGGAGCAGGCGCCGCCTACACGGACCTGACACAGGAACTCTTCGTTCAATTACTCAGCAAAAATCGTTTCGAACACTATCTCGAAACGGACATGTCTGACTACGAGATCGAGTGTGAAATCAGCCAGATCGAACTCACAAACCTGCTGACCGCAGAACTTCGCAAGCGACACCCGGAAAGCTATCGACTCGCCCGCCGTATTTCGACCTTAATTCAGTCGAGCGCAAATTTCCGCCGTTTCGACTCCAGTGGCGTGGACGACGAACCTCACCGCCGTCTTGCGGATCGCGTTTACGGTTTGAGCGAATGGAAGGACGACAAACCGCGACGCGGTGCTCACGACGTCGAACAGCGCGTGCAAATGATTCCCGTGAGACAGCGTGACACGCGCATGGTCGGCTGCACGGGAGACTCGCAGGTGGTCATCAGCAATCCGGATCTTGAAGATTTGATCGTCTCAGTGCTCGACGCAGTCGATTCGCCGGTTGACGTGCGAACCTTGCGCAGTCTCGTGATGTCGCGCTTGCCGGTGATGGACATTTATCTCGTGCCGCTGGATGGCGACGACGGCGACAACGAAAACAGCAACAGTTACGAACCCGTAGACAAGCGCGAGAACCCGGAGGAAGGTCTCGTGCGCCGCGAATCAGAACGAGAAGCCGCGGGATTCGTCGATCAGTTCCTGACGAGTTTGAGCGAGGCGGTCCGGGGCAAAGTAAAGCAATACAATCGCATCATCGGCGTGCTCTGGTACTGCTACTTGAGTCCCGATCATTCAACGCAATTGGAAGTTGCGGCAATATTAGGCGTTTCTGATTCATTGGTTTCCGACTACCGGCGACGGATCGAGCAGGAACTGCGCGCACTCGCGTTCAGCGAAGTGGAAGAGGCGAAGCAATTCGAGCTGGCCCTGCGCGAACACGTGAAAACGCTGGTGTTTGAGTTCGACGAGAAAGAAGTCGCGGTTTAGGGTGAGAGCGCTAAACTAAGCCTCTCTGGATGGGTTATAGTGATTTTGGTGGTGAGGTCGGAGCGCCATCGGCGTGTCCGGCTTTTTGTACTTTTGAAGGGCCTGCAAGAGTCTATAACGGGCCTGTAAGAATTGGCGCGGTTGCCTGACCACCTCGGTTCGCGGGAGAGAGTTACGCTTGGATTTCACTTCGTCAAAACCAGACGCCTTCGACTATGAAGGTGTTCGAAGAGTGAATACCAAAAAGGGCTTGTCGGAAGAGGACCCCAACGATTGGGGCGTATTCAACAAGCGTCCTCAGTCAGCCGAAAACGTCAGCCCGGAACCGCAAATACGCCAACATTCAGAGTTACCAGAGATCGAAGCCGAACGCCGCTCGCTTGCGCAGGGTGGGCATACGCTCAGCTTCGTAGCCTTCTTTTTGTTCACCGTGGTGCTGTACGTCAGGCCTTACGAAACAATACCTGCGTTTTCCTCACTAACCTCTCTTGCGTTTTATGTCGGCCTCGTTACGCTAATCATCTTTGTAATCACGCAGATCGCTCTTGAAGGAAACCTCACGGCGCCTCTCCGAGAAATCATATTGGTCGTGCTTCTGGGAATACTGGCGATGCTCTCTATTCCTTTCGCGATCGATTCGGCCGAGGCATGGAAAACGTTCAATGAAATACTGCTCAAAGCGCTGTTGATGTTCATCGTCATGGCGAACGTCATCCGTACGTGGACGCGTTTGACGTTATTGATAGTGGTCACGATGGCCGTAAGCATCTACCTGAGCGTCAACGCTCTCTCGGACTATCAGCACGGGATCTTTGTCATTGGCAAGGCTGACCTCGCGCGCATTGGCGGCAGTATCGGTGGCTTGTTTAAGAACTCCAACGACCTGGCGTTGCACCTGGTGACTATCGTCCCGATTGCGGTAGGTTTTGGACTTGCGACTAAAGGCCACGTTCGAAAGCTTCTGTTTTGGGCCGCTGCGGCGTTAATGGTTGCTGCTACGACCGTAACGTTCTCACGCGGCGGGTTTCTCGGATTGATTGGAGTGGCCCTGGTCTTCGCTTATAAATTCGGCAAGCGAAATAGGGTTGCTACGATGGTGGTCCTCGCGTTCGCGGCAATTCTGTTTATTTCGTTCGCGCCGGGCTCTTACGGCGATCGCCTGACAACGATCTTCGATTCAGCTTCCGACTTGACGGGTTCTTCCAGCCAGCGTACGCAGGTGCTCAAGAGATCCGTAATTGTGGCGCTACGGTATCCGCTTTTCGGAGTCGGCATCGGCAATTTTCATCACCGTTCGTTTCAGGAACTAGGAACGCACAACGCTTACACACAAGTGGCTTCCGAGATCGGACTTCCGGCGTTTTTGGTTTACATGATGTTTCTCCTTTATCCGCTGAAGAGGTTACGTCAGATTGAGAAAGAAACCTTTGGAAAACCGGAGAGCCGCCGTTTCTATTACATGTCGATTGGTTTGCAGGGCGCGATCATCGGTTACATGGTAAGCAGTTTCTTTGGTGCTGTAGCGTATCAATGGTACATCTACTATCTGGTAGGTTACGCGGTTGGCCTCCACCGGTTGTTTTTGAACCAGGCATCGCTCCCCGGCGTCTCGTTGGTGAAGCCGTTTCCCAAAGCTCCCAAGGATCCTGAAGTGGTTAACCGACCACAGTTCGCCGGCACCAGTCAGGTTTAGATTTAATTGCTCCGAGGGAGCAGAATGTTTATAGCTTTGAGTCTTGTTCACATCGCACTCCGTACGGAGTGCAATGTGTTTGTGCGAGGGCTATAAACATTGCGCTCCTTCGGAGCGTTGACGGGAGACCAAGAGGGCGAAGAAGACAATGTGCGGTATCGCAGGTTTTATTGATCAAGGCGACTTCTCGAAGGAGGAGCGAACTGCAATTCTGACACGAATGTGCCAGGTGATAATTCACCGCGGACCGGACGATCAGGGCCTGGAGGTCATTGGTCCAGTCGCACTCGGCATGCGGCGGCTGAGCATCATCGATCTTTCGGGCGGCCACCAGCCGATGTCGGGCGAGGACGGCAAAGTCACGATTGTTTTCAACGGCGAGATCTATAACTTTCAAGAACTACAACCCCTACTCGAATCGCGCGGCCACGTATTCAAAACGCATTCCGATACTGAATCGATCGTTCATGCCTACGAAGAGTTTGGCGACTCGTGCGTAACTCATCTCCGAGGGATGTTTTGCTTCGCAATCTGGGATGAAAAGGCAAAGACGTTGTTTCTCGCGAGAGATCGCGTTGGGAAGAAACCTCTCTACTACACTCAAACACGCCACGGGTCATTTGTATTTGGCTCGGAAATAAAATCGATTCTTGAACATCCGGACGTCGAGCGCGAGATCGATCTCGAAGCACTGGATGCATATTTAACGCTGGGTTACGTTCCCGATCCGCTCAGCATTTTTCGAAACATTCGCAAGCTGCCGCCCGGTCACACGCTCACCTACACTCGAGGCCGAGTGACTCTGAAGCAGTACTGGGATTTTGATTTCGTTCCCGACGTGGATCGAAGCGAAGAATCCTATGTCGAGGAGTTGCGTCAACTTCTTGATGACGCCGTTCGCTGCCGGCTGATTTCAGATGTGCCACTTGGCGCGTTTCTTTCGGGAGGCATCGATTCCAGCACGGTTGTGGCCCTGATGGCGAAAGCCATGGGCCAGCCGGTTAAGACTTTTTCTATCGGTTTTCGCGAAGACAGTTATAACGAGCTGAAGTACGCGCGAATGACCGCAGAAAAGTACGGTACGGAGCATCACGAGTTTTTCGTAACGCCGGAAATCTGCAACGTTGCCGACGAACTTGCGTGGCACTTTGACGAGCCCTTTGCCGACCCTTCGGCTATTCCAACTTTTGTTGTTTCAAAACTGGCGCGCCAACACGTTACGGTTGCTCTTTCCGGAGATGGTGGAGACGAACTGTTTGGCGGTTACGAACGATATTTGGTCGAACGTAGCCGAAAGATGTTTGCACAGTTGCCGAAGGCGTTTCGCCAGAATGTGATGTTTCCGTTGAGCATTCGCTTACCGCATGGCGCGCGCGGCCGAAACCTGCTTCACAATCTTTCCCTGGATCCGCTCGATCGTTACCTGGATAGCGTCTCGGTGTTTACGAGCATGAACCGGCGGTTACTCTACTCGGAAGACTTCACTCGCAAGTTGGAAGATCTTCCTTCGGTGGGGAGCAGGTTCCTGCAGTATGCCGGGAACGTTAAGACCGGTGATGACCTCGATCTATTACTTTACACAGACAGTAAGACCTATCTGCCGGGAGATATTCTTACCAAGGTCGATCGAATGAGTATGGCGGCGTCGCTCGAGACTCGCGCCCCGTTGTTGGACCAAAGGCTCATCGACTTCGTGACTCGAATTCCCGCGGCCCTGAAGATAGTTGGGACCGAAACAAAGCACATCTTCAAGCGGGCCGTGAAAGATTTGATTCCGGAGGAGGTCATGAACCGGCCAAAGCAAGGTTTCGGAATACCAATTCCGAAATGGATCAACCAGGAGTTACGAGGAAGTATCCTGGAAACACTGAACGATCCGCTCACGCGCCAGCGCGGTTATTTTGATTATTCATATGTGAACGTTTTATTGACCGAACATGAACGTGGTCGACGAGACCACTCTAAGGCTCTCTGGACCCTCCTGATGCTGGAACTCTGGCATCGCAGATTCCTGGACTCCAAGTCCACCCTGCCCCGTATTGAATCAGACGCCGCTGTTTGCTCAACGTGAAGATGACTTTGAAGGAACGCGCAAAACGTTCGAAAAACGCCCTTATCGTTTTTTCCATCTACCAGAACTGGCTTACGAATCGTCGGTCCAAGTCGGGTAATTCTTCGTCTGCATTAGGTTCAACTCACTCACAAAAGAGCCTCGCGGACAGTTTGGCCTACATAAACCGGCAGTTTGACGACTATCTTTTCCATCTCGCGAAAGATGCATCGGATCTGCATGGCAAGCGGGTTCTGGAAATTGGTTTCGGCGACAATATTGGCGTTGCGCTAAAATTCATAGCCGCGGGAGCTTCGTTTGTGGCCTGCATTGACAAGTTTTACGCGGGCAGAGATCGAGGCAAAGAACGCGAGATCTATTCGGCCCTGCGCGATAATTTGGACGAGCCTTCAAAAGCGCGATTCGACGAGGCAATTAGTCTAACTGACGAACTGCCGATAAATTCTGAAAGAATTGAGTGTTTATACGGATTGAGTGTCGAGGAGGCTGACGAGCTGACTCGCCAAAAGCCCTTTGATTTAGCGGTCTCGAGGGCCGTGTTGCAGCAGATTTACGAACCCGATCAAACACTCGCGGCAATGGATCGGCTGCTTGCGCCCGGCGGCTTCATGCTACATAAGGTCGATCTGAGCGATCAGGGAGTGTTTCGCGATCACGGCATGCACCCACTGACGTTTCTGACGATTCCGGAGTGGGTATACCGAGCGATGGCGGAAGGTTCGGGACGATCGAACCGAAAGCTGGTCAGTTATTACACGCGCAAACTGAAGCAGATGGGATACGACGTCAAAGTGCTTGTCACAGACGTGATTGGTCGTGAAGGAAAGGGTGATTTGTATCCGCCGGTCGAACCAGCTCAACTTACTTCCGCGCACTTGGCGGATGCTTTACCGCTGGTCCAGGGAATTCGTAAAAGACTTGCTCCGGAGTTCAGGGAACTACCGGATCAGGAGTTGGCGATCGACGGCGTTTTTTTGGTCGCGAAGAAACCAACCACATAGAACCTATGATTCAGGAAGTTGCAACCAGCGGGCACGCCGCTGAAGTAAGTCAGGGTGAGAGGTTCGAGTTCGGAAAGAACTGGAGCCGGTTTCTTACCACTCTGACCGACGCAAAAATCGTTGCGGCCGAAGACTCTCTGCGCGCGATGTTGGAAGTTCAGGATCTACACGGAAAACGATTTTTGGACATCGGTTCGGGCAGCGGATTGTTTAGCCTTGCGGCTCGACGTTTGGGGGCGTCAGTTCATTCATTTGATTACGACCCGCACTCGGTAGCATGCACGCGGGAGCTTCGCCGGCGTTATTTCCCCGACGACAATCAGTGGAAGGTCGAGGAAGGTTCCGTGCTTGATGCGAACTATCTGCGTTCGCTCGGCGAGTTCGATGTTGTTTACTCGTGGGGAGTGCTGCATCACACGGGACAAATGTGGACCGCTCTCGATAATGCCCGTTTGCCGGTCGCGCTGAACGGGAAACTATTTATCGCGATCTATAACGACACCGGAAGCCAAAGCAGGCGCTGGCGCTGGATCAAGAAAACGTACAACGAGCTGCCTCGTTTTTTGCGATTGCCGTTTGCGATCGCTGTATCTGCTCCGGGAGAGATCAAGTATTTCATTGCTTCGACATTGGCGTCGCAAAGGAGTCAACGGCGGCGGGGAATGAACCGTTGGTACGACATGATCGATTGGGTGGGCGGTTACCCCTACGAAGTCGCGACCCCGGAACAGATTTTTGAGTTCTACAAAGAGCGTGGGTTCTATTTGGCGAAGCTGAGATGTGGCGGTGTTGGTCTCGGGTGTAATGAGTTTGTACTGGTGAGAGAAGAATAGCAGGTCAGGGACGTTCAGATAGTGAGATTTCGCGGCGAGGAAGTGTCATTAACAGCGAGCACGATCTGGTTCATGGGCGCCAGAACCATCGCGTTCGTCTCTAACGTTGCTTTGCCGCTGGTGCTGGTGCGCCGCCTCAATCAGCACGAATTTGGTCTCTACAAACAGGTTTTCCTCATCGTCGGATCCGCCGTCATCACTCTTCCCGTTGGCTTTACGATGAGTGCTTACTACTTCCTTCCGCGCGAAGAAGCCAAAGGAAGAATCGTCCTCAACATCGTTCTCTTTTACCTTGCCATTGCGACGACGTTGGCGATAGCGCTGGTGTTTTATCCCGAGTTGCTGGGACTGATATTTCGAAATACCGAAGTCGTTAACTATGGCCCGCTAATCGCGCTCGTTTCGTTCTTTTGGATTCTTTCGGCTCCTTTGGAGACGATAGTAATCGCAAACACCGAGACCAAGCTTGCGACGTTGCTGATTGTTTGCGCGCAACTGAGTAAGGCTCTTCTATTGTTACTTGCAGCGCTTTCGATCGGCTCGGTGCGAGCGATAATTTACGCGGGCGCCGTTCATGGACTTATTCAGGTGGTTGTATTCGGTTGGTATTTGACGTCGCGCTTTGGTCCGTTTTGGTCCGACGTTAGTTGGTCGGCTATGAAACGGCAGTTAGCGTATGCGCTGCCGCTGGGATTGGCCGCTTTCCTGCTGCGCGCACATTCCGACCTTCACAATTATTTCGTCTCGTACAAGTTCGACGCTGCACAGTATGCGATCTATGCAATCGGCTGCTTCAACATCATCTTTGTGGACATTGTCACCGATGCTGTAGGCAGCGTGATGATACCTCGCGTCAACTATCTCCAAACGCTAGGCGAGCGGCGCGAGATAATTGAATTGCTGGCGCGAATGCTGCGGAAAACCGCAGTCTTATTTCTGTCGTTGTATTTCTTCTTGCTCGTTATGGGTCGAGAATTCATTACATTTCTGTTTACGGAACGGTATGTTGCAAGCTGGCCCATATTCGCAGTTAACCTAACTCTAATTCCATTGGCGCTGTTTTCACTCTCTTATGACCCAGTCGTACGCGCTTACCCAGAAATTCGATTCTTTCTGATCAGGTTGCGAACTGTTCTGCTGTTTGTGTTGCTCCTGGCATTGAATCTTTTGACGAACCGGTTCGGCTTAGTCGGCGCGATAACCGCGGTCGTGTTGCTGGTGATGGCGGAGAACACGATTACCGCGTGGAAATCGGCGAGAATTCTCGGAGTAAAAGCGCACGACATTGTGTTACTAAAAGACGTCGGAAAGATCCTCCTTGCGGCGCTCGCCGCTGCCTCCGTCACGTGGATCGTGCGCGGGATTGTCGTTCCGGCGCGACCGTTCATCACGCTCAGCATCTGTGCAATCGTGTTCGCAATTGTTTTTGGAGGTATGATTCTGATGTTGCGCGTGTTGACGAGCGAGGAGCGACTTGCACTCAAGAAAGGCACGCGCAAGCTATCACTTATTGGGAACGCCTCAACTTTGAGATAGTAGTAGAGTAGTACTTAACGATGAAGAACGTTCTCGAATTAATTGATAGTTTCGACCAGGGAGGTTCTGAGCGGCAGGCAGTTGAACTCACGAAGGGCCTTTACCACAGTGGTAAGTACAAGGTGCACGTTGCCTGTCTGAACGATCACGGCGTGTTGAGAACTGAACTAGAGCAAATAGGTTTTCACGACATACCGGAATTCAAGCTCACCCGCTTCTACAACTTGAACGGAGCTAAACAGGTACGCCGGTTCGCGCAGTTATTGAGAGACCTGCAAATCGACGTGCTTCATACACACGATTTCTACACCAACATCTTTGGTATGGCTGCTGCGGCATTGGCCCGTCTTAAAGCTCCGGTCGCGTCACGCCGCGAATCGTCCAAGAGGGCATCTCACAAACGAAGGGTGGAACGCGGCGCGTATAGAGTTGCGCGGGCAGTTATAGCTAACTGCGAAAATGTTCGCGAGCAATTGATCGCTGAAGGTGTTCCCCAGGAGAAGATCGTCACGATTCATAACGGCTTGAACACCTCACGCTTTGCGCCGCGTGTAGATTTTAATCGCGCTCAAGCTTTTGCGAGACTCGGCGTCAACGCCGACCCTGCGTCAAAGTTCGTCTGTATAGTCGCCAACTTGCGTCCCGTCAAAGACCACGAGACGTTTCTTCGCGCGATGCAGCTTGTGAGTCACGAAGTGCCGGACGCCGCGTTTCTACTTGCCGGTGAAGGCGAGTTGCTCGAGTCGCTACAAGCAATCGCCGCTGAGTTGGGAATTGGAGATCGGACGTTCTTCCTCGGCCGCTGTCGTATTACGGAAGACGTTCTTGCGCTGTCTGAAGTTTGCGTGCTGAGTTCAATCTCGGAAGGATTCTCGAATTCTATTATCGAGTATATGGCGGCGAGCCGGCCGGTCGTGGCGACTGACGTTGGCGGAGCTCGAGAAGCGCTCACGGACAACACAGGATTCCTGGTCGAACCCGGAGACTTCCGCAAAGTGGCTGAGCACGTAATCTATTTACTGCGTCATCCTGACGTGAGCCAGGCCATGGGACAGAGGGCCCAAATGCGCGCAACCAAAGAGTTTTCGGCTGCCAGACAGTTGAAGCGAGTTGAGGATCTCTACGAACAACTGTTGGATCTAGGGCGGCCCGCGACGGACATCTGACCGTACGGATGACCGTCCTGACGACCCCCCTGATAGGCCAAATGTGGAAATTCCGTTAAGTCCGACGTTTATAGCGAATTAGCGGCTTCAACGGTCGCCCGAGCCTCCTTCTTTGCACCCTGTGGTACTGGTATTATTAGCCCCGTCCATGTTTGAACAACCCCACAATCAAAATTCCCAAACGGCCGCCGACCTACGCGTAATCCGAGTGCTTCTTGCCGCACCCTCGCTTCAAATAATCGGTGGGCAGTCGAGACAGGCTGTGCGTCTCATGGGGTTGTTTGAAGATGAGCCTGCAGTAAAGGTTTCATTTGTTCCGCATAATCCTCAGCTACCCGGTCCACTGGCGTGGTTGCAGAAAGTTAAGTTCCTGCGGACGCTTACGACAACGGTTGCATATTGCCTGTTGCTGTTTGTGCGAATTCCGCGGTGTGACCTGGTTCATATTTTCTCAGCTTCGTATTACTCGTACTTGTGTTGCGTCGCGCCGGCCATTCTGATCGGTAAGCTCTTCGGCAAAAAGATTATTCTGAACTACCGCAGCGGCGAAGCCGAGGACCACCTTGCGAATTGGCGCACGGCCATTCCCACGATCAAGTTGGCGGACGAAATCGTTACTCCGTCCGGCTACCTCGTTGACGTGTTCGCACGATTCAACCTCAAGGCGCGCTTCATCTTTAACATTGTCGAGCTCGATCGTTTTCCGTATCGCGAGCGCAGACCGTTGCGTCCTGTGTTTTTAACGAGTCGCTTACTCGAACCGCTTTATAACGTTCCGTGCGTGTTGCGCGCGTTTGCTTTGATTCAGAAGCAGTATCCGGAAGCGTCGCTCACCGTTGCTGCTGATGGATGGTTGCGTCCGGAACTCGAGAATCTCGCGAAGGAGCTGGGTTTGAACAATACGCGCTTTCTCGGATTTGTTCCCTTCGCCGAGATGCCGAAGTTGTACGACTCCGCGGATATCTACCTGACTGCGACCAACATCGACAACATGCCGAGTTCGATCACGGAATGTATGTCGTCAGGGTTGAACGTGGTGACAACCGTCGGCGGGGGAGCGATTCCGTACATCATGACGGACCAACAATCGGGCATAATCGTTTCGACCAACGATCATGAAGCGATGGCCGCTGGAGCCCTGCGGTTGTTAGCCGAACCGGATTACGCGGTTGCCCTGGCGCGCAATGCTCGCGAGGCGAGCAGGAAATTTACCGGAGCCGCAATTAAGCAGCAATGGCTCGAGCTTTATCAGCAACTTGTAAATTCTGATTTGCCCGCGGTTGAGCCCTCGTCACACCCCGCTGACCAACAACGCAATGAGGCGGCTTCGATAAGCAGAGCATGAAACAGGTTATTAGAAAAGGCATTAAAGACATCATTGTCGACGAGGTACCGGATCCCGTCGTCGTACCGAACCACGTCCTGATTAGACCATCGCATTCAGTCATCAGTAGCGGCACCGAGATCGCAAGCATTCACAACGAGGGGTTGTTAAGAGAAGTAGCTGACAACCCATCACACTTGAAGAAGATCTGGTCCGGTGTGAAGGTCGCGGGTCCACTCAGAACTTTTGCAGAGGTCAAGGCCAAACTAAGCGAATACGCCGTGCTCGGATACTCAGGCGCGGGAGTGGTAGTTGATAAACACGCTTCAGTTTCGGGGATCGAGATTGGTGATCGGGTTGCTTATGGTGGCGAGGGGACGGGCCACGCAGAGACGATCCTGGCGGGCAATAACCTGGTTGCGAAAGTTCCCGAAGAAGTTCCGTTTGATTTGGCTTCGTTCACCACTCTCGGAAGCATTGCGCTGAACGCGATCAGAACTGCCGGCACAGGTGTCGGCGAGACGGTCGCGATAATGGGGCTCGGCGTCATCGGTCAAATCGTGGCGCAGTTAGTAAGACTTCAGGGTGGCATAGCTTTCGCGATCGATCTGCGAAAAGAACGGATCGACATTGCCACCAGGCTTGGAGCCGATCACGGGTTGTTGGCGGGAGACGATCTCGAAAGTCAGATCAATCTCATCACGCAAGGCAACGGTGTTGATTGTGTGATCGTCGCCGCGGCGTCTAAGTCAGCCGCTGTGTGTCACCAGGCGTTGAGAATCTGTAGAGACCGCGGGCGATTAGTCATCGTGGGCGCCGTCGAGCTGAGTTTTCCGTGGGAGGAGATGTACTTAAAAGAGATTCAGTTATTCATGTCCAGAGCGTATGGGCCGGGAAGTTACGACCCAAAATACGAGCGCGACGGACATGACTATCCTCTTCCTTATGTCCGGTGGACCGAGAATCGGAACATGGAAGAGTTTCTGAGACTCCTCAAGGACAAACGTATCAACATCGCACCGCTCATCACTCATAGATTCCCTTTAGTCGAAGCGGCGCAAGCCTACGAAACGATTCTGAGTCCAGCTTCGAATAGCCTCGCCGTTGTTTTGGAGTATCCAAAACCGGAAGTAAGTGGAAACGGCCTGGGTGCGTTCAATCCCGCGCGGAAAGTTGTAGTAAGCAAGTCTACTGAAATTAATCAATCAGAACTGCGCGTCGCGGTAATTGGCGCCGGCAACATCGCGCGCTGGGCACATCTTCCGGCGCTGACCAGCATTCCGAAGGTGAAGTTCGAAGCGATTGTTTCGGCAAGTGGCGCGAGAGGTAAGAGTTACGCGCGACGGTTTGGTGCTTCGTATTGCACGTCAGATTACAACGAGATCCTGACGGACAAGAACGTTGATGCCGTGATGGTTCTTAGTCGTAATCAACACCACTTCTCGCAAGCGTTAGCGGCGCTCGAAGCCGGCAAGCACGTGTTTGTGGAGAAGCCGATGGCGCTTTCGGAAGATGAATGTGTGCGTCTATGTCGTGCCGTTAACGAGAGTGGCAAGCAGTTGACGGTTGGATTCAATCGCCGGTTCGCTCCGTTTTACATCGAGCAAAAGGAAGCGCTGTCGAAGCGAAACGCTCCTGCCGTGATTCAGTGTCGCGTGCACTCTCCGGGCATCTCTGGTTCTTACTGGATGGCGGATCCGTCGATCGGCGGCGCAATCATCGGTGAGGCGGTTCATTTCATCGATCTGATGTACTGGCTGCTGGAGTCGGAACCGAT
>Ga0207675_100002256_pt1 | contig 19155 bp, 16 predicted proteins | sample KBSSwiS42_FD_184305 | JGI IMG/M metagenome (GOLD analysis project Ga0207675, IMG submission 184305) | Switchgrass rhizosphere microbial communities from Kellogg Biological Station, Michigan, USA - KBS Switchgrass S4-2 (SPAdes) (version 2) | ecosystem: Host-associated > Plants > Roots >...
AGAATAACGTTTGGATAACAAGAAATGGAAATAAAGACTTGATGAAGAATATCCCGATCACTGTAGAGGAGATCGAAGTATTAATGAAGAAATAATCTGCAGATCATTACTGTCATTTTAATAACTAACTCACTTACTTTGCAAACTTGATGAAACAGATCCCAAATCTTTTTACTCTTCTGAATCTTTTCCTCGGCGCAACTGCCATCATTTTTGTTTTACAAACCGGCCAGGCTATTGTATTTATGAATGACCAAGGATATTCTGTAGTTGATTTGCCTGAAAAAATTACATGGGGATCTATATTGATATTCTGTGCTGCCATTGTTGATTTTCTTGATGGATTTATTGCAAGGTTATTAAAAGCCACATCACCAATGGGAAAGCAATTAGATTCATTAAGCGATGTGGTAAGTTTTGGCGTGGCCCCGGCTTTGATAGTTTATCAATTATTAAGAATCAGCTATGCACAGGAGGAAGGTGGTTTGGACGTTTCACTGGCTATGCTTTTACCAGCATTGATCATTGCATGTGCAGCAGCATGGCGTTTAGCAAAATTTAATTTGGATGAATCGCAACAATATTCATTTAAAGGATTGCCAAGCCCGGCAGCAGGATTGTTCATTGCGTCATTGCCTCTTATATTACATTATTCATATAAGACGATAAACATTACTGATTATATACTCAATAAGTGGGTGCTTTATTTGATCATTATTCTCATTTCTTTTTTAATGGTTAGCAATCTGCCATTGATGAGTTTTAAATTCAAGGACTTTAGTGTAAAAAGCAATCTTCCAAAATATTTACTATTAATAATAGGCGTAGTCTCTGCTATCTTATTACAATGGATCGCTGTACCGATCCTTCTCGTTGCCTATGTTATAGTATCTTTGATCTTTAAAAATAAACAAGCATGACATACACAGTTCAGATAAAAGTGATGCCGCTAAAAGAATTGTTAGATCCACAAGGAAAAGCAGTGATGGGCGGACTTCAGAACCTCGGTTTAAGTGGAGTTGAAGATGTGAGAGTAGGAAAAAATATTACACTACAATTAAATGCGAACTCAGCGGAAGAAGCTAAACAAAAGGCCGAAGAAGCAAGCAAAAAATTGCTGGCAAATCCTGTGATGGAATATTTCGAGGTCTCAGTAAACTAATTTGCAAATTAGTCCCGATTGCTATCGGGATGCAAGTGTGCAAATCCCAGATTTATTAACACTTTATCATATTGGCACATTAGCACTTTATGCTCTACATTGTTCCTACTCCAATTGGTAATTTAAAAGATATTACTCTCAGAGCATTGGATGTGCTAAATGAAGTCGATCTTATTTTGGCAGAAGATACCCGTACCACTTCTCATCTATTGAATCATTATGCGATCACAAAACCGATCTCTCCATATCACCAGCATAATGAGCACAAGGTATTACAGCATTTAATTGATCAGTTGATCGAAGGGAAAAAAATGGCATTAGTTACTGATGCAGGAACTCCCGGTATTTCAGATCCTGCATTTTTATTAATAAGGGAATGTGTTAAGAACAATATTAAAACCGAATGTTTACCAGGAGCAACAGCGTTTGTTCCTGCCTTAGTTAACAGTGGCATCCCATCAAACAGCTTCATTTTCGAGGGGTTTCTTCCATTAAAAAAAGGAAGACAAACTCTTTTGAGATCATTGGCAGAAGAAGAAAGAACAATGATATTTTATGAATCACCAATGAGATTAGTAAAAACTTTGGAAGAGTTTGTACCGGTTTTTGGCGAGGATCGTCAATGCTGTGTTAGCCGTGAGTTAACTAAAATGTTTGAAGAAAATAAGAGAGGTACATTAAAAGAGGTTTGTGAATACTTCAAACAAAAGACTGTAAAGGGTGAGATCGTCATTGTTGTTCAGGGCAAGATCTGATTTTTTTAAATTTCACATTTTCTTGTGTCATTTCATAAAAGATACACGTCTTTACTACATCATATAATTTTTCTCGATAGCTAAATTCTAATACCGAAATTTGCACATCAAATAAAGTAGCATGAAAATAAAGCTGGTATCATTGGTCGTTTTTTTATCGTTGTCAATCATTTCATTTTCACAGTCAGATCGCTGGCAGCAGCGTGTTAAATACACGATGAACGTCGACATGAATGTGAAAACAAATCAATTCACCGGAACTCAGAAACTGGAATACACGAATAATTCACCTGATACACTTACACGGGTCTTTTATCATTTATATTTTAACGCATTTCAACCCAACAGTATGATGGATACTCGGAGCCGGATATTGGGTCAGACTTTTTTTGGAAACAGGCAGGATTGGGATCCAAGAGTAAAAGACAGGATATTAAATCTGAAACCTGATGAGATAGGTTATCATAAGATCAGTTCTTTAAAAATGAATGGACGTCCACAGCAATTTGTTATGCAGGAAACAATTCTTGAAGTAAAATTGGATAAACCTATTCTACCCAAATCAAAAGTTGTTTTTGATATGGAGTTTGAATCACAAGTTCCACTACAGGTAAGAAGAAGTGGAAGAGATAATCCAACTACAAAAGTTCGCTATTCAATGAGCCAATGGTATCCTAAAATGTGTGAATATGATTATGAAGGCTGGCATCCTACTCCTTATGTAGCCAGAGAGTTTTATGGAGTATGGGGAGATTTTGATGTTACGATCAATATTGATAAATCGTATATACTCGGCGGTACAGGTTATTTACAAAATCCTGATCAGATCGGTTTTGGTTATGAAAAAGAAGGAACAAAAGTTCCTGCTCCAAAAACGGACAAACTATCATGGCATTTTATAGCGCCTAACGTCCATGATTTTATGTGGGCTGCCGATCCGGAATTTGTCCACAAAACAAGAAAGATCAGAGATAGTTTAGTCTTTCATTTATTATATAAACCGGGAAGAGCTGACGCAAAAGAATGGGAGGATATTTTAGATAATGCAGAAAAAGCTTTGCCATTTATAGAAAGTTATTTTGGGGTTTATCCTTACAGGCAGTTCTCATTTATTCATGGTGGTGATGGTGGAATGGAATACCCGATGGCAACTTTATTAGCAGGTCCTGGGGCTTGGTTACATGAATGGTTGCACAATTGGTATTATGGCATGTTGGGTACTAATGAATCAGAATATGCATGGATGGATGAAGGCTTTACTGAATTTGCAACTGATAGAACAATGGCTTTTTTGCAAAACTCAACTGAATTCCCTCATGCAGATAACTATGGCGGGTATTTTTCATTGGTAAAAAGCGGGAGAGAAGAACCGTTGACTACTCATGCAGATCACTACAATACTAACCTTGCATATGGAAATGCGGTTTACTCTAAAGGATGTGTGTTTCTTTCACAATTAGGTTATATCGTTGGTGAAGAAAATTTAAAAAAGATCATGCTGGAATATTATCGACAATGGAGATTCAAACATCCGAATGCAAGTGATTTTATTCGAGTTGCTGAAAAAGTAAGTGATATGAAATTGGATTGGTACAAAGAGTATTGGATCAGTACAACAAAAACCATTAATTATAGTATTGATAGTTTATGGGAAGAAGGCGGCAAAACTAAGATCAGGCTCAGGAGAGTGGGAATAATGCCAATGCCAATAGACTTTCAATTAACATTTAAAGACGGAACGAAAGAACTTCATTATGTGCCGATGTACCTTATGTTTGGCCAAAAGCCTGCTGAAGATCCATCTATTCAACGTAAGGTTTATGAACCGTGGAAGTGGACACATCCGACATATATTATTGAATCATCAAGAAAACTTACAGAGATCTCGATTGGTGAAATAGACCCTTCTCAAAGATTGGCGGATGTAGAAAGAAAAGATAATAAGATCGATCTTTCAGCAATTAAATAAAATTGAAAAACCCGGATGTTGTGCTTCCGGGTTTTGTAAGACATTTAGTTTATGTCTTCAGAATGGTTTAAGATCAATGGTCGACGATAAGGGACCTTTCAAAACAGAAACTAAAATTAGATGACTACCTAATATCCGCCTATACCACTTTCGTGGTATTTTTTTAATGTTCGGATAATGAAATTGGGTGTTTACCTACCGAAATATTTGTTTACGGCCTCTACCCGATTGGTAACATGAAGCTTTTCGTAAATATGGTAAACGTGTTTTCTTACTGTTTCGGGACTGATAAAGAGAACACTTGCGATCTCTTTATACATTAATCCACGTGAAAGCTCTTCCAAAATCTGTTTTTCTCTAAAAGATAATTGCTCAATTTCCACTCCAGGTTGACTCGCTGGCGAAATTGGCTTGCTTCTAAAAGCAAATACAACCTTTCTTGCGATCTGGCTACTCATCGGGGCACCACCTTCATGTAATTCTTTAATAGCATCCAGCATTTTTAATGGCTCTGTTTTTTTAAGAATGTATCCGCTGGCGCCTGCACTTAGTGCTTCAAATATCTTTTCATCGTCTTCATACACGGTACACATCATAAAATTGGTAGATGGCACTACTGGTTTTAGCTGTCTTACACAATCTATCCCACTTTCAGCTTCTCCCAGGTTAATATCCATTAAAACAACGTCAGGATTTAATAGCGGAATTTTTGTAACTGCCTCAGCAGCATTACTCATGGTACCAAGACATTTGTATCCATCAGCTGAAGAAACTATCTCTTCAAGGGCCTGGCGCAATTCACTAACATCATCAACAATGCAAACGGTAATATCTTTCATCAGCCAAAGGTAGGTGGCAGGTAAAAAAAGCCAATACCACTTTCAGGTAATTAATTTTCAACGGGGCACATAAAGAATGTATTTCGACTCAAAATATTCTTCCTTGAATATCTCTGAAATCTCCATAATTCTTGGTCTCGTTCCGCTTTCATGGATCTCATTTGTAAGATCCCCGCCTTTTAAACAAATCAGGCCGGGAACAGGCTGTTCAGAGTTTTGAGTTTTTAATTCCGAGTTTTTCAATGTGTCTGAACTGCTAACTGTTAATTCATGATTTTTCTTTAGCAAAGGCTTACTCCATTTCCAAAGTTCTTTTAGCGGCGCCACCGCACGTGAAACAACAAAATCAAACTTTTTATTCTTTATTTCTTCTGCTCTTGTGTGTTGAGTGATTACATTTTTTAAGCCAATAGCTTCTGCAACTGCATCTACCACTTTCAATTTTTTTGCAATGCTGTCAACGAGATGAAATTTTACTTCAGGAAAAAAGATGGCCAGAGGAATTCCTGGAAAACCACCACCTGTTCCAATATCAATTATTTCCATTCCAGCCTTGAGATCAAAAACTGCGGCAATCGCTAACGAGTGAAGTACATGTTTTTCATATAATCCATCAATATCTTTTCTTGAGATGACATTGATCTTGCTGTTCCATTCTTTATATAATGATTCCAATGCAGCAAACTGTTTTACCTGTTCTGGGATAAAATCGGAAAAATATTTAAGGAGTATATCCATGACTGCTTTTTGCAAACCGTCGACCATTCGCTGGATCAATTCCAGCTTCTCTGTGGTTTTTGCCAGAGCGATCTTGCAAATATGATGTAATAAAAGAACATCCAGATATCGAGGAGAAGAAATATGGGCCAGAGATCTTTTTCATTTAATTTTTTCATAGCAAAAAAATAAACAAGTGCCTGTGTGATGAATCTTACTCCGAACACGATCAACGCCAATTGCCAACTGTACAATATAAGCGAGGCAATAAATAATGGATAAAAGAAGAATTGAGTAAATGTATAAAGACCCAATAAAAATTTATGAATAGGCTTGTAATATTTAGCCGTTGTATAATGCCTGTATTTTTGTTTCACCCAGCTTTTCCATGTCTTCTTAGGGATAGATAAAGTTGAGGCATCTTTATCTATTACAACTGCTACGTTTTTCCTGTTGGCAGCTTTGTTTACAAAAAGATCATCGTCGCCGCCGGGAATATGATTGATGGAGGAAAATCCCTTTTGCTTAAAGAACAATCCTTTTTTATAAGAAAGATTTCTGCCAACTCCCATATATGGAATACCCGCCAATGCAAATGATAAATATTGAATAGCTGAATGAAAAGTCTCGAATCTTATCAGTTTATTAAGCAATCCCGGACGTTTGTGATAAGCACCATAACCAAGTACTATCTCCACTCCATCATTATATGCATCCTGCATTTTTTGAACCCAATGTTCACTGGACGGCACACAATCTGCATCTGTTAATAACATTACTTCATGATTTGCTTCTTTGATACCAATACTAAGCGGATATTTTTTTCCATTGATCAGCTTTGCTTCCTGTGTCAGCTCAACCACATGCAACCTGTCTTTAAATGTTTTCTTTAGTTCCTGCAAAATATATTTTGAGTCGTCGACTGAGTTATCATTCACAGCGATCACCTCATAAGTAGAAGGGTATTCCTGCACTAATAAACCAGGCAAATGGCGGGCAAGATTTTCATCTTCATCTCTTGCACAAACGATAACTGATACGGGATGCTGCTGATTTTTTTCCCTTTTCTTTGTTTTATAAAATGATACCCTGCTGAAGAATAGCCAATAATAAAATAGCTGAACCAGGGTGACCGCGGTAAAAGCATAAAAAATAATTTGCCACCAATTAATGTGCTGTAAAAAAGTAAGATCCATAGTTGCTTGCGCTGCGAAAATAAAGCAGAACAATATTCCTATTTTTAATTTGATTTCACAGGGTGTTGAAAAGAAACTGCACTAATTCTCATAAATTTTATCTTGCAGCCTTTATGGCCGCTTTACAATTCAAATTAGAACATACAGACCTTGATTCCAAAGCAAGAGTTGGCAAGATCACAACCGATCATGGTGAGATATCAACCCCCATTTTTATGCCCGTTGGAACAGTTGGTAGTGTGAAAGCAGTAACCCAGCATCAACTGGCAGATGATGTAAAAGCCCAGATCATCCTGGGAAATACTTATCACCTGTATTTACGCCCAGGTCTTGAAACGATCGAGAAAGCCGGTGGCCTTCATAAATTCCTCAATTGGAAAAAGCCAATACTCACAGACAGCGGCGGTTACCAGGTTTTTTCTTTAGCAGGTACAAGAAAGATAAAAGAAGAAGGTGTTACATTTCAAAGTCATATTGATGGCAGCAAACATTTATTTACACCGGAAACAGTAATGAATATTCAGCGAAGCATTGGGGCAGATATTATTATGGCTTTTGATGAATGTCCACCCGGCGGCAGCGATCATAATTATGCAAAGAAGAGCATGCAGTTGACACATCGCTGGCTTGACAGATGCGTTGACCAATTCGATTCTACACCAGATAAATATGGTTATACACAAAATCTTTTTCCAATAGTCCAGGGTGGTGTACATAAAGATCTGAGAAAAGAATCTTGCGAATATATCGTTTCAAAGAATGCAACTGGTAATGCGATCGGAGGTTTGAGTGTTGGCGAACCAGAACAAACGATGTACGAGATCTGTGATTTCTGTTGTGATCATTTACCAACAGATAAACCACGTTACTTAATGGGTGTAGGTACTCCCTGGAATATTTTGGAATGTATCGGGCATGGAATAGATATGTTTGATTGTGTGATGCCAACAAGAAATGGACGCAATGCCATGCTGTTTACTACAAAAGGTGTAATTAATATTGACAACAAAAAATGGGAGCATGATTTCTCTCCAATTGATGATGGATTTGATTGCGAGGTCAGCAATTATTACAGCAAATCCTACCTCCGTCATTTGATCAAATCAAAAGAAATATTGGGTCTTACGATAGCAAGTGTCCATAACCTTGCATTCTATATGTGGTTAGTAAAAGAAGCCAGGCAAAAGATCAAAGAGGGAAGTTTTGTTTCCTGGAAAAACACTATGATCGATCAGCTAAAACAAAAAATTTAAAATTAAACAGATCATATCATACCCGCTACTTTATTGGATCGCATTTATAATTTTTCTTATTGTACACTCTTATAATAACGGTAAAGAGAAGTTGTCAAAATATGACTTTACAGAAGGAGAAGTTGTCGATAAAATATATTTGCGCAGAGGATATAAATATCCCTCAGATGTGCTTTTTGCTCAGTGGCAATATGCGGATGGAACAGATACATTTCTTTTTGTTGATAAACGTTCATTTATCAGGCTTAAAAATATTGGCACAAAAGCAACCGTCATTTATTTAAAAGAAAAACATGTTGAAGCGATGGTCTATAACTTTCAGTTCTGGATAAATTTACCTTTCATTTTAGTTGCTTCTATAATAGCTTTATTCATTTTTGTTATTAGCCAATTTGTGATCCACTGGAATGATAAAACCTGGTTTGAAAACTGGTACAGGAGGAATTAAATAATAATACCACTAATGGGTAATTGTTTTCAGCTATCTGCCTTCTTACCTTAGAGAAAGATTATTGCCACCATTTAATCAGCTTTTAGCAAATTGAATTGTCTCCCATTATACGAATACCGGTTTGCTATTGGCAACCTTTACTTAGTGGTTGATCAATATATTCAACAATATTTTAAATAATTTTTATGGCAGAATGGAATTCCAACAACCTGGCTTGTCAATGTACATGGGCCGACCTTTTCGCTTTAAAGCAAAGCCGAAAACCTTTTAAGGATTCAGGGGATATTAAAATGCAGGATCTTTTATTTTTTAACCCGGTTGCCGGGAGTGGTACTTTAGAAAATGAAGCCAAAATGCTGGCTGACGAATTAGATGTTATTTTCAGAAAAGTCGATGGAGCAAAGTTTGAAACAGGAGTAACAAAGGCTAAGGCGCAAGCAGATATGGTTGCAGTTCTTAAAAAAGCTACCAAAACAATGGCTGATCTTGCTGAAGTGATCGATTCGAATTATTTATTCTGGGGTGAAAAAAAATAAACCTGAAATGAAAAAATTATTTGTGCTTTTTATCTTATGTCCGCTATTTCAGATGAAAGGGTATTGCCAAGATGAAGAGGCAACAAAGAAAGACCTGCACTGGTTACTAGATCAAATAAAATCGGTTACATCTACAGCTGAGGATCTGAATTTTGATGAGATCAAGAAGAAGGTTATAAAAAATCCCGATCTGTATAATTTGATTTGGGACCATTTCATAAATACCGATAAAGTAAAAGATAAAGTTGTTTTTCTGCGTGATTTAAATTTTCAGTTCAAGACTTTCCAGGATGCTGACAGCTCGATCACAGGTTTAGGTTTTGGATATGACTGGAATTTAAATTTCACCCGGGAACATGAAACTGCTTCAACAAGAGGCGGATTTGCATTTGGATTGAAAGCGAATGGAAATGTTGCATTCAAAAAAGAAATAAACCCATATGATTTTCTCAGTACTGATCTGAATGTCGGTCTTTATAGATTTATGGGAGGTGTATCCGGTGTTCATGATTCAGTTTTTTTTAACAGGAGAAATGCGCTGAGACAACAGCTCGTCGATATGACCACTACTGAAGAAATATTGAAAAGCGATGCGTATGCTGAGTTTGTGGGTTCGATGAAGTTGAGTAATCAATACATGATAGATTTTAAACTTACTGGCAGTCTCGAGAGTAATCAGGATTTCAGCAAAAAACAATATGCTTATGGTATGCAACTTAATTTGGGAGCCAAAGCATGGAATGATAATAATGCATTGGCTTTGTTAAATGTTTTTGACTATCCTTTTGTTGTAACAAGATGGTTAACTAAGACTGATGAATCATTTACTCCATATGGCGCAACTATACCAACTGTTCAATTTTCTATTGACTATGTAAAACCACAGCAAGACAATGATAGAAAAGTATTTGCCGGCAATCTTGATGGCTATACAAGGTTTCATTTTGAAACAGGTTTCCGCACCCTGGTAGCAGACATAAAGGGCCAAACGATTTTTTTTAATGCCGGCTTCAGGTATTATAAAGAATTCAAAGCTCCGGCTGCAGTTAAAGCAGTGAAGCTTGATAAGTTCAGTTATTTTGTTGCCTCTATCACTTCAAACAGTGGACTTTTTGTAAGCTATTCTAACGGAAAACTTCCTTTTGATGCAAAGAATGATGCAGTTTATGAGTTGGGCTTCAATTATAATTTCTAAATTACTTATAACTGGTGTATAAACCGAAGCCCCGCATTGCGGGGCTTTGTAGTTTATTAAAGAGATCTTACTGTTGTATTACACCGCCGCCACCTGCACCTACTCTTCTGCTTTCATCATCGGCTCCCGTTTTACGGTTGCGTGATGCCTTGATCTGGTTGCTACCAAAACGGTAAGTGAAGCTGAGTCTGAATTGACGACTTTCTCCGCTTCCACTAACACGTAAATATTGTCCGGCAAATGTGCTTGTGCCAGCGAATTTTTGAGTGTGAAAAACATCACTTACAGCAGCTCGCATATTACCCTTGCCTTTGAATAAAGTTTTTTGAAATCCTGCATCAACACTATAGATCGCCTTGCTTTTGAATGTTCCCTGCCAAAGACTCGGAGCATTATAAAAGCCGCTTAATTCTGCCGTCCAATCTTTTTTCTTTCCAAATTTCAAGCTGTTTTGCATAAAGAAATTGTAAGAGAACACATCAAGATCAACAATCCTGTTACCACCCCCAAAATCAGCTACATAATGTGAGTAGTATGAATTCAGATTGGCAAATAAACTGTAATTCTTATAATTGAAAGGATAGCTGATGTTGAGGCTTATGATGTTTTGAATAGCCAGGTTTTTCTTTGTCAAATATGCTTTTGATTTTTCTAATGTATCCACAATTTGAGTAAACACATCGGCAACATGACTATAATTAAGCGCTGTGGTCAGCTTGTATTTATAAATATTGGTCACCGAGATCGTATTTGTGTACTGTGGTCTTAATTCGGTATTTCCTTTTTGGAAAGTGTATTCATCCAATTTGAATTCAAACGGATTCAGGTCCTGGTAAGCCGGGCGATCAATACGACGGCTATAAGAAATGCTCCATTGCTTCATCGGATTTTTATTGAACGTTACGGAAGCACTTGGAAACAAACCGGTATAATTTCTTTCGATCGTTTTTTTCGTTGAGTAATTCACTGAGCCATCATTATTCAACGCATATGAGTCGCCATTGTTGTTTGTGTTTTCCATCCGCAAACCAGCCTGGAACATAAACCCTTTTTTGGGATAGGCTTTATTATAGTTCACGTAAACAGCATTAATGTTCTCGCTGTAGTCAAACTGATTACTCCGGTTAACATCAAGTTGCTTTGAGCTTCCAACAACATTATAGCGGCCGAAGTTATTTGCGGTGTTCACCAATGAAGTTTTAAAGCCAAATCCTAATCTCCCGCCTTTGTATTTTTGTTCATAATCGGATTTTAAAGAATAAATGTCGATATCTGTTGGTGAAATAAAATTATAAATAGAACGGCTTAACTCAGTTGACATGTCCGGAGTATAATAAATGTTCGGCTGCATTTGATCGGTCCTGATCCTGAATAAGCCATAATCCGCATCTACATTCAATTCATGACCTGCTGTATCGGCGAAACGATAATTAAAATTGAAATTCACATTGTCCCTATCGGCATCGCTACTGTTATTTGCAGTTAATATTCTATTGGTCACACCCGTTGGTTTGTAAACGATCGGCGTTTTACTGTTTGTTTTGCTATTATTATCGCTAACATTCCCTGTAATCAAAACTCCAAATGTGTGTTTGTTGTTCATGAAATAATCAAGGCCTGCTTTAAAGCCACGACTTTGATTTTTATTCAAAAATTTATTTACCTGGCTGAAAATCGTATCAAGCTGTTCGCGATATAACTTGAATTCGTTTTGATTCCTATTACGGTTGTAATTAAAATTTCCAAACACGTTTACCTTTTTATTGCGATTGTTTAGTGAAAGACCTGTATTATATTTTGGATTGATCGCAATTCCATATCCTAAATTGATCGCTCCGTTTGTACCAAACGATTTATTCTTTTTTAACCTGATATTGATGATACCCGCATTTCCTGCTGCATCGTATTTAGCAGATGGGTTTGTAATGATCTCGATAGATTCAATTTCTGATGACTGAATGTTCTTAAGATAAGCTGCAAGATCAGCACCTGATAACGGAGTTGGTTTGCCTTCTATATAGATCTTCACGCCATTTTTTCCGGCCAAACTAATGTTGTCATCTTTATCAAGCAAAACACCGGGTGCTTTACGCAACAATTCCAAAGCATCCTGACCTGTTGAGTTGATCGTGCCTTCCACATTCAAAATTGTTTTATCAGCTTTTACCTCAACCATTGGCTTTTTTGCAGTCACCGTAACATCCTGCAAACTTGTACTTGCCTTTTCCAGTGTGATCTCTGGAATTGTGAAGTCACCGTTTTCTGTTATTTCAAACATTGCAGATCTTTTTGCCCGATAACTTACAAAGCTGGTTCCGACAAAATAGCTGCCCGGCTTGATATTTAAAAACTCAAAGTGTCCTGAAGAATTTGTTGCAGCGATTTTTACAATAGCTGAATCTTTTGCTCTTTGTAGCGTCACGTTTGCCCCGGATAAATTTTTACCCTGGTCATCTTTTATAGTTCCGGTGATCTTTTGGGCTGAAGCAGTAATGCCTGCAATGAGGATAAGTGTAAGAAGAAGAATTCTCATGTTTTGTGGTTTTGTTTCTCGTGGTTTTGAGATGCAAAATTATCAGCGAGGTTACTGATATTTCAATGGATTGCTATGAGCGGAAGAAAAGACCTTATTAATGGCATTGTCCGTGAATTCCAGCCTTTTCTTCACAAAATCTTTCATCAATATTCATTTCCTTTGCAAGCAGCATGAAGAAGCTTGATTGGTACATACTCAGGAAGATCCTTATTACTTTTTTCTTTTGCATGATCCTCTTTACCCTGATCGCTACTGCAGTAGATAGCAGTGAGCATACTGAGAATTTTGTAAAGTCGGGATTAACTACCAGCCAGATCTTTTCTCAGTATTATGTAGGCTTCATCCCTTACATCTGGGGTCTATTGTTTCCCTTATTTGTTTTCATTGCTGTCATTTATACAACGAGTCGAATGGCCATGCGATCTGAGATCATTGCGATCCTTGCAGGTGGCACCAGTTATATCAGATTCTTACGACCTTATTTTGTTGGCGGTTTTATACTTGCTTCCCTTTTATATATTGCCAGTCGAGATTTCATTCCAAAAGGCAATGAGATAAGAAGCAATTTTCATGTAAAATATTTTGACAGGCAGGATCTCGGTAACCAGGGTTACCATGATACCAACTATCGTCGGTCAGATAGCAACTCTTATATCGGTATCAAATATTATGATACTATCATGAAATCATCGGGTGGATTTTTTTTGCATCGAGTTATGGGAAATCAAGTGATTTATAATCTAAGAGCTGATGCAATGAAATGGGATACGGCAAAAAAGAATTGGCAGTTGACAAATGCAGTTGAAAGAAAAGTTGGACCTAAAGGAGAAACACTTACACTTTTCCCAACATATAATATCGATCTTCACTTAAAACCCAATGATCTTAAGTATGATTATTATTTGAAAGATAAATTGTCTACTTCTAAACTTAAAGAGATCATTCGAATGGAAGAATTACGTGGCACTGAGGGTCTCAATACATTAAAAGTAGAACGATATCGCCGCAGCGCAACACCTGTTTCTGTTTTTTTACTTACGATCATTGGCGCTATCATCGCAAGTCGTAAAACGAGAGGAGGAAGTGGTTTGCATATAGCCATCGGTTTTATTATTGCAGCAATATTTATTTTAACCGATAAATTCTCATCTACATTTTCAGTAAAAGGAGATTTTCATCCGCTGGTTGCTGCATGGCTTCCCAATGTTTTTTTTACAATCGTATGTTGGTGGGTGTATAAAAGAGCTCCGAAATAAAAACAGATTACTGTTACAAAACCTGGGATCGTTGTCGCTTTTTTCATTCAATAATTTTGTTTTGCAGGCTTGTATTTAGTTAACTTTGTCCAACTTACTCAGAACAAAAAATCCACAGCGTTATGGGAGTTATTAAGGATAAATTCAAGATAAAAGCCGATGAAGCAACAGCCGAGATCAAAGATCTATTAAAGAATCATGGAAATAAAGTAATAGGTGAAGTAACACTTAGCCAAATCTACCAGGGTATGCGTGGTATCACTGGCCTCGTGACAGAAACATCTTTACTTGATTCACAGGAAGGAATTCGGTTTCGTGGATATTCAATTCCAGAGCTGAGAGAAAAACTGCCAAAAGCTCCTGATGGCTCTGAACCTTTACCGGAAGGACTTTTTTACCTGATGTTATTAGCAGAGTTACCAACTGAAGAAGATGTTCATCATATCACAAATGTTTGGCAGCGTCGTAGTCATGTTCCCAGTCATGTATTTGATGTTATCGATTCATTTCCTTCCTATGCACATCCAATGACGATGTTTGTTGCGGGAGTAATGGCATTGCAAACAGAAGGACATTTTGTAAAAGAGTATGCAAAAGGAATCAATAAGAAAGATTATTGGAATCCTGTATATGATGATACGATGGATCTTATTGCCAGGTTGCCACGTATTGCAGCCTATGTGTATCGACGCAAGTACAAGAACAATGAGCATATACAACCAAATGGTTTATTGGATTGGGCAGGAAATTTTGCGCACATGCTCGGTTATGAAGCAGAAGGTTTCAAAGAACTGATGCGTTTATACATGACCATCCATGCTGATCATGAAGGTGGAAATGTATCTGCGCATACAACACATCTTGTTGGTTCAGCATTAGCTGATCCGTATCTAAGTTATGCAGCTGGTATGAATGGTCTCGCTGGCCCTTTACATGGCCTTGCCAACCAGGAAGTGATCAAATGGATATTTGAAATGCGTGAAGCATTGGATACTGAAATGCCAACTAAAGAACAGATCGCAGAGTATGTAAAGAAAACATTGAGTGAAGGAAAAGTGGTTCCAGGTTACGGACATGCTGTATTAAGAAAAACAGATCCACGATTCACTGCACAAATGGAGTTTGGAAAAAAACATATGCCTGATGATCCATTGGTGCAAACGGTTTGGAATATTTATGATGCTGTGCCGCCCATATTGCAATCAATGGGTAAAATAAAAAATCCATGGCCAAATGTAGATGCACACAGCGGTGCATTGCTGGTTCATTATGGAATGGTGGAGTATGAATATTATACTGTATTGTTTGCCGTGAGCCGGGCATTGGGTGTATTGGCTGCATTGTGCTGGTCAAGAGCATTAGGCTTCCCGATCGAAAGACCAAAATCAGTAACAACTGATCTTGTAAAACTTTGGTTGGAAGGAAAAGATAATATTTGGGGAGAGTAAGAAGCTATTAGCTGTGAGCTATGAGTAAAGAAAATGAAGACTCAATTTATTTGAGTCTTTTTTATTTATGTGCCCGGCATTGCTACTTCTATTAAACTTTTGTTGCGTCGCACTCTTGTACGACAACAATTATTTCAGCTTTCATCAATGGTCAATTAAGAATGATCTAAAATTATTGCATTTCGTATTCACCACTCACCATTCACAATTTTGTTATCTCAATTATCTTATCATCATTCCCTCCATTGCTTGTGCAGATATAAACGTTTCCTGAAGGAGAGATACAGATATCTCTTATTCTTCCATACTCATTCTTGAAAAAAATAGAGCTGCTTACAACAGAATTTCCGTCTGCACTTAATTTTAATTGGCGAAGGCTTGCGTCTTTCAAGGTTGTCATCAGGATTGAATTTTTCCAGGCAGGAATTTTATCGCTATTATAATAATCAATTCCACATACAGCAATTGTACTGCTTCCAGACGACCAGATCGGTTGTTTAATATTATTTGCAGTGCAGAAAGCAGTTTCACTTCCATCATCACAAGGACCATTAACAGTTGGCCAACCATAGTTTCTTCCTTTCTCAATAATGTTCACTTCATCTTCAATATTCGGTCCGTGTTCTGATTCATAGATTTTATTATTTACAAATACAAGTCCTTGCGGATTTCTATGTCCATAGCTCCAGACAGGATTACCAGCAATTGGATTATCAGCAGGAGTTGTTCCATCTGCATTTAATCGCAATACTTTTCCATTCTTTGAGTTCACATCCTGTGAATTTGAAGAATTAGATGCATCACCAGTAGTGAAATATATTTTTACACCTGAATTTTCATTGACAACTCTTATTCTTGAGCCATTGTGAATACTTGATGCTGCAATGTTGTCAAAAAGGATCGTTGGATTTGTGATAGCATTAGTAGAAAAAGTATATCGAACGACTTTTTCACGATAGCCACTTGATCCGTTATAATTATAAACAACGTATAAAAGTCCATTGTTTAAAAAATCAGGATGTAGTGCCATGCCAAGCAACCCTCCTTCACCAGACGACACAACATCATTAATAGTAGTAGTAAAAACAATATTGCCATTTGAAGGATTCATCTTTGATATCTTTCCATCTCTTTCTGTGAACCAGATATGATCATCGGGTCCCCACACCATTTCCCAAACATGCTGAAGATTTTGTTTTACAACTCTCCTGGCTTCAGTGTTACCATTTCCATTCGATTTTTTCTTGTTGCAGCAGGTTATAAATGGAATTGCAATAAAAAAAATGACGCGGAAAATGTTTTTAACATCCATAAGAGATTTTGATCAAGGGTACTGCAAATTTTTAACCAATTCATTTATTCTTGATAAAAGGAAGTGATCGCTTTATGAAATTCCTGTTATTTCCATGGACAAGGGATCACATAGCTTGGTTTGTTTCTACCTCTTATGATCAGGGAAAGCTCAAATGTATTCGGTTTATCTGCTGCCTGGTTCAATTTGTTTGCCGTTACATCATAAGTCAATCCGAATTGATAGTCTTGATAAGCAATACCGATATAAGGAACAAATGCATTTTTTGACCAATACCAAAGACCTGCATTCAGCATAAAGTCTGAATTGTTTGGCAAGTAATAACCTAATGCACCACCAATAGAAAAATATTTGGCAGTTTCCTGCTTTTGATAAACTCCATTCAGACTCAATACGACACTTTCGGTAAGAAAAGTTTCAAAATTTGCATGCACTACTTTTCTGATCGGCAGATACTGGTTATCATCTTTCAAAAAAGTTTGTTTGGGTTTATTGATATGAAATGCAGAAACACCAATGTCAAAATTGCTGTTTGGAGAAGAAATGCTATATAATAATCCACTGCTTACTGAAAAGTAAGGTTTCATTTTTGACAAACTTGTTTCTCCAGTTGGCAAATTTGTATTGAAACCATAACCGGTGAATTGTTCTTCGAAATCGATACCATTAAAATCAATTCTTCTATGACCATAAATCGCTCCAAAGCCGGCGCCAAACATATGTTTTACATCACCGCTTGTAAGTTTTACTCTATAAGAAATATCGGCTGAAGCATAAGTGCTTTTTACCACACCACCCATTGCTCTGTCATACATCAGCATGCCTCCCAAGCCAAATATGTTTCCTTCTTCTTTCCCGGGAAAATTATTCTTGAACATTTTTTTGTCATATGAAATAGTACCGGTGATATAAGGACTTGCCGGCCCGATCCATTGGTTTCTGAAATTGGCAATAGCCCGCCAATCAGCATTGATGTTTGCCGTCAATGCCGGGTTAATATTCAGCGGCGAAGAAAAGAATTGTGAAAAATTCGGATCCTGCGCCTTTGACTGAATGGCGATCAACACAAAAACATACATTACCTGTTTCAGCTTTTTCATAATAAAAAGTTTATCGTATCAAAACTGAGTTACCTGCTTTCTTAATATATTTTCCATCCACACCTATCGCTTCTACTGTCCACGTATATACATCCATAACTGCCGGTTTACCCTGTAATATTCCATCCCAACCTTGCCCGATCACATTTGTTTCAAAAACCAATTGACCCCAGCGATTGAATACTCTGAAGTATTTCAACTCACGAATATTTACTGTCAATGGGAATAATTTATCATTATGTCCATCATTATTCGGTGTCCATGCTTTTGGAACAAACAGATCTGATTTTATGATCGGTCCCGGTAATGCAATTATTTTTACCAGGATCGTATCAACAGTTATACAACCATTTTCCCTTGTGATATTCACGAGATATTCTGTTTGCCTGTCATAATCAAAGACAGGATCTTTTGTAAATGGTGTATTCAATCCTGTCGGCGGCGACCATGTATAATTTGTTCCAATATTTCTTGCTGACAATTGTGTTGGTGTATTTGGTGATGTTGTTACAGTTTGATAGCGGATGCCTGCAATTAGTTTATAAATTAAAACTGTAACAGCAACCGGTTTGGTTGATGCACAATTATTGGCCCCCTGTGCTTTTATATAATAAGTGCCCGATGTGCTGATAGCAGATGGATTCGTTAATGGTATTGTTGCCAATGAATCTCTCCAATATGTATATATCAATCCAGGATCACTGCCGGCTGTTATTGCTGGTGCAGTAAGATTTATTGTTAATGGCTCGCATACTGGTGGTGGTTGGTTGATCACCAGCACTGGTATTGGTTTTACAACCAATATCAATGTGGCGATAGAATCACAGCCGGCTGAATTTACAAGTGTTACATTATATGTGCCGGATGCTGTATACGTATTACCATTCCATATGTAAGGTTGATTGGCGCATGTTGAGTCGCGGGTTGTTGAAGTAGTAGCTTGATTAATTCTTAATATCAATGTGGCGATAGAATCACAGCCTGCTGCATTAATTAACGTTACAATATATGTTCCGGCAGCATTATAATTATTTCCGTTCCATGCATATGGTATTTGATTATTACATATTGTAATATTTGTTGTGCTTGTACTTATCGCTTTCACAGTAACGTTCATGCTTGTAGGCACCGCACATTGTCCGTTATTAGGTGTAAATGTATATGTGGCTGTTCCAATGATTGAAGTGTTTATAGTTGCCGGGCTCCACGTACCACTGATACCATTTACAGAGGTAGCTGGTAATTGTGGGGCTGCTGAATTCTGACACACAGAAGCAATAGATGTAAATGTTGGTATTACTTGCTGGCTGACAGTTATTGTCATGCTTGTTGGAACAGCACACTGACCTGCAGTTGGAGTAAATGTATAAGTAGTAGAACCAACAACAGAAGTATTGATAGTAGCCGGACTCCATGAACCGGTAATATTA
>Ga0207675_100002257_pt1 | contig 19154 bp, 15 predicted proteins | sample KBSSwiS42_FD_184305 | JGI IMG/M metagenome (GOLD analysis project Ga0207675, IMG submission 184305) | Switchgrass rhizosphere microbial communities from Kellogg Biological Station, Michigan, USA - KBS Switchgrass S4-2 (SPAdes) (version 2) | ecosystem: Host-associated > Plants > Roots >...
GATGCGAATGAAGCTGTGATTGAAATTCATTTTCCCGGGGTTTCGATCTTATTTGAACAACCCGCAATGATCGCAATAACAGGTGCGGATTTTAATGCGACAATTAATGGAAATTCTGTTCCGATCTATCGGCCAGTTATCGTGAATAAAAACGAACCGCTTCAATTTCATACATTAAAAAATAAAGTCCGTTGTTATCTCGCAATCAAAGGTGGAATTAAATTGCCTAAATGGCTGGACAGTTATAGCACAAACTTAAAAGCGGAGGCCGGTGGATTTCACGGAAGAAAATTGGTGAAAGATGATGTGATCGAACTGAATGAAGAAGCTGTGGATTTTGTTTTAAAGGAAGAAGAAGCTTTTAGAATTTTGCCCTGGATGGCAAATGAAAATTTTGACACCGACCTTTCAGAAGAGGTCTTCGTGATCGAAGGAAGTGAATGGGAATGGATCGACAAGACATCACAGGAAAAGTTTTTGAAAAATCCATTTTATATTTCTCATAATTCTGATCGCATGGGATATCGGCTTGCCAGCGAGCCATTAAATCTGATCGAAAAAATGGAATTGGTTTCTTCGGGTGTAAGTTTTGGGACCATTCAATTATTACCGGATGGACAGCTTATTGTTTTAATGGCAGATCATCAAACAACAGGTGGTTATCCCCGCCTGGGAAATATTATTTCAACTCATTTACCTAAACTGGCACAGATGAAAGCTGGTGACAACATAAATTTTAAATTCACAGATCATCAAACTGCAGAAGCTGTATTAATAAAACAACAACAGCATTTGCAGCAACTGCAAATTGCCTGTAAATTGAGGTTTGAAAACTATACCCATGAATTCAGGAAAGAAAATCATTGATATCAATTGCGACATGGGAGAGGGAGTTGGTAACGATGAATTGATAATGCCCTATATTTCTTCAGCCAATATTGCTTGTGGCTACCATGCTGGTGATGAAAACACAATGCGGGAAACAATTCTGCTTTGTAAAAAATATAATGTTGCAGTTGGTGCACACCCATCTTATCCAGATAAAATAAATTTTGGAAGAACAGATATGTTGCTTCACCCCGGTGAAATATATGAGATGATCGTGAAACAGATCAATTGTCTTGAAAAGCTTGCTGAAGAAAATGATGTAGCTATTCATCATGTAAAACCACATGGGGCATTATATAATATGGCAGCCCGGGATAAGGCATTAGCTCCATTTGTCGCTTTGGCAATTTTAGATACAGACAGTAAATATTATTTATACGGTTTGAGTGGAAGCTATCTGATAAAAGAAGGAAAGAATCTTGGTGTAAAAACAGTAAATGAAGTTTTTGCAGATAGAACTTACAAAGATGATGGCAGTCTTACTTCACGTTCCAAACCCGGTGCATTGATAGAAGATGCAGATAAAGCTGTTGCCCAGGTATTGCAAATGATCAAGGAAGGAACAGTAACTTCAATAACAGGAAAAAAAATTCCGATAGTTGCTGAAACAGTTTGCATACATGGTGATGGTGAACATGCAGTTGAATTTGCAAAAGCGATTCGTGATGCATTAATCAAAGAAGGAATCGAAATTCGGGCAAAATAAGATCGTCAATGGGCAATGGTGAGTGGTCAATTGACAACATTAAATAGTCGTCCTGTTTCTCATTCACCATTTACTCCCGACAGCCATCGGGATCACCATTCATCATGAAAAAAAACTCCGCTATACTCGGTGCCGCTTTCCTTATGGCCACTTCAGCAATTGGTCCCGGTTTTTTAACTCAAACATCTTTATTCACCGAGCAGCTACTTACAAGTTTTGGGTTTGTAATACTCATTTCGATTTTACTGGATATTGGCACACAAATAAATATCTGGCGAATTGTAAGTGTAAGCGAGAACAGGGCACAGGATATAGCCAATAAAATTTTTCCCGGGCTTGGTTTTTTTCTTGCTTTCTTAATCGCTTTTGGAGGATTGATATTTAATATTGGTAATATAGCTGGTTGTGGTTTAGGTGTAAATGTATTGACAGGAGTGAAGGTTGAATATGGCGCTATTATAAGTTGTGTGATTGCTCTCGGAATTTTTTGGTATAAAGAAGCAGGCAAGTTGATCGATGGTTTTGCCAAATGGTTGGGAATAATAATGATCGGTCTAACTATTTATGTTGCTATTGTATCTCATCCGCCAGTTGGGCAAGCTTTATACAGAACCATTTGGCCGGAAAAAATAGATACAATGAAAATTGTTACGTTGGTTGGTGGCACAGTTGGCGGTTATATTTCATTTGCCGGAGCACATCGTTTGTTAGATGCAGGTATAAAAGGAAAAGAAAATATTAACTCAGTTACAAGAAGTGCTGTAAGCGGTATACTTATTACTTCCTTTATGCGATTCATTTTATTTCTTGCAGCATTAGGTGTTGTTTGGGGCGGTGTAAAATTATCGATTGATAATCCAGCTGCATCTGTATTTCAGTCAGCCGCTGGCGAGTTAGGTTATAAATTTTTTGGTGTCGTTATTTGGATCGCTGCAATTACTTCTGTTGTTGGCGCATCATTTACTTCGATTTCATTCTGGAAAACATTGCATCCATTTATTGCAAAAAATGAGAAAGTCATTATTAGTTTATTCATCATTGCATCAACCATTATTTTTTTGATCAATCCGAGGCCAAAAGATATTCTTGTTTTTGCAGGAGCAGCTAATGGAATTATTTTACCAATTGCATTAGCAGTAGTTTTGATCGCAGCTACAAAATCATCAATTATGAAGGAATACAAGCATCCAATATGGATGCAGATCCTTGGATGGACCGTAGTAATTGTTATGGGGTGGATGAGTGTTTATAGTATTCAACAGTTGGTCCAAAATCTTTAATAATAAAAAAGCCTCACTAGATGTGAGGCTTTCTATCAAATATTAAAGTTTTATTCTACCACTTTCACTCCTTTGATCATCATGATCACTTCTTTCTTGGGATCTTTTATTTTATCTACTTCTTCTTTGCTTTTGCCAGCATCTTCAGCGTAATGCTTCAACATGGCCACTGAAGTTTCTTTTAATTCTGCCTTGCCTTCTACTACAATAGTTTTGCCAACAATATCCTTTGGCATTGCAAATTCATGATCCTTTACTTTTATCATAACAGTAGTGCCGTCATCTTTTTGCACTTTTGCCCAACAACCCATTGCCTGGCAAACTTCAACCACTTTACCCTGGATCTTTCCATCAAATTTGTTGTCGGTCATTTTCTTTTCTACATCATTTACGCTAATTGGCTTCACACCCTCTTCAGAATATTTACCATAAGTAACACCCGGCTTTGCAGATTCAGGATCCTGCGCATTTACAATGATCATTGCAGATAAAGCAAGCAATAGAGAAAATATATACTTCATAGTTCAAAAGTTTTGGACACCAAATATCGGAATTAATTTTCGAGATTTTTAAACGGATTTTTATAAATGTTTAATACCACGTTCGTGGTATTTTTAAAAAAACATCCAAATTAATTAGTTTCTATTTGCTAAAATGATTAGTTTCGCTTTCTGAATAACTTTTTAACCCCCGCACCACTGAAAACTTACCTTTGAATCATGGCAAAAGCAAAAGAAAAATCTACAGATATGTCAACCAACAATGAAAAATTAAAGGCGCTAAAGCTTACGATCGATAAGATCGAGAAAGATTTTGGTAAAGGCAGTGTAATGATGATGAATGAAAGGGGCGAACATGAACAAGAGGTTGTTTCAACCGGTTCTATCGGGCTGGACATAGCACTTGGAATCGGCGGTTTACCTCGTGGTCGTGTAGTAGAAATATATGGCCCTGAATCTTCTGGTAAAACAACCATTGCAACACATGTGATCGCTGAGGCACAAAAGAAAGGTGGTATGTGTGCTATCATTGATGCTGAACATGCATTTGATAGCAGCTATGCGCAAAAATTGGGTGTTGACGTTGACAATCTTTTAATATCTCAACCAGATTATGGCGAGCAGGGTCTTGAGATCGCTGACCGTTTAATACTTTCCGGTGCTTTGGATGTTGTTGTGATCGATTCTGTTGCTGCATTAGTTCCAAAAGGTGAGCTCGAAGGTGAAATGGGTGATAGTAAAATGGGATTACAAGCAAGATTGATGAGCCAGGCTTTGCGTAAGCTTACAGCAACTATTTCAAAGACAAATACTATTTGCATTTTCATTAACCAGTTAAGAGAAAAGATAGGGGTGATGTTTGGGAATCCTGAAACAACAACTGGTGGTAACGCATTAAAGTTCTATTCTTCAGTTCGTTTGGATATTCGCCGTATATCTCAAATTAAAGATGGTGAAGAAGCAGTTGGTAATCGTGTTAAGGTAAAAGTGGTAAAGAATAAAGTAGCTCCTCCATTCCGTGCGGCTGAGTTCGATATCATTTTCGGACATGGAATTTCAAAAACAGGGGAGATCATTGATATGGGAGTTGAATTAGGTATCGTTCAAAAAAGCGGAAGCTGGTTCAGCTATAATAGTGATAAGCTTGGCCAGGGTCGTGAGGCTGTAAAACAATTGCTTACCGATAATCCTGAGCTATCAAATGAGATTGAGACCAAGATCAGGGAAAAGATAAAAGAAATGCAAACTGCATAAACTCTGTTTAACACTAAACAAGCATGGGTTAGTAGGCCCCGACTGAAAACGTCGGGGTTTTTTATTGATGAACTTACTATATGACTTTACTAATTGTAACTTTAGAAATGCTTTGCCTTAATGGTAGAGCATTTCTATTTAAATTAATTATATGACCAACCGAATAATGGAAGGCCGCAAACGCATTGCGTTGGTGGCTCATGATAATAAAAAGAGAGAATTGATAGAATGGGCAATATTCAATAGAACAACTTTATCTAAACATAAACTTTATGCAACTGGAACTACAGGGACAATGCTTGAAGAAGAATTGGATCAATCAGTAACAAAATTACAAAGCGGTCCATTAGGCGGCGACCTGCAAATAGGAGCCATGATCGCTGAAGGGAAACTTGATGTGTTGATCTTTTTCTGGGATCCAATGGAGGCTCAACCACATGACCCCGATATAAAAGCATTATTAAGAATTGCAGTAACCTGGAATATTCTAATTGCATGCGATAGAGCGACTGCAGATTTTATTCTTACATCACCATTGATGCTGGATGCTTATGCGCCGATTATTGAAGATTATTCTATATATCTGAAAAGGAAAATAAAGTAATCGGTAAATTTGCTGTTCTTTATTTATGCCGTTCAATCTCCATACACCATATCCTCCCGCAGGTGATCAGCCCGAAGCGATTCAGCAATTAACTGAAGGCATATTGACTGGGGAAAAATATCAAACACTTCTTGGGGTAACAGGAAGTGGTAAAACTTTTACTGTCGCTAATGTTATTCAAAATGTACAAAAGCCAACCCTGGTTCTTACACATAACAAAACACTGGTGGCACAATTGTATGGGGAGTTCAAACAGTTCTTTCCCGAAAATGCTGTTGGATATTTTGTTTCCTATTATGACTACTATCAACCTGAGGCTTATTTACCAGTAAGTGATGTATATATCGAAAAAGATCTTTCGATCAATGACGAGTTGGATAAACTTCGCTTGCAAGCAACATCCGAATTATTGAGTGGCCGCCGTGATATTATTGTTGTGGCATCTGTTAGTTGTATTTATGGTATTGGTAATCCTGATGAATTTGCAAATGGCATTATTCGAATTCATAGAAAACAAACTCTTTCACGACAAGGTTTTCTTCATTCACTGGTAAACATTCTTTATTCAAGAACAACCATTGAATTTAAAAGAGGGACATTCCGTGTAAAAGGCGATACAGTTGATATCAATCTTCCCTATCTCGATCATGGTTATCGTATTACATTCTTTGGAGATGAGATCGAAGAAATAGAAAGCTTTGATGTAGTGACCGGAAAAAGAATGAGCACAATGGATAATGCTGCGATCTTTCCAGCTAATCTTTATTTAGCCCCAAAGGATATGATCCAGCAGATACTACATGAGATACAGGATGAGATGAATTCGCAGGTCGAGTATTTTAAAAATGGAGGAAAATATATCGAAGCTCAGCGTTTAAGTGAAAGAGTGAATTATGATATTGAAATGATCCGTGAGCTGGGTTATTGTAATGGTGTTGAGAATTATTCAAGATTCTTTGACAGAAGAAAACCGGGAACAAGACCTTTCTGTTTACTTGATTATTTTCCCAACGACTTTTTATGTGTTATCGATGAAAGTCATCAAACTATTCCCCAAGTAAGTGGAATGTATGGTGGGGACAGAAGCAGAAAGTTGATTTTAGTTGATTATGGTTTTCGTTTACCATCAGCACTGGATAATCGTCCTTTAAATTTTCATGAGTTCGAATCTATGTTGAGCCAGGTTATTTATGTTTCCGCAACTCCTGATGATTTCGAATTAGAAAAATCGGGAGGTGTTGTTGTTGAACAGGTTGTTCGTCCGACAGGTCTGCTTGACCCGCCAATCGAGATTCGGCCATCAGTAAATCAAATTGATGACCTGCTGGATGAAATTGATAAACGAGTTACAAAAGGTGATCGTGTTTTGGTAACAACTCTTACCAAACGTATGGCTGAAGAGATGGACAAATACCTTCATCGTATCAATATCAAATCAAAATATATACACAGTGAAGTTGATACTCTGGAACGAGTAGAGATACTTCGTCAATTAAGATTAGGTGAGATAGATGTATTAGTTGGTGTGAATCTATTGCGTGAAGGATTGGATCTTCCTGAAGTTTCATTAGTAGCGATACTTGATGCAGACAAGGAAGGTTTTTTGCGTAATGAAAAAAGTTTAACCCAAACAGCAGGTCGTGCAGCAAGAAATGTAGATGGTCTTGTTATTTTCTATGCAGATAAGATGACCGAAAGCATGCAGAAAACAATTGATGAAACAATTCGTCGCCGCGAAAAACAAATTGCTTACAATATTGAACATGGTATAACTCCAAGAACAATTATAAAAACAACGAAAGATGTTTTTGCACAAACATCAGTTTTAGATATCAAAGGGTATGATCCAAAGAATCCTTATGCATTGGCACCAGATGAAGAGTTAGTAAATGTGGCTGCAGAAGAACAAGCTGAATACAAAACCATTCCCCAAATGGAAAAAGCTATTTCAAAAATTAAGAAAGAAATGGAGAAAGCAGCTCGTGATCTTGATTTTATGGAAGCGGCAAGATTAAGAGATGAGATGTTCAGAATGCAGAAACAGCTTGATGAAATGAAAAAATGAGTACTTCCCGAAATTTGTTTTCGTAGTTATACGCTATCCTCTTCGGTACATTTTCTCAATTTTATTTTTAGCTTTTATAAAATTTTGACTCGCATTTTTCGTTTTATAGTTTAGTCGAACGAATCAAAATCCAAATTTTATGAAAAGACGTATCCGTAAGATTGTAAATTTCTTTGCTTTTAACCTGCTGTTCTTTGCTCTTTACCTGAACTTTATCCATAAAGACAGAAGCAACATTGATGTAACCCCTGCCGTTGTAAATACATCAGTTAATAATGCTGCTGCTTATACAGGTACAGTTCTTGTTCAAACTCCTGTGAAATACATAAGGAAGGAAGAAGAAGAAAAGAATCAGAATAACCAGCAGCAATAATTGCTTAAAAAGATTTCAGATGCCTTAGCCGGAAATGCGGTTAAGGCATTTTTTATTGGCTCGCTATGATTTTTCTACCTTAGCGGGATGTCAAAAAAACTTTTTCTACTCGATGCGCTGGCACTGGTGTTCAGGGCCTATTATGCACTCATCCGCAATCCGCGAATTACTTCCAAAGGAAGGAATACAAATGCACAGTTTGGTTTTACAAACACATTAGTTGAACTGATCAATAATCAAAAGCCCACCCACCTTGCTGTATGTTTTGATACCGAAGCTCCTACCGAAAGACATACCGATTATGAAGATTACAAAGCCAATCGACAGGAAGCTCCTGAAGATCTCCTTGCCGCTTTGCCTGATATAAAAAAGATCATTAAAGGATTCAATCTTCCAGTTGTTGAATTGGACGGATATGAAGCAGATGATGTTATTGGCACATTAAGTAAACAAGCGGCAAAAGCTGGCTATGAAGTTTACATGGTTACATCAGATAAGGATTATGGGCAGTTGGTAAATGATAAAGTAAAAATTTATAAACCAGGTTACCAGGGTGGTGATGTTGAAATAATGGGGCCAAAAGAAGTTTGTGAAAAATGGAATATTAAAAATGTAAACCAGGTAATTGATGTTTTAGGATTAATGGGCGATGCTGTTGATAATATCCCGGGTATTCCGGGTGTTGGCGAAAAAACAGCTGCAAAACTTTTAGCTGAATTTGAAACATTAGAAAATGTAGTGAACAATGCAGCTAACATAAAAGGTAAACTGGGTGAAAAAGTTGCTGCCGGGAAAGATCTTGCAATACTCAGTAAAAAATTAGCCACTATTATTACAAATGCGCCTGTTGAATTTCATGAAGAAAATTTTCGTGTAAAAGAAATGAATAAAGAAGCTCTGCGGGATGTTTTTGCAGAATTAGAATTTAAAACACTTGGTAAAAGGATTTTAGGAGAAGAATTTGCAATTACTTTAGCCGCCAATAAAGATTTTATCAAGAAAGAACAGCCGGTTGGTGTACAAACTGATTTGTTTGGGAATGTTATTGAAACAGCACCTGAACCTATAGTAACAGTTACTCCAACCAATGGAAGCGATACAGGAGAAGTTATGACAGTAAGCCGGAATGCACAAAACACTCCTCATGAATACGAAGCAGTAACTGATGATGTAGCGATCAAGAAACTGGTAGCTGAATTAAAAAAATGTGATGAAATATGTTTTGATACAGAAACAACAGGTATTGATGCCAATGAAGCAGAGCTTGTTGGTTTGAGTTTCTCTATTAAACCAACTGAAGCATGGTATATTCCTTGTCCTCCCGATCAGAAAAGAACAAGAGACATTCTTAAATTATTTGAACCTTTATTTAATGATAAAAATAAAACATGGATCGGGCAGAATACAAAATATGATCTGTTAATGCTAAAATGGTATGACGTAGAATTGAAGGGAAAGATATTTGACACCATGCTTGCTCATTATGTGATAGAGCCTGATGGCAAAAGAGGAATGGATCAACTAAGTGCAAAATATCTTGGATATGAGCCGATACATATTGAAGAACTGATCGGTAAGAAAGGAAGAACTCCTCAAGGAAGTATGCGTGATGTTGAATTAGAGAAGATAAAAGAATATGCAGCTGAAGATGCTGACATTACTTTACAACTGAAACATATATTTCTTCCCCAGTTAAAAGAAAAAGAAGTTGAAAAGGTTTTTTATGAAGTTGAAAATCCATTGGTAAAAGTTTTAACTGATATGGAGTATGAAGGAGTAAGAATTGACGAAGAGTTCCTGAAAGATTATTCAAAAGAATTGGAGAAAGATGCAAAGAAAGCAGAAGAAAGTGTTTACAAACAGGCTGGTGTTCGATTTAATCTTGCTTCACCGAAACAATTAGGCGAAGTTTTATTTGATAAACTTAAACTTGATCCTTCTGCAAGAAAAACCAAAACCGGTCAATACCAAACCGGTGAAGATGTTCTCCTAAAACTTGCGGCCAAAGGACAAAAGATCGCAGATGATATTCTTGTCTTTCGGGAAATGACAAAGCTGAAATCAACATATGTTGATTCATTGCCTGAACTTATCAATAAAAAAACGGGAAGGGTTCATACAACATACGGACAAGCGGTTGCTGTAACAGGTCGTTTAGCAAGTAATAATCCAAATCTTCAGAATATTCCGGTAAGAACAGATAGGGGGAAAGAAATTCGTAAGGCGTTTATTCCAAGGGACAACAAACATATTTTATTATCTGCTGACTATTCGCAAATTGAATTGAGGATCGTTGCCGCAATTAGTGGTGATAAGAATATGTGTAAAGCATTCATTGATGGCACAGATATTCATACCGCAACTGCGGCAAGAGTTTATAGTGTTGCAGAGAAAGATGTGACAAAGGAAATGCGTTACAAAGCAAAGAGTGTAAACTTCGGGATCATTTATGGACAAGGGCCCGTTGGTCTTGCAGAGAATCTTGGTATTTCAAGAACAGAAGGAAAAGAGATCATCGATAATTATAAGAAACAATTCCCGGGCATTCAGAAATACATGGATGACACTATCAACTTTGCAAGAGAACATGGTTATGTGCAAACGATAATGGGTCGCAAACGTTGGTTACGTGATATTAATTCATCCAACTTTACAGTAAGAGGCTTTGCAGAACGAAATGCGATCAATTCACCGATACAAGGAACAGCTGCCGATATGATCAAGCTGGCCATGATAAAAGTGCATGCAGCTATGAAGAAAGAAGGCTTTAAAAGTACAATGATATTGCAGGTGCATGATGAATTGATCTTTGATGCTTTAAAAGAAGAAGCGAAAGAATTAAAACCACTGATCGTAGAATGTATGCAAAAGGCAATGCCTTTACCAAATAAAGTGCCGGTGATCGCCGAATGTGGTGAGGGAAAGAACTGGCTGGATGCTCATTAAACAGAACCGCGATTTTAAGATTGAATAAGATCTTGAGGAAATATAGATGATCAATAAAAGTATTTAATGAATGAAATGGGAAGATTATTTTAAGATCCTGGAGAATATTAGTGTCAGGTACTTTTATATTGCCGGGTTTGCATTTCTTCTTGGTTATGTCTTACTACGCAAATGGATCGCTAATAAAAAGATCCAGAAAAAGTTCCCACAGATCAGTGATTATGCCCGTGAGGTTGGTTATTCTGCCATCACTATGCTGATGTTTGCGTTTGTTCCTTTTTTCCTGATTAAAAATCCCAACATCAGGCCTTACACAACACTATATACAAAAATCGAAGAGTACGGATGGTTCTATTTTTTTGCTGCATTTCCTTTAATGTTCATCATGCATGACACTTATTTTTATTGGACACACCGGATAATGCATCATCCAAAAATTTTCCGCTTCTTTCATTTAGTGCATCATCAATCAACCAATCCTTCCCCTTGGGCTGCATATGCTTTTCATCCATTGGAAGCTATTGTTGAGGTTGGTATTACTGCTGTTTTTCTATTTACAATTCCAATTCACAGTCTTCATTTGCCTATCTTCTTCTTACTATCCATTATCTACAATGTATATGGCCATACCGGTTATGAAATCTATCCAAGAGGCTTTAACAAGAACTGGTTTGGCAAATGGATCAACACTTCTGTGAATCATAATTTGCATCACCAATACTTCAAAGGAAATTATGGATTGTACTTTTTATTCTGGGATAGAATGCTGGGAACAATTCGTGTTGACTATGATGAAAAGTTTGCAGAGGTGAAAGAGAGATAATGCGCCAGGCTTTTCTTTTCCATTCGCATTAATCGAAGGAATATCTTATTAGTTCCAAAACTTAATATAGGTAACCGGGTGTATCTCCCAAAAAGTTTTTGTCTTAATTGTATTATTACCTGAATGTTCACCACCGTTAGCATGACGCTTGTCAAAAAATAAAGTCCCCTTTATAGATATTTCAGGTAATGCTACATGATCTTCCCAAAAATTTTTTACACTGCACATACTATACTTGCTTTTAAACTTATTTCGGACAGTTTTCAATTTGTTATAATAAGGTGATGATGGTTCTGGCAATCCGGATATTTCCACGTTCATCAGAGTTTCGCTTGCAGTATGTTGTCCATCGCCAACGATAAGATGATAATCTCCGTCACCTTCACGGATGATAACATAAATAAAAACATGTTCCAACCAGACATTTTCCATTTCCTCGGTTACTCTTGTTGAAGTAGATGCAAGGGAGATCTCAGGATTGTGGTTTATCATAGCTGGTTCACTTGCCAGCAACCGGGCTACTAACTGCTGAAGTGGTTCTTTGTGGTTTGCTGTATGACTGAATGAAAGTTTTGCCGCTTTGCGATCACAACCAAGAAATACATCGCTTTGACAATTTTTTGTTCCGGAATGACATGGATCAGCAAGAGGTGCTGCTTCATCATCCAATTCAACACCGCTCATCGTGGTCACCCTGAACATTGCGCCTCTTCTTCCTCGTAGCAGAGCTGTATCAACACTATCTAACTGATTTAATTTTTTTGCTACCGGCAGGCCGGTACTCTCATCCTTTTTTAATGAGCGGGATGTTCTATGCGTTGTGCTGCACGAAATAAATAACAGCAACAGGAAAAGGATAAAGCAGCGTGTCATTGGTTATTTTTTATTAAGGTAACCTATTTTCACTTTACTGCTTTTATAGTACTAAATGAAATAATTCATACTTTTCTTTTGTGAGATAGAATGATGGGATCGATCCGTGCTGACTATAATGAAGATTTGAAGAAGTGAAAACAAGAAGCCGAATAGAATTACCGAAGGTACAAGTGAGTGACACAACAGCAGCTTAATAGTAGAACAACTGCTGGCTTCATAAAATTAAATTTCCTCCTATTAGAAAATTTCCTCACCTTAATAGCAGATCAAAAACACTGCTATGGAATTTATTACAGTTTGTTCTGTTGGTGAACTGCCAAATAATTCTCAAAAGATAGTCCAGGTGGGTCCACATAAAGTTGCCTTGTTTCACTTCAACAACGAGATCACAGCAATCGCAAATGCATGTTTGCATAAAGCCGGACCATTGGGATTGGGATTGGTGGAAAATAAATATGATGGATTGTATGTTACTTGTCCATGGCATGGTTGGGAATACAATATAAAAACAGGCAGCGCACCACCCGGCTATGAAGATCAGCAAGCAGTGTATGAAGTGAAAGTTGAAGGTGATGACATAATGGTAAGTGAACAGCCAATTAAGAAAGCTCATCGTGCATTGCATGATCTGAAAGAGATCGAAGACTTAGTAAAGTTGCAATATGAAACAACGGAAACATCAAAAAACATTCTCGGCATCTCAACAACAAATATGAATCATGCTTTGCCAAGATACAGTACATCGGAAGCTGCGTTAGAAATGGCATTAGATTATGCAAAAGAAAAACATGGAGCAGCGACAAAAATGATCAAGCTTCGCGATCTTGGTTTCCGTGCATGCGAAGGTTATTACTCACAACACATGAATGCATGCACCTGGCCCTGCAGCATCACCGAAATGAAACCAAAAGATGGAATGACACAAGTGTATCGTGATCTGATCTTATGGGCAGATATTGTGTTGGTGGCAACACCAATTCGGTGGGGTAATCCTTCTTCACTTTATTTTAAAATGGCCGAACGATTGAATTGTGTACAAAATCAAATTACGATCAAAGACAAAGTGCTTGTTAAAAACAAAGTAGCTTCATTCATTATTACAGGCGGACAGGATAATATTCAACAAGTCGCGGGACAAATGATGGTTTTCTTTACTGATCTTGGTTTCACATTTCCTCCATTTAGTTTCTTAGGCTGGAGTCGTGGTTGGACAGCAGAAGACATGGATAAAAATGTTTTGCAATTCAAGCGCAGTGAATACATTCAGCGTACATCAAAGGAAATGGTTGACAATTGTATTGAAACACTTTGCCAGGTAAAACATATTCATAATGAAAATATGAAAGCGCCTAAGCCCCATAAACAGGATTCGTTGACCGCCGATCTTATAAATCCTGACATGAATGTTTGATAATTCTTTCTTTAATTATACAAGCGGTTTAGTTTTAATTTTAGCATTAATTAGTTTGTAATTAAATAAAATGTATGAGAAGATTACTTGTCATTCTTCCTATTGCACTTACTCTTATTGCTAATGCACAGTCAAACGAGAAAATGGATTTTGAAAAATACAATCCTACCTCTACATTGGTCGTGCCTGAACATAAATTGACAAAGTCAAAGTTTCCTTTTATTGATGTGCATAATCACCAGGAATCAATGCCTTCGATGGATCTCGGTACATTGATAAAGGAAATGGATAAACTGAATATGAAAGTGATGGTGAACCTGAGTGGAAGCAGCGGAAATGCAATTGTTAGATCAGCAAAAAATATCAAGGATAATTATCCGAAACGTTTTATTGTTTTTGCCAACGTTGATTTTAGTCGGGTAGGTGAAGAAGGTTGGGGTGAAAAAGCCGCTAAGCAACTGGAAGAAGATGTGAAGAATGGCGCCAATGGTTTAAAGATCTTTAAGAATCTTGGTTTATCTGCAAAAGATATTTCAGGAAAAAGAATTGCTGTTGATGATCCAAGATTGGATCCTATTTGGAAAAAGGCTGGCGAATTAAAAATTCCCGTGCTAATTCACACAGCAGATCCAAAACCTTTTTGGGACCCAATGGATGAAAAGAATGAAAGATGGCTGGAGTTAGCAACCCATGATCGGCGAAAAAGAAGTGATGCTGATCCGGAGCCCTGGCAACAATTGATCGATGAGCAACACCGTATGTTTCAAAAACATCCCAACACAACTTTTATTGCTGCACATTTCGGCTGGTTAGCAAATGATCTAACCAAACTTGGTCAACTGCTTGATGAAATGCCGAATGTAAATATTGAATTTGGCGCAGTGATCGCTGAATTAGGGCGACAACCAAGAGCAGCCAAAAAGTTTTTTGAAAAATACCAGGATAGGATATTGTTTGGGAAAGACAGCTGGGAACCGAGTGAATATGCAACTTATTTCCGCGTACTGGAAACAGAAGATGAATATTTTCCTTATCATAAAAAATACCATGCTTTCTGGGCAATGTATGGAATGGGCTTACCCGATACGATCCTGAAAAAAATTTACTATAAAAATGCGCTTCGCATCATTCCAAATATTGATAAATCACAGTTTCCTGATTAATGAAAAAAGATATTGAGAACAGAGAAGATCTTTTACAACTTCTCACACTTTTTTACAATAAGCTGTTAGCTGATAGCTCTATAAGTTATTTATTTACTGATGTGGCAAAGATCGATCTGCCGCATCATCTTGATATATTAGTAGACTTTTGGGACAGCATTTTATTCCAAAGTGATACTTATCGTAAAAATGCTATGCAGCAACATATGATCTTACATCAAAAATCTCCTTTGCAAAAACATCATTTTGAAACCTGGCTCAAGTATTTCAATGAGTCTGTAGATGAATTATTTGAAGGCGGGAAAACCTTTATTGCAAAAGAAAGAGCCTTAAGCATTGCGACAGTAATGCGTATAAAAGTCAGTCAATTGAGCTGATCTTTTATTTGGTGAAGCGGATATTCTATTATTCCATAAAAATAATTTTTCATTTTTTTAGAAACTTTAGTGTGTAATAATCAAGTTCACCACATCCCTATAGCAAATGAATGCTTATGCAGCGATCATCATTTGCTTTGGACCCCCGGTATTTCCAGGTAATTTTTCAAGCCATCTTTCTTTGCTATGGTATCTTATTTCTTCAATGGAATGCCGATTGGCAGCATTATATCATTAGCATTGGAGGATGTTTGTTGTTTCAATACGTAGTCGACTCCATCAAGTCAAAAAGATTTTTAAAACCAAATGAATTTGACCGATGGGGATTTAGTGTATTGATCAGTGCAATGAGCTTGTGTTTGTTATTAAAAACAAATGACTGGTATGTTAGTTTACTTGCGGCATTTTTGACTGTTTCATCAAAATATCTTTTCAAATTAGATAAGAAACATATATTCAATCCATCAGCATTTGGAATTGTAGCTACAATACTAATTACAAAAGATGCATGGTTAAGCCCGGGACAATGGGGAAGTAATGCGGTGATTTTTTTTGGAGTTATTACACTTGGAACAATCGTAGTAACAAGAGTACAGAAACTTGATGTCAGCCTTGCATTCCTGCTTACATTTATCGGTTTGCTTTATTGGCGTCAAGTATACGTATTAGGCTGGCCGATGGATTATTTTATTCACTCTATAAGTACAGGCAGTCTATTGCTTTTTACATTCTTTATGATCAGCGACCCGAGAACATCGCCAAATCATCCGTTAGCAAGAATAGTTTGGGCTGTATTGATAGCAGCAGTTTCGTTTTATCTCGCTGCGTTCAAATGGAAATACAATACACCTGTCTGGGTATTAGTGGCAGCGGCACCGTTAGTGCCTCTATTAGATAAAATTTTCAAAGCGTCTCAATTTCAATGGAACAATTATTCATTTATTAACCATTCCTTAAGTCCCTTTAGAGGCTTGAGGTATAAACTAAAAAGTATAATCATGAAACCTATTATGAAAAAAGGAGCTGCTGTTGTTTTGCTTATTTCTATGCTAACTCACGAAGCGGCTGCATTCTGTGGATTTTATGTAAGTAAAGCTGATGGCACTTTAAAAAATAAAACATCACAAGTGATCCTTGTAAGAAATGGAAACAGGAATGTGATCACCATGTATAATGATTTCAAGGGAAATTTTAAAGACTTTGCTATGGTGGTTCCTGTGCCTGTAGTATTGCAGCAAAAAGATATCAAAGTTGTTGACCAGGCAATTTTTAATCTCCTAAATGAATACAGTAAACCAAGATTGGTAGAGTACTATGATCAGAATCCTTGTAACAATTATAAATATGATGATATTAATCAGAAAGCTTCCGCACAAAACTTGAGTGAAGTGGTAGTAACAGGTTACGGAAGTTTAAGAAAAAAGGAAACGGTTAAAATAGAGGCTAAATATCTGGTTGGAGAATATGATATTCTCATTCTCTCAGCAAAAGAGTCATCTGGTTTAAAAACATGGCTGGATGAAAATGGTTATAAAATTCCCGCAGGTGCCGAAGAAGTTTTAGAGCCATATATCAAAAGCAATTTGAAATTCTTTGTTGTAAAAGTAAATGAAGCAGAAAAGAAAAAATTGCCTGGAGATTTTTTAAGACCGATACAAATCAGTTTTACTTCGCCAAAATTTATGTTGCCAATTCGTTTGGGTATGGCTAATGCAGATGGCGACCAGGATATGATCGTATATGCATTTACAAAAAAAGGGAGAATAGAAACAACAAACTATAGAACATTATCCCTGCCTACAGGAAAAAATATCCCGCTATTCGTCAAAAATAATTTTGGAAACTTTTATTCAAACCTCTTCCAGAATCAATGGCAAAAAGAAGGTAAAGCACTGGCCATGCTCGAGTATGCATGGGATGTGAGCCCAAAGAATTATGTGAAATGCGATCCATGTGTAGCAACTGCACCGTCAACACAGGATCTTGTGCAGGCAGGTGTATGGTGGATAAATCGTGATTGGAACAATTATGATGATGTTTATAACGAAGATGACTATTCTGACAATGTTTATTTCACAAGATTACATATCCGGTATAATCGTGGTTCGTTTCCTCAAGACCTCATGTTCCAGGTAACACCAAATACAGATAATTACCAGGCAAGATATATTATCACTCATCCTGCAACAGGTGATTTTAATTGTGATGCTGGAAAAAAATATCTGAAAGAATTAAAACAGCGTCGTGCAGATGAATTGGAAATGCTTACTTATTTAACAGGTAAAGGTTATAGCGATTGGGATTTAGTATTTGAACAACCAGAAGAAAAATATGTCCCTTCAGAAGCTTCGTATGCTGCTATAGCACCATCAATTAACAACCGGACGAAGAAAGACAAAGGAATTTTATTTGCAACATTAGGAGTTGTTGGTTTGATATCGTTAGTTGGTATTAGCAGGCGAAGACAAGTTTAGTAATCAACATAACCGTCTTTGCGAAAAGCCTGGCCGCTCCAGGCTTTTTTTGCTGTCCAGTCTGTAGCAGGATCTTTCCAAAACGAACGACCTGCCGGAAGACCGAGTACTAAAAATCCTGTAGTGCACAAATACAAACTACCTGTTGAAGTATATGTATCGGCCATCTCTGGTTGATGACCGCAAAAACCAAGTTGTAACCAACCGTTTGGATCAAATGTTCCGGGTGCTTCAAACATTTTTTTCATTACTGCAGTTAGTGCTGCACGAACCTGTGATGGTTTGATCTCCTCTGGTAGCATATCAAGCAGTGCTATATGAGATAATGATTGAAATGCAGCAACTCTGTATGTAGCCGATCGTCCAATAGGCGGAAATGTTCCTTCCGGAGAGATCATTCTTTCCAATTGTACTGCATATCGTTGCATTCTTCTCACTGCAGTTACATATTCTGTCGATTTTATATTACCGCTTTCCATATATTTTTCCATCACATCAACAAACATGGATTGAATTACAAATGAATTATAATAATCGAAATGAAAGTTTGCTCCATCGCCATACCATCCATCACCTTTATACCATTCCTGGTGTTTTCTTATCGCAATATCTACACGTAATGGGTCCCATTGTTCACCGATAGAATTAAGAAATACTTCTATCGTGGCAGCAAACAATAACCAGTTATTGTAAGGAGGTTTTACTCTTCTTAATCTCACCAACTCATCCACTACTCTTTGCTTTGTTGTTGCATCCAATGGTTCCCACAATTGTTTTGGTGCTCTTAGAAATCCATGTGCAAGAAATGCTCCATCAACCAAGGGCTGCCCTTCTTCTCTAAAGTTTAAATAATCGGGCGATTGAGGATCAACAATATTTTTAATTGCATTTAATGAGTACGTGGTAATTTTTTTTCTAAGTTTTCCCTCAGCAGTATCATCATTGGATAATGAAAGCCAGGGAGCTATGCCGGCTAATGTTCTTCCGACAGCTTCAAGATGAGTTACCTTTTCTGCTTTTAATGAATATCCTGGTGCCTTCTCGATTGGCATGTTTTTTTTCAGCGTACCGTTTGCAGCATTCATCAATACTGGTTCAGCGATCTTTGTTAAAAGGTTTACCCAATAGCTCCTGTCATCAACATCATTCGTTTTTATTGCATCATTGTCTTTTGTAAAAGATGACAAACTAAAGCTAATGCCTGCTAATGGTATCGTTTGTAAAAAATTCCTTCGTTGCATTTATTATTTATTTAAATACCATTTTTTATACCGCATCAAAGCTTCTATAAAATAATAATCAGCATAGGTAAGTGGCACGTCTACCTCGGACTTTGCAGGCAAATGACCGACACCATGCTTAAGTATAAAACCTCCATGAGTGCCTGGCCCGCCTGTATATTCTGCGCTTGATA
>Ga0207675_100002259_pt1 | contig 19150 bp, 11 predicted proteins | sample KBSSwiS42_FD_184305 | JGI IMG/M metagenome (GOLD analysis project Ga0207675, IMG submission 184305) | Switchgrass rhizosphere microbial communities from Kellogg Biological Station, Michigan, USA - KBS Switchgrass S4-2 (SPAdes) (version 2) | ecosystem: Host-associated > Plants > Roots >...
GGGAGAGGGTGGGGGCCCCCACCCTCCCCCTCCCAAACCCTCCCGCGATGTTACGCGGCGAGCAGAGCTCGCCGGCTTCACACGCGATCGACGACGCCGCGGACGACTACTACGCGGCAAAGGACGCCGGATTCGCCGCCACGAACGCGGAGGTTGTCGTGTTCGCCGACGCCGACTGCTGGCCCGAGCCCGACTGGCTGCACGCATTGCTGGAGCCGTTCGCGGCACGCGCCGACGTCGCGGCGGTCGCCGGCCGCACGACCTACCGCGACGGCATCTTCGGCGCAGCGGCGACGGCGATCGACTTCATGTACTTCGCCAGCCCGCTCGGCCCGGCCTGCACGCGGAACTTCTACGCGAACAACGTCGCCTTCCGGCGGCGCGTGCTGGAAGCAGCCGGCTTCGGCGCGCACGGTTTTTACCGGGGAAGCTGCCAGGTCCTGGGACTGGCGCTGCAGGCCCGCGGCGTTCCGGTCCACTTCGCGGCGCGTGCGCACACGATTCACCGCTTGCCCGACTCGTTCCGCGATCTCGTTCGATTGCGCCTGCTGCGCGGTGCCGACGCCGTTGAACTGGCGCCCCACCTGGCGCGCGCCTACCTGCCGCGCGGCGCCCGCTGGCTCGCGCGCCTCGGCCCGCTGTCGGGCCTCGCCGTGCTGGCCGTCCGCTGCGCATGCAGCCTGATCGCACTGCGCCAGCAGCGCTTCGCTGCCGTCCGTGGTGTGCGCTGGTTCGCGGGCGCGGCGCTCGTCAGCGCCATCCACGCCGCCGACGCGGCCGGCGCGGCTATCCGCGGCCTCCGCCTCGGCCTCGCGCCGGCCGCTCGGCGCGCCCGCGTGCTCGCTTATCACGCCGACGTCGATCGCCTCGCGGCGGCCTCGTGATCACCGGGAATCGACAGCCGCCGGCGGGTTGATCGCCGCGCGACGTCTCAGCTGACGGCGCCGTCGAGCGCGGTCAGCGTTCCGGCGGCGGTGTCCAGCTCGCACAACGTGCCGTAGGGAAGCGCGCGGTTGCGCGTTCCGTGGCCGAACGCGCCGCCCAGCGCGACGGGGATCGACAGGCGGCCCAGGCGGTCGACCAGCACCTCCTCGGCCGTCGGCGAATCCGCGCGCGTCGCCTCCGGCTCGCGGCACCCGGAGAAGTCGCCGAGCAGAACGCCGCTCGCCGCCCCGAAGATGCCCGCGAGGTCCAGATGGGCCAGCAGCCGATCGATCCGATAGGGCCGCTCGCCCAGATCTTCGAAGAACAGGATCGCGCCCGCCACGTCGGGCAGGTACGGCGTCCCGATCAGGCGTGAGAACATCTCCAGGTTGCCGCCGATCAGCGGCCCGCGAACGCGCCCCGGAATCAATCCCTCCAGCCCCTCGAGCAGCAGGCTGGGGCCGGGCGTCTCGAGGCGCTCGAACAGCGCGCGCTGGTCGGCGGAGGCGAGATTGCCCAGCTGCGTGACGACGGGTCCGTGAATCGAAGCGACGCCGGCGCGCGCCGCGAGGGCCAGCAGCGCCGTACCGTCCGAGAACCCGACGATCGGCCGCGGACGCGCGACCAGCGCGCCCACGTCGATGAACGGCAGCAGCCGCATCAGGCCGTAACCGCCGCGGGCCATCACGATCGCGCGCGCGTCCGGATCCGCCAGCGCCGCCGTCAGCTCTGCGAGCCGGCGCTCGTCGGGCCCGGCCAGATATCCTTCGCGCGCGAACACGCCGTCGTCGTGACGAACGTCGTAACGCGCGCGCAGCACCTCCAGCCCCGCCGCGAACGCCTCGCGCGGCACGGGACCGGACGGGGCGATGACGCGAACGGGATCGCCGGGCGCGAGACGCGGCGCCCGGATCACTTCCGGCGGCGCTTGCGGCGCTCGTGGTGAACGTTCGGGTCGCCGCCGTGCTGCGCGCTCGCGTCACCACCGGCGGGGACGCCCGTCGAGCCGGTGGATCCCTCCCCGCCGACGGGAACAGGAACGGGCGACGAAGCCGCCTCCGACGCCGGCGTGGCAACGACCGCGGCAGGCGCAGGCGCAGGTGCGGGCGCGGCCGGCTCGGGCCGCGGCGCCGCGACGGGTGCGGGCGCGGCGGCCGGCTCGGCGCGCGGTGCCGATACGGGGGCAGGCGCGGCGGCGGCGGCAGGGGCCGGCGCGGCAACGCGTTCTGGCGGCCGCGCTGCCGGTGCGCTCTTCACGGCCGGTGCGCTCCCGAAGCGGACGCGCATGCCCGCGGCCGACGCGTCCGCCGACTCGACGACCTCCGTCACGTACGCCGGCTGCTCCCGCTCGTCGATCTTCAACGTCAGAGACGTGCCGACCGGCAGCGGTTCGCTGAACACGATGAAGGCTCCTGCGTCGGAGCGATCGCGTACTTGCGGCGACCGCCCGACGACCACGCCCCCATATCGAACCTCCATGTCCACGGATCTGAGTCTATCACCGTGGTTAAATTCTGGGGCGTGCTTCGCGAACAGGAAAACTGCTGGCGCATCGCCACCGCCCGGCGCGCCGCCTTCCTGATCGACGCCGACGCCTACTTCACGGCGCTGCGCCACGCGATCGCCCGCGCCCGCAGCTCGGTGTTCATCCTGGGCTGGGATATCGATAGCCGCGTCCGGCTGAATCCAGGAACGGCGGAGGAACCGCTGACGTTGCTGTCGTTCCTGAACGACGTGCTCGCGCACCGCCCCACCCTGCGCGTGTTCGCGCTCGCCTGGGACTTCTCGGTCCTGTTCGCCCTCGAACGCGAACCGCTGCCCTCCTATCGCTTCGCGTGGAACGCCCACCCGCGGCTGTCGTTCCAGCTGGATGACGCCCACCCGTTCGGCGCGTCTCATCACCAGAAGATCGTCGTCATCGACGACGCGCTCGCCTTCGTCGGCGGCCTGGACCTGACCATCCGGCGCTGGGACACGCCCGCCCATCACGCGGAGGATCCCGGCCGCATCGATCCGGTCGGGCGTCCCTACCCGCCCGCCCACGACATCCAGATGATGGTCGACGGCGACGCGGCCGCAGCGCTGGGCGAGATCGCGCGCGCGCGCTGGCACGCCGCCACCGGGCAAATGCCGGCGGACGCGCCGCAGCCACCTGCGCATGACGACTTCTGGCCCGAAGCGACCGAGCCCGACCTGCGCGACGCGCCCGTCGGGATCGCGCGCACGATGCCCGCGTTCCGCGACGCGCCGGCCGTCCAGGAGGTGTCCGCGTGCGCGCTCGCGGCGATCGCGTCCGCCCGCCGCTTCATCTACATCGAGAACCAGTACCTGACGTCGGCGGCCGTCGGCGCCGCGCTGGCGCGCCGCCTGGTCGAGCCCGACGGCCCCGAGATCGTCGCCGTGTTGCCCCGCGAGGAGCACGGCTGGCTGGAACAGAATTCGATGGGGCTGATGCGGGCGCGCCTGCTGCGGCACCTGCGCGCGGCCGACCGATACGGCCGCCTGCGCCTGTACTTTCCGAGCATTCCGGCGCTCGACGACCAGGCGTGCATGAACGTCCACGCCAAGGTGATGATCGTCGACGATCGCTGCGCGCGCATCGGATCGGCGAACCTCAGCAATCGATCGATGGGTCTCGACACCGAGTGCGACCTGGTGCTGGACGCCGACCTGGACGCGCGGCTGGGCGGCGCGATCGCGTCGCTGCGCCAACGGCTGCTGGCCGAGCACCTCGACTGCGAACCGCAGGCGGTGGCGGACACGATGGCGGCGCGCGGCTCGCTGATCGCCGCGGTGGAATCGCTGCGCGGGCGGGCGCGTTCGCTGGCGCTGTTGCCCACGCCCGCTGTCACGTCGGAGCCCGAACCGGTCACCGTCGGGGGGAAGCCGCCGCTGGACCTGGCCTTCCTCGACGGGCTGGCCTGCGATCCGGAACAGCCGGCGCCCGACCGGCTGCTGGCGATGCTGGTCCCCGAAGGCCTGCGCCCGCCCGTCCGGCGATCGCTGGTCGGGTGGGGACTGGTCATGGCGGCGCTGTTCGCCGTGATCGCGGTCTGGCGGCTGACACCGCTGCGCACGTTGCTGAGCGTCGACCGCGTCGCCGACCTCGGCCGGTCGCTGAGCGGTCACCCGGCCGCCCCGCTCGCGGTCCTGGGCGCGTACCTGGGCGGGGCGCTGGTGTTCTTCCCGATCACGCTGCTGCTGGGCGGGACGGCGCTGCTGTTCCCGGCGCCGCTCGCGATCGCCTACTGCATGGGGGGCGCGCTGTCATCGGCCTGCATGACTTACGGCATCGGCCGCCTCGTCGGACGATTCCGCCCGCGGTGGCTGGAACGCCCGCGCCTGCAGCGGATCAGCCGGCAGCTGCGCCGGCGCGGCATGCTGGCCATTGTCGCGGCGCGCATGCTGCCCGTCGGCAACTTCACGCTGATCAACATCACCGCCGGCGCGCTGGGCATCCGCTTTCGCGACTACTTGATCGGCAACGCGATCGGCCTCTTGCCCGGGGTCCTCGCCCTCACCGTGTTCGCCGACCGCATCGGAGCCACGCTCCGGCACCCGCAGGCCGACAACCTGATCATTCTCGCCCTCGTCACGGCCGCAATCGGCGCGGCGCTGTGGTGGCTCAAGCGCCGCATCGCGAGGCGCCGCCGATGACCGCGGACGCGAAACGGCTGCGCATCGCCTCTTACAACATCCACGAGTGCGTCGGTACGGACGGCGCGCGCGATCCCGCACGCATCGCCAGCGTACTGCGTGAGATCGACGCCGACATCGTCGGCCTGCAGGAGGTCGATGCGCGTCCCAGCGAGACCAGCGCGTCGATGCAGATGCAGTTTCTCGCCGCGAAGCTTGGCCTTCACGCCGTCGCCGGCCCGACCGTGCAGCGCGACGACGGTCACTACGGCAATGCCCTGCTCACGCGGCGCCCGGTGCTGGACGTCCGCCACGTCGACCTGACCGTGTATCGACGCGAGCCCCGCGCCGCGCTGGACGTCGACCTGGACATCGACGGCACCGCCGTTCGCGTGGTCGTGACGCACCTGGGACTGCTGCCGGGCGAACGGCGCACGCAGGTCCGGCGCCTCCTCGATCTGCTGGGCGAGAGCCGGTCCGACATCCTCGTCGTGTGCGGCGACATCAACGAATGGTTCGCGGTCGGGCGGCCCCTGCGCTGGCTGCACGCGCGCCTGGGACGGACAGCGGCGGTCGCGACCTTTCCGGCGGTGTTTCCGGTGTTCGCGCTGGATCGCATCTGGGTTCAACCGCAGGGGGCCCTCGCGACGCTGGGCGTGCACGCCAGCGCCACGGCGCGCATGGCGTCCGATCACCTGCCGGTGACGGCGGACATTCGGCTCGGATCGGCTGCTTAGCGCTAAGATGCGCCATGCGCGCCGCGCTGGTGCTGGCGGGGTTGGCCGTCTTGCTCGCCCCCTCCGCAGCCCGCGCCCAGCAGGCCCCATCCGACCAACCCGACCCCTGGTTCGGCCGCGACAAGGCGCTGCACTTCGCGGCGAGCGCCTCGCTGGCGATGGTCGGCTATGGCGGCGCGTCGCTGGCGACCGACAGCCGCCCGACCCGCATCGTGGTCGGCGCCTCGTTCGCCCTCGGCATGGGTCTGCTGAAAGAAGCCTGGGATCTCAGCGGCCACGGAGATGCGTCCTGGCGCGATCTCACCTGGGACGTGGTGGGGACGACCACAGGGGTTCTGCTCGCTTACGCGATCGACTGGGCGATCGGCCGCCTCCGGGGTCCATCGGCCGCCCCGACGGGCAATCGCTGACCGGACATGAACACATGACAGGTCGATGACGATCGTGGCGGAACGCCTCAGGGCTCTTGAACTTAAGAAAACAGGGGCTTAAGGTCATCGGGCAGTTCCGTCGATCCACGCAGTTCCGACCCGAACCGGAGGCCACCATCTGATGACAGCGCGGAGGAGACGAACACTGCAGCTCATTGCTGCCGCCGCTGCCGCGTGCGCGGCGCTCGGCGCGGGCCCTCGCGCCGTCATGGCCGGCGAGGAAGACGACCTTCAGCGCGAGATCGACACCCAGCGGGTCAGCGTCGCGGACCTCGAACGCCTCGACGAGATGAAGGCGACCGGCGACGAGATCACGCTGCTGAGATCCTGGTTGGACGAAGCCTGGAACCTGCGTTCCAAGCACGAATACGATCAGGTCCGCGAGGTCCTCGAACGCACGCGCAAGCAGGCCGATCTGATCCGCGCGAAGATCACGGCGTCGAAGCTGCGCGCCCAGGCGACGTCGCGTGAAGCGTCGCTGGCGGATGTGCGCGCGCGGATCGCGCGGACCAAGAAGGCGCTTGTCGACGCTGCGAAGCGGAAGAAGACGCTGGAGAGCGCGCCGGTCGACAAGCCGGCAGGACCGGCCGACAAGCCGATGGCGCCCAGCACGGACAAGAAGTCCGCCGCGCCCGGCGCGGAGAAGGCGGTCGGACCATGAACACGCAGACGACAACGCGCATCGGCGCGCTCCTGCTGACCACGGCGCTCGCGGCGTGCGCGACGCCGCCCAAGCCGCGCGAGCTCGAGGCGTACGACCTGCTCCGCTCGGCCAACAATCTCCAGGAAGCGAACAAGCGATCTCCCGATCTGGTCGCGGGCGCCGAGAAGCTCGCGGACCGTTCGCGCGAGGAATGGCAGTCGAACGACCTGGAAGAGTCACGCCGCGACGCCATCATGGCGAACATCAAGCTGAAGACGGCGCTGGCGCTGATGGAGCAGGAGCAGCTGAAAGCGAAGATCCAGACGCTGTCCGCCGAGCAAGCGAAGGCAGAAGAGGAAGCCAGCGATCTCTCCGAGAAGCTGGCCAACGAGACGGAGAAGGTCACGCTGCTCGAGAAGTACGTCGAGGCGCGAAAGGCGGCCGACGCCGAGAAGCAGCGGCTGTCCGCCCAGATGTCCAGCGAGCAGCAGAAGGCGCAGGCCGTACAAGAACGCCTGGCGCTGCAACTGGCGAGCGAGCAGAAGATCGCGGCCGCCCAGCTTTCGCTGCGGACCGCCGACACGGTCGACGCCGCGAAGTACGCCAAGGCCGAGTACAGCGCCGCCAGCGACATGCTGGCGAAGGCGACCGCCGAGCTGAAGCAGAACGACTTTCCGGGCGCGCAGGCCAGCGCCGAGGTCGCCAAGAAGAACGCCGACAAGGCGACCGAGCTCGCGAAGCCGCTCTACGAGCAGGCCGAACAGACCAGCCAGAACAAGGCGCGCGACGAGGCGCTGGCGCGTGACGCCTCGGGCATCAACGGGACGGACGTCCGGCTGGAGCGGCGGGGCGATCTGCAGCGGCTGGTGATCGCGGTGCCGGCGATGTTCACCAAGCGCAAGCCCGACATCGCGGCCGGCAACGACGGGGTGATCGGCGCCATCGCCGAGCTGATCAAGAAGTACCCGACCTACCCCGTCCAGATCATCGGCTACACCGACAATCGCGGTAAAGCATCTGAATTACTGGCGATTTCAGCCGCGCGCGCGCAGTCGGTTTACTCGGCCTTGGCGGCGAAAGGCGTCGAGACCAAGCGCCTGATGGCCAGCGGCCTCGGCGGCGACGATCCGCGCTTCGACAACAAGACCGCGCCCGGTCGCGCCAAGAATAACCGGATCGAGATCGTCTTCCTCTATCACTGATAAAGCTATTCGCTGTAAGTTCAACGCGTGCCTCGGATTTTTCGTTATGTCGCTTGCGCGCTGCTCCTCTTGGTAACCGCGTGCGGCGGCGGCAGCGGCCCCAAGAAGGACGGCGGTAAGGACGGTTCCTGCTCCAGCGACGCGGGCGCGCGGCGTTCGAACGGCGAGGCGTGTGGCTGCGGCGGCGAGTGCCAGAGCGGCTTCTGCGCCGGCGGCGTGTGCTGCAACACCGCTTGCACGGACGCGTGCATGACGTGCTCGGCCCAGAGCGCCCCCGGCGTCTGCACGTTCATACCGGTCGGCATGCCCGCGCCGGCTGGAATGTGCACGGCTTCGAACGTCTCGACCTGCGGGTTCGACGGAACCTGCGACGGTCAGGGACACTGTCGCAAATTTCCGGCGGGCACCGTCTGCAAGGCGGGCGCGTGCGACGGCGCGGCCGTCACCAACACCAACGTTTGCGACGGCGAGGGACGCTGCCGGCCCGGGCCCACCAACGTCTGCGCGCCCTTCAACTGCGATCCCGCGACGAACAGCTGCCGCACCAGCTGCCGGTCCAACTCCGACTGCGCCAACAACGGCCTGTGCATCAACAACCAATGCGGCCTGAAGCCGAACGGCATGCCGTGCACCAAGGCGAGCGAGTGCGGCTCGGGCTTCTGCGCCGACGGGTTCTGCTGCAACGTCGGGTGCACCGGCGCCTGCGTCAGCTGCAACCAGGACAATCGGCAGGGAACCTGCTGGCCGACGGACGCCGGAAACCCCGATCCGCACGGCCAGTGCATGAGCGAGCTGGCTTCGACCTGCGGAACGACGGGAGCGTGCGACGGCATCGGCGGCTGCGCCCTGTACGCGCCCGAGACCGTCTGCGTCCCCGCGTCGTGCGCCGCCGGCGACCGCATCAACACGGCGGGCACCTGCAACGGCCTGGGCACCTGCCGGACCCCGGGCGTGCAAAACTGCGCGCCGTACAAGTGCGCCAACAACGGCTGCATCAGCAAGTGCACCAGCGACGACGACTGCGTCGCCGGCCATTCGTGCGTGAACGGAAGCTGCGGACCGAGGGCGATCGGCCAGCCGTGCACCGTGTCGGCGGACTGCGCCAGCAACTTCTGTGTCGACGGCGTGTGCTGCGCCGAGGCTTGCACCGGATCGTGCCGCAGCTGTTCGCTTCCGTCCTCGCTCGGTCGCTGCACGCTGATGCCGGCGGGTTCTGCCGATCCGCGGGTGACGTGCGCCGACCAAGGCGCGTCGTCGTGCGGCACCGACGGACGATGTGACGGCGCCGGCAGCTGCCGCAAGTACCGGATGGGCACCGTGTGCGCACCCGCCCACTGCGAGAACAACGTCTTCACGCCCGAGTCGACCTGCAACGCGACGGGCGCCTGCGTCGCGCCGAACACGATCACCTGCGTGCCGTTCGCCTGCAACGGCAACCAGTGCTTCAACGCCTGCGCGGTGGACGCGAACTGCTCGCCCGGCAACCTTTGCCTCAGCAACTCGTGCGGCAAGAAGCCCAACGGCGCGTTCTGTTCGAACGGCGACGAGTGCACGTCCACGTTCTGCGCGCAGGGCGTCTGCTGCTCCAGCACCTGCACCAGCTCGTGCCGTTCCTGCGCGCTGTCCGGATCGATGGGCGCCTGCACGAACGTGCCCACCGGCGTGCCCGATCCGTCGCAGACCTGCGTCGATCGCGGCACCAACAGCTGCAACACCAATGGGAAGTGCGAGGGCGGAACGTGCCAGAGGTACGCGGTCGGGACGCCGTGCGCGGACGCCACCTGCCCGGCCGGCACGACCACGCTGACCCGCCAGTCGTCCTGCGACGGCGCCGGCGCCTGTGTGACGCCGCCCGCGACGTCTTGTTTCCCCTATCGGTGCGGTGCCAGCGTCTGCAACTCGATCTGCACCGCCGACGCGGACTGCGCGCCGCCCGCGGTGTGCACCGCTGGCTCGTGCGGCTTCAAACCCAACGGCGCGAGCTGCAACGGGTACGGCGTCGAGTGCGCCAGCGGCATCTGTGCCCAGGGCATCTGCTGCGCGACCGCCTGCACCGCCAGCTGCGTGTCGTGCGCGCTGGCAGGCACCGAGGGGACCTGCACGATGGTGCCGGCCGGCGGCTCCGATCCGAAGGCCCAGTGCATGGATCAGGGCGCGGCCAGCTGCGGAACGACGGGCTTCTGCGACGGTAAAGGCGGCTGCCAGCGCTACGCGGCTGGAATCCAGTGCGCCGCTCCCACCTGTCCCGTCGGCATGAACACCGCGACGCTGGTTCGCACGTGCGACGGCAGCGGCGGTTGTCGCCCCGCCATGATGCTGTCGTGCGGGTCGTACACGTGCAACGGCGCGACCTGCAACTCCGCGTGCGGGTCCGACGCCGACTGCTCGCCGGGCAACGTGTGCAACGCCGGATCTTGCGGCAAGAAACGCCTCGGCCAGATCTGCGCGTCGGGCCCCGAATGCGACAGCAACAACTGCGTCGACGGCGTTTGCTGCACGTCCGCGGCGTGCGGCACGTGTCAGTCGTGCAACGTCCCCGGACTGGCGGGCCTCTGCAACCCGGTCGGGGACGGGGAGATGGAGCCCCACAACGGCTGCACGGCCAATCCACCCTGCGGATTCAACGGCACCTGCAACGGCTCCGGCGCTTGCCGTTACGCCCCGAACACCACCAGCTGCGGCACGACCTCCTGCACCGGCTCGTCGTTCACACCCGTCGGGCATTGTGACGGAGCCGGCGCCTGCGTCCAGCCGCCGATCACGTGCGGGGCCTACGCGTGCGGCGGGGGAGTCTGCCGGACCACGTGCGCGGGGAACAGCGACTGCGCCAGCGGCTTCAACTGCCAGTCCGGATCGTGCACCAACCTCCTACCTCAGGGCGCCGCCTGCACGATGGGGCCCCAGTGCACCAGCACCCTCTGCGTGGACGGCGTCTGCTGCGCCACCGCCTGTACAGACCAATGCCACTCATGCAACGTCGCCACTGGCCCTGGTCCAGGCACCTGCCAGCTTGTCCCGGCGGGCGGCGACGACCCGCGCGACCTCTGCGCAACTCAGCCGGTCTCGACCTGCGGTACCAACGGTCTGTGCGACGGCCTCGGGGGGTGCACCAAATACCCGGTGGGGACCGCTTGCGGGCCCAGCGTTTGCGTCGGGGCCAATAGTTGGCGCATACCAAAATGCGACGCGACCAACACCTGCGCCATGGGTGGCACCACGAACTGCTCGCCCTTCGCCTGCAACAGCGCCACCGGCGCCTGTCGAACGACCTGCTCCGCTCCGTCGGACTGCGCGAACCCGGCCACCTGCGTGGGCGGCGTTTGCCAGTAACCACCGCCTTCGATTTCGTAGCCGGGGCCACCGCCGTAAAGGCTTTGCGGATCAGCCGCTTGAGTCCCCTAGGGGGCTTGGTTTCGCCGCGGGGGGCGTGTTAGGTTAGCGTCTCTTTTTTAGCCCCCCAGCCCGTCAAGGCATCGCTAAAGAAGAAGACCGTCTGGCATGCCCACCGTCCGCGAATACGAAGCCGCGATGGAAAGAAACGCGGCGGACACCGAAGCGTTCGTCGCGCTGCGTAAGGCCTATCGCCAGTCGCAGAAGCACGATCGGCTGGTCACGCTGTACGAAGCGCGCGCGCAGGCGATCGAGGACAACGCCAAGGCGGGCGAGCTCTTCTACCTGGCCGCGGAGCTGCGCATCGACCAGCTGGGTGACGCCGAGGGCGCCGAGGCCGACCTGGTCAACGCCGTCGACCGCGATCCGACGCACATCCGCGCGGCGGCGCGCCTGAAGGACATCTACCGCGAACAAGGCCGGACCGCCGACTACATGACGATGCTGGAGATGGAGGCGGCGGCGGTCGCCCGCACACGCGATCCGGCCCGCATCGCCGAGCTGGAAGCGGAGATGAGCCAGCTGTTCTTGAACCATTTCGCGCGCCTGGAACGCGCGGTGCGCAATCCGCAGCGCGCCGGCGCCAAGCTGGCGCAGGAGCACGTCCGGTCGATCGAATCGGCGCGCAAGATCTACCGCGCGCTGGGCGACTACCGGTCCGTCGTCCGCCTTTACGAGCTGGAACTGGAAGGTACGCAGGACGCCCGCCGGCGGGCGGACCTGCTGCTGGGGCTGGGGCGGGTGCTGGGCGAGAAGCTGGAGGAGCTGGACGCGGCGGCGCAACGGCTTGCCGAGGTCGTCCGCATCCGCCCGCGCGACGAGAAGGCCCTGGAGCTGCTGGCCGGGTTCTACGCCAACCCCAACTGGATCGGCGCCGACGGTGCCGATCGGGCGGCGGCCATCTACTTCCAGCTCGCGCGCCGCCGCCAGGAGGCGGGCGACGTCGAGAACGCCATCGCGGCGCTGCGCCGGGCGCTGACGGCCGTCCCGGTCCACGCGGAGTCGTCCGAGCTGCTCGAACGCGTCTATTACGACGCGCGGCGGTTCCAGGAGCTGGATCGCTTCTATCGCGAGCGGGTCCAGACGGCGACCACCGAGGCCGAACGCATCGATTTCCTCTACAAGCGCGCCCAGCTGTCCGAGGGCGAGCTGGAAGACGTCGCCGAGGCGCAGCGGGTCTACAACGAGATCTCGCTGCTGGAGCCGGCGGGCGGACCCGCATCCGAGAAGCTCGTCGAGCTTTATCTGCACGGGCAGGAGTACGCGAAGCTCGCCGAGCTGCGCGAGCGCCAGCTGGGCGCCATCGCGGATCCGCAGCAGCGGGCGCGCACGATGCTGGAGCTGGCGGCGCTGTACCGCGATCGGCTGGGCGACCGCGATCAGGCGGCCGTCTACCTGCACGCGGTGCTGGAGGTCGAACCCGAGAACCAGATGGCGCTGGGCGCGTACGCCGAGCACTTCCGCGAGAAGGGCGACTGGGCGGCGCTGGCGGACCTGCTGGAGTTCTCGTTCGAGCGCGCGCGGCTGGCCGGAATCAGCGCCGAGGAGCTGTTGCCGCGCCTGGAGGAGATCGCGATCGTCAGCGAGAAGCAGCTGGGCGACGCCGAGCGCGCGATCGCGGCGTGGCAGCGCGCCGAGGAGATCGCCCCGACCTACGGCCGGGCGCGCGAGGCGCAGCGACGCCTGCTGCTGAAGGGCAAGAGCTGGGATCGCCTGGCCGCCCTGCTGGAACGAGAGGCCGCCGCGCAGCCCGATCCGGGAACGCGCGCCGAGATCCTGCGCCGGGCCGCGCAGATCTACCGCGAGAAGCTGGGGAAGGCCGCGCGCGCGATCGAGATCTACCGGGACATCCTCAAGTCCGACCCGACCGACGCCGTCTCGATGCGCGCCGTCGTCGAGACGTACGAGCGCGAGGGCGACTTCGTCAGCCTGGCCGCCCTGTTGCGCGAGCAGATCGATCGCGCGGGCACCAAGCAAGAGCGCGTCGGGTTGTTGCGGCGCGTGCTGGTGATTCACGACGAGCGGACCGGGGACCTGGTGCAGGGACAGTGGGCCGCCAACGAGATCCTGCAGGCGGTTCCGGGCGACCGCGACACGCTGACGCGTCTGGAGCGGATCCTCGAACGCGCCGGGAAGCCGGCCGAGCTGGTGCTCGTGCTGGATCAGCACGCCAAGCACGCCGCCAACCCGGACGAGAAGCTGGCGCTCCTCCGCCGCGTCGCCGACATCATGCGCGGCCCGCTGCAGGATCCGCCGGGCGCCGCCGCGCGCCTGGAGGAGGTTGTCCGGATGGATCCGGACGACGGCAAGGCGCTGGGGATGCTGGTCGAGATCTACGCCGGCCTCAATCGCTACGAGGACCTGGCGCGCATCCTGGACCTGCAGGTCGAGCGCGTGGTCGCCGATCCGGCGCAGCAGGCCGAGTACCTGCGGCAGCTCGCGCGCCTGGTGGAAGGCCAGCTGGGCGATCTGGGCCGGGCCCGGCACACCTGGGACCAGATGCTGGATCTGCTCCCCAACGACAACGAGGCGCTGGACTCGCTGGCGCGCATCTTCAACAGCCAGGCCGACTGGCAGGCGCTGGTGCGGATCATGGAGCGGCAGATGCCGCTGGCCGCCGAGCCGGGCCGCGCCGCGGACATCGGCCTGCAGCGCGCGCAGATCTTCGACGAGAAGCTGCACGACACCGACCAGGCGGCGCTGGCGCTGGAGCAGCTGGTCGCGGAGATCGACCCGCGAAACATCGTCGCTTACCAGCGGCTGCGCAGCTACTACGAGGCCGATGAGGACTGGCCGCGCGTCGTCAAGGTGGCCGAGCGCCAGCTGTTCCTGACCGAGGAACCGGCGCTGCGCGTTCCGGCGGCGATGGAGCTGGGCAGCCTGGTCCGCGATCGGCTGGGCGACGACAAGAAGGCGATCACGATCTTCGAGCGCGTGCTGGAGATGGACGCCGACAACATGGACGCGCTGCACGCGGCGGCCGACCTGTACGTCAAGATCGGCGACCACCAGCGTCTCGCCTTCGCCGACGAGAAGCTGCTGGAACGCGAGTCCGATCCCGACGAGCGGCGCGTGCTGATGCTGCAGATCGCGGGCCTCTACGAGAACCACCTGGACGACGCCGCCCGCGGCTTCGAATGGTACCGGCGCGCCTACCTCGAGACGCCGGACGCCGAAGGGCTGCAGCTGGTCGACCAGGCGGCCGAGCGCCACGGCCTGTTCGAGGAGCTGATCCAGATCTACGAGGGGGCGCGGGCGCGGGCGGGCGAGCCGATGGAGCAGCTGGCGGCGTCGCTGAAGATCGCGCTCATCTGCGAGGAGAAGCTGCGCGACCCGGGGCGCGCGTTCACCACGCTGTGCGACGCGCTGCCCGCCGATCCGGCCGGGCGCGAGCTGCTCCCGAACCTGGAACGCCTGGCCGACCAGACCAAGGACTGGCGCGGGCTGCTGGACGTCTACGCGCGGGTGGCGCGCGCGCGAACGGAAGCGGGCGAGCGCGTCGAGTTGCTGCGCCTGCGCGCGGAGGTCCGCGAGCGAAAGATGTCCGATCCGTCCGGCGCGCTGGACGAGATGCTGCGCAGCTTCGCGCTGGCGCCCGACAACCCGTCGACGCAGGAAGAGATCCTGCGGCTGGCCCGCGCCACCGGGCGCTGGGAGGAGGCGATCCGCGTCGAGGGGCACCTGTTCGCGCTGGCCGCGACGCTGCCCGAGAAGCTGGAGATCGCGCGCAACGCCGCCTACCTGGTCGAGCACGAGGTCAAGGATCTCGTGCGCGCGTTCCGCGCCTACCTGAACGCCTTCAGACTGGCCCCCGACGACTCCGAGATCGTCGGCCACCTGTGGCGGCTGGCCGCCAGCATCGGCACGTACCGCGCCGCCGCGGCGGCCAGGGCGGCGGCAACCGCAGCTGCCAGCGCGCCGGCGGAGGCGGAAACCGCGGCGGAAGCGGAAGCGGATACGGCCGCGGGCGCCACGAGCGACGAGGACGAGGACATCTCGGTCGACGTCGACGACGAGGTCGATGAGATCGAGCCCGCGGCGGCGCCAGCGTCGGCCAACGGCGAGGCCCGCCACGCCGACGCTGGCGATGTCGACGTCGAGAAGACCATTCGCGTGGGCGGCGACGACGATCAGGCCACGCCGCCGCCGGTCAGCCTCGAGTCGGTCGATGCCTCCGTCAGCACCAGCGGCGCCATCCGCGCCGACGACGCCGTCGTCGAGGAAGAGGACGCCGACGCCGACGTCATCGAGGAGCTGGACGCCGAGCTGCTGGAGGTCACGCCGCCGCCGGTGGTGGCGCGCCCCCCTGCCCCGCCGCCGCTCTCGCGCGCCGCCGAGCCCGAGCCGGAGGACGAGGACCAGCCGTTCGAGACGCCGTGGGAAGAGCTCGCCGACGCGTACGACGCCCTGCCCGCCGAGGACGCCGAGACCCGCCGCGTCTACCTGCGGAAGATCGTCGAGGTCTGGGAGAAGGGACAGAAGGACATCGACCGCGCGCTGAACACGCTGGAGCGCGCCTTCCGCCTCGACATCAAGGAGAAGGAAATCCGCGACGAGCTGGAGCGCTTCGGCGGCCAGTACGAGAAGTGGGATCGCGTCGTCGAGATCTTCCTCGGCGCGATCGACGAGTTCGGTCCGATCGACACGGCCGTGGCGCTGCATCACGAGGCCGCCAAGCTGCGCGAGCGGCTTGGCCAGGTCGAAAAGGCCGAAGCGCTGTACGACGAGATCCTGCGCCTCAAGTCCGACGACGAGGTGGCGCTGGCGCGCGTCGAGGACATCTTCCGGACTCAGCAGCGCTGGGAAGACCTGGCGAACGTCCTCGAGAAGCGGACCAGCGCGCCGACCGACGCGCTGCCGCTGGGAGTAGATCGGCGCAAGCGCCTGCGCGAGCTGGCGCTGCTGTACGAAGATCGCCTGGAACGCCCCTACGAGGCGATCGACACGCTGGAACGCCTGCTGGTCGAGGTCGCCGACGAAGAGCGCAGCCACGGCGACGCGGCGACGCCCGAAGAGAACGTCGAGATGGTCGACGCGCACGAGGCGCTGGCGCGTCTTTATTCGCGCGTCGGCCTGTGGGGCAAGGTCGTCGACAGCCTGAAGCGCCAGGCGGAGCTGACCACCGACAAGCAGCGGGCGCGGGCCCTGCGTCTCCAGGTCGCGTCGGTCTACGAGAAAGAGCTGGCGGTCCCCGAGCGCGCCACCGAGTCGTACGAGGCGATCCTGGCGTCCGATCCCGACGACGAGGAGGCGCTGGCCGCCCTCGATCGCCTGAACGAGGTGCACAGCCGCTTCGAGGACCTGCAGGAGATCCTGGAGAAGCGGGCGGCGCACGCGACGGGCAAGGAGCGCATCGACCTGGTCCGGCGCCGGGCCAAGCTGCTTGAAGACAAGCTGAACAACCCCGAGGCGGCGGCGAGCGCGCTGCGCGACCTGGGCGTCGACGCCATCTCCGACGACGAGATGCTGTCCGCCCTGCTGCGCAACCTGCGGCGCGCCGGGCTGGCGCACGAGGCGGCGCGCGCGCTGCAGCAGCGCATCGACATCGAGCGCGCCCGCGGCGGCGCCGACAGCCTGCGTCGCGTCGCCGAGCTGAACCTCGAGCTGTCGCTGCTCAAGCTCGACGACCTGCACGACCCGGCGGCCGCCCGCAAGGAGGTCGAGGCCGCGCTGGAGGCCGCGCCCGAGAATCCCGCGGCGCTCGCCGCGCTGGCCCAGCTGCATCTGAAGCAGAACGACTTCGCCGCTTACGCGGCGACCCGGGTCCGCGAGGCGCGCGCCCTGCGCGGGCGCGCGGACGCGATCGAGGCGCTGCTCGACGCGGGGCGCGTCTACCGCGAGCAGGTGCAGGCGCCCGACAAGGCGCGCGCGTGCTTCGAGGAGGCGCTGGAGGCGGATCCCAGCAACGGTGAGGCGCTGCGCGCGCTGGCGTCGCTGCTGTCGGCGCAGGCGAACTGGGATCAGGCGCGCCGCGTGCTGGAACGCCAGCTGGAGATGACCGAGGAGCCCACCGACCGGGCCGCCGTGTTCACCGACCTGACGCGCACGGCGTGGGAAGGGTTCAGCGACGGCGCGGAGGCGCAGCGCTATCTCGACGAGGCGCTGACGCTGGTGCCGAATCACCTGCCCGCGATCCTCGCGGTCGCCGACATCCACTACAAGGAAGGCCAGTGGGAGCAGGCCGAGAAGCGCCTGACCGAGGCGGTGCGCCGCCTGCGCGGCCAGCCGCAGCAGGCCGCCAAGCTGTTCCAGCGGCTCGCCGAGGTGCACGAGAAGCTGGGCAAGCTGGACGAGGCGTACCGCCAGCTCGTCGAGGCGGACCGCATGGGTCCGGGCCAGCTGCTGACGAAGCTGTCGCTGGGTGAGAACCGCTTCCGCGCGGGGCGCTGGCGCGAGGCCGCGATGCACCTGGGCAGCCTGGCCGATCACCCCGACGCCGCGCTCTACCCCGAAGAGCTGGCGGACGCGCTGGCGCACGCCGCGCAGGCGGAGATCAAACTGCGCCACCCGGAGCGCGCGATCGAGCTGTACGAATCGGCGCTGAAGCTGCGCGGAAACCACCGCCCGACGCTGCGGGCGCTGGCGGAGCTGGCGCTCGAGCGCGGCGAGAAGCAGCAGGCCGCCAACTTCCTGCGCCGCATCGCCGAGGATTCGAGCGACCGCATGGAGCGCGCGCAGATGTTCGAGCGGCTGGGCGATCTGTGCCTCGAGCTGAACGACGAGCGGCAGGCGCTGAGCGCCTACAGCGAGGCGGTCAAGGCCTACAACGTCCCGGGCGAAGAGCAGGTGTCGCTGCTCGAGAAGGTACTGAAGCTGCAGCGGTCGACGGGCGCGACGGAGGCGGCCGCCCAGACGTCGGCGCTGCTCGTCGACCTGGTGAAGGATCCGAAGGAGCGCTCGGAGCGCCGGCGCGAAGGTGCGCTGTTGCTGGCCGAACGCGGCGACGTCCGCGGTGCCGCCGAACTGCTGGAACAGGCGCTGGTCGAGGATCCGCAGGACGAGGCGGCGCTGGTCGCGCTGTGCGGCCTGGGCGACAAGCTGCCCAAGGGATTCGGGCTGTCCGACAAGCTGGCCCGCGCGCTCGCCGGGCTGGCGCCCCCCGCGGCGGACGCGGCGTCGCGCCGCCGGCGCGCCGAGCTGTGGCAGCGCCACGGCGAGCTGGCGCTGGCGCGCAAGAAAGCGCCCGTCACCGCCATCGAAGCCTTCGAGCAGGTGGTCGCGCTGGATCCCGAGCAGCTGGAGGCACGCGAACACCTGGCCACGCTTTACAAGGATCGCGCCGGGTACGAGGACGCCGCGGTCGAGAATCACCGCAGGCTGCTGGCGCTGGACGTGACGCGCGCGGATTCGCTGCGCGCGCTGGCGGCGGCGTACGCGAAGCGCGGGCTGCTCGATCGCGCGCGCTGCTGCCACGAGGTGCTGTCGGTGCTGGGCCTCGCGACCAAGGACGAAGAGGCGTTCCTGGACGCGCACCCCTCGCAGGATCTGAAGCCGGACGACCCCTACGCCGCCGCCGTCGAGGAACAGGACCGCCGCGCGCATCTCGCGCTGCCCGAGGCGACGTTGATGTCCGAGATCTTCTCGTGTCTGTGGGAGGGGGCGCCCGGGCTGATCGGCCAGCGCCTGGAAGACTTCGGCGTGTCATCGAACGACAAGGTGTCGCCGATGTCGGATCTGGATCTGGGGAAGATCTACGGCCAGGTCGCGAAGGCGCTGGGCAACCGCAAGACCGCGCTCTACGTCCGCCCGGACGGCGGCCCCAGCGACGTGAACATCGTCGTACAGGCGCCGCCCGCCCTGGTGGTCGGGCCCGCGCTGGCCGCCACCGCCAAGGGCGCGGAGGTCCGGTTCCAGCTGGGCCGTGGGATCGAGCTGTCGCGCCCCGAATACATCCTGGCCGCCGGCGTTCGCCCCAAGCAGTTCACCACGTTGTTCGGCAGCGTTCTGCGCGCTTTCCACCCGCGCCACGCGCGCCGGCGTGCCAGCGCGGGCGACGCCGCCGCCGAGCAGGCCGCACGGCTGAAGAAGAACGTGCCGTACAAGGTCTCCAAGCAGCTGGTCGAGCTGTTTGGCGCGCTGGGCACGACGTCGTGGAGCTCGCTGCGCTGGCGAGCGGTCGTTCACCACGTCGGGAACCGCACCGGTCTGGTGCTGTGCGGCGATCTCAAGACGGCCGCCGCCATCGTG
>Ga0207675_100002265_pt1 | contig 19131 bp, 18 predicted proteins | sample KBSSwiS42_FD_184305 | JGI IMG/M metagenome (GOLD analysis project Ga0207675, IMG submission 184305) | Switchgrass rhizosphere microbial communities from Kellogg Biological Station, Michigan, USA - KBS Switchgrass S4-2 (SPAdes) (version 2) | ecosystem: Host-associated > Plants > Roots >...
AACCGGAGCAATCCCCGGTCACTCAGGAGAAGGTTGCCTTCCGGGTCGTGGAGCCGGAACGGCTGGCCCGCCTGGGTGTCCGTGAACCTGAAGACGTTGTCCCCAAGGGGCACGGCCTTCACCTCGTTGTTGTTGGACTTGCCGGTCACGATGACGAACTGTCCGCCTGGGGCGGTCCAGGTCTCGGAGTACGCGAAGTTGACGTGCGTGAAGAAGGCGGACGTCAGCGTGCCCTTCCCGGTTCGACTGCTGGCGGCCCCGGTCGCGGTCCCTTCGATATGCAGGTCGATCCCGCAGATCGTCTCGTCGAAGGCGTATGGGTCGTCCACGAAACGGAACTGTTCGAACATCGTCGCATTCGCCGCGGGAACAACCGCGAGCCCTGAGACGACGGCAGCGCATAGGACCCCGAGCAGCCTGCGTGTCGGCTTCGTCATGAGTGCCTCCATTCGTTGATTTGCGCACCCTGACCCCGATCCCTTGACGGTCGCTTGACGGCCGCTGGACGAGCCGTCTGCTGGTCCGTAGCATCGAGTCGCGTATGTCTGGCTTCTCCTTCCGGCGGCGCGCGCTCGAGCGGGTGTCCTCGCCGGAGGAGCTCGACCGGCTCGTCAAGGTGGCCCTCCCGCGGACCTGGATCGCGCTCGCCGCACTCGGGTTGCTGATCCTCGCGGCCACGGTGTGGGCGGTTTCGGCGCGCGTGCCGACGACGGTGGACGCGCAGGGCTACCTGCTCCGCCAGGGTGGAATCCGCGTCGCCGGCGCGCCGACGGCCGGCATCGTGGTCGACGTCTTCTTTCGGTCGGGCGATCACGTCGAGGCCGGCGACGTGGTCGGCCACGTGCGGGCCTCGAACGGGAGCGTTCAGGCGGTGCGAGCGCCGACCGCCGGCACGCTGATCGAGGTGAGCGTGGCCGTCGGCGACTACCTCGACGCCGGCAGGCCGGTCGGGCTTGTCGACGTAGCCACCCTGCCCGTCGTCGTTTACGCCTACCTGCCGGAGGACGACGCGAAGCGGGCTCGGGTCGGCGACCGTGTCGAGCTCACCACGTCGGTGGCTGATCCCTCGCAGTTCGGGTTCCTGCGCGGTCGCGTGGAGGCGATCGGCCGCTATCCCGCGACGCAGGAACGCATTACGTCGATCGTGCGCGACAAGACAATCAAGGCAAAGATCAACGAGCTCGGGCCGGTCGTCGAGACACGGATTCGCCTCCAGCGCGATCCGAGCACGCCGAGCAAGTTCGCCTGGTCCATCGGGAAGGGGCCGCCGTTCCAGCTGACGATCGGGCAGCCCGTCGCGGCCTCTATCGTCACCGGCGAGCAGGCGCCGATCGACTACATCACCGGTTAGTGGCGACGACCGAGCTAGACGTCCCGCAGGCCCGCCGGCGCCGCACTCGCACGCCGACCGTCCTCCAGCTCGAGGCCGTCGAGTGCGGCGCCGCGGCGCTCGCGATGGTGCTCGCCCACTACGGGCGGCATGTGCCGCTGGAGGAGCTCCGTGCCGCGTGCGGCGTCTCCCGCGACGGCGCCAAGGCCAGCAATGTGGTCCAGGCGGCGCGCCTGTACGGACTCGAAGCCAAGGGGAAGCGGCTCGAGCTCGCAGGCCTGACGGACCTGCGGCTACCCGCGATCGCGTTCTGGAACTTCAACCACTTCGTCGTCGTGGAGGGCATGGGTCCCAAGGGCGTGTACCTGAACGATCCCGCCGCGGGCGCGCGACGCGTCTCATGGGAGGAGTTCGACCAGTCGTTCACCGGCGTGATGCTCGTATTCGAGCCGGGTCCGGACTTCGAGAGGGGCGGCAAGCAACCGTCAGTGGTCCGCGGGCTCGCCACCCGCCTCCGTGGCGGCACGGCCGGCCTCGTGCTGTGCGTGCTCGCGGGCCTGGCGCTGATCGTTCCGGGCCTCGCGGCGGCCGCGTTCCTCAAGATCTTCGTGGACCAGGTCCTCGTCGCCGGCTCCTCGAGCTGGCTGGTGCCGGTCGCCGCCGGCCTCGCCCTCGCAGGCGTGGTCGCGGCGGCGCTGACATGGATCCAGCAGGCAACCCTTCTCCGCCTGTCCACCAAGCTCTCGCTGTCGATGTCGACGCGGTTCCTGTCGCACGCGCTGCGGCTGCCGACGACGTTCTTCGCACAGCGCCATGCGGGGCACGTAGTGGCCCGGTTGAACCTGAACGACGCGATCGCCGAGCTGCTCTCCAGCCAGCTCGCGACGAGCATTTTGAGCCTCGTCACGGTCGTCTTCTACCTCGGCCTCATGGCCAGCTATGACCTGCTCCTCACGGCCCTCATCGTCGTGTTCGCGCTGGCCAATCTCCTGGCGCTCCGCGCGGTTTCGCGCCAGCGCGCCGACGTCAACCGGCGGGTCGTCTCCGACACGGCGGTCCTGCAGGGCATCGCCACGGCCGGGCTGCAGAACATCGAGACGGTCAAGGCCACGGGTGCGGAGTCCGACTTCTTCGCCCGCTGGGCCGGCCAGCAGGCCAAGGTCGTGAACGCTCGCCAGGAGCTCGGCGTCCCCACGCAGGTCCTGATGGCGGTCCCCACCCTGCTGGCGTCGCTCAGCACCGCGGCGATCCTGGGGTTCGGCGGCTGGCGGGTGATGGAGGGCAGCCTCACGTTCGGGACGCTCGTGGCCTTCCAGTCGCTGGCCATCGCGTTCAACGCGCCGATCGCGAACCTCGTCGCGCTCGGCGCGACGCTCCAGGAGATGGCGGGGAACCTCGCCAACGTAGACGACGTCCTGCGCTACCCGGTCGAGTCCGAGCGGCCGCGACATCGAGGCTCGCTGCCGGCGCGGCTCACTGGCTCGCTCGAGCTTCGGGGTGTGACCTTTGGCTACAGCCCGCTCGCGCCGCCCGTCGTGGAGGACCTCTCGCTGACGATGCGGCCAGGGGATCGCATCGCCCTGGTCGGACCCAGCGGCTGTGGCAAGAGCACGATCGCTCGGCTCGTCTGCGGCCTGCATCGGCCGTGGGACGGCGAAATCCTCCTGGACGGGGTTCCGCGCGAGGAGATCCCACGCGAGATCCTCGCGGCGTCGCTGGCACTCGTCGACCAGGACATCGTCCTGTTCGAGGCCACGGTCCGGGACACGCTCGCGCTGTGGGATCCCACCCTGCCCGAGGCCTCGATCGTCGCCGGCGCACGGGACGCGACGATCCACGACGACATCGTCCGCCGCCCGGGCGGCTACGACCGCGTGATCGAGGAGGCCGGGCGCGACTGGAGCGGCGGTCAGCGCCAGCGACTGGAGATCGCCCGCGCACTCGCCGGCGACCCGGCGCTTGTCGTGCTCGACGAGGCGACGAGCGCGCTCGACCCGCTCGTGGAGCGCCAGATCGACGAGCGTTTGCGCGCCCGGGGGTGCTCCTGCCTGATCGTCGCGCACCGGCTGAGCACGATCAGGGACTGCGACGAGATCGTGGTGCTCGACCGCGGCAGGGTCGTACAGCGAGGGTCGCACGACGAGCTCAAGGACGAGGATGGGCTGTATGCGACGTTGATCGGGGACGGCTGAGATGCACCGGGGAGAGATCCGCGCGCTCGAGGGGCGGACGCCGTTCGTGCTCGACGACCCCGATGTCTGCTGGATCGTGCGCGACGGCCGAGTCGACGTGTTCGCGGTCGAGCTCGTCGACGGACGACCCGAAGGGCGGCGGCACGCCGTCTGCAGCGCCGCACCCGGCGACCTGCTCGTCGGCGTCGAGCCGTCCGGCGCGCTCGCGCTGATCGGCATCGGCGTGACTCCGACCGCCGTGGAGCGCGTCTCGCTCGCCGAGGTCGCCGCCGACGGCGACGGCCCCGCGCTCGTCGAGCATTGGGCCGAGCGCTTGGCGGAGCGGCTGCGTCAGGCCGACGATCCAGACGCGGTGACGCTCGTCGCCGGCGAGCCGGTCAAGCTCGCCATGGGATTGAAAGCTCGAGTCGCGCGAGGAACGGTCTGGGTCGATGGCGCCGGGCTCGAGCTGATGGGAACGCCGGCCGAGGGCTGGGTACCGGTTCCTCCCAGCGCCTTGGTGCAGGCGGCGCGCACGGTGACGCTGACGCCCTTGACCGCATCCGAGGCGCTCGGGCACGGCGCCGAGGGACTCGCGGCCTTCGGACGTGCCGCGCTCACCTGCATTGCGGCGGACATGGCGGCCGCGGAGGAAGAGGCAGAGCTGCGGCTCGACCGGCTTCAGGAGCTGGAGTCTGAGCTGAGCACGCAGGTGTACGGCGAGCTCGCCGGCGTCGTGCACGAGGGCAGCGCGCAGGTGGCGTCGACGGAGGAGCGCGCCCTGCTCGCCGCCTGCCGTCTCGTCGGTGACGCGGCGCGCTGCGGGGTGGTCGAGCCGGCTCGCGGCGCGCTCCTCGCGGCGCGCGACCCGCTTGCGGCGATCACCCAGGCGTCGGGATTGCGCACCCGGGCGGTCGCACTCGAGACCGATTGGTGGCGCCGCGACGCCGGGCCGCTGCTGGCGAGCGCTGCGGCGGACGCGCGGCCCCTGGCCCTGCTGCCCCGCCGGCCGGGCCGCTACGAAATGATCGATCCGCAAGCCGGCACGCGCACGCGCGTCGATCGTTCCGTGGCAGCCACGCTCGCGCCTCAGGCGCATGCCTTCTACCGACCGCTCCCTGCACGGCCGCTCGACGGCCGCGACCTGCTGCGCTTCGCCCTCCGTGACGGCCGGCGCGACGCAGCCCGCCTGCTCCTGCTCGGGTTCGTGGTGAGCCTGCTCTCGCTCGTTCCCCCGATCGTCGCGGGCGTGCTGTTCGAGGACGTGGTGCCCGCCCGCGACGAGGACCGGCTGGTCGGCCTCACGCTGCTGCTCGTGGCCGTCGCGCTCGGCGCCGCGGCGTTCACGGTCGTGCAGGGGATCGCATGGCTGCGGCTCGAGGGGCTTGTCTCGACGTCACTTCAGGCGGCGATCTGGGACCGCCTGCTCGGCCTGCCCGTCCCGTTTTTCAGGCGGTACACATCCGGTGACCTGACCACCCGCGCCCTGGGTGTGGACGCGATCCGCGACACGCTCTCCCGGGCAACGACGACGATCGTGCTCGCGGGCTTCGTTGCCGTTGCGAACGGCGTGCTCATGATCGTCTTCGACCCGCTGCTGGGCGTTCTGGCCGGAGCGGTCTCACTCGTCGCCGTGGTCGTCATCGTCCTTGTCGGGCGCTCCATGCTTCCGCACGAGCGCAGGCTCCAGGAGACACGCGGCTACGAGTACGGCACCGCCGTCCAGCTCTTCGGCGGCATCGGCAAGCTGCGCGTCGCCCGTGCGGAAGCGCGAGCGTTCGCCGTCTGGGGACACTGGTTCGCGCGCATGAAGCAGGCCTTCTACCGCGCACAGCGGCGCTACATCGTGCTGACCGCCTTCTCGGCCTGCTGGCCGCTCGTAGGGACGGCGCTTGTATTCATCGGCGCCGCGGGGCTGCCGGGCGGGGCGATCTCGGCGGGTGCGTTCCTCGCGTTCAACACGGCGTTCCAGCAGGTCGTGGCCGCGATCCTGCGGGGGAGCGCGGCGGTCGTCAACGTCGTCGGCGCGATTCCGCTGTGGGAGCGGACGCGTCCGATCTTCGAGGCGGCTCCCGAGGCCGAGGGGACACAGCTCGATCCCGGCCAGTTGCAGGGTGCGATCGATCTCAGCGAGGTCTCGTTCCGCTACGACGCGGACGGCCCGCTGGTGCTGGACGAGGTGACGTTCCGCGCCGCGCCGGGCGAGTTCATCGCACTCGTCGGCCCGTCGGGCTCCGGGAAGTCGACGCTGCTCCGCGTGCTGCTCGGCTTCGAGCAACCTGAGACGGGATCGGTCGAGTACGACGGCAAGGACCTGGGTCATCTCGACATCCGCGCCGTCCGCCAGCAGATGGGCGTCGTCGTGCAGAACGCCCGGCTCATGCCCGGCAGCATCTTCCAGAACATCATCGGCAGCTCGACCCTCCTGTCCCTGGACGACGCGTGGGAGGCGGCGCGCATCGCCGGCCTGGCGGACGACATCCGCGCCATGCCCATGGGCATGCAGACGTTCATCTCGGAAGGCGGTTCGGCCTTCTCGGGGGGTCAGCGCCAGCGGATCCTGATCGCCCGCGCCGTTGCCGCTAAGCCGAACATCCTGCTGTTCGACGAGGCGACGAGCGCACTCGACAACCGCACCCAGGCATCGGTAACCGCCAGCCTGGAGCGGCTCAGGGCAACCCGGATCGTGATCGCGCACCGGCTCTCGACCATCCGCGGCGCCGATCGGATCCTCGTGGTCGACGGCGGCCGCGTCGTCCAGGGCGGCACGTACGCCGAGCTGGCCGGCAGCGCGGGCCCGTTCGCCGAGCTCGCGCGCAGGCAGCTGGCGTGACCCGTCCCTCCGGTGGGGTCGCGATCCCGACGCTGCCGGAGCCGGTCCAGCCGGGTGCGAGCCGCACCGCGCTCGCATCGCTCCAGGCTAAGGCGCTCCTCGAGCGCGATCGAGCCGAAGGCCTCGCGGCACGGCTCTACGTCGCGGCTGCCACCAACGGGCGCGAGCACCTCGCCGCCGCATCCGATCCGGACGCCTACCGCGTGGCGGTGCGAGCGGGGGTCCTGCTGGGTCCCGGCTTCGTGGCTCGGGTGGGCGCACGCAAGCGCTGGATGGCGGATGCGGCGGCCGCGGCGATCTCCGCGGGCGTCCGCCAGGTTGCCGTCCTCGGCGCCGGCTTCGACACGCTCGGGTTGGAGCTGGTTCGCCCCGACGTCCTCGTCATCGAGCTCGACCGGCCTGCGACGGTCGCGGCGAAACAGCTCGCCTTCTCCACGGCGCGGATTGCGGAGCCGTGGCCGCGCTTCGCCGCCGTCGATCTCGGCGAGGCGGACGCCCTCGAGCCCGCGCTGGCCCGCGGGGGCTGGCGCGGCTCGGATCCGACGATCTTCATCGCCGAAGTGGTGCTCGAGTACCTCGCTCCCGAGGCCGCGCTCGCGGTGCTGACCACGGTCGCCACTCGCGCGGCGCCCGGGAGCAGGCTGGCGTGCACGATCCGGCTGGGCGACGCCGCCGACGATCGCGTCGCCGCGGTGACCGCCGCGGCCGGCGAGCCGATGCGCTTCCGGCCGCTGGCCACCGAGCTCCCGGGGCTGCTCGCCGACGCCGGGCTCAGCGTCGTAGCCGAGCGCGGCGGCATCATCGGGAGCCGGGGAGCGGCAGCGCTGCTCGTCCTGGAGGCATGACCGCCGGCGCCGAAGCAAGCCTCGCGCGGGCGCTCGCGTTCCTGAGGCGACGGCAGGATGCGAGCGGCGAGGTCCCTGTACGGATGTGGCGCGAGGGAGAGGACCCCAGCGCCGGCGCGGCCGATCACACCCTCTTCACCACAGCCTGCGTCCTGTACGCGTTACGGCACGCCGGCGCGGGTCAGGCTGACGACCTCGCCCGCGCTGCCGTCCGCTTCCTGATCAAGGAGATGCGCCCTCCCGGCGTGTGGTCGTACTGGACCGCCGACAGCGGCAAGCGGATCGACCCTGACCTGGACGACACCGCCCTCATTTCGTTCCTGCTCCGGCGCCACCACCCGCACGTCGCGCTCGGGACGAACGTCGAGGCGATCCTGTCGGCTCGGAACGAGACCGGGCTGTTCTGCACGTGGCTCAGAGGACCGGGCCTGCCGAACGACGTCGATGCCGTCGTGAACGCCAACGTCGTGCTGTATCTCGGTGAGCGCCCGGAGACGGAAGCCGCCTGTGCCCACCTCCGCGACTGCGTGCTCTCGGGCCGCGAAGCCCAGTCGTACCGGTACTACGTCGACGATGCGGCCCTGCACTACGCGATCTCGCGCGCGTGGTGGCACGGGGTCCGGAGCCTGGCCGCCCTTCGCGACCCGCTCGTCGAGAAGGCCCTCGGCCGGCAACGCGCGGACGGGTCGTTCGGGGACGCGCTGTGCACCGCCTGGACCGTGTCGACGCTGATGAACATGGGAGCCGACTGCTCGGACGCGATCGGACGAGCGCTCAGCTCGCTCCTGGCCAGGCAGTCGCCGGATGGCGGCTGGCCCGCGATTGCCGCGTTCGCGGGACCGGAGCCGCCGGCGCCGGCGACCCTCCGCTGGGGCTCGCAGGAGCTCACGACCGCGGCATGCGTCGAGGCGCTTGCGCGGGCAGTCGCGGCTCGGGTAGCGTCGGGCTAATCCAGACGACTGACGGGAGGACCCGAATGGAGATGATGAGTCGGGCCGAGGCGGAGCAGCGGATCCGTGACAAGGCCGAGTCCGACGCGGACTTTCGCGCCCAGCTGAAAGCCGATCCACGTTCAGCGTTGTCTGCAGAGCTCGGGGTCGAGATCCCCGAGGAGGTCACCGTCCACGTCCACGAGGAGACCGTGTCCGAGGTGCACCTCGTCCTCCCGCCGGCGAATGAGGATCTCTCCGACGCCGAGCTCGAGATGGTCTCGGGCGGCACCGCCTGGGGAGAGTGCTCGAGCGACGCGGCGTTCTAGCTCAGCCGCGGCCCAGCTCGTGAACGACGGCTCGCTTGCCGAAGCGCTCGCCGCGATCCAGCGAGCGGTTCCGCAGCCGCTTCTGGACGGTGAAGGGTGGCTCCGCCTGCTCGAGGTCGCGGGCACGCTGCCGGCGGTGCTGGCTCGCAGACCGGTCGGGCTGGAGCTCAGGCTCGCGGGGGACGCTCAGGCCGACCTCATCGTGAGTGCCAGACCGCGCGGGCCGGACGGCCGCGCCCTGCTCGCCTGGGCCCGCAGTGCGGGTATGGCGGAGCTCGCGCTCGCCCTCGAGCGCTGGCGGAGCGGCTTCGGCTGGCTCGCTTGGAACGCGGACTACCTGCTGCTCGAGTTCGACGCCGCCACCGACGTTCGCGCCCCGCCATGCATCCACCTGGCCCCGCGCGGAGCGGCGAACGAGGGTCCGGTCGCCGTCTCCGACAACGCCTTCGACGCGGACCCGGCCGGCCTGGTGGGCGCGCTCGCAGCGCTCTCCGGCGCACCACCGGACCCCACCGCGGTGGAGGGCCTCGAGCGCCTGCTCGCCGGCCTCCCGCCCTTCGCGGAGATGTTCATCGCGGGCACCATGCTCTCGCGCGACTCGGTCCGGTCCCCGCGCGTCGCGGTGCGCCGGCTCCGCCCGGAGGGCGTCGCGACGGTCCTGAGCGTCATGGACCGGTCGGAGGTCGCCGAGCAGCTCCTCCCGCTCGCTGCCGAGCTGGATAGCCTCGGCGCGCGCTTGATGCTCGACCTCGACGTCGGCGCCTCCGCCCCTGCCTTCGCGGGCCTCGAGGTGCACCACACCCGGAGCTACTGGAGCGAGGGTCGCTCGGATGGGTGGGCCCCCGCGCTGGACGTGCTGGTCGCATGGGGCCTCGCGGAGCGGGATCGCGCGGATGCAGCGATTGGGCTTCCGGGGTCGAGAGGACCCGACGGGCCGCTGTTCGGCATCAGCCACGCGAAGGTCGGCGCCGACGCTGCGGGCCTGCGCCCGGCAAAGCTCTATCTCGGCATCGACCGGGTCCATGCCGCGGTGGAGCTCCATGCCGGGCAGGCGGTGGGAGTCGGGTGAGCACGGGAACGCTCGCCGTGGCCGCACCGCAACTGGCGCTTGCGCCTGGCGCGCGCTTCTTCTCGTGGAACGGCCGAACCCAGGTCCACGTCTCCGCCGTTCCGCTCCCCTTCGTGTCGCTCGGAGATGCGCTCGCTCGGGCGCTGAGCTCGTTCGAAGGGGGACGCAGACTCGATGCCGTCGCCGACGAGGCCGGGGTGGCGCCCGGCGAGCCTCGCGCGGCCTTGGAGCGCTTCTTCGCGGCGCTCACACGCGCCGGTGTCCTCCACGATCCCGAGCGGCCCGATCCGATCCACGGGTTGCGCCCGGACAGTCGGCGCAGCGCGAACCTGTTCCTCTTTCCCACGAACCGGTGCAACCTGGGCTGCGTCTACTGCTACGCGTCCTCCGGTCCCGCCGGAGGCCCACCCCTCTCGGAGGATGACGCCGCGCTCGCGATCGACCGCTTCTTCGACGACCTCGGAGCCGAGGTCGCACACGTTTCGCTGACCTTCCACGGCGGCGGCGAGCCGACCGTGGCGCTGCCGGTGATGCGCTCGGCCTGGCGGCGGTTCCAGGCGCACGCGGAACGGCGCGGGCTGGCCGCGCACGGATCCACGATCACGAACGGTGCCTTCGGCAAGCAGGGCCGCGAGTTCCTGTCCGAGCCCGGCATCGACGTCCTGTTCAGCTTCGACGGGCCCCGCCAGGCGACGCAGCGGCCGACCGCGGGAGGCCGCGACAGCCGAGCACGCGTCGTCGAGAACATGCGCGCCCTGGCCGCCGCGGGCAAGCGCACGCGGGCTCGGGCGACACTCACGCGCGAGGGCGTGCCCATGTTCCGTGCCCTCGTCGAGGACGCGGCCGAGCTCGGGATCGCCGCGATCCAGGTCGAGCCCGCAAGCGTCGTCGGGCGCGGCGCGACGACCGCCGACGGACCGCCTGAGCCGCTCGACTTCGCCGAGGCCTATCTCGACGCCTTCCGCCACGGCCTGAGCCTTGGCGTCCCCGTCAGCACCGCCGCGTTCAACATCATCCGCATCGGCGACGGGGCCCACTGCGGGGCCGTGCGGTCGTCGCTGCGTGGAGTCACCCCCGACGGCTACGTCTCGAGCTGCGTCGAGGCGACGCGCGGCCAGGACGCGGACCGAAACCCGTTCATCGTCGGCCGCCTCGACCGCGCCGGCCGCCGGATCGAAGTCTGGGACGACAAGGTGAAGACGCTGCGCAGCCGCACGGGCGACTCGCTCCCCCACTGCCGGACCTGCTACATGGTCGACACCTGCGCCGGCGGATGCATGTCTCGCGCGCTCGCACAGAGCGGCACCATCCACGCACGCGACGAGCACAACTGCGTCGTGACGCGACGGATCAATCCCGAGCTCGCAGCCGACCTCGCGGAGGGCCGGCTCAATCCCGAACCGGGCTGGCTTCCGTTCAGCTCGACGTTGAACGCGGCGGAGAGCGGCCACCCCGGAATGGAGGGACGGCTGGTCGCGCTCGTTCCGCCCTTCGCGCGGCGCGCCTGGCTGTCCGACCCGAAGCGGCGCCCATTCCTCCCAGCGCCACCCGGCGCGCCGGCCTGGTTCCAACTCAACAACGCGTCGAAGGAGGAAGCGTGAAGTACGAGGTGAGCCTTACTTTCGAGGCGGACGATGAGCGGGAAGGCGACCGCAAGCTCAGCGCTGTCGCACAGGCGGCCGGGGCTGAGATCAAAGTCTCACGATGAGCTCCGGGGGCTCAATCGGCCAGGCGATCCTCGTGCCCCAGGACGAGTTCGCCGCAGCTGACAGCGATGTGAGGCCCGTGCCGATCAGCCGTCAGGACGCCGAGGTGTGTGACAAGGCCGTCCTTTCAGCGTCTGATGCTGATCGCGGAGCGGTACGAGAAAGCCGTCTAGCGGGTACGCCCGCACCCGCTGCGACATCGCCTAGTCCCGCAGCGCAGCGGCCTCGACGGCTTCCAGCTCGCTGCGAAAGAAGGCCCACCAGATCAGCTTCCCGTCTCGCAGCACGGAGGCTTGCCACATCGTCTGCTCGACCGGAACGCCGCCCAGGGTTCCAGTCATGCGGAAATGCAGGACGCCCCGGTCGCCAGATCCGCGCATGTCGAGCAAGTCCCATCGCACGTCCTCGAACACCCCGCGAACGGTCTCCCACCAGGCCCGGACGCCGTCGTGGCCCCGGAAGGTCGTTCCTTCTGCCTCCGCGACCATCGACGTGAACTCGATGTCCTCGGCGGTCAGTGCCAGAAACGCTTCCAAGTCGCCCGAGTTAAGCGCCCCAAAGGCAGCCTCCGCCAAGCCACGCTGCTCCGCGTTCTCCCACTCCGACAGCCCCAGAGCTTCGAGGGCGGTGGCCTTGTCGGGGTAGGCGAGGGTCGCCCGAACGATCTGTCCGTCGCGTAGCTCGTAGACGTCGACTTGGGAGACGTCGACGGCCGCATCGCTCGCCTTGCCCCTCCCCGTCCAGCGCGTGACGCAGACGACGTGGTCGCCCGCCTCGATGCACTCGCTGATCTCGGCCCGGAAATCGTCGAAGCTCTCCCGCCATTCGGACATCAGCGACAGGAGAGCCTGCGCCCCCTTGAGCGTCTCCGACACATCGGCCGCGTGGGCGAGGTCACGGAACTCGACGTCCGGGTGCAACGTCTCTGCGAAACCCCCATAGTCGCCCGCGTTGAAGGCGGCGTTTCCTCGCCGAACGATCTCCACATTCTCCTGCGACATCGCCCGCCCAGTATCTGCCGCCCTGGTCCCCGCGGTCTAGCGACTTACAACAGCTGACGTTCTCGCAGCGCCGTTCGAACGCGGCGGCGGCGCCACAGCCCGGCTTCGTCGAGCTGTCTGAGTGCTTGCCTTGTGTCCTGCTGGCGCTGTCTACAGCTTCTCAGGGACTCGTGCGCCTGATCGAGTTCGGTGCGCAGCTGCGCGACGGTTGTACGCAGACGTTCGAGCTCGGAGCGCTCCTCGTCACGCAGTTCGACGCCCCAATCCCAAGCCTGATCGGTCTGAGCCATCGTCCGGTCTTCGCCGTCCGGGTGCACCGTCCTGCTCGCCACGCTCCGAAGGAAGGGCCGGCCGTTTCGACCCCCTTGACGGCGAGCGGCTCGGACTACTCCCGCAGCCCCACGGCTTCGAGGGCCTCGGCCTTGTAGGTGCGGCGCGCCCTAGGCTGAAGCTTCATCCGACGCGGGGGCTTCCGATGTTGCGCACGATCCTGAACATCATCTGGCTGGTGCTGTCGGGCATCTGGCTGGCGCTCGGCTACGCCATCGCAGGCATCGTCATGTTCATCCTGATCATCACGATTCCGTTCGGCGTCCAAGCCTTCAAGCTGGCCGGATACTCCCTCTGGCCCTTCGGACGCACCGTGGTCAAGAAGCCCACAGCAGGCGCAGGCTCAGTGGTGGGCAACGTCATCTGGCTGGTGCTCGCTGGATGGTGGCTTGCGCTCGCCCACGTCATCACCGCGTTCTTCCTCGCGATCACGATCATCGGTATTCCGCTCGCTGTCGGGAACGTGAAGCTGGTTCCGGTCGCGCTGTGGCCGTTCGGCCGGGAGATCGTTCCGATTCCGGACGTGAGCGCTGCCATCGGCACCGGAGGCGCGGACCGGTCTTAAGGGGCGCGGCGTCGGCCGACGGCACCGCCACGAGCTGTTTGCCGACCTTCTCGGGGGCGGTATTCGTCCGCCACAACGTCGTCGGCTACGTCGCGCTGTTCTTCGCGATCACCGGGGTGGCATACGCCGCTGGACCACTGAAGTCGGACGACCCCGCGGCGGCGATCTGTCCGGTACCTACCCGGAACCGGTCAACGCGGCGGGCGACGGCAAGGACTCGACCGACTTCGTGCCGGCCGGCACGCTGGTCACGCGAACGTTCAACGCGTCCAATAGCGGGCTCGGCCCGCACGAATGCGGCACCTTCTCCAACGTGGGCGTCCCGGGTGGCAACCCGGGCGACCCGGTGTTCGTTTCGGCTCCGTACGGCAGCGGCATTGTTGTTGCCGCAAGCCCGGCCGCAGGGACCCGATAGCCGGTTAGCCGGCACCGGGCGTCCGGGCAGAGGCTCCAAGGGGCGCGCACTGCTGGACGCGACCCCGCGAGCGGCAGATACTGGGCGGGCGATGTCGCAAGAGAACGTCGAGGTAGTACGCCGTGTCTATGACGCGTGGAACGCTGGAGATATGACCGCCCTCCGCGACCTCTGCGACCCCGATGTGGTCATGCACCACCCGGAGGGCTGGCCTGAGCCCGGCCCTTCAGTGGGGCGGGAGGCGGTCCTGCGCCAATGGGAGCAGCTTCGGGACGCTTGGACGGGCGACACGTTGGAGCCGGTCACGGACTTCATCGAAGCCGATCACCGCGTCGTCGTCCGGGATGCTTGGCGTGGGACGGGCCAAGGACCGGACGCGGACATGGAGTTCACTCGCGTCATCACTCTGCACGAGCGCAAGATCATCGATATCGACATCTTCTGGGACCACGCCGAAGCCCTCGAAGCCGCCGGACTCGGATAGCGACGCTATCCAGCCTTGTAACGGCCGGGGGAGCGTCGCTGGGTGGAGGTCTCGCGGAAGGATGGCCTCGCAGCTTGGCGCGGAGAAGACGGTCCGCCTACATGGTCGATCCGGAGTGGCAGGGAGCCGGCCTCGCGAGTCGCCTCCACGAGCGGATGGTCGAGTACGCCCGCCAGCGGAATATGCGCGGGTTCATCGCCGAGGTTCTGACGGACAACCGGGCGATGCTCCGCGTCCTCCAGCGCGGCGACCACGACACCCGCGTCAGGACATCCGCCGGCATACACAGGTGCGGCCCTTCGTGACCTGGGCCGAGAGGGCGCCAGGGTCGAGCGCGGGCGTTGTGATCACGACGTGACCACGTCGCGGAGCGGGTCGATCGCGATCAGTTTCACTCAAATTGGTAGCTCATTGGTAGCTCGGAGCGGCGCCGACGAGCATCCCGATGGCGGCGCCCGGTGGTCTACGGGACACGTATCTCGCGGCCGCGCAGAAGCGGTCAGCCACTCGAGTGCGCGAGCTTGCGTGTGCAGTCCATGGCCGTTACGTTCTAGCTGACAGTCCTGACCGTTAGGTAGGGCGCTTGCACGACATCGCGGAGTTCCTGAGAACTCACGACCCGTTCAGCGGACTCGACGAGGAGGCCTTGGAGCGGCTTGTGGAGCGGGTGGAGGTGGAGGCCTTCGAGGCGGGGGCCACCATCCTCAAGCAGGGCGAGCGGTCTCAGGGCAGGGTGCTGGTGGTGCGACAAGGGGCGATCGAGTTGGTCGATGGCACCCGGGTCCTCGACGTGCTCGGGGAGGGGGAGCTGTTTGGACACCCCTCGATGCTGTCGGGTCTGCCGTTCGGATTCGAGGCGCGCGCCCAGGAGGACAGCCGCTGCTATTCGATGGCGGCTTCCGATGTGATCCCGCTGCTGGCACGGCGATCGAGCCTGTCGTATCTGACTCGGTCGTTGCTGCAGCGTCGCGAGCCGGGGGGCGCGGCCGCCGCTGCCGACGTCGCCAGCGCCGAAATGACACAGCAGCCGGCCAGGGCCCTGATACGTCGCGCCCCGGTGACCTGCTCGGCGGATCGCCCCCTGCGCGAGGTGGCCCGGCTGATGTCGGACGAGAACGTCAACTCGATGATCGTACGGGCAGAGAACGGAGAGCTGGGAATCGTCACCGACGGCGACTTGCGGTCCAGGGTGGTGGCCGAGGGGATGCCGGTAGATACTCCGGTGGGCGAGGTCGTGTCGGGACCCCTGAACACCGTCGGTGCGGACGCTGCCGGCGCCGACGTGATGCTGGCGATGCTCGACAACGACGTCCGCCACGTTGGCGTCCTCTCTCCCAGGGGCGAGTTGCTCGGAGTGCTCGGCGGCATCGACCTGGTCGCCGCCGAGGCACGCACGCCATTTGCGCTTCGGCGCGAGATCGGGCGGGCGCGGGATAAGGAGGAGCTGCGTGAGGCGGCGCAGCGGCTGCGCTCCACGGTGGTCGCGCTGCATGCGACCAAGCTCCCTCCCCAGCAGATCGGCCGCGTGATCTCGGTCGTCGCCGACGCGCTGATCCGGCGCATGATCGAGCTGGCAATAGAGTCCAAGGGAGCGACGCCGGCGGAGTTCGCCTGGCTTGCGCTGGGCAGCCACGGCAGACGGGAGACCGTGCCCTCTTCCGACGTGGACTCGGGGATGGCCTGGGAGGGCGAGTCCGAGCACGAGTCCGGCGGATCAGACCCGCGACGCGCGATCGCTTCCGACGGCGTTGTGGACTACATGCGGACGATCGCCGCCGACGTGGAGGACTGCATCCGAGTCATTGGCTGGAGTCTCGATCCCCACGGCGTAACGGCGTCCGGTGAATTCTCCGCCAGCTCGATGGGCGTATGGCGCCGGGCGATCGGGCATTGGCTGCAGAACCCGGGCGACGAAAAGGTTCTGATCGCGACCTCCATCCTGCTCGACAGCCGCACGGTTTACGGGCCGGCGGAGCTGGACCCGCGGGCGATCTTGCTGGAACCCGCAAATCGCGCCAAGCTGCTGCCATCGATGCTCCGTCTTGCACTGGCGTTGAAGCTACCCACCGGATTCAGGGGCAACATCGTGGTCGAGAGCTCTGGCGAGCACCGCGGGACCTTCGACATCAAGCACGGCGGGCTGCTTCCCGTCGTCGATATCGCCCGCTTCGCGGCACTGAAGGCCGGCGCGAAGGTCACGGCGACGATCGAGCGGCTGCGGGCGGCGTCCGAGCTCGGGGCGATCGAGCCCGCACACGCCCGGACGCTCGAGGAGGCCTACGACCTCTTCACTGCGCTCCGGCTCGAGCACCAGATTCAGCAGCTCGAGCGCGGAAACGAGCCCAACGACTATGTCGACCCGAAGGAGCTTTCAGAGCTCACGCGGCGGTACCTGCGCGAGGCATTCCGCGAGGTCGCCGCTGTGCAGAAGTCGCTGTCGAGCGGGCGCGTCTGGGCAACCTGAGTGGGTTCGACGCTTACGAGGTCCAGTCGCAGGCGGCAATCGGATGCATGACGTTGCAGAGTTCCTGAAGGCGCACGAGCCGTTCGGCGCCGTCGACGAGACGGACCTCGATCGGCTGGCGGAGAGCACGAAGGTCGAGTTCCTCACCGCGGGCACGGTCATCTTTAGGCAGGGTGAGCCCCCTCCGGACGAGATCCGGGTCATTCGTAAGGGAGCCGTGGAGCTGACCGAGCATGGCCGCGTGCTGGACCTGCTCGAGGAGGGCGACATGCTCGGCCAGGCGTGGATGTTCTCCGGGCTGCCGACCGGGTGGGAGGCACGAGCTCGGGAGGACACGCTCTGCTATGTGCTCGCCGCGGATGTCGTCGTGCCCTTCCTGAGTAGTCTGGCGGGCCTCCGCTTCATGGCTCGCTCGCTGCTGATGTTGCCGCGGCCGGGCGATGCTCCTGCGCCCCGCGTCGGCGAGATCGACCCTACGCAGCAGGCGGCGGGCGCCTTGGCGGGTGAGCAGCCGGTGATCTGCGACCCGGGTACCTCGCTGCAGCAAGCGGCACACGCCATGGCCGAAGGCGGGAGCAGTTCGGTGCTGGTCGATCTCGAGAACGGTGAGCTCGGGATCCTCACGGACTACGACCTACGCACTCGGGTCGTTGCCAAGGGCCTGCCCCTCGAGACTCCGGTGCGGAACGTGCTGACCACCCCGGTCTTCACGGTACGGGCCGATCAGGCGGCCGCCGACGTGCTGCTCGCGATGCTCGATCATGGCATCCGCCACGTCCCGGTTCTCTCGGCGAACGGCGACGTGCTCGGCGTCATCACCGACATCGACCTGCTTGCGGCTCAGGCGAGGAGGTCCTTCGTGCTTCGCCGGGCGATCGCCGATGCGGGGAGCGCCGAGGAGCTACGCGATGTGGGGGCCCGACTGATGCCCACGCTCGTCGCGCTGCATCAAGGGGGCTTGGCCGCCGAGCAGCTCGGCGCGATCATCTCTGTGGTCATCGAAGCGCTGGTCCGGCGGATGACCCAGCTCTTCGAGCAGGCCGCCGGGCCGCCCCCGGCTGAGTTCGCGTGGCTCTGGCTAGGAAGTCACGGCCGGCGGGAGGCCGCGCCCTCCTCGGATGTCCACTCCGGGCTGGTCTGGGAGGACGGTGGAGGCGACGCGGCCACGGCGTACATGCATCGCATGGCCGAACAGGTGGCCGACCTGCTCTCGTCGACGGGCTTCAAGTCTGACGCGCACGGGGTGACGGCCGCCGGCTCGGTGATGGTCCATCCGGCGGGCGAGTGGCGCGAGACGATCCAAACCTGGCTCGACGCCCGGACGAGCGAGGCCCTGATGGCGATCTCCATCCTGCTCGATGGACGCAGCGTCGACAGGCATCGCGGCGCCGTGGCTGTGTTCTCAGCCGTGCATGACGCGCGAAGGCGGCCTGCCGTGCTGCGCCTCCTCCTGAGGCTCGCCCTGGCGAGCAAGCCCCCGACCGGGTTTCTCCGCGACATCGTCGTCGAGCAATCCGGCGAGCACCGCGGGAGCTTCGACATCAAGCAGGGGGGCCTGCTGCCGATCGTGGGGATTGCTCGCTACGCGGGGCTCGCCGCCGGGGCGACGAGCACAAGCACGGTCTCGCGCCTACAAGCTGCGGGAGCTGACGGGATCCTGCCCGAATCTGACGCGACGACGCTGGAGGAGGCCTGGCGGCTGATGACGGAGTTGAGGATGAAGCACCAGGTCCGGCAGCTTGAGGAGGGGAGCTCCCCCGACGACTACGTGGATCCGAAGGCGCTCGATGCGCTCACCCGCCGGAATCTGCGCGAGGCGTTTCGCCTCGTCGCGTCCACCCAGAAGACGCTGGACCCCGGGGGGGTCTGGAAGGGATAGGGTCTCCGAGCCTGCTGCCGCCCCTACGAGCTTCCAAGGCCTACGCGGAGACGCCTCGGCCCGACCCGTCGACGCCCTGGCGTGACGCCGACTTCTGCGTGGTCGACATCGAGACGACGGGACTGGATCCGGGTGCGGACGAGATCATCTCGTTCGCAGCTCTGCGGATCGAGCGTGGACGACTGCGGCTCGACGACGCCCTGTACGAGCTCGTACGGCCTCGCCGCATGCCCGACCGGGACACGATCCTCATACACGGCCTGCGAAAGGCCGAGCTGGTCGACGCGCCGCCCCTCGCCGAGTCACTCGACGGTTTACTGGAGGCGCTGACCGGCAGGGTGATGGTGGCCCATGTGGCCTCGATCGAGCAGAGGTTCCTCGGCGCCGCCTTCGCTGAGAACGGCATGAGCCTGACCAACCCTGTCGTCGATACCGCCGCCCTCGCCGCGGAGCTCTTCCGGTTGCGGGAGCGCGGCCCGACGCCGCCACTAGGTCTTACGCCGCTGGCGCAGACGCTTGGGCTGCCGGTTCACCGCCCGCACGAGGCGGACGGCGACGCCCTGACAACGGCCCAGGTCTTCCTCGCTTTGGCCGCCCACCTGGATCGCTTTTCGCCCCAGACCGTGGGCTCGTTGGAGCGGCTCCGCCTCGGTGGCCGGATGCCTCTCCGTCAAACGCTGCTTCGACTTCCCAGGCGGTTGGTCGGGCTGCTCGGTCGACCGTAGCCTGGCGCTGCAAACCGATGCCGCCGGAGAACGGCGGCGCATCTCTTGTCGTGAGG
>Ga0207675_100002267_pt1 | contig 19129 bp, 19 predicted proteins | sample KBSSwiS42_FD_184305 | JGI IMG/M metagenome (GOLD analysis project Ga0207675, IMG submission 184305) | Switchgrass rhizosphere microbial communities from Kellogg Biological Station, Michigan, USA - KBS Switchgrass S4-2 (SPAdes) (version 2) | ecosystem: Host-associated > Plants > Roots >...
GGCGCGGCCGACGATCACGCTCATCGCGTAATCGAGGTAGGAACGGCGCATCTCCTCCTCGAGGCTGATGGGCAGCGTTTCCTTGGCGAATTGGGTCATGTCAACGGCTCGCGGTATGCGGGAGCACCGCCCGTCGAAGAGCCGAGCGCGAGAGGAGATTCTAAGTGGCGAGGCGCTGTCGCAGCTACGCAACAACGGCCCCGCAGAGCCTCGTCCACCCGGGCAAAATCAAGACGAACGAAAGCCCTATGGCACAATGAGTTCGTCGGTGGTCAACGTCCGCGGAGGCGGGGTGGCCAGTATTTTCCGATTCAAGTTCGGACGTTTACACAGAACACTATTTGCCCCCCTCGAGAGGAGAATCATGAAGAAACTGAACAAGGTGGCGTCGCTCTTTGCAACCGCTGCTCTCGCATCTTCGTTCACCGGAGTCTCGGCGCAGACCAACGACAACTGGGTGAGCGGCTTCGGCCTGCCCTGGAAGAACATGGACCAGCAGCTGTGCTGGCGCGATGGCTTCTGGACTCCCGCCACCGGCATGCAAGGCTGCGACGGCGTTCCGCCCCCGCCTGCGCCGCCGGCACCTGCCCCGGCCCCGCGTCCGGCACCTGCCCCGGCCCCGGCTCCTGCCGCCCCGCCGGCCGCCGCAGTGGTTCCCGCCCCGACGAGCGAGAAGGTCACCTTCGCCGCCGACGCCTTCTTCGACTTCGACAAGTCGGTGCTGAAGCCGGAAGGCCGCGCCAAGCTCGACGACCTCGTCAGCAAGATGAGCGGCCTGAACCTGGAAGTCATCATTGCCGTCGGCCACACCGACTCCGTCGGCACCGACACGTACAACCAGAAGCTCTCGATCCGTCGCTCGGAAGCCGTCAAGTCCTATCTCGTCAGCAAGGGCGTCGAGAAGAACCGCGTCTACACCGAAGGCAAGGGCGAGAAGCAGCCGGTCGCCGACAACAAGACCGCCGAAGGCCGCGCGAAGAATCGTCGCGTGGAAATCGAAGTGGTCGGAACGCGCGGTAAATAAGCGCTTCGCTGAAGTCAAAAAGCCCCGCTCTGCGGGGCTTTTTGTTTGGAGGGTGAGTAGGATCGGTTCATGACGACGAATGCCGACCCGCGCGAGCTCGCCAAGTTCAGCGAGCTCGCCCACCGCTGGTGGGACACGGAAAGCGACTTCCGGCCGCTTCATCAGATCAACCCGCTGCGCCTCGACTGGATCGACGCCCTCGCGACGCTGCAGGGCAAGCGAGTGCTCGACGTCGGCTGCGGCGGCGGCATCCTCGCCGACTCGATGGCGCGCCGCGGCGCCGACGTCCTCGGCATCGACCTCGCTGCCAAGCCGCTCAAGGTGGCCCAGCTCCACGCCATCGAGGCGGCGACGCCACGCATCGCCTACCGCGAGGTCGCGGTCGAGTCGCTCGCAGACGAGATGCCCGAAGCGTTCGACGTCGTCACCTGCATGGAGATGCTCGAACACGTCCCGGACCCTGGATCGATCGTCGCCGCCTGCGGCCGCCTCGTGAAGCCGGGCGGCTGGGCGTTCTTCTCGACGATCAACCGCAACGCCAAGGCCTTCGTCTTCGCGATCGTCGGCGCCGAGCATCTGCTGAAGCTGCTGCCCCGGGGGACGCACGAATACGCCAAGTTCCTGCGCCCCAGCGAGCTCGCGGCGTGGTGCAGGGCTGCGTCGCTCGAGCCGGTGTCGACGCGCGGCCTCGAATACAACCCCCTGTCGCGCCGCTATCGCCTCTCGGCCGACACGAGCGTCAATTACCTCGTCGCCTGCCGCAAGCCGGCCTGACCGCTGCAGCGATCGATGATGTCCCGCCTGGGCGCAGTGCTGTTCGATCTCGACGGCACTCTGGTCGACAGCGCGCCCGACCTCGCCGGCGCCTGCAACGAGATGCGGATCGAGCGCGGGCTCGCGCCGCTCCCGTACGAGCAGCTGCGCCGGATGGTCGGATCGGGCGCGCGCGGCATGGTCGGCGCTGCGTTCGGACTGGTTCCCGACAGCCCCGGCTACCTCGAATTGCGCGACGAGTTCCTCGCCCGCTACGAAGCGCGCATGACCCGCGAGACGAAGGTGTTCGATGACGTGGTGCCGGTCCTCGGCTGGCTCGAGCGCGAAGGGCTGCCGTGGGGAATCGTCACCAACAAGGCGGCGCGTTTCGCCGTGCCGTTGATTGCCGCGCTTGGCCTTTCCGAGCGGGCGGCGACGCTGATCTGCGGCGACACGGTGGCGCATTCCAAGCCTCACCCGGCGCCGCTGCTCGAGGCGGCGCGCCGGCTCGGGCTGGACGCTCAGTGCTGCGCGTATGTCGGCGACGACCGGCGCGACGTCGACGCCGGCCGGGCCGCCCGGATGCTCACCATCGTCGCGTCGTGGGGCTACCTCGGCGACGGTGACGCGCCAGTCACCTGGGGCGCGGATCACCTGATCGAGCGGCCGGGCGAGCTCCCGGGGCTGATCGGCGGCGCTTGAACGGGGCGCCGCTGCCCTAAACTACGTCCCCTGGGGCTGACCTGGCTTCGACGAGGGTTCGGAGTTGGAACAGTGCACGCCGAGCACCAGTTCGCTCGTAAATCCACTGGAAACAAAGTAACTGCGAACGATACTTCGTACGCCCTCGCCGCTTAACACCGGTGAGCCTCGCAACAGTTGGCCGATGGGCTGGGTGATCAGGGCAACCTGAACGCTGCGAGGTCATACACATTGGCTCGCTGCCGGCTGCGTCCTTCAGTCGGTGGCTAAATCAAGGGACTCGTGCCGAAGGTAGCGTGCTGCTGCGCGACCCGAGGCATTAAAAACAAATCAGCCAGCTAAGCGTGTAGATCTGCCTGACAAAGGCTTTCGGACGGGGGTTCGATTCCCCCCAGCTCCACCAGAACGTAGTCCGAGGATGTCGCAGAACATCCGCGAGAGTCAAAAACAGCCAAGCAAATCAACAGCTTGGCTGGGTTTTTATGCTCAGGCGACCCAACCGGCGTCACCTGCTGCCGCCCGACGCGCCCTCTCGCAGCTTTTCCAGCACTTGGTCCACGCTGAAACTGCCGGCTTTCTGGCTGGGTGGAAATTCCCTGAACGTGGCAAGAAACTCACCGACGATGGCCTGCGCCGGCACGCAGATGAAGGCATGGTCGAACCACCAGTCGTAGTAGGTGTTCGACGTTATGTCCGCCCGTTCATAGGGATCCGTGCGCAGATTAAAGAGCTTTGGAAAGCGAAGTGGCGTGAACGGCTCAGCCCAGATCTGCAGCGTTCCCGTGGCCCGCTGTTCCGAAAAGACGAACTTCCAGTTGTCGTAGCGCATGCCGACCAGGTCGGAATCATCGTTGAAATAGAAGAATTCCTTGCGTGGGCTCTCCTTCGTCTCCCCGGTCAAGAGCGGCAGCAGGTTGTACCCGTCAAGATGCACTCTGAAGGTCGTGTCGCCGACTTTCATGCCCTTGAGGAGCTGCTCCGTCACGTCGGGAACACCGGCCGCCGCCAAGAACGTTGGCGCCCAGTCCAGATGCGCGACGATCTCGTTGCAGATCGTTCCAGCCTTGATGTGGCCGGGCCATCGGACCATGCAAGGGACGCGGTAGGCGCCTTCCCAGTTCGAGTTCTTCTCGTTGCGGAACGGCGTCATGGCGCCGTCCGGCCAGGTGTTCATGTGCGGGCCGTTGTCCGTGGAGTACATGACGATGGTGTCATCCGCCATGCCAAGGTCGTCCAGCGCCTTGAGCACCGCGCCCACGTTCTTGTCGTGGTCGATCATCGTGTCGTGGTAGGGGCTTTGCCAGCGGCCGGCCTGCCCGATGCTTTCAGGTTTGGTGTGTGTGCGCAGGTGCATGTGGGTGAAGTTCACCCAGAGGAAGACGGGCTTGCCGGCTGCCTTCTGGCGCTTGAGAAAGTCCACCGAACGCTCGGCGAAATCGTCGTCGCAGGTCTCCATTCGCTTCTTGGTCAGCGGGCCCGTGTCCTTGATGGTCTGCTTTCCGACCGTACCGAACCGAGGATCCACGGTGGGGTCATCCGTGTCGGTGGCCTTGCAGTCCAACACGCCTCGCGGCCCATAGTTCGCGAAAAAGTTCGGAAAGTCCTTGGGATTCGGGTAGTCCGGAAGTTCCGGCTCTTCCGAGGCGTTGAGGTGGTAGAGCGCACCGTAGAACTCGTCGAACCCATGCCTGGTCGGCAAATGCTCGTTGCGGTCGCCGAGGTGGTTCTTGCCGAACTGGGCGGTCGCGTAGCCCTGGGCCTTGAGCAGCTGGGCGATCGTCACGTCTCGGGACTGCAGCCCCTGTGGCGCGCCGGGCATGCCGACCTTTGTGTTGCCGGTGCGGAACCCGCACTGGCCGGTGATGAACGATGAGCGCCCGGCGGTGCAGCTTTGCTCGGCGTAGGAGTCAGTGAACCGCACACCTTCAGCGGCGATGCGGTCGATGTTGGGCGTCCGGTAGCCCATCAGTCCATCCGAGTAGGCGCTGATATTCGACTGACCGATGTCGTCGCCCCAGATGACCACGATGTTGGGTTTCTTGGTTGCCATGATGTTTTCCTTTCAGCTGAGACCGGTGCCAGGTCACTCTCCTACTCATCAGACTCTCTTGCCAACGCGGCAATCAATCGGTCTGCGTCGATCGGTTCGCGCAGATAGGCTCTGGGCCTTTCGTCGCTCCTATGTGGTCTGCAGTGATGATGCGTACGTCATCACGCGTGGCAACTGGCCTTTGGTTTAGGCATGACCCATTCGGAGCGCATCGCGCGCTCCGCGACTCACGCCTGCACGATGCGCGTGATCTGCGCCGGCGTCGGCGCCGGCCAGCCGGCTTCGCGTGCGACGCGCACGATCGCCTCGTTGGTGTCGAAGTAGACCTGCCAGTAGTGCTCGGTGTGGGTGAAGGGGCGCACCGCGATGACCGGGCCGACGAGGTTCATGTCGAGCAGGCTGACCGACGGCGCCGGATCCTTCGCCACGTTGGGAATCTTGGCAATCGCTTCACTGAAGCGCGCGATCGCATCGAGCGGATCGACGCCGCCGGCGAGCTGCGCCTGGCGGTCGACACGGCGCGCGGGAAGCGAGGAGAAATTCTGGATCGTGTCGCCGAAGATCTTGCCGTTGCCGACGATCGTCAGCACGTTGTCCGGGGTGACGATCGTCGTGCCGAAGAGGCCGAGCTCGCGAACCGCGCCGGTGACGCCGCCGACCGAGAAGAAGTCGCCCACCTTGAACGGCCGTAGCACTAGCATGAACGCGCCCGCGGCGAAGTTGCCCAGAAGCCCGCTCCATGCCGCGCCGATCGCCAGGCCGGCGCCGGCGATCAGCGCCGCGAACGAGGTGGTCTGAATGCCGAAGTAGCCCAGGATGCCGAGGACCAGCCCGATGTTCAGCGCGATCGAGATGATCGACCCGAGGTACTTGGTCAGCATCGGGTCGACGAGATTGCGGTTCATCATCCGCTGCACCAGGCCGATGACGTGGCTGATCAGCCAGCGACCGACGACCCAGAGGGCGATCGCGCCCAGGATCTTGAAACCCACATCGATGAGCGTCGTCGAGACGAACGCCTGTACAGCTGCCATGTCCATCGGAACCTCCTTGTTGGCTCAGCGGACGCTCGCCAGGCGAGCCGCCTTTCGTCGCTGCAGGAACGTATACGGCAGGCCTGCGGCGATGCCGACGAGCAGGTACAGCATGACCGTCGCGCCCACCCGCTCTTCGGGGAAGTTGGCCGTGGCGATCGAGAGCGCGATCACCGGATGCCGATTCGCGGTCGACAACGCGAGCACGACGCGATCGTCCGCGCTCGGGCCGCCGAGGAAGTGTCCGATCAGCATGCCGGCAACGACGAACGCGGCGAGGGCGAGAACGACCCCGCCACCGACCTGCGCCCAGAGTGCGGGCAGGCTGGCGCCCACGAGGGCGAGCGCGGCACCCATCAGCAGCACCTGGCCGACGCGCATGACGACGCCGGCGATGCGCTCGGCGCCGTCCGCGAGGAGCGAGCGCACGCCCAATCCGGCGGCGAGCGGCAGCACGACCGCGACGAGGATGGTCTTGGCGACGGAGACCGGCGACATGACGAAGGGCTGGTGGAAGTAGGCGCCGAGCAGAGCGACGGCCAGCGGCGTGAGGACGATCGACAGCAGCGCGAGCGTCGACATCAGCGCGATCGCGTACTCGGCGTGGCCGCCGGCCTTGACGTCGCGCTTGGGAAGAAGCGGCGGCAGTGGCGCGATCGAGAGCGCGACCAGCACGATCTTGACGTTGATGGGAAGGTCGAAGCCGCTGACGAGCGCCAGCGCGACCAAAGGCATGGCCAGATACATCGCGACCAGCGATCGGACCAGCAGCCCCGGTTGTCGCCACAGGTAGAGCAGGTCGCCGGGCCGTGCCTTGAGGCCGAAGCCGAACACTGTTGCCAGGATGCTCACCTGCAGGGCGAGCATGATGATTTGCTTGCTGTCCATGGGCCCTCCCCGAGACAGGTTCGTCTAGCGGTTGGCCCTCATCCGTTTTCCTCGAGCTCCGCTGTCTGTTCGGGGACCGGTTCGGCGGACCTTGGCGCGCGCCGGACGCAGCGAAAGCCCACATGGCAGGTCGACGTGTCGATGGGCTGCGGCATGCGCGCGGCCGGGCGATAGCGACGGCAGTAGTTCGGCGCGCACAGGTACGAGCCGCCCTTCAAGACCTTGCGCGGAATTCGCACGTTCGGCGTGCGCGGGTCGTGGCTCTGCTCGGGGTCGCCGCCGCGCGGGTTGTCGAGCGTGCAGCAGGGTTTGGAGAGGAGCTTGCCGTGCTCCTGGTACCAGTCGCTCGTCCACTCCCAGACGTTGCCCGTCATCTCCTGCAGGCCGTAGCCGTTCGCTGGGTAGGTACCGACCGGCGCGGTCCCGTCGAAGCCGTCGTCGCCGCTGTTCTGCCAGGGAAACTCGCCTTGCCACGTGTTGGCCAGGTGGCGACCCTCGGGCGCGAGGTCTCTGCCGGCCCAGGCGAACTCGGCGCCGTCGAGACCGCCGCGCGCCGCGAACTCCCACTCGGCTTCGGTGGGCAGCTTCTTGTCGGCCCACTTGGCGTAGGCCTCGGCGTCCTCGAACGCGACGTGGACGACCGGGTGCCTCCACAGGCCTTGCAGCGTGCTGTCCGGGCCGCGCGGATGACGCCAGCTCGCGCCGGCGACGTAGATCCACCAGTGGTGCGGGTTGCCGAGATCGACGGGGTACGGCGGCTTGCGGAACACGACCGACGACGGCACCAGCAGCTCCGGTTGCGCGCCGGGGTAGTTCGCGGCGTCGGCCGGGCGCTCGGCAAGCGTGATCCAGCCCGTGGCCTCGACGAAGCGCCGGAAGTCGGCGTTGGTCACCGCATGGCGATCCATCCAGAAGGCGTCGACGCTGACCCGATGCGCCGGAGCCTCTTCCGCGTAATGCTCGTTCGAGCCCATCAGGAATCTGCCCCCCGAAATCCACACCATGTCTTCAGTCGCGGCGGCGCGGTGTGGCTCGGGGGCGGCGACAAGTCGAGCGGAAGACTGGGAACGAGACATGGCGTGGCTGATCGAGGTGGGAACGGATTCTTGTGGTCGCGCCGAGGTGCGGGAACTGGCCTTTGGTTCAGGCGCGCTCGGCAGACGGCGGTGCTACAACTTTTCTGTGTTCATCCACGGCACGGCACCAACGCCACCCGATTCGCATGAACCTGTTGACGAGGATCCACCCGCGCGTCATCTGGCTCGGGTGCGCCGTCGTCGCGGCGATGGCGGCGTGGCCGGCATGCGCAGAATCGGATTCGGAAGGTTCGGGGCCGAATCGCGCGCGCGAAGTCGTGCCCGAGTTCAACGCCTATTTCAAGCTCGGCGACCGGGCACGCGTGTTCCTGCTCGCCGACGTCTCGCGCGTCAGCCCCGACGACGTCAGCAACGGCGAGCTCGGCATCCACTTCGACTACACGCTGATGCCGATCCTGCGCCCCGCGCTGCGCGATGCCGAGTGGGAGCGCAATCGCTATCTGTGGGTGCGGGTCGGCATTCGCCGCCTCGGCAGCATCGACGGCCGCGACGACGGATTCCGCGAGAACCGCGTGCTGCTCGAGGCGACCGCGCGATTCGAGCTCGCCGGCGAGGTCTGGCTCGTCAACCGGGTGCGCTGGGATCTGCGCGACGTCGACGGCATGCACTCGAACCGCTATCGCTACCGGATCGGCGCGGAAAAGGAGCTCAGCACCGCGGGCGGCACGGTGGTCGTGCCGTACGCGCAGGCCGAATGGTTCTACGACACGCGTTTCGACGCCTGGAGCCGCCAGCGCTATCAGCTCGGCGCCGAGATCGAGCTCGACAGGAATTGGCGCATCGAGCCGTACTACGCCTACGACAAGGACAAGTACCCGAGCGCCGAGGGCCTGAACCGCGTCGGCCTGGTGCTGAAGTACTTCCGCTAGCCGGGCCGCGTGACGCGACCGCCGCGGCCCGGGCATCAGGGCGCGATCCGGCTCGACGTCGCGAGCGTCGCCGCTTCGACGCCGCAGTCGCCTCCTGGCGCATCGCCGCGCGCCCGAGCTCTCGCGATCTCGCGCTGCGCGGCCTGCATCTGCGTCACGAACACCGCGTTCGCGTGCAGCCGGGCGACGGTGGCAGCGCCGGTCAGTCGCCCGGCCTCGATGTCGCTCTTCCAGTGCACGCCGCAGATCGCTCGGCTTTGCGAGAACGCGCGACCGCGCAGCAGCAGGGCGTCACGGCGATCGGGTGCGATCTCGGTGAGCGCGAGCGCCCATGCCCAGCCGATCGACGAGTGGCCCGAGGGGTAGGAGCCATCCTTGCGCAGGAAATCCTCCTCTTGCGGCGTGCAGGTTCCCGATTTGAACTCGACGAAAGGCCGCGTTCGCCGGTACGTGTCCTTGGCCTTGTAGGTGGCCAGGCCCGCGTCGGTGAGGATCCGCCGAAGCAGCATGTTCAGATTCGGCGTCGCCTGCTCCGAGATTGGCACGCCGAGCGCGCATGCGAAGGTGCTCGCGGCAGCCGGAAAGACGAGGTTCGCGTCGCGCACCGCCAGGGCGCCCCGGGGCGTGCCCTGGAGCAGGGTCAGCGCGTGGAAGGCGGCGCCGTCGGCTGCATGGGCGGGCGATCCTTCGAGGGGCGGGGGTGGCAGCAGCGCGAGGCTGTCGGGCAAGTCCTCCGGCGTGAGGTAGCCGTTGAGCAGGCCGGTTCCAGGACCGAATTCCCCCACCTCCGCGGCGGAGATCGGGGCCACGACACCAGGGGCCGTGGCGCAGGCCGCAGCGAGCAGGGTCGAGCCGAGCGCGACAAGACCTGCGCGGTGCGTTCGGACCGTCATGGCAAGGCGCGGGCGTCGCGCGCTTCGGCACGGGCCAGGTCTCGCTCGCGCTGGATTTCGCTCATCTCCGCGACGTCGCGCTCGAGAAAATAGTTCAGGAACGTTCGAATGACGGCGATCGCTGCGAGATGGCCGATGGCGTCCCAGGTCGGCGAGATGGCGCTGTTCACCAGGTCGGCTGCAAGCTGGAAGGTCAGGCCCGCGATCAGCCATCGCGCATAGCGCAGCCAGAGCGCGCGCTTCTCGTGATTCGACGCGTCCCCGCCGAACAGCAGGCGAGCACTACCGGCGAATGCGACCAGCGACGCGACGGCGATGATGAGCAGGGCCATCGCCTCGATGACCAGGGCAACGTGGCGGCTGATCTCGGTCATCCAGTCTTCCATGGCGCTGGGCTCCTCTACTCAAGGCGTCGCGCAGGTTGTATCGCCTCGGGTCGTGGGCGAACACTGGCCTTTGGTTAAGCGCCATCAGCCGGGGGGGCCAGCGCGACGCTGATCGCCGCCAGCAGCTCGTCGACGGGGAACGGCTTGCGCAGCAGGCGCGTCGTGTCCGGCCAGCGCACCGCTTCGTCGAGCGTGGGGTCGTCGCTGGCGGTGATGAAGACGACCGGAATCCGGACTTTCGCTTCGCGCAGGCAGGCCTGCACCTCGAGCCCCGACATGCCTGGCATGTGGATGTCGAGAATCGCGCAAGCGGGCAGCGATGTTGCGAGCGAGGCGAGAAAGTCCTCGCCGGACGAGAAGGTCGCGACCTGGTAGTCGGCGACCCGCAGAACGCGGCCGAGCATGGTGCGAACCGACGACTCGTCGTCCACCACGGCGATGACGGGCTGGGTGCTGACCACTCCCGACGCTACGGCCTCGCCTTCGCCGGGGGCACTGCTCTTTGGTTCAGTTCTTCCCGAACGGTCGGCGGCGCGCCGTGAAATCCGTCGCCGGTTCAGTCCTTCGTTGGCGGCGACGGCGACGGCGTCCTGCCGATGCCGAGCGTCGCGGCGATGTGCATCAGCTCGGCGATGGTGCGCGCCTGCATCCGCTCCATGATCTGCGCGCGGTGCCACTTGACCGTCTGCTCGACGACGCCGAGGTCGCCGGCGATCTGCTTGTTGAGCCGACCCTTGATCAGACCGGCGAGCACTTCGCGCTCGCGCGGCGTGAGGGTATCGAGCCGCCGCTGCTGGAGGGCGCGCTCGGCGCGCGCCTGGCGGGTCGAGACCGACTGCGCGATCGCGGAGCGCACCGCGCCGATCAGCGCGGGCGAGGTCGCTGGCTTGGTCAGGAAGTCGGTCGCTCCGGCCTTGATCGCCTGGACCGACATCGGGATGTCGCCGTGCCCGGTCAGAAAGACGATCGGCAGATCCTGCCCGGCCTCGCGAAGGCGGGCCTGCAGCCCCAGGCCGTCGAGGCCCGGCATGGTGACGTCGAGGACGATGCAGCCCTCGGCCGGCGGCTCGGCGCGGGCCAGGAAGGCCTCGGCCGAGTCGAACTCCTCGACGGCGAAGCCTTCCTCGCGCAGCACCCGGGACAGCGACTTGCGGACGGCCGCGTCGTCGTCGACGAGGAAGACCTGCTCCATGGAATCCCCTTTCGGATCAGGAAGGCCGTCGCAGCGGCCAGCGGGCGCGAAAAGTCGCGCCGCCATCGGCGTTGATGCTCGCGGTCAGCGTACCGTGGTGCGCTTCGAGGATGGAGCGGCAGATCACGAGGCCGACGTCGTTGCCGGTGTCCTTGGGGGTCCCGAGCGGCTCGAAGACGTTGCCGAGGTCTTCGGGCGCGATGCCGCTCCCCTTGTCGATGACCGAGACGGACACCTCCTCGCCCTCGACCTCGGTGCGAATGACGAGCTCTCGCTCCGCCGCCGCGACCCGAGTCATGGCGTTTGCGCCATTGAGGATCAGGTTCAGCAGCACCTGCTGCAGGTGGACGCGGCTGCCGAGAACCGTCGGCAGCCCGGGAGCGAGCTCGGTGGCGGCGCTGACATGCCGGGTCAGCAATTCGGTGTGGACCAGGTCGAGCGTCTCGGTGACGAGCAGGTTGAGGTTCAGCGGCGCCGGATTCATCTCGCCGCGCCTGAACAACGCGCTCAGGCGGCCGACGACGTCGGCGGCGCGGAGGTTGTCGGCGACGATGTCGTCGCAGATCTCGCGCAAGCCCGCGAGGTCGAGATCGTCGCCGTCGAGCATCTTGCGCGCGACTTCGGCGTTGCCGAGGCTTGCCGCGAGCGGCTGGTTCAGCTGGTGCGCGATCGAGGTGGAGAGCTGACCCATCGTCGACACCCGCGTCATGTGCGTGAGCGCACCGCGATCCGCCTCGGCCTGGAGCTCGGCGACCTTGCGCGAATGGATGTCCCACGCGACCCCTGTCAGCTGGTCGCTCGCCTCGGCCGAGACGCGGCCGCGCGCCGCGGTCCAGCGAAAGTCGCCTTGCTCGTTCCTTACCCGGTATTCGAGGTCGATCTCGCGCCGGTCGGCGGCCGCACAGACGACGGCTCGCTCGACGCCCTCACGGTCGGCGGGGTGCACGGTCTCGAGCACGCGGTCGAGGGCGACCGGCCGCTCGTCAGCCACTTCCGGCACCTTGCGGCGCTCGCTCGACCTGGGGTGGCGGGCGGTGTCCCACAGCAAGAACGACAGCCCGGCGGCACGGGCCGCGAGATTCATCTGCTTCTCGCTCTCATCGAGAGCCGACGCCGCTTGCCGGCGGATGCGGCGCTCGATGAGCAGGGCGCCGATCAGCGCGGCCTGGAACAGGATCACCACGAGGACGAGGAGCGCGGTGTTGCGATGCGCCTCCCAGAACGACGGTTCGCGGAACCGGATCATCGCGTCGGCGGGGAGGTCGGCGGCGTCGATTTGCCATTTCTGCACCTGGCGCCAGTCGATCTCGACGTTCGCCTTGCCCGGGGCCGGCAGTCGCATCTGCTCGGCCCGCACGCCAGCGAGCAACTGGTCGACCATCGTGGCGGCGTCCTTTCCCATGTCGACGAAGTCGGAGGTTTTGCCGCCGACCGGGCCGAGCCCGATCGTCGAGCTGTACACCGTGTAGACGGGGGCGCCGGACTCGGCGCTGATGGCCTTGACGATGTCGGCGGGAATCGAGGTCCGGCCGGCGCCGTCCTCGAAGTAGCCCGGCGTGTAGACGATGTCGCCCTTGCCCAGCGCGCGAACGCGGCGCAGCACGGCTTCGGTCGGCTCGCCGCTGACGTACTCGACGCCGCGGGGCGGCTTCAGCGCGGCGAACGCGTCGCGGGCATCCGACTCCCACACGCGGTCGCGCTCGCCGGACCCGGTGATCACGACGAAACGTCGCGTGCCCGGATGCAGGCGCAGGGCGAGCTCAATCGTGCCCGGCAGGTCGTAGCCGGCGGGGATGCCGACGACGCCGGGCACCGTGCCGATCGCCTCGAGATCCTGCCTTTCCACGCCGGCGTGGACGATGGGCACATTGGCGAACAGGGCGGGGCGATGGCGAAGAAGGTAGCGCAGCGAAAACTGACCGACGGCGACGACGACGACGGGCGGGCGCGACTCGTATTTGCCGCGCAGGTAGCGCAGCGCCGTCTGCTCGTGGTCGGCTCCGGTGAAGGTCGGCTGGTCGAGGTATTCCTCGAACAGCATGAGTTTTCGCTCCGGCGCCAGCAGTACTTCGCGCACGCCGCTGGCGAACTGGATGTTCGCCGGCAGCCGCCGCTGGCCGGAAAAGAGAACCAGGACGTTTCTCGTCGCTGCCGACGCCGCGGGCGATGCGGCGCTCGCCGAGGCAGCCGCAGCGGCCACCGACGATGCCATCGCCAGGCCCCAGGTCGCCGCGAGCAAGAAAGCGAAGCGCTGCAGCGCAAGACGGCTGGTCGCGTCAATTGCCATTCCGATTCCTCGCCATGAGTCGGAATCGTCATCGATCCACGATAGCCGCGGCTGCGCGCGCTGTCCATCGCGCGGCAGCGATCGAACCGCCATTCCCTGCGGCGAAAGGAACTGAACCAAAGACCAGTTCCCGGTGCGGTCGGCGTTGCAAAGAATTCGTATCGGCGCCGAGCGGACGTTCGATTTCGTTCGATTTCATCAGGAGACTCCCATGGGCAAACGCGGCGACACCGAGTTCAGCAAGCTCGATGGGTGAGGCCGCTCGGGCCCCGGGAAGACCGACATGACCGTTCCTGGCGGGCCGCCGAAACCCGACTCGGCCGCAGCCTCGACAAGGTCATGGCTTGCGCGTTTCATCGGTTCGGTGAAGGCCGCGTTCGGCAATCACCCGCCGGATCACGAGGCCGTCGACCAGAGGTCGGCCAACGCGTTGGCGCTGGAGCGGACATCGCTCGCCACGGACCGCACCCTGATGGCCGCCGACCGCTCGCTGATGGCCTGGATCCGCACCGCCCTGTCGATGATCAGCTTCGGCTTCACGATCTACAAGCTGCTGCAGGGATTCGCCGCTTCCGGCACCGAGCTCGCCGACGCGAGCAGTCCGCGCGCGATGGGACTGTTGCTGACCGGTCTGGGCACGCTGGCGATGGTCTGCGGCACGATCGAATACTGGTACCGCCTGCAGGAGCTGCGCCGGCATCGCTACTTCTCCCTCCTGCGCCCCTCGTTCGTCATATCGCAGCTGATGTCGGTGATCGGCTTGTTCTTGTTCGTCGCCATCATCTTCAAGGCGCTGTGAGCGGAGGCCCGCGTTGACCCCCGCGGCCGGCGCTCCGGGCCTGCAGGCCGGCACGTTCACGGTGTTCGGGGGTCCCCTGTATCGGTTCGGCCGGCGCCTGGGCCTGGTACGCGGCGCGAACACCGTCCCGCTCGGCCTGTCTCTCGGCGGCGCGTTGTGGCTGGTGCTGCTTCTGTTCGCGCTGATCGAAGGCCTGGTCGACCCGCTCTTCTCGCTGTCCGCGATCGGCGTTCACGTTCGTTTGCTGGTGGCCTTGCCACTCTTCTTCATCGGCGAGACCCTGCTCGCCCCGTGCCTTGCGACCTTCTTCGTGACGGTTGTGCGCGCCGAGGTTGTGCCTGCGAGCGAGATGCCCGCCTTCCGCGCGGCGATGGGGTCGATGCGGCGCCTGGCCGACGCCTGGCTGCCCGAGCTGCTCTGCCTGCTCGGCGCAGTGGCGATGCTGCTCGCCGGCTCGCACCTGCCCGTGCACGGCGCAACGGCGGCGCTCGATCCCGAGCGGGTCGCCATCGCCAGTACGCTGACGGGCCAGTGGTACGCGGTCGTCTGCCTGACCGTCGTTCGCTTCGTCCTGCTGCGCTGGCTGTGGTGGCTCCTTCTCTGGAGCGTCTTTCTCTGGCGCCTGTCGAGGCTCGACCTGCATCTCGTGCCCACGCATCCCGATCGCCAGGCCGGGTTGGGCTACCTCCAGGCGGTGCATGCCCAGCTCATGCCGACGGTCGGCGCGATCTCGGCGATCCAGGCCGCGGGTCTGGCAGAGGAAGTCGCGCGCGGCACGATGGCATTCGAGGCGATGGCTCCGGCCGTCGTTCTGCTCGTCGCCGTCGCGGCGGCGCTCGTCCTCGGTCCGCTCGTGATCCTCGCGCCGCGGTTGCGCAGCGCGCGCCTGGCGGGCCAGGAGCTCTACATGGAGCTGGGGTCCCGATATGTGAACGCCTTTGAGAAGAAGTGGCTCGCATCCGGCGAAGACCCCGGCGAGCCGTTCCTCGGCACGTCCGACGTCGGCAGCCTCGCCGACCTGCAGACCAGCTTTGGCGCCGTCGAGGACATGCGCTGGATACCGGTGAGCTTTCGCCTGACCTTGTTGACGTTGGCGGCGGCGCTCTTGCCGATGGCGTTGCTGCTGCTGTTGAAGTACCCGATCGACGACCTGTCCCGCAAGCTGATCGAGCGCCTGGTCGGCGCCTGACGCCACCCGAGTCTCGGCAGGGACTTGCCTTCGCCAGCGCGGCTCGTCATCCTCCGGCGATGCACCTCGTTTGGCTGCTCGCCGCCTGCTGCCTGATGGCCTCTTCGGCGAGCGCCGCGCGCGTCCGCGACGTTCTGATGGTCTTTTCCAACGACCGCCTGGTGCCCGCCAACGCGGAGGTATTGCGGTCCCTGCGCGACACACTCGCCACTTCCTCGGAGCCGGTGGAAGTCTTCGAGGAGTTTCTCGACCAGCCGGCGTTTTCCGGAGCGGCGTTCGAGAACACTTTCGCCGCGTACCTGCGCGACAAATACGGCGTTGCCCGGCCGCCCGGAGCGATCGTCGTTGCCGGCCGGCCGGCGCTCGAGTTCGTGCTGCGCCATCGCGGTCTGCTCGGCGACGTGCCGATCGTCCATCTCGCCGTCGACAAGGCTTACCTCGAGGCGCACCCTACGCCGCCCGGGGTGACCGGTGTGCCGATCGTGTACGACTTCGCGGGCACGATCGAGCTTGCGCTCCGGCTGCATCCGCGCACGCGGCGGGTGGTGGTGGTGACCGGGTCCAGCGCCTCCGACCGCTCATTCGAAGCCCAGGTGCGGTCGGGAGTGACCCGTCTTCGGGGCATGCCCCCAGTGGAATACGTGACCGCGTTGCCGACCGCCGCCGTCCTCGCACGCCTGCGTGAGCTGGGCGACGGCGACGTCGTCTTCACCACCGGCTACTTCGGCGACGGAACGGGCCGCGTCTTCGTGCCGCGCGACACCGCCGCGGTCATGGCCGCCGAGTCCGGGGCGCCGCTCTACGGCCCCTTCGCCACCTTTATCGGCACCGGTGCGGTCGGCGGGCGCATGGGGAGCTACGTCGACATTGGCCGGCTGGCGGGACAGACGGTGAAGGAGCTCCTCGCCGGCACGCCTCTCGCCGCATTGAAGATGCCGGCGAGCGTTCCCTCGCCGGTGCAGCTCGACTGGCGCCAAGTGCGCCGCTGGGGGATCGCCGAGAGCGCGATTCCCGAGGGAGCGATCGCGCATTTCCGGGGGCCGACGTTCTGGGAGGCCTACCGCAGCCAAGTGCTCGTGATCGCCGCTGTGATCGTGCTCCAGGGGCTGCTGATCGCTGCGTTGCTCGTCGAGCGGCGCCTGCGCCGGCGCACAGTCTCCGCGCTGGCGCAGAGCGAGAAGCGCATGAGCCTGGCGGCGCGGGCCGCGGGGCTTTCGGTGTGGGTGTGGGAGCTCGCACGCGACAGGAGGACGAAGCCCGTGCCGCAGAAAAGGCACTCAGGCGGCGCGCAAAAGGACACGCCCGCGGCGTTCAGCGACGTTGTCGATACGGTCCATCCCGCCGATCGCGAGGGGTTCGATCGCGCCGTGCGGCAGGCCGTGGCGAGGGGCGGCGAAGTGGACATCGAATACCGCCGGGTCGAGCGGGACGGGCAGGTTCACTGGATCGCGGCGCGTGGGCAGTCGACAAGGTGGGGCGAGCACGTCATCGGCGTCGCCATCGACATCACCACCCGCAAGCTCGCCGAGCTGCAGGCCCAGCGCGACCGCGCCGCGCTGGCGAACATGAACCGCGTGTCGACCCTTGGTCAGCTCTCGGCATCGATCGCGCACCAGCTGAACCAGCCTCTGGCTGCCGTCATCGGCAACGCCGAAGTAGCGCGCAAGCTCCTGGACCGGGAGCCTCCGGACCTGGGAGAGCTGCGGCACATCTACGACGACATCGTGGCCGAGAACCTACGCGCCGCCAATGTGATTCGCCGGCTGGGCGGGCTGTACCGGCGCGGCGAGATCCAGCTGACCTCGCTCGACGTGAACGCGCTGATGCTTGAGACCCTGGACCTGGTGCGAGGCGAGCTCGTGACGCGGCAGGTCACCGCCGTCACCGAGCTGGCGCCCGAGCTGCCCGGGATCCGCGCGGGCCGGGTCGAGCTGCAGCAGGTGTTCCTGAACCTCATCCTCAACGGCGCCGACGCGATGAGCGAGCTCGAGGCGAGCGAGCGCAGGCTGGTGATCCGGACAAATGGCGACGCCACGAGCGTTTCGGTCTGCGTCGTCGATCGTGGCGTGGGTATCGCGGCCGAGGACATGAAGTCGGTGTTCAAGCCCTTCTGGACCACCAAGGCCGGCGGCACTGGCGTCGGCCTGGCGATCTGCCAGTCGATCGTCGTGGCGCACCGGGGGAGCCTTAGCGTTGAAAACAATCCGAGCGGTGGGGCGACATTCTGTGCCAGGCTACCCGTGAATGAGATGGGGTTCGAGCCGTTCTCTGGCTAAATTCGGGAGCCCTCGCGCTGCTCTAGAACTTGGTCGAATCCCGACAAGAGGCCAGTGCTTCATTTGCAGGTTTCGATTCAGGGGTAGGAGAGCGGTGCGCTTGCTCATGCCTTCAGGGAGCCGCGTCAGCTAGTGCCACGATGACGCCGGCCGTCCCGATGGCTAGACGAAACCCTAGCCGCACTCTTACGGGTAACTTTGTGGGTAACTCATCGTTGCACGGAGCCGAAACTCGAACACCCATGCGGCTTACGGTCAGATGTTCAAGTGACCCCAGCCCAGACACCGACCTTCGCGCCGCGCAGGCGCGAAGGCGCACTCGGGCACGGGCATTGCCCCCTCGAGTTCCACTCGCAGGAGCCCGACGTGCGAACTCCCAGCACCGGCAATGCCGCGCCGCCCGAACCGAGCCAGAAGCCCGCCGAGACCGACACGGCGCAGCACGCGCGCAGCGAGACTGCGGCGAACGTCGCCGGCCGGCCGGCGCCGCGCCTGCCCCACGAGCGCGACGAGTCGTCGGACAGCGGCGTCGGCGCGCCGAACGACCTGATGCGACGCGCCCACGACGACGCGGTCAGCGGCAGGCCCGGCACCGACAAGGGGGAAGCGACCGACGCCGTCTATCGGCGCAACCTGCGCGACGACACTCCCGGCAGCGAGCGCGACTGAGGCCAGCAGCCGCTCGTCGGCGCTTCGCGGGCTCTGCCGCCCCCAAAGCGCGGGGGTTTGTTGCAAAACCGCCCCATGAAACGCATCCCGACGAGTATCGTTGCGGGCAAACGGGAGCTTGGGCCATGGGAAGAATCGCCGATGCGCGCGCCGCAGTGCTGGACTGGAGCCGCACCGTCCTGACGATGCGCGGTCGCTCGATCGAAGGACCCGATGGCGCCGGCGCCCGGGGCCCGGAATTCGTCGACACGATCTTTGGCGATACCGGCCTCGTGATGACGCCGGCGCAGGCGCCGGCCTTTTTCGCGCGCGCCTCGTCGTGGCGCTGCACGGCGTGCGGCAAGGTCCATGTCTTCGAGCACCTCGTGCCGTTGTCGCAGGCGTCGCCGTGCTCGTGCGCCAGCATCGAGTTCGAGCCGCAGCGCGAGCTGGCGTTTTCCTGGGATCAGTCGCCGCGCCTGGTTCACCTGGTGACCTGACGCCCGTCGGCATCACGGCGCAGGCCGGGTCGCCGGTTGCCTTGTGAGGTCATCGGCCTGGCGCTGCTTCAGCGCGCCCAGGCGTCGGCCTCGCTAGGCCAGGACCATGATCAGCGAGGCGATCGCGCCGATCGTCAGCATCGCCGAAATCAGCGCGCACAGCAGCCCGTAGACGGTCGCCCGGCGCTTCGCCTCCAGTTCATCGAGGTCCTCGCGCGAGTAGACCTGCGGATGCGTTTCGGCGAATCGGCTCATGGCAGACCGTCCCATTTCGTCACACGGATCGGCCCGGCGACAGGTTGTCGTCGGCGCTCCCGACGCCGCGCCCGGGCGTGGGCGATTGCAGATCGCGAGCGGGGGAGGCGACGCTGGCCCGACGGGTGCCCATGGCCAGCGAAACGCAAGGACCGTACCGGCAAAAGGTGACCAAATTCGCCACTTTCGCCGCGCGGCCGGCCTGGCGGAGACGGTGAGATTCGAACTCACGGAGGAGTTGCCCCCTCGGCAGTTTTCAAGACTGCTGCCTTAGACCACTCGGCCAC
>Ga0207675_100002272_pt1 | contig 19109 bp, 18 predicted proteins | sample KBSSwiS42_FD_184305 | JGI IMG/M metagenome (GOLD analysis project Ga0207675, IMG submission 184305) | Switchgrass rhizosphere microbial communities from Kellogg Biological Station, Michigan, USA - KBS Switchgrass S4-2 (SPAdes) (version 2) | ecosystem: Host-associated > Plants > Roots >...
CAGGTTGCAATCGAGCCTGGAAAACGTTCAGGAGTTTCGCGTCGACTCAAACAACTTTCCAGCGGAATTTGGCACGGGCACGGGCGGCCAGGTCAGTGTCGTAACTAAATCCGGCGGCAATGCGTTTCACGGTTCGCTCTTTGAATACCTGCGCAACGACGCGTTGGACGCCGCCAACTTCTTCGACAACGTGATTGGACAAAAAGCTCCGCTGCGGCTCAATCAATTCGGCGGGTCAATCGGTGGTCCAATCGTCAAGAACAAGATGTTCTTCTTCTTTAGCTACGAGGGCTACCGGCTGCGTGCGGGAGTCAATTCCGTCGAAGCAGTGCCCGGATCGGTAACACGGCTGTGTGCCGCGCCTCTCGGGACGGGCTCGATCGCTTGTAATCCGGTTAGCGTTTCGTTGTTACCCGCGTTTCGTTCTCCTGACGCCGCGATTATCTCCACCGGCAGCGGCACGAACCTGTTCGACGTCGCACAACTTCAGGCGAATTCCATCGTCGACGAGAACTCCACCGCTCTCCGTCTCGATTACAAACTGAACGCGAAGCACTCGGCCTACTTCCGTTTCTTCCGCGACCAGGGAAGCAACGAGCAACCGGAAGGCGTCACCGGCCGGCGAGTCTTTATCAAGGCCGTACCGCAAAACGGGATTCTCGCATTGCAGTCGTTGTTGACGCCGACACTGCTCAATGAGTTCAAGTTTGGTTACAACGGTGCGTACACGAGAATCAATGGCGTGGCGCCGACGATTGCGGGTTTCGATCTCTCCTCGCTGGTTATCAATATTTCCGGGAACACCGCAAACTTCGCGCTTCCGGGCCAGGGCACTTCTGCGGGTACGGCGACTCCCGGCGGTCTCGTGCGCGCCAACAGCGCGACAAACGGTCGCGGTCAACCATACACGCCTTACTCGCTTTCATTTGTCGATAGTCTCAATTGGACCAACGGCAACCACAATCTTAAGTTCGGTGGCGAACTGCGACTGATTCGTCTGTATACGGATCGTCTGGGCGGAACTACTTACACCTACTCCAACCTCACCAGTTTTCTGACCAACACGCCCCAGTCGATTCAGTTTCTCGGCGACGTGAGTGCGCCAAGTCCGTTCAACGGCGGCGCGACTGGCCAACGGTACGCAAAGCAGGAGTACTACATCGGCTATGCCGAAGACGAATGGAAGATCAGGCCAAACCTCACGCTGAACTACGGTTTGCGTTACGAGTACTACACACCATTACGTGAGGATCGAAATCTTCAAGTGCTCTTCAACATAACGAACGGTACTTTGCGGCCGCCCACAGAAGCAGCGTTCAAATCTTCAAAAACAAACTTTGGACCACGCCTGTCGATGACGTGGTCACCTAAACCGAACGGCGGCGGTTTCTTTGGTGGCGGACGCACAGTTCTTCGTGGCGGTTTCGGAATCTTCTATGGTCCAGGTCAAACGGAGGATCAGATTCAACCAATCGAAAGCGATCGGATCAGCTCGACGTTCACCAGCAATCCAATCTTTGCCGGTGGGCCACCGCTCGCGTTTCCGCTCGACACCACGGCAGCCGTCGCGTTCTTTACGAATCCCGCGAACGTCAACATTCGTTCGTACCAGCCGCGCGCGTATTCGCCTGACTATGAAATTCCCGAGAAGGTCTATCAGTACACGTTCTCTGTCCAGCAGGAGTTGATGTCCGGAACCGTGTTGACGGCCGCATACGTCGGCAGTCAGGGACGAAACCTGTTCCTGCGCAGCATCGCCAACAAGATCCTGCCGGGACAAACGACGGTGCTGAGTAATGTTGCTTCGCTTCCGAGCGGCGCCGGCGTGGTGAATCTCGCCGATCCGGTTACAGGACGGATTACAGCAGTGCGAACGGTGCGCGAGTTCTCGATCATCTCCGGCAACAACGTCCAGAATCCCTTTGCTGAAGTTGACTATAAGACCAGCGGCGGCCAAGACAGTTACAACGCACTTCAGATGACGCTGGCGCGCCGGCTCACGACCGGCTTGACACTCAACTCGCAGTACACATTCTCGCGCAGCTTCGGAAATACTGCCGGCTCAAACGAAGCACGCACGGCCGCGATTCCTGACAACTTCGATGCGGATTTCGGTTACAACAACTTCGACGTGCGGCACACGTTCAACTTCAGTGCGCTGTACAAGCTCCCGTTTGGCAAAGGCACGAGTCACGATTTCGGCAGTGTCGGTAATGCGCTGTTAGGCAATTGGGAAGTTGGTGGGATCGTTAATGCACGCAGCGGTCTTCCGATTGAGGTTGGCATTACCCGTCCGGACGTGGCGATCCAGTGCGCGACTGATACCTGTCCGGTCACGATCAACGGAGTCGCCACCACTGTCGCGCGCGGCTTCGTGGCCCAACTGCCCGGCACAATCAATTCCGCGAACCCGTTGCCGCTCGGATTTATCGGCGTGGTCAACACGCCTGGTGGCGGCGCTTCGCGCAACGTGCGCCGGCCCAACCTGATTGCGGGCATCGATCCTTTTCTCAACAACGATCGCAACTTGATCAATCCGGCCGCGTTCTCGATACCGGTTCCGGGCGCCTTTGGCGACCTGTCGCGAAATGCGTTGCGTGGACCAGGCTTCACGCAGTTTGATCTGGTACTTAACAAGCGCTTCCAGATCACAGAATCGTCGAACATTGAATTTCGGACGGAGATCTTCAACATCTTCAACAAGGCGAACTTTGCTGTTCCCTCCACCACCCTCAACAATGCGCTGCCTACAATCAATTCGGCGGGTGTCGTCACCTCGGGACTTCAGCCGGGCAGCGCATTCACTCCTTCGTTCGCGGGCGGCACGTTTGGTCTGTTGCGGCAAACGGTGGAACGAACGGTTGGGCTGGGAACGAATCGTCAGATTCAATTTGCGCTTCGCTACAACTTTTAGGGGGTCCAAATGTCGTTACAAGAAATGTCCTTACTCGAGCATAAGAACGCCAGTCTGGTTGCCGAAGACGTTTATGACGACGGCTTCCTGCGAGTGGAGCACAAGAACTACTACGCCGCGTGCGGCGGCCATGCGATCAAGCTGCCGCGCACGGAGTTCCTGATCTTCTCGCGTTTGACGCGAACGCCGGATCGCATTGTCACAGCCGAAGATCTTTGGACTTCCGTCTGGGGCGGAAACAAGCCGCTGAATTCCGAGAGTATGCACGTCTACATCTACCGCCTACGGGCCAAGCTCTCGGATTTCGGCCTGCACATCGAGACGATGGTGAACGTCGGCTATCGCCTGCTGACGTCAAAAACGCAATGAAAACCCAGGGAAACTTAGGTTGCCGCCGCTGTTAACCGAGAGTTCAGACCGTGTTCAGTCGGATGTAACACCCGCTGTCTAGATTCAATAGCGGGAACGTCTAACGTGTAACGACGAAGGAAAGGATTTGTCTTAAATCCCTCGTCCTGGTTCGCGCACGTAGGGCGCTCGCGCATTAATCCTTTAACAGGAGACACTCAATGTCTGTTCCGAAGAAAGGTTTTCAACTGCTTGCGTCTGTTTGCGCACTCGTAGCTCTAGTCGTTTCGTTGGCCTGTAATCCGGGCGGTGGCGCAGGTGGTCCAGGCGGAACGGTGAGTCTGCACGGTGCGGGCGCAACGTTTCCGAATCCGCTTTATCAGAAGTGGTTGAGTGAGTATGAAAAACTGCAACCCAACATCAGGATCGACTATCAATCGATTGGATCGGGCGGCGGCGTCAAGCAATTGAAGGAACAGACAATCGATTTCGGCGCTTCAGATCCGCCGATGAAGGACGAAGACTTGAAGTCGGCGCCGGGCGAAATCCTACACATTCCGACGGTGCTCGGCGCCGTGGTGGTCACGTACAACCTCAGTGGCGTCAATCAAACACTGAAGTTTTCGCCGGACGTCGTGGCTGATATCTTTCTTGGCAAGATCAAGAAGTGGAACGACCCACGAATCGCTGCTGACAATGCGGGTGTTACGTTACCGGCTAACGACATCACGGTGGTCCATCGCTCGGACGGCAGCGGCACGTCGGCTGTGTTCACGGATTACCTGTCGAAGGTCAGCGCGGAGTGGAAAGAGAAAGTTGGGTCGGGAACGTCGCCCAGTTGGCCCGTGGGGTTGGGTGGAAAGGGCAACGAAGGCGTGACCGGCCAGGTTAAAGCGACACCGAATACGATCGGGTACGTCGAGCTTGCGTATGCAATCCAAAACAAACTGCCGGTGGCCCACGTTAAGAACGCGGCGGGCAATTTCATCGAACCTTCAATCGATTCGGTAACGGCGGCGGCAGCGGCGTCGGCGGCGAACACGCCGGAAGATCTTCGCGTCTCGATAACCAACGCAGCCGGCGCTCAGGTCTATCCGATCGCGAGTTACACCTACGTCCTTGTCTACAAAGATCAGAAAGACGCCGCCAAAGGCAAAGCCATCGTCGACTTTCTTTGGTGGGCAATACATGACGGCGAGAATTACGCAAAGCCGTTGCTTTACGCGCCTCTGCCTGCCGACATCGTGAGGCGCGCCGAAGTGAAGATCAATTCCGTTACTTCGGGGGGAAAGCCGCTCAGAAGTTCATGAGATGAGTGCTGTCCCGCAAAACGAAAGATTCCATTCCAACCGAACACCCTCAACCTGGCGACGTGTGCTGTCGCCGACCGGCAACACGGGTGACGCGATCTTTCGCGTGCTGATGTTTCTTGTTGCGCTGTTGATGGTCGGCATCGTCGTGGCGATGGTGATTGCGTTAAGCGCCGACTCGCTCCTTTCGATTCGACAGTTTGGTTTCGCGTTCTTGAGGAGCCAGCAATGGGATCCAGTCAAAGGCGAGTTTGGCGCGTTGCCGTTCATCTACGGCACGGTGGCTTCCTCGCTGATCGCGCTGCTGATCAGCGTTCCATTTTCATTAGGTATTGCGATCTTCCTGGTTGAGCAGGCGCCGCATTACATCTCGCGTCCGGTGGGATTTCTCGTGGAACTTCTCGCCGCGATTCCTTCAGTGGTCTACGGGCTCTGGGGAATCTTTGTGCTGGCCCCATTTTTAAGAAACTACATCGAGCCCGCGCTGGCGAGCGTGTTGGGATGGCTGCCACTCTTCAAAGGAACGATCACTGGTATTGGCTTGCTCACAGGAGGAATCATTCTTGCCATTATGGTCACGCCAATCATCTCGGCGGTGGTGCGTGACGTGCTGGCGGCGGTACCGGGTTCACAACGTGAAGCGGCACTCGCTCTCGGCGCAACCAAGTGGGAGATGATTCGCGTGGTGTTGGTAAACGGCGCTCCGGGCATCGCGGGCGCCGTTATTCTTGGTCTGGGTCGGGCACTTGGCGAGACGATGGCTGTCACGATGGTGATCGGCAACCGGCCGCAGATCAGTCTTTCGCTATTTGAACCGTCGTACACGATCGCTTCGGCGATCGCAAACGAGTTCACCGAAGCGACAGGCGATCTCTATCTGAGTGCGCTGGTTGAATTAGGGCTGATCCTTTTCCTGGTGACATTTGTTGTTAACGGCATCGCGCGAGTGCTCGTGTGGAATGTTACGCGTAAGACTGGCGGAGTCGGCAGGGCTGCGTAAATGAACACCTCCGATCGAATTCGACGTGCAAACAGTGCCTTGATGACGGGTTTGACGGCGCTTTGCACGCTGTTGGCGGTCGGCGCATTGCTCATAATTCTGTCGCACATCGCATGGCAGGGAATCGGATCGCTTAACTTCCGCTTTTTGACCGATGTTCCGCGCCCGGTTGGCGAAGGCGGCGGAATCGGCAACGCGATTCTCGGTTCGCTTGTGTTGCTTCTGTTGTCCTCGGCGTTCGGTTTGCCGGTTGGAATTTCCGTCGGAGTCTATCTCTCGGAGATTGGCAGAGGACGAGTTGGAGGCGTGGTTCGTTTCATTGTCGACACACTGACCGGCATCCCTTCAATCGTCACGGGAGTGTTTGTTTACGCGATCGTGGTACTGCCGATGAAACACTTTTCGGCGTTCGCCGGTGGCGTAGCACTCGCCCTCATCATGGTGCCGATCGTCGCTCGCACGACAGAAGAGATGTTGAAGCTTGTGCCGCACAGCTTGCGTGAAGGAGCGTTGGCGCTCGGTGCGCCGCAATGGCGCGTGATTTTGGGTGTCGTGATTCCAGCAGCAGCGCCGGGAATCGCGACAGGTGCGATGCTGGCAATCGCGCGTATCTCCGGCGAGACTGCGCCGCTGCTTTTCACAGCGTTCGGCAGCAGGTTTTTTTCGACGTCGCTCAACGAACCGATCGCCTCGCTAACGGTGCAGATTTTTAATTACGCGATCTCGCCTTACGACGAATGGCACGCGCAAGCATGGGCCGCGACGCTGGTCCTGATGACACTTGTTTTGGGAATTAACATCATCGTTCGCTTCTTAACGAGGAAGAGGTTCTAGGCAGATGACTGTGGAAACCGAACCTCTCAGAATGCAAGTTCGCGATCAGCGGGACGCTGCGTCGGCTGCGAATCGCAGCGACGGCAAAACGAAAGTCGCCGTGCGCGATTTGAACTTTTTCTATGGCAAGGTTCAGGCGCTGCACGACATTTCGCTCGAGATTCCCGAGCGCATCGTGATGGCATTTATTGGACCGTCGGGATGTGGCAAGTCGACGTTCCTGCGCACTCTCAATCGCATGAACGACGTGATTCCGGCTACACGCGTCGCCGGGGAAGTTTTGATTGACGGCCATGATATCTACGCGACGGGCACCGATGTGGTCGAGTTGCGGCGACGCGTCGGCATGGTGTTTCAGAAGTCGAACCCGTTTCCGAAGTCGATCTTCGACAACGTCGCCTACGGTTTGCGAATTAATAAGCTGACCCACAGCAATTCAGAACTTCATGCACGGGTCGAACAGGCACTGAAGGACGCGGCGCTGTGGACCGAAGTCAAGGATCGTTTGAAAACCTCGGCGCTAAGTCTTTCAGGTGGTCAACAGCAGCGTTTGTGCATTGCGAGAGCCCTGGCGATCCAGCCGGAAGTGTTGTTGATGGACGAGCCTGCATCGGCGCTCGATCCGATTGCCACGTCGAAGATTGAAGAGTTGATCTTCGATTTGAAGAAGCAGTACACGATCGTGATCGTCACGCACAACATGCAGCAAGCGGCGCGCGTTTCCGACACAACGGCGTTTTTCCTGTTGGGTAAGTTGATCGAAGTCAATTCGACTGAGAAGATGTTCACGGCGCCGAATGAAAAACTGACTGAAGACTACATCACTGGAAGGTTTGGATAAGAAATAAGTTATGGATTTGCATCGTCATCTTGACGACGAACTGAGTTCATTACGCGACCGCGTGCTGCTGCTCGGCGGCGAAGCTGAACAGGCGCTCGAACGCGCGATGTATTCGCTGAGTGAACGCGACAGCGAAGTTGCTCGTGAGGTACTCGACCACGACGATCGGGTGGATCGTCTGGAGGTCGAGATCGATCGACAGTGCATCGACATCATCGCCTTACGTCAACCAGCCGCGCGAGATCTGCGCTTCGTTATCTCGGTCGCGAAAATGGCGCCGGTGCTTGAACGCATCGCCGATCACGCCTGCAACATCGCTCGCGCGGCACTCGACCTGAACAACGAACCCGAACTGAAGTCGCTGCTTGACCTGAACCGCATGGCGGAGCACGCGCTGAAGATGTTGCGCGCCGCACTCGACGCATTTACTTCGAGCGATGCGATGATGGCTCGCGAAGTTATCAAGAGCGATACGGAAATCAACGACCTCTACAACCACACTTTTCATCGACTGATCGAGTTGATGGTGACTGAACCCGCCACCGCAACGCGCGATGCGCGGCTGCTTTTTGTTGCCAAGCACCTGGAGCGGATCGGCGACTACGTGACCGACATCTGCGAACTGACCGTCTACATGGCCGAAGCCGCGTTCATTAAGCACAGTAACTAGTTATGACTCGCCCGATCCTGATCGTCGAGGACGACGCCGACATCTCCGAGAGTTTGAAATACAACTTCGAACGCGAAGGTCTGCCGGCGATCATTGCGCCAACCGGCGAGGCGGGATTGTCGGCTGCATTGAACGAGCGCGAACCACCACGCCTGATCATTCTCGATTTGATGTTACCCGGAATGAGCGGCATCGAATTATGTCGTCGCTTACGACGCGAGCCGGCCACGCGTCGTACACCGATCATTATGTTGACGGCGAAGACTTCCGAGTCGGATCGCGTGACAGGTCTCGATCTGGGCGCTGATGACTACATCACTAAGCCGTTTTCTGTTCGTGAACTTCTCGCGCGCGTGCGTGCTGTCATGCGCCGCGCGGACGAAACGATGGGTAAGACGTACGAAGACGATCATTTGACGATCGACTTCGACGACATCCGCGTGGCTTGTGACGGCGCGAAGATAAAACTCACGAACAAGGAGTTCACGTTGTTGTCCGTGCTTGCGCGGAGCGCTGATCGAGTCGTGACGCGGCAGCAGTTGCTGGATAGTGTTTGGGGTTACAGTTACTATGGCGATGCACGCACGTTGGACGTGCATATTCGGCGTTTGCGACAAAAGCTGGACAAGTGCGGCGACTGCATCGAGACCGTTGTTGGCGTTGGGTATCGCTTCGTGGGTTGTAGGTGAGTTCTTGCTTTCGTAAGTGATCCTGGTTGTAGGTGCTCTTGTGCTCAGGCGACAAACACTCCTGTTATCTGCGTGTATTGTCCTGGCAGCAGTTTCTTTTCTCATCCCATCTTTTTCAATCCGTATAATCCTGTTCCTCTTGTTGCTACTCGTAACGGGTCTCTCGCTTAGTGCCGCACGCGCAAATCACGAAAAAGACCAACGGGGAGACACAGAGGAAGGGGATAAAAACGATCAGATCTTCGCCGCAGGTTCACTATTCGAAGCGACGATGAGTGGAATGCGCGAAGGCCTGTTGGTAGTCGACAGAGACATGCGCGTAGTCGCTTCAAACCCCGCCGCACACAAACTCTTCAGTCCTTCAGTTTCCAAACTTCAATCTCAACGCTTAACCGAGTTGACGCGCAACCCGGCGATCTACAGCGCGTTTCTCGATGGTCTACAAGGCCAGGAAGTCAGCGGCGTAAAAGTTGAAACGCATGGTCCGGAACGGCAAATCTTCGATCTTCGCGTCGTACCGATCGGCAGTACGAACGGACACGGAGCTGAAGGCGCGCTCGGCGTTTTCTTCGACATCACTCGCACCGAACGCCTTGAGCTCGTACGTCAGGAATTCCTCTCAAATGTCTCGCACGAACTACGCACACCGCTGACGGCGATTATGGCTTTCGTCGAAACACTCGAGACCGGCGCGAAGGAAGATCCGGAAAGCTGCCAACGCTTCCTGTCCATCATTCGCAAAAACGCTTCACGAATGCATGAACTCATCGACGACATCCTCGAGTTGACATCAATCGAAGGCGGCAACGTGCAGTTGCGCGCCGCGCCGGTTGAACTGCGTGCGCTCGTGAATGAAGTCTACGCGTCGCTGGCGGCCCACGCGCAGGCGCGAAACATCAATCTCCAAAACGAAGTTGGGCCGGACGTTGTGGTCTACGCCGATACGCGAAGACTCGAACAGATGCTGACTAACCTCATCGATAACGGGATCAAGTTCGGCCGCGAACACGGCGCCGTTACCGTCAGGCACGAATCCGGAACGCGCGATCAGATCGTCGTCGAGGACAACGGCGACGGTATACCGGCGCAACATCTCGCCCGCCTTTTCGAACGCTTTTACCGCGTCGACCGCGCCCGTTCGCGGGAGATGGGCGGCACCGGCCTGGGTCTGGCGATCGTCAAGCACCTGGCGCTACTGCACGGCGGCGAGGTAGCGGTTGAATCCGAGCTCGGTAAGGGTAGCCGTTTCACCATTTACCTTCCTAAAAGTCTTTTTATTTCAACAGATAAAACTTAAAAAACACTGTTGTGATCTCAGCGTAGGTCTGCAATAATGGTTGTCGAGTTTTTGCCCTCGTTCTCTTCCCCGACAGCCCCGGAAGGTCCTCAAAGGTTTTGGTTGTTGACCGACAATTAGCGGTCTGGGGAGATCAAACATGCGAATTCGACGACTGATGCGAGCCGTGTCGAGGTTTTTGACTCAGTTAGGTGCGGCAGTGCTGAAGGCTGTTGTCACCAGTCTCATTCTTGGGGTTTTTGCAATTTCGCTGATGCACTACATGGGCGTGCCTGTGCCAAGCGCCCACGATCTGCTGGGCGGACTCACACGGTTAGCGGAGATACTCGGATAAAGGAGAAGCGTTGAGCACGGAACTGGGCCGCGCCTACGAGGTGCTGGGAGTAAAACCGGGCGTTTCAGATCGGGAGTTGAAAGCAGCACATCGGGACCTCGCCAAGGTGTGGCATCCCGATCGCTTTCTTCACGATCCGCGCCTACGCGAAAAAGCCCAGGAGAAGTTGAAAGAGATCAACGAAGCGTACGAGCAGTTGATCTCGCGTAATAGACGGCGCTACACGCCACCTCCGCCGCGCCGGTCTTCAGCGCCTGACGTCGTGCGCATTTCTGTTCGGCGCGGGATTGGTTGGCACTGGTGGGTAGCGGCGCCGCTCGTAGTTTTCGCGATTGTCTTTGCCGTTACTACTAAAACGTTGGTGCGCGATCGCCAGCCGCCTCACACGGATGTTGCTCAAGTCGAAGAGTCAACCGAACCGGCAGCCGCTCAGGAAACAACTGCTGCAACTCGCAACCGTCCCGAGAACAATCTCGCGCCACCCGCCGAGGCCGGAAGCGCACCGGCGCCAACCAACGAAGCCGTTGTTCCACTTGCGACCGTCACCGTTTCCATCGATCCCGAAACTGGTTTGCTTGCGACGCCCACTTGTCCGGTGAAGACGCGAATGACATATCCGATAGGCAGCGAACCTCGCGCCTATTGCAACGTCACACACGTCGTCAAGACCCAAAAAGAAAGCCGCATCAAAGGTCTCGCCAAACGCCTGTTGTAATTCTGCGCCCTCGTTATCAAAAACGGGCTTTGCCTCAAATCAAAACGCGCTTTGCGTCAAACTCTCGTATCGCAAGCCGCAGCCTCGCCGCACATCGGGCGGCAAAGCCGCAGCGAGACTCACATCGGGCGGCAAGCCGCAGTGCGAGACTCACATCGGGCGGCAAAAGCCGCAATGCGAGACTCTTGAGCGCAGAATTCTTTTCAGAACGTAAACACCAATTGATGTTGCATGCGATAAGTGGTCGGCGCGAAGTCTCCGATTGGAACGAAGAAGTTCGGATACTGCCCGCTGCGACGGAGTGAGTTCTGTATGTAGAACAAGCTCTGGAACGTCACCTTTCGCGATAGACCATATTCGAAGCGGAAGTGATTGGTTCGGATGTTCACGCCCGTGTTCGTCCCCAGGTCGTCATCGGTGACCTGCGAGATCATCGAGTTCGCGCCTTTGATCGCGAAGACGTAAAGGAAACCCATATCGCCGCGTTTTGTGGCCCGGCCGATTTGCAACGCCGCGAGCATTGCATCGCGTTCGTTCATTCCGATTGCGACATTGCGAGCGAACTGTAGATTGAACGTAATTGGGTAAGCGTGATCGCCGCTCTTGAATCCTGCATTGTTCAAACGATACGTGATTCGCAGCACCTGAAAGCCGGGCGCGGTATAGACCACTCCTCCCGGAGTTGTGGTCGCGTTGCCGGTTCCCGGAAACGGACCGGAAAGCGCGATGCCCAGTCCCGGTTGGACCAGCAGAACGAGCCCGTCGGTTGTCGAAGCCAACTGGATCTGATTCGGGTGACGGTAAATCTGAATATCGGCGCCGACCTGGCTGTTCCATTTCTCGTTGAATGTTTGATTCACGAGAAAACCCTGGTGAAAGAGATTTGCCGAGCGTCCGGCTGTGCCAACAACTTCGCCGGCGCGGGCGAGCGGGCTGTTGGGTTGGATGATCGCCACGTTCGGTGTTGAGAAGATGTACTGTCCCGCGCGCAACTCGAGACTCGAAACGTGTGCGCCGTTCGGTTTGAACGTGCGCGTGTATCGCTCGTTGAATCCGTTGAAGCGAAGGTCGTCGTCAAACAGGAAGCGGGAGTTATCGGCAAAGACGCTTTGAACGCGTCCGCCCTGAAGTTGGACAGACTTCGTCGGCCGGTACTCGATCCACGCTTCGCTCAACATAAACGGCGCCCGCGCGTTGAACGAAGTGAAGTCCTGATTGGTGGAAAGTTGGTTGTTCAGGGGACCAGTCGCGAGCTGTCCGTGGAAACTCAAGTTTGGGTGAATGTCTGTGTCGAAATTTAGCCGGAGCCGGTAACGAGCACGGGCATTTTGCACGTGTTCGAGCGGCGGGTCCGGTGGCTCTGTGGCGGAGCGGAAGATGCCGTCAAAACGTAAACGGAAGTCGCCGCTAAAGCGGACGGGACCGATTTTCAACGCCTGGCCTTCCAGCTTCACGAGACGTTGTTCGACGGTGGGAGCTTGAGGTGGCTCAGGCGCCACCGCCGCGGGAGTGTTCGTCGCAACGGTCTCAGCAGGCACGGATTTAACGGACAGTTTTTCGAGCAACGCCTGAATGGCTACCTGCTGTTCGGAGATAATCTTTTGAAGCTGATCGAGCTTGGCGTTTTGACGTTCGAGCTCGGTTTCGAGAACACGAACACGTTCAGTAACGTTTGTCTCGGCCGTTTCATTCTCACGCTTCGCCGCAGTCTTAACCAGCTCCTGTGCGGCCGCGGGTGTCAGGGCAAACGCGAGAATGGCAAACAGCAAGCTAAGACGAACTGCGATACACGTTTGGCGAATGTGGCTCGTAGGCTTCATGTAGTTGGTTCCTCGGAACGGGATGTTGAACTGAGTTGCGAACGCCGTAGCATATGGCCGCAGTCTTAAATCCACCTTGCTATGAAGTTACAACAATATGAATAGAGAGTAGTGTCCTATCTTCATCGTTCCTCTCTGTGGCTCGGTGTCTCTGTGGTTGTTTAAGCGGTAAAGTTAACCACGGAGCCACAGAGTCACAGAGAGAACATCAACTTAGGACACGACCTGAATAGTGCATGTCGTTGACAATGATCTGACGCGCCGCTTACTATCTTTGTAGTTCATAAATGTCTAAGGCTCTTCCCTCTCGAGGAATCTCGACAGGAATGATGCTTCTTCAAACTTTAACGACCACAACTCAAACTGTCGGCAGTCCGATAACAGCTTACTGGCCGGTAATGGTCTTTTTCGTCGTTGCTGTGATCTTTCCCGTGCTGCCACTTGTTCTCGGCCGTTTCCTTAGACCAATTAATTACGAGAAGAGCAAGATGCGGCCTTACGAGTGTGGCATCGATCCGACGACGGAGGCGCACGAGCGTTTCACGGTGCGTTACTACATCGTCGCCATGCTCTTTCTGATTTTTGACGTCGAAACTATTTTCCTGTTGCCCTGGGCAATTATCTTCATGGGAGATGACTTCTCCTTTACAACTTTTGCGCTCATCGAAATGTTTGTCTTTATCGCGATTCTTGTAGTGGGTTATTACTACGCCTGGCGCAAGGGCGCGCTCGAGTGGGCCTAGATCTTATGGCTGAACACGAAGAAGGATTTGTCTTAACCACCGTCGATTCGATCATGAACTCGATTCGACGCACCGTCGGCGCCAAGACGGTTGATATCGCTGCGCCAGTTGTGAACTGGGCACGCAAATCGGCACTTTGGCCCATGACGTTTGGACTCGCATGTTGCGCCATCGAGATGATTGCTGCGGGCGCTGGACGTTTCGACATCGATCGGTTCGGCGCCGGAGTATTTCGGCCAAGTCCAAGGCAAAGCGATCTAATCATCATTGCCGGCACAGTGACTCTGAAGATGGGCCCGGTTGTCCGCCGTGTTTACGATCAGATGCCCGAGCCCAAGTGGGCCATTGCAATGGGCGCGTGCGCTTCGACTGGTGGTCCATTTGATTCTTACTCGACGATGCAAGGCGTCGATCGTTGTATTCCCGTGGATGTTTATATTCCGGGCTGCCCGCCGCGTCCCGAAGCGCTGTTTTACGGGTTGATGCGATTGCAGGACATCATCATGCGGGAGGCGCCATCGGCATATATTTTTGATAGTGACGGCAGCGTGCACCGTCAACGTACTTTTGAAAACGACGACGTGTTGGTCTCCGAGAAGGAGCGAGCGGCGTTATCGGCGTAAGTGAGGAGGAGCACGATGAAAAAACATAAACACGGATTGATAGTTCTGACAGCGGTCGCGATGCTCGTTGGCAGTTCGGTTTGGGTTGGGGCTCAGACTAGACCAACTGCGAAAAAACGAACAACGACGAAACGAGTCGTCCCGCTCATCCCGGTCGGAACTGATCTGAAGATTCGAATCAACGACAACTTGTCGAGCAAGGATTCACGCGTAGGCGATCGTTTCACTGCTACGGTGATCGATCCCAGCCGTTTCGACGAAGCGAAACTTACCGGCCACATCAGTTCGATTCAGAAGTCGGGCAAGATCAAAGGCCGCACGAGTATGAATCTGGCGTTTGACTCGGTCGAGTTGCGCGACGGCCGCCGCGGCGTGATGCACGGATACGTGACGCGAGTTTATGGCGAAGGCTCGGGACGCGCCGATAACGAAGGCGGCGTCGAATCGGGAAGCAGAACCAAGCAAACTGTGAAACGCGCGGGCATCGGCGCGACGGTGGGCGCGATTGTTGGCGGCATCGCCGGCGGCGGCAAAGGAGCTGCGATCGGTCTGATCGTAGGTGGCGCGGGTGGCGCCGGTTCGTTGGCCGTGAAAGGCAGCAAAGAGCTGAAAATCGAATCCGGCACGGAGATGCTGGTACACGTCACGCGCTAGGCAGAAAAAGCGGAGACAGTTCGAATTAGGGAAACGGTGAATCCGTTTCCCTATTTTGTTGGAAGAAAATGCCCTTCCAGCTACGTCTAAAGCATGACGGGAGCGGAAATGGAGCAGCGCGCGCTAATGGCTCAGCAGCTTATCGATGGAAGCGTAATCGAAGCCTGCCAGCAGGGTGACCGCGATGCCTTTCAACTCCTCTTCGAGGCTTACAAAGACAAGGTCTTCTCGATTGCCGTCTATTCCATTGGCGGCGACCGGGCGTTGGCGGATGACGTCACGCAACAGATTTTCTTGAAACTGTTTACTGCGATTCGGCAGTTTCGTGGAGAGTCGGAGTTTACGACGTGGCTCTACCGGCTCGTCGTCAATGCGTGTCTCGACGAGCGTCGCCGGCGCAAACGATGGTTGCCGTGGGGAGAAACAGAAACCGTGGCAATGAGTAGTTCCGGTGACAGGAAGCCGCAGGAAAAGCAGTTTGCTCGCCTCGAAGTTGCCGAAGCGGTGAGGGAAGCGATTGGCGAACTGAAACCGAAATTTCGTTTACCGATATTGCTGAAGTACATCGAAGGTTTGTCGTACGAGGAGATTGCCACGGTGATGGGTTGTTCGAAAGGAACGGTGGCTTCGCGTCTTAATCGCGGGCATAGCCAGCTGGCGAAAACGCTTTCGCATTTGAACAATCCGGCCAATTGGGGTGAGTAATTAAGTTCGACGTGAAGTTTACGGAGAGCAAGATGTTTTCGAAGCATGTAACTAAAGACATTTCAGCCTACTGTCATGGAGAGTTGTCAGCGGAAGAATCCGGGCGGTTTGCCGAGCACATCATTTCGTGTGCCGATTGTCGCAGTAAGTTTGATGAGATCAAGTTCGGCGTAAAGCTGGCGGAACAGTTGCCGCAGGTCGAGGCGCCTGAGTCGCTGTGGGCCAATATCCGTCCCTCCCTCGGCCTCGAAAGAAAGATCTCTTCGCTTCGTCTACAGTGGCACACTCGGGTAGTGGCAGTTGCGGCGGTCTTCGTTGTTATCGGAGGGTTAGGGATTTGGTGGCTTTGGGGGAGGGGATTTAAGAACAAATCGTTCTGGGAGGTGCAGCAACTCGCGGGCGCGCCGCGAATCGGTAGTGAACGAATTGGAAAACAGGCACGGTTAGGGGTCGGTGAATGGTTGGAAACGGATGCATCGTCTCGTGCGCAGATTGCCGTGGGTTCGATCGGAACGGTTGATATTGACGAAAACACGCGCGTGCGGTTGTTGGAAACGCAACCCACCGAACATCGACTCGAACTCGCTCGCGGAAAAATGAGTGCCATGATCTGGGCGCCACCGCGACTCTTCTTTGTTGACACACCGTCGGCGGTGGCGGCGGATCTCGGCTGTGCGTACACGCTCGAGGTGGACGATCAAGGAGCGGGTTTGTTGCGTGTTACGTCTGGATGGGTGGCGTTGGAATTGAAAGATCGTGAGTCGTTTGTGCCTGCTGGTGCGGTGTGCGAGACGCGGCCGGGAGTTGGACCAGGAACGCCCTACTTCGAAGACGCGCCCGCCACGTTTCGAGCGGCGTTGGAAAAGATCGACTTCGAACAAGATCCTTCCGTGAGGTCAGCGGCTCTCGATTCAATGTTGAACGAAGCGCGTGCGAGAGACACGCTGACGTTGTGGCACTTACTCGCTAGAGTTGAAGGCGCAGATCGCGTGCGTGTTTACGATAAGATGGCCGCGTTTGTACCGCCGCCTGCGGGAGTCACTCGCGAAGGCATTTTGGAATTGAACCAGGAGATGCTTGACCGCTGGAAGTACGAACTCGAGTTAAACTGGAACCGAAGCGGTAGTGTTCTTCCGAAAGTCGTGGCTGATGGATATTTTCGCGTTAAGAACGGCGTCAGTCGCCGCTTGAAAGAAGTGGCGCCGCGATAAGGATTACGTGCCGGAGAGATGGCGCGTGTCGTTGAGCATCAGGACGCGAACGAAGCCATCGTCGCGTAGTTCGAATCTTGTAATTCCGCAGTTCGCGCTCGAGATCCAAACCGGCTTCAACTCCGGTGCATCGAGCGCGCCCATCAGATGCAGTGCGAGAATGCAGATCGTTCCGGTGTGACTGATGACAGCGATCTTGCCCCCCTGGTTCTCCGCGATAATCTCATCCAGCTTCTGCCACGCTCGATCGAGCAATTGCCGGTAACTCTCGCCACCCGTTAACACGTGTTCGAAATCTCGCCGCAACAACGCTGCGTATTGTTCGGGATGTTGTTGCGCTGCATCTTCAAACGTCAGACCTTCCATCACGCCGACGCTGCGTTCGCGAAACGCGCTTGTGGGATGAATTGGCAGGCCGGTCACAGCGGCAAGGGCACGCGCGGTCTCAACAGCGCGCGCGAGATCGCTCGTATAGATTGCCGTCAATTCTTCAGACTGGAGAGCGCGAGCCGTGGCCTGGGCCTGCCGGCGTCCGCGCGGTGACAGAGGTGTAGCGGTGTGACCACCGAAACGGCGTTCGGCGTTACCTTCTGACTGGCCGTGGCGAATGAGAAGGACGTTGGTTAAGAGCATTGGGGCTTGAGGGCCTGCTAGCTTTACCGACCAGGGACAAGGGATAAAACCCGCGATACCAGGAACACGATACAAAAAACAAAGAGCGCAAGTACCGCTGACTATGCGGCGACGGCTTCGGCTTTCAACTTCTCCGCCTGGTAGTGAGCGACGAGGGCGTCGATGAAAGGATCGAGGTTGCCTTCCATTACCAGATCGAGCTGGTGAATCGTCAGACCGATGCGGTGATCCGAGACGCGGTTCTCTTTGAAGTTGTAAGTGCGAATCTTCTCCGAACGATCGCCTGAACCAACCATCGAACGGCGTTCACTGGCTTGCGCCTCGTGTTGCTTCTGCTCTTCCAACTCCTGCAAGCGAGCGCGCAAGACTCGCATCGCCTTTTCACGGTTTTTGATCTGCGACTTCTCGTCCTGCATCGAAACAACGACGCCTGTCGGAAGATGCGTCAACCGCACTGCTGAATAGGTCGTGTTCACTGACTGCCCGCCTGGACCAGACGAACAGAACGTGTCGATGCGCAAGTCTTTCGGATCGATCTTTACGTCAACCTCTTCCGCCTCCGGCAACACCGCAACCGTAACCGCCGATGTATGAATGCGTCCGCTCGCCTCGGTCTGCGGCACACGCTGAACGCGATGCACGCCCGACTCGTGTTTCAACTTCGAGTAAACCTTGTCGCCTTCGATCAAAACGATCGCTTCCTTGAGACCACCGATGCCGGACTCCGAAGCCTCCATGACTTCAAATCTCCAGCGCTGCTTTTCCGAGTAACGCGCGTACATCCGCACCATCTCGGCTGCAAACAACGTCGCTTCATCGCCGCCTGTCCCGGCGCGGATTTCGAGAATGACGTTCTTTTCATCGTTCGGATCGCTGGGAATGAGCAACAGTTTGAGTTCGCGGTCAGTCTCCTCCAGCCGCGCTTGCAGAGTTTCGACTTCGACGCGCGCCATCTCGCGCATCTCGTCGTCGTCAGCAGTGTCGAGCAGTTCGCGCGTACTCGCCAACTCTGCTTTCAAACTCTTCCATGCCTGGTACTTTTGGACCACCTCTTCCAGCGTGCGATGTTGCTTCGCGGCCTTCCCATACGCAGATGGGTTGGCGAGCAACTCAGGCGAAGAAAGTTCCTGCGTCAACTCATCGTAACGGCTAACAATCTGTTCGAGCTTGTCTAACATGAAAACCTCACGATAACGGCGCCGGCACAGGCTCGGCCGGTTGCGGCTCCAGTTTGAGCGATTCTTTCAACGCTTCAATCGCCACTTCGAGTTGCCGATCGTCCGGTTCCTGCGTGGTGATGTTTTGCAACCACACGCCCGGTAGCGTCATTATTTTGAAAAACCAACTGCTCTCCTTCTTCGCGGACAGCCGAATGATTTCGTACGAGACGCCGGCAACCACAGGCATCAGCGCCAAACGGATCAAAAAGTTCAGCAGCAACGAATCAAACTTGATTACCGAAAACAGGATGATCGCCACCAGCATCACGACCATGAGAAAACTCGTACCGCAACGAGGATGCTGGCGCGGTTGCGGACGCGCGTTCTCGACAGTCAGTGGGAGTCCTGCTTCCCACGTGAACACAGTCTTGTGTTCCGCGCCGTGATACTCGAAGACGCGCCTGATGTCCTTCACCAGTGAAAAACTGAAAATCATGATCAGGAAGAACGTCATCCGGATCAGACCGTCGATTAAGTTAAAACCGACTGAAGGCCTCACCGGGTGTAAATAGGTGCGCACGGTAGACCATGCGTCCTGATACCAGGGA
>Ga0207675_100002273_pt1 | contig 19097 bp, 23 predicted proteins | sample KBSSwiS42_FD_184305 | JGI IMG/M metagenome (GOLD analysis project Ga0207675, IMG submission 184305) | Switchgrass rhizosphere microbial communities from Kellogg Biological Station, Michigan, USA - KBS Switchgrass S4-2 (SPAdes) (version 2) | ecosystem: Host-associated > Plants > Roots >...
CGCCCTCGGGGCTGCTGGTCAGCAAGGCACGGGCGTGCGTCAAGACGATGGGATCGTTGTCGACATAGACGATGCGGCACTCCGGCGCCACCGCCTGGGCGACTTGGTGGGTGCTGTTGGCCGTGACCAAGCCGGTGCCGATGTCGAGGAACTGTCGGATGCCCGCCTCACCGGCCAGGTACCGGACCGCACGGGCGAGGAAGGCCCGGGACGCGCGAGCGTTCTCGACGATCGCCGGGAAGGCCTCGAGAATCTGATCGCCGACCTTGCGGTCGACGGGGAAGTTGTCCTTGCCGCCCAGCCAGTAGTTCCAGATCCGGGCCGTCTGCGGCACGTTGGTATTGATCTCGGGCGGCAGCTCGTCGCTGGTGATGGACATCCTGTCGGTCACGGGATACCTCTCCTGGTCGGCGTGCGCGGCCGCTGCAGTCCCACAGCTAGACTCTCGCCAGCGACGCAGCCATGTCAACGACGGGCGGTTCGCGGCCGACCAGGCGGGTGGCGGCAGCGGGGTCGGCCGGCGCGGTGGCGGTCATGGTCCGGCCTCAGGGTGGGCGTCGGCTGGGATAGGGCGCGGTCGTAGCTGGCGCTGAGCCCAGCAGCGGCGGCCAACTGGCCAGCGCTGACCGGCGCGCCATCGGCGATGAGGGTGGCGTAGACGCGCTTGGCCTGGGTGCGCTTGGTCAGCACCTCAGCGCTTGCGTCCTTTAGCTCAGCGCTGGCTGGACGCCGTTCGGCGCTGACCTCAGCAGAGGTCGTCGCTGGGTCGGCGTTGACCTCGGCGCGGTACAGCAGACTCAGCACGGCGAAGGAGCCGAGCAGCCACACCGGGGTGGCCCCAGCGGTCAGGTAGCCGACCAGCGATGGTGGGGCCACGGCGACCTGGAGCCGGGTCGACAGGGCGACCGAGGCGACCAGCAGCAGCCACGACAGCCGCAGCACCGCACGATGATGAAGGCGCTTGGCCTCCAGCACGCTGACTTCAATGGCCAGGGCCAGGGCCTCGGTGCCAAGCGGCCACAGTTCAGGGATGGCTCGGCCACCGGCTCGGGCGGCGGTGACCATGGCCCCGTAGGACTCCATGAGCAGCACGCCGGTGATGAGCCCGACGATGACGGCCAGGATGTGCTGGGCCCGGCTCACAGGGTCCCGTCCAGATGGCAGACCGGACAGACTCGGCGGGCGGCGCGAAGTTCGCAACGCTGTTGGGTGCGGGCGGTGGTGAGTTGGTAGCCGCAGGTGGGGCAGCTGGCGATCCAGATGCCGCCCAGCAGGTGCAGGGCCGGCTCCGGGTGGCTGTGGGTCGGGTAGGGTGATGGGTGCATCAGAGGGTCCTCACTTCCTCTGGTGCGCGAGGCCGGGACGGGTGAGCTCTGCCCGACCCCACACGGCAGCGCAGCGGGTAGGCCGCTCCCTGCCCCCGGCCACCGTGGTGGGTGGATGGCTGGCTGCTGGTGGGCTGGTGGTGGCCAGGCCCGTCGGTGATCACCTGGCTGGCGGGTATGGCACGATCACGCCCACAGGCGGCCACGAGCAGAAGGAGTGGCGCGATGCCTGGACCAGAGTGGATCTGGGTTGTGGTGGTGATCGCTGTGCTGGTCGCGGTGGTGGTGGCGGCCATGCGGGTCGCCCGGCGCCGCTGAGAGCTCCTAGCTGGACTCGTCAGACGGGGCCTCATCGCCGTCCCCGCCCGGGAAGGGCTCGTACGGGCAGCCACGACCGCCGCGCCGGGGTAGGCAGCCGCCCGGTGCGCTCCCGCCGCCGACCCACCCGCTGGCCAGCTCGCCGGGCGGTCCGGCTGGCGAGGGCGATGGCGGCCGCGATCCCGACTGGGGCCGGCTCGACCGTTGGCAGCGGGATGGTGTCGTCAGCCAGCGGAAGCGTGGCCGTCGGCTCGACCGGTTCGGGTGCTACGGCGGGTGGGGGCAGGACGCGCAGGTGGATGGACTGGCCGGCCTGGATGACCCAGGCTTCGCCCGGCTGGGCCTGGCGAACCTGCTCGGGGTCGACCCGTGGCCGCTCCCCCATCCGGGCCTTGGCGCCAGCCCCCGAGGGCCGTAGAAGTCCAGCTCCCAGTTGTGCTCCAAGGTGCGGACCATCCCGGCCAAGGCCAACAGCCGCTCCGGGTCTCGACACTGGTGCACGACGATCCCGCCAGCGCAGCTGGCCAGCAGCCGGGGGGCTTGGCGGTGGTCGCCCAGGCCCTCGACGCTCTGGGCGGCAACGACGACCTGAACGCCGACGTCGCGCACGCGCTCGGCCAGGTTGATGGCGCTGTCCACCCCGGAGGCGAGGGCGCTGAACTCGTCCAGGATGAGCAGGGCGTCCTCGCGCTCTTGCTGAGCAGGATGGGGACGGTCAGGACGGCCGGGTCGACGTCCTCGTAGCTCCAGTGGCCGCGGTCGAAGGCGCCGGCCAAGGCGGCGAAGAAGTCGGCGTACCTGAGCCTTGCGCCGGGAAGGAATGACATCGGAATGACATCCGGTCAAGCAAGGCAAGTGCTACAGGCCTGTGACCTGCTGTTTTGGGAGCTGGCGGGGGGACTCGAACCCCCAACCTGCTGTTTACAAGACAGCTGCGCTGCCGGTTGCGCCACGCCAGCGGGTGTGGGTAAGGGTACGTGATCAGGGGGGTGGGTGGCGGCGGCGGTGGACTTCGAAGAGAGCCAAGGCGCCGGCGACGGAGGCGTTGAGGCTTTCGATCTGGCCGGACATGGGGATGCGGACGAGGACGTCGCAGGAGTCCCGGACGAGGCGGTGGAGGCCGGTGCCTTCGCTTCCGACGATGATGCAGACGGGCTCGTCGGCCAGCTCAAGGGTGAACAGGCTGGTGTCGGCGGTGCCGTCGAGGCCGATGGTCCAGATGCCGGAGGCTTGGAGCTGTTCGACGGCTCGGGCGAGGTTGGGGACCTCGGCGACGGGGAGGTGCTCGAGGGCTCCGGCTGAGGACTTGATGGCGACGGCGGAGAGGGGGGCGCTGCGGTGGCGGGGGAGGATCAGGCCGTGGCAGCCGGCGGCTTCGGCGCTGCGGGCGAGGGCGCCGAGGTTGTGGGGGTCTTCGATGCCGTCGAGGGCGAGGAAGAAGGGGGGCTCCCGGCCGGTGAGGGGGGTGGCCAGGAGCTCGGTCAGGCCGATCGGCTGGATGGGGGCCACGATGGCGAGGACGCCCTGGTGGGCGCCGCTGCGGGCTTCGGCGTCGATCAGGGAGCGGGGGACGGTCTGGACCTCGATGCCGCGGCGCTGGGCGAGGTCGAGGAGGTCGCCGAGGGCGGCTCGGCCGGCGCCGGAGGCGAGGAGGATCCGGTCCATGGGGCGGCCGGCGCGCAGGGCCTCGACGACGGGACGGCGGCCCTCGATCAGGGTGCGGCCCTGACCGGGGCGGACGGCCTCCCTTGCCGCCTCGAGCTGGCCGCGGCGGCGGGACTGCTTGGCCTGGCGGGCGCCGGAGGGGGCGCGGCGCTTCTCGGACGGGGCCTGGGGACGGCGGACCTCTCCCCCACCGTCGTGTTCGCGGCGGGCCTGGGCGGCGCGGTGGTCGCCGTCGCGGCGTCTGCCGGATCCCTTGCCGGGGCGGCCCTCCTGGCGGCCGCCGCCTAGGGGCTGAGGTGCCATCGGGGGCCGCCGGGGCGGTCTTCGACCCGGATGCCGGCCTGGGCGAGGCGGTCGCGGATGGCGTCGGCGACGGCGAAGTCGCGGGCGGCGCGGGCCCGTTCGCGGAGGTCGAGGAGGAGGTCGAGGACGGGGCGGAAGGCTGCCGGGTCGGGGAGGTCGTCCAGCGGGGTGAAGCCGAGACGTGCGGTCAGGGCGAGGAAGGTGGCGAACCGGCCCTGGAGGTCCTCGGTCACGGCGCTGTCGCCCCGCTCAAGCCTGGCGATCAGGGGGTTGGACTCGGCGACCAGGTCGAACAGCACGGCCAGGGCGGCGGGGACGTTCAGGTCGTCGTCCAGGGCCGCCTGGAACCGGTCGCTCCAGCCGGACGGGGGCGGGGAGCCCAGCCGGCCCTCGGCCTCCAGCCCTTCAACCGGCCCGCCCTCCGACCCACCCGCCGGCGGGCCTGGGACGCCGAGGGCGCGGGCGGCGTTGGTGGCGAAGGTGGCCAGGCGGTCGTAGCTGGCGGCGGCGTCGGCGAGGACCTCCTCGGAGAACTCCAGGGGACTGCGGTAATGGGCGCCGAGGAGGGCGTAGCGCAGGACCACGCCGCGGTGGCGGGCCAGGAGCTCGCGGGGGCTGACCACGTTGCCGACGGACTTGGCCATCTTCTCGCCCTTGAGCTCCAGGAAGGCGTTGTGGAGCCAGTAGCGGGCGAACGGCTCGCCGGTGGCGGCCTCGGACTGGGCGATCTCGTTCTCATGGTGCGGGAAGATGAGGTCCTCGCCACCCCCGTGGATGTCGAAGGCGCAGCCCAGGTACTTGCCGGCCATGGCCGAGCACTCGATGTGCCAGCCGGGGCGGCCCGGTCCCCAGGGTGAGTCCCAGGTGGGCTCGCCCGGCTTGGCGCCCTTCCAGAGGGCGAAGTCCAGCGGGTCGCGCTTGTCCGGGTTGACCTCGACCCGGGCGCCGGCCTGGAGCTCGGCCAGGTCGCGGCCGGACAGCCGGCCGTACTCGGGCCACTTGCCGACGGCGAAGTAGACGTCGGCGCCGACCTGGTAGGCGATGCCGGCGTCGACCAGGCGGGCGATCAGGGCCAGCATCTCCGGGATGTGGCCGCTGGCCCTGGGCGCGATGTCGGGCGGCTGCACGCCGAGGGCGGCGGTGATCTGGTCGTAGACCCGGGCCCAGTGCTCGGCGACGGCGAAGGCGCGGAGCGGGTCGTGGCCGGCGGCGTTGATGATCTTGTCGTCCACGTCGGTGTAGTTGCGGACGTAGAGGACCTCGTAGCCGGAGGCGGCCAGGTGGCGGCGGAGGACGTCGAACACGACCACCGGGCGGAGGTTGCCGATGTGGGGCTCGGCGTAGACGGTGGGGCCGCACAGGTAGATCCCGACCCGGCCCTCGTCGCGGGGCACGAACGGCTCCTTGCGACGGGTCAGGGTGTTGTGGAGCTGCAGGGCCACGGTGGTTCGGCTCCGGGATCGAGATCGGCGGGTGAGCTTCGTATCCTACCCGCGAACCGGCTGCTCAGCGGCCAGGCAGACCGCGCTGGCGGCGATCCCCTCCCCCCGGCCGGAGAAGCCGAGGCCGTCGGTGGCCTTGGCCGTGACCCGGACCCGGGCCGGCTCCAGGCCGAGGGCGGCGGCCAGGTTGGCGGCCATGGTGGCCGTGAGGTGGCCGAGGCGGGGCCGGTCGCAGAGCACGGCGACGTCCAGGTTGACCGGCGCCCAGCCGCTGGCCGCGACCAGCTCGGCCACCCTGGCGCACAGGTCGATGCTGGAGACGCCCTCCCAGCGCGGGTCGGCCGAGGGGAAGTGGTGGCCCAGGTCGGGCAGCCCGGCCGCGCCGAGCACGGCGTCGCAGGCCGCGTGGGCGACCACGTCGGCGTCGGAATGGCCGTCAAGGCCGAGCTCGAAGGGGACGGTCACCCCGCCGAGGACCAGCGGCCGCCCGGCCACCAGCGGGTGCGCGTCCACTCCCTGCCCGACCCGCAGCGGCGGGAGGGTCACGAGATCCCCCTGACCCCTCCGCCGGAAACGCGACGGCGGGCCAGGAGGGTCTCGGCGATGGCCAGGTCGAGCGGTGTGGTCACCTTCAAGTTCTCGGGGTCGCCGGGCACGACCTGGACCGGGTGGCCGGCCAGCTCGAGCAGGGCGGCCTCGTCGGCCGCCTCGACCCCGTCGCGGAGGGCCAGCCGGTAGGCCGCCTCCAGCACTTCGCGGACGAACAGCTGCGGGGTCTGCATGGACCGAAGCTGCTCGCGGTCGACGATGCCGGTGGAGCGCTGGGCGGCGTCGACCCGGCGGATGGTGTCGATCACCGGCACCCCGGGGACCACCCCGGCCAGGCCGGCCTCAAGGAGCAGCTCCAGCATCCGGTCGATCGTGCCCGGGGCGACCAGGGGGCGGGCGGCGTCGTGCACGACCACATAGCCGGGCTCCGGGGGCAGGGCCCGAAGCCCGGCGGCCACGCTGGCCTGGCGGGTCGGCCCGCCGGCGACCAGCGCGGTCACCTTGGCCAGGCCCTCGTCGGCGAGCAGCTTGGCCGTGGCATCCAGGGTGTCGGGGTGGCTGACCACCACCACCGCGGTGGTGCAGCGGTTGGCCTCCATCGCCTCAACGGCGTGGGCCAGCATGGCCCGCCCGTCCAGGCGGACCAGCGCCTTGCCCCCGCCGCCGAGGCGGCGGCCGGCACCGGCCGCGGGCACGACCACGCCCACCGCCGGGAGGGCGGTGGGCGTGAACCGAGGACCGGGTCTGGCTACGACTCGAGCGCCTCGTCGACCAGCAGGATGGCCTTGCCCTCGTCGCAGTGGCAGGCGAGCACCAGCTCGGAGACGAGGATCTGGCGGGAGCGCTGGAGCATGCGCTTCTCCCCGGCGGACAGGCCCTTCTCACGGTCGCGGACGGTGAGGTCGCGGACGACCTCGGCGACCTGGAAGATGTCGCCCGACTGGAGGCGCTCGATGTTGCCCTTGAAGCGGCGGCTCCAGTTGCCCTGGGTGGAGGACTCACCGGTGCGCAGGATCTCGAAGACGCCCTCGACGTCGTCGGAGCTGCACACCTCGCGGATACCGACCTCCTGGCAGTTGTCGCGGGGCACCATGAGGGTCAGGTCGCCATACGTCAGCTTGAGGACCAGGTACTCCCTGGTCTCGCCGCCTACCTCACGATCCTGGAGGCCCTCGATGACCGCGGCCCCATGCTGTGGGTAGATGACGCTGTCGCCGACCTTGAACATACGCGAAAACCCCTTCCCTCGAACGGAACACAAATCAGGATAACATTTTTGCGGGGTTGCGTACAAACGAAGTCGCAGGTAGATGGCCTGATTGACGTACCCGGGCTCACTCGTCGGCCTCAGGCCGGGCACCGTCGGCGAGGCGCCTGAGCCCCTCGCGCAGCAGCCGGGCCCGGCCGGCGCCGACGCCCTCGACCTCCTCGAGGTCCTCGGGGCCGACGGCCATGATGACCTTCAGCGAGCCGAAGCGCTCCACCACCCGCTCGACCACCGACGGCGGGAGCTGCGGCACCCTGGCCAGGAGGCGGTAGCCGCGCGGGACCTCGGCCGCGTCCAGCGTCTCGGGGTCGCCGGTGAGGTCGATCGCCTTGGCCACGGCGGCCGTGTCCAACAGCTCCTCGGGGGTCAGGCGGCTCAGCTCGGCCAGGACGCCGGCCACCTCCCACCCGGGACGGGCCCTGAGGTGGTCGCGAACGGTCAGGCGCTCCTCCTGGTCCACCCCGGCGCTCAGCTCCTCCAGCTGGAGTCGGAGCAGGCGGCCGTCGCTGCCCAGCTCGGCCACGTACTGCTCCAGCTCGCGGGCCACCCGGCGCACCATCTCGGCCCGCCCGAGCAGGGTCAGGACGTCCAGCAGGATGGCCTGGCCGTGCAGCTCGCGGGCGTCGAGGGCGGCGCTGGCCTCGTCGAAGCGGGCCCGGTAGTGGGCCAGGGCGGCCACCGCCTGGTTGGCCCGCGACAGCACCGCGCCGACGTCCTCCATCACGTGGCGCCAGTCCTCGACGTACAGGGTGATGGTGCGCATGGAGTGCGAGACCGAGATCACCGGGACCCCGGCCTGCCTGGCCACCCGCTCGGCGGTGCGGTGGCGGGTGCCGGTCTCGACCGTCGGGATGGCCGGGTCGGGCATCAGGTGGACGTTGGCCCACAGGATGCGCGTGGCCGTCTCGTCCAGGACCAGGGCGCCGTCCATCTTGGCCAGCTCGGAGAGGCGCTGGGCGGTGAACGGCACGTCGATCTGGAACCCGCCGGTGAACAGCGCCTCCACCTGGGGTGGGGAGCCGAGCACGACCAGGGCCCCGGTGTTGGCCCGCAGGATCCGCTCCAGTCCCGGCCGCAGGGCCGTGCCCGGGGCGACCTGGCGCAGCACCTCCAGCAGGCGGTCGTCCAAGCTCATCGGGGCACCCCGCTGGGGTTCCCCGAACCCCTCCGGCTCATCGGGGCACCCCGGCCATCTGGGGGGTGGCCAGGACCGAAAGGGACTCGGCGACCGAGCCGACCGGGTCCAGCTCGATGCCGGCGCCGGCCCTGATCCCGTTGGGGAGGCCGGTCGCGGGGACCAGGGCGCGGCGGAAGCCGAGCCGGGCCGCCTCGGCCAGGCGGCGGGGCAACTGCGGGACCGGGCGGACCTCGCCGCCCAGGCCGACCTCGCCGATGGTGATCAGGTCGGACGGGACCTGCCGGTCGCGGGCGGCCGAGGCCAGGGCCAGGCAGACGGCCAGGTCGGCCGCGGGCTCGGTGATCCTGACCCCGCCGGCGGTGGCCGCGAACACGTCGTTGCCGGCCAGGCCGATGCGGGCCCTGCGGTCGAGCACGGCGACCAGGATGGCCAGTCGGCCGGCGTCCAGGCCCTGGGCGGTGCGCCGCGGCACGGCGACGCCGGTGGGCACGACCAGCGCCTGGACCTCGGTGACGAGTGGCCGCCGGCCCTCCAGGCTGACCGTGCAGGCCACCCCCGGCACCCCGGCCGAGCGGGCCGACAGGAACAGCCGCGACGGGTCGGCCAGCGGCTCCAGGCCGGCCTCGGTCATCTCGAAGCAGCCGACCTCGTAGGCGGGACCGAAGCGGTTCTTGGTGCAGCGGACCAGGCGCAGGGCGTGGTGCTGGTCGCCCTCGAAGTTGAGGACCACGTCGACCAGGTGCTCGAGGGTCTTGGGGCCGGCGACGGCGCCGTCCTTGGTGACCTGGCCGACCAGGAAGGTGGCGATCGAGCGCTCCTTGGCCAGGCGGACCAGCTGGGCGGCGACCTCGCGGACCTGCCCGACCCCGCCAGGGGCGCCGGCCAGCTCGGGGTCGGCGACGGTCTGGACCGAGTCGACCACCACGACGGTCGGCTCGACCTGCTCGACCAGGGTGCGGACGGCGCCGAGGTCGGTCTCGGCGGCCAGCAGCAGCCCGGGGTGGAGGGCCCCGAGGCGCTCGGCCCGCAGGCGGACCTGCTCGCGCGACTCCTCGGCACAGACGTACAGCACCGGCCCGTTCTCGGCCAGGCCGGCCAGCACCCCCAGCAGCAGGGTCGACTTGCCGATGCCGGGCTCGCCGGCCAGCAGCACGACCGACCCGGGGACGAGGCCGCCGCCCAGGACCCGGTCGAGCTCCTCGACCCCGGTGGGGCGGTGGGCGCCGGTCTGGGCGGCGACCTCGGTGATCGGGACCGGGGCTGTCACCGGGCCGGACGCCCTGGCCGGGGACGACCGCTCCAGGACCTCCTCGACCAGGCTGTTCCAGGCGCCACAGGCCGGGCAGCGGCCGACCCAGCGCGGGCTGGCGGCCCCGCACTCGGTGCAGGCATAGGCGGTCCGGACTGTCCTGGCCACGTTCGAGCTCGCCCCCACCGTCGCGCCGGGCCCTTCGGCCCGGACCGGCGCGCCCGATGCCCGCCGGCAGGGCGCCGGTACGCGCCCTCACCAGGCCAAAGGCTAGCACGCGACGACGACAATCGAATGTCGTCCACAATGGGGACATGAACGACGCTCCTGGCCCACGTGAGCTGGTGGCGCTGCTGGCCGAGCCGGACCGGCTGCGGGCGCTGGCCGCGGTCACCCTCGGCGCCGCGACCCTGCCCGACGTGGCCGAGCGGGCCGGACTGGAGCCGCGGGTCGCGGCCAGGGCGCTCAGCCGGCTGGTGGCCGGCGGGCTGCTCGAGGGCGACGCCGCCAATGGCTACCAGGTCCGCGCCGACGCCTTCAAGGCGGCCGCCCGGCGGGCCGCCGCCACCGGTTCCCGGGGCGAGGCCGAGGGCGCTGAGGGCGGGGGTCCCGGAGGCGAGGGCGGGGGGCCGGCGGGCCCGGCCGCCGGGTCGCCCGAGGCCGACGTGCTGCGGCGGTTCGTGCACAACGGCCGGCTGCTGGCCATGCCGGCCGCCCACGGCAAGCGCCTGGTCGTCCTCGACCACCTGGCCGGGCTGTTCGAGCCGGGCCGGCGCTACCCCGAGCGGGAGGTCAACGAGCTGCTCGGGCGCTACCACCCCGACTACGCCATGCTCCGGCGCTACCTGGTCGACGACGGCTTCCTCGACCGGGCCGACGAGCAGGCGCCGGGGGCGCCCTCGGTCAAGATCTACTGGCGGACCGGCGGCACGATCGAGCTGGACTGACCGGCGCGGCCCAGGCGCCGCCTGGCCAGACCGGAGCGGACCAGAAAGGCCGGGCTGGGCGGGACCCAGCCGAGCTGGCGGGCCTGGCCGAGGTCGTCGCGGTTGGCCGCGTGCCAGATGACGCGGCCGTCGGCCAGGCGGTACCAGTGGGTCTGGGAGGTGGCGAAGGACCGGCCGTTGGAGGCGAACACCTGGGCCAGGCGGCCGTCGGGACCGTAGGTGGCGAACGGAGCCACCTGCCGGCCATGCATGACGGTGCGGACGACGACCAGGTCGCCCTCGGCCGCCAGCTCCCGCACCTCCCAGCGCAGCCCCTCGAAGGCGGCGTGCAGCCAGTCGTAGGTCGCCTTGAACGCGGCCGCCCCGCGGCCCCTGGCCGCGGGGGGCTCGCTGACCGCCTCGTCGTTGGCGGCGTCGGGGTGGATGAGCTCGGCCGCCTCGGTGTCGTCCCACCGCTCCATCAGCAGCAGGCTACGGCGGGCCACGTCGTGGGTGGTGGTGGTGCGGGTGTCCATGCTCGCCTCCTGGCGTGCTACACTTTTAGTATAAGGAGGTTCTACTGGATTGCCTGGCCCTGTCAAGACCCGCACCTACGACAACGCCCGCCGGGCCGCCGCCGCCCGGCGGACCGAGCAGCGGGTCGTCGAGACCGCGCAGCGGCTGCTGCTGGAACGCGGCTACGCCGGGCTGGCCATGGCCGACCTGGCCGCCGAGGCCGGTGTCTCGGTTCCCCTGCTCTACAAGGTGTTCGGGCCCAAGCCACAGCTGGTCAAGCGGATCTACGACGTGCTGCTGGCCGGCGACGTCGACCCGGAACCGGTCGCTGAGCGACCCGCCCTCCAGGCGCTGGCCGCCGACCCCGACCCGCGTGGCAAGCTGGCCCGCTACGCCGCGCTCGGCCGGGCCATGGCGGAGCGGGCCGGGCCCCTGGTCAGCGCGCTGCTGGCCGCCGCCCGGGCCGGCGAGCCGGAGCTGCGGGCGTTCGCGGCCACCATCGACCGGGAGCGGCTGGCCGGCGCCTCCGCCCTGGCCGCCCACCTGGCCGAGTGCGGCGCCCTGTCCCCCGCCCTGGCGGTGGACCGGGCCCGCGACCTGATCTGGCTGCACACCGCCCCCGACACCTACCGCCTCCTTGTCCTGGAGCGCGGCTGGACCCTGGACGACTACGAGCGGTGGCTCGCCACCAGCCTGACCGCCGCCCTGCTCCCAGCGCCGGTGCCGCCGCCTACTTCTTCCTGAAGCGCTCGCTCGCCTCGGCGAACGTCGCCGTCAGGGCCTCGCTCAGCGACCCGGCGGCCTTCTTGGTCTGCTCACCGACCTGCGGGTCGCGGACGGCCTCGCCGAGGGCGCTGAACGCCTGCTCGAGCGAGTCGACGAGCTTCTGGAGGGCGTCGTCGACCTTGCGCCGGTCGGCGGACGGCGCGGTCTGGTCGGCGGCTCCCTCCTTGGAGGCGCCGGCCTCGGCGCGGGGTCGCTGCTCGTAGTGCTGCTTCACCTGGCGGCCGAGGACCTTGAAGTCCTCCCCGACCTGGTCCCAGTTGGCCTTGCTCTCAGCCATCTGTCGCTCCTTCCCTCTCCGGACAGCTTACGCGGGCAGGCGCAGACGGCCGTCGGCGCCGGTTGCGACCATCCCCTCGGACTCGAGCCGGGCCAGGAGGGTGTCGAACCAGCCGGCGGGCCGGTCGGCGGCGGCCGCCTCGACCTGGTCGGCCAGCGCGGCCCGCTCCAGCCCGTCGGGGGCGGCGGCCAGGGCCCGCACGACCGCGCCCCGCCAGCGCCGGTCGGAGCTGGCGAACGGCGCCTGGGCCCGGCGCCGGGGCGGCGGCGCCGCCGCCCCCAGCGCCCGCCACCGGCAGGTCAGCTCCAGGGGGCAGCCGTCACAGCGCGGCCGGGGCCGGCAGTGGAGGGCGCCGACGTCCATCAGGGCCGACGACCACGCCCAGGCGGTCCCGGCCGGCGGCGGCAGGGCCTGGTCGGCCAGGCGCTGGCGGGCCGCCGGGGTGAGGTGGGCGGGGTCGGTGCCGGCAAGGGACCTGGCCAGGACCCGGGCGACGTTGGTGTCGACCGGGGCGACCGGCTGTTCGAGGGCGAAGCAGGCGACCGCCCGGGCCGTGTAGGGACCGACACCGGGCAGGGCGGCCAGCCCCTCGACCGTGTCCGGCCAGCCGCCGCGGTCGACCACCGCCTGGGCCGTCTGGCGCAGGGCCAGGGCCCGCCGGTTGTAGCCGAGGCCCTGCCAGGCCCGCAGCACCTCGGCCGGGGCGGCCGCGGCCAGGGCGTGCACGTCGGGGAACCGCTCCAGGAACCGGGGCCAGGCCGCGGCCGCCCGGGCCGCCTGGGTCTGCTGGGCCAGCACCTCGGCCACCAGCACCCGGTAGGGGTCCCGGGTCGCCCGCCACGGCAGGTCCCGTCCCGTCTCCGCGAACCAGGACAGCACCCGTTCCCGGGTCCGCTCGAGCAGCGCCTCGTCAACCATCCCCAGCATCGTAAGCTGCTTGGACCATGGGGCTCACGCGGACCCGGGTGCGGGTCGAGGGGATCGTGCAGGGGGTCGGCTTCCGGCCGTTCGTGCACGCCCTGGCCGGGCGGCTGGGGCTGGCCGGGCTGGTCGGCAACGACCCCGGCGGGGTGTTCGTCGAGGTCGAGGGGCCGGCCGAGACGGTCGAGCGCTTCCTTGCCGCGATGGCCGCCGAGGCGCCGCCGCTGGCCGTGATCGAGCGGGTGACGGCCACCCGGCTGGCGCCCACGGGGATCAGGGGGTTCGCGATCGCCCCCAGCCAGGCCGGCGGGGAGCGCCAGGCGCTGGTCTCGCCCGACACCGCCACCTGCGCCGACTGCCTGCGCGAGCTGGGCGACCCCGCGGACCGGCGCCACCGCTACCCGTTCGTCAACTGCACCAACTGCGGGCCGCGCTTCACCATCGTCCGCGACGTCCCCTACGACCGGCCGGCGACCACCATGGCCGCCTTCGCCATGTGCGCCGACTGCGCCCGCGAGTACCACGACCCGGCCGACCGGCGGTTCCACGCCCAGCCGGTGTGCTGCCCGGCCTGCGGGCCGGCTCTGGCGCTGCTGGACCGGGACGGGCGGGCGGCCGAGGGGGACCCGCTGGCCGGGGCGGCGGCCCGGCTCCTGGACGGGGCGGTGGTGGCCGTCAAGGGCCTCGGCGGCTACCACCTGGCCGCCGACGCGGCCAGCGAGCCGGCCGTGGCCGCCCTGCGGGCCCGCAAGCGCCGCGAGGACAAGCCGTTCGCGGTGATGGTCGCCGACCTGGACGCGGCCCGCGGCCTGTGTCTGGTCGACCCGGCCGAGGAGGCCATGCTGGCCAGCCCGCGGCGGCCGATCGTCCTGCTGCGGCGGCGGCCCTCGGCGGCGATCGCCGGGCCGGTGGCGCCACAGAACCGGTCGCTGGGGGTGATGCTGCCCTACACCCCGCTGCACCACCTGCTGCTGGCCGAGGCGGGAAGGCCGATCGTGCTGACCAGCGGGAACGTGTCCGACGAGCCGATCGCCTACCTGGACGACGAGGCGCAGGAGCGGCTCGGGGGGATCGCCGACTGGTTCCTGGTCCACGACCGCCCAATCCACGTCCGGGCCGACGACTCGGTGGTGCGGGCGTTCCGGGGGCGCGAGCTGCCCCTGCGGCGCTCGCGGGGGTTCGCGCCCCAGCCGCTCGGGCTGCCCTGGCCGTTCCCGCGGCACGTCCTGGCCTGCGGGGCCGAGCTCAAGCACACCTTCTGCCTGGCCAAGGGCGGCCACGCCTTCGTCTCCCATCACATCGGCGACTTGGAGAACTACGAGACCTTCCGCTCCTTCACCGAGGGGGTCGGGCACTTCCGGCGCCTGTTCGCGGTCGAGCCCGAGGTGGTCGCCCACGACCTGCACCCCGAGTACCTGTCGACCAAGTACGCGCTCGAGCTGGACGGGGTCGAGCTGGAGGGCGTGCAGCACCACCACGCCCACGTCGCCGCCTGCCTGGCCGACAACGGCGAGGCGGGACCGGTCATCGGGGTCGCCTTCGACGGGCTCGGCTACGGCACCGACGGGACCATCTGGGGCGGGGAGCTGCTGGTCGCCGACCTGGAGGGGTTCCGGCGGGCCGGTCACCTCGAGACCGTGCCGATGCCGGGCGGGGCCGCGGCCATCAGGGAGCCGTGGCGGATGGCGGCGACCTGGCTGGACACCGCCCTCGGCGGCCAGGTCCCCGAACGGCTGGACGTGGTCGGGCGCAACCTGGGCCGCTGGGAGCAGGTGGTCGCCCTGGCCAGGTCGGGCACGGCCTCCCCGGTGACCTCGAGCGCGGGCCGGCTGTTCGACGCCGTGGCGGCGATCCTTGGCGTCCGGGACGCGGTCAACTACGAGGGCCAGGCTGCGGTCGAGCTCGAGCAGCTGGCCGACCCGTTCGAGACGTCCGCCTACCCGGTCAGACTCACCGGGCCCGGGACCGACGGTGCGCCCCTGCGGCTGGCCGGCAGCGACCTGGTCCGGGCGGTCGTCGAGGACCTGGAGGCCGGGGTGCCGGTCCCGCTGGTCGCCGCCCGCTTCCACAACGGCCTGGCCGGCGCCACCGTCGCCGCCTGCCAGGCCCTCCGCGACGACAGCGGGCTGGGGACGGTGGCCCTCTCCGGCGGGGTCTTTCAGAATATGCTGCTACTGGAGCGGACGGTCGCCGGCCTGGAGCAACAGGGCTTCCGGGTCCTGGTCCACTCCCGGGTCCCCCCCAACGACGCCGGCATCAGCCTCGGCCAAGCCGCCATCGCCGCCGCCCGGGGTCGGGGGCGGGCCCGCCGGACCGCCCGGCCCACCGGGCATGGCGAACCGCCCGCCGCACCGGGGATGGGCCCCCGGTCGGGAGGGTAGCCGACAGCGGGGAGTTGTTGGCGCGACTGTCCACAGCCCCCCTCCAACCCCAGCGCCCGGCCCCCGTTCAGCAGATCCGTGGCAGCGGGTCGCCGACCAGCAGGTCGACGATCCGTGTACCCCCGAACGAGGTCTTCAAGAGGACCAGGCCCGGCGGGTCGTCCCTGACCCGGCCGATGACGGCGGCGCCCTCGCCGAGGGGGTGGGAGCGCAGCGCGGCCATGGCCGCCTCGACCTGGTCGCCGTCGACGACCGCGACCAGCCGGCCCTCGCAGGCCACGTACAGGGGGTCGATGCCGAGCAGCTCGCAGGCCCCGCGAACGTCGGGGCGGACCGGGACCGCCTCCTCCTCGAGCACCACGGCGACCCCGGCCGCCCTGGCGACCTCGTTGCAGATGGTGGCCACCCCGCCCCTGGTCGCGTCGCGCAGGCCGCGGACGCCCGGGGCGGCGTCCAGGAGCCGCTCGACCAGGCCGTTGAGGGGGGCGGTGTCGGAGGTGACCTCGGACTCGATGTCCAGCTCGCCCCTGGCCAGCATGATGGTGATGCCGTGCTCGCCGACCGGCCCGGACACGATCACGACGTCGCCGGGCCGGGCCGTGGCCACGCCCAGCTCGCCGGGGCGCTCGATCACCCCGACCCCGGCGGTGTTCACATAGCAGCCGTCGGCCTTGCCCCGCTGCACCACCTTGGTGTCGCCGGTGACGATCTGGACCCCGGCCCGTTCGGCGGCGGCGGCCATCGAGCCGACGATCCGCTCCAGGTCGGCCACCGGGAACCCCTCCTCGAGGATGAACCCGGCCGACAGCCACAGCGGCCTGGCCCCGCTCACCGCCAGGTCGTTGACGGTGCCGTTCACGGCCAGGTCGCCGATGTCGCCACCGGGGAAGAACAGCGGCGACACCACGTAGGAGTCGGTCGTGAACGCCAGGCGCCCGCCGAGGGCTGTCAGCACGGCCCCGTCCTCGAGGGGCGCCAGCAGCGGGTTGGCGAACGCCTCCAGGAACACGGCCTCGATCAGCGTCTGGGTCGCCTTGCCGCCGGAACCGTGCGACAGGGTGATCCGCTCCTCCTTGAGCTTGGCCTTGCGAGCGCGCGCCTTCTCGATCCGCTGGAGCACCTGCTCCTCGCGGCTCAGCTCCTGGTACTGCTGGGACTGCGAGGTCACGACCTGGTCGCCTCCTTGACCCGCTCGCGGGTGAAGCGGCCGAAGTTGTAGTAGGCCGCGCAGGCCCCCTCGGGCGAGACCATGCAGGTGCCGATGGGCGTCTCGGGGGTGCAGGCGGTGCCGAAGACCTTGCACTCCCAGGGCTTGAGGACGCCCTTGAGGACCTCGCCGCACTGGCAGGCCTTGGGGTCGGCGACCCGCACACCGGGGACCAGGAACTGCCGCTCGGCGTCGAAGCTGGCGTAGCTCTCCCGGACCCGCAGGGCCGAGTGGGAGATGAAGCCGAGCCCGCGCCACTCGAAGTAGGGACGCAGCTCCATGACCTCGTTGATCACCTGGAGGGCCTTGAGGTTGCCGTCCCAGGGCACCACCCGGGAGTACTGGTTCTCGACCTCGCAGCGGCCCTCGGCCAGCTGCAGCATCAGCATGTAGATCGACTGGAGCAGGTCCAGCGGCTCGAACCCGGCGCAGACCAGCGGCTTGCCGTACTCGCCGGCGATGAACTCGTACGGCCGGCAGCCGATCACCGTCGACACGTGCCCCGGCCCGATGAAGCCGTCGAGGCGCAGGTCGGGCGAGTCCAGGATGGCCTTGATGGCCGGGATGATGGTGACGTGGTTGCAGAAGATCGAGAAGTTCTCCAGCCCCTCGGCGGCCGCCCGCAGCACCGTCATGGCGCTGGACGGGGCCGTGGTCTCGAACCCGATGGCCATGAACACGACCCGCTTGTCCGGGTTCTGCCTGGCGATCTTCAGGCTGTCCAGGGGCGAGTAGACCATCCGGATGTCGGCGCCGCGGGCGGTGGCGTCGAAGAACGCGCCGTTGCTGCCCGGGACCCGCATCATGTCCCCGAACGAGGTCATGATCACGTCCGGCTGCCTGGCGATGAAGATGGCGTCGTCCACCCGGCCCATGGGGATCACGCAGACCGGGCAGCCCGGCCCGTGGACCAGGGTGATGCTCTCGGGCAGGTAGTCCTCGAGGCCGTGCTTGTAGATGGTGTGGGTGTGGCCGCCGCACACCTCCATGAACTTGTACTGGCGGCCCGGCTCGCACAGGGCGGCGATCTGGGCGGCCAGCGCCTGGGCCTTCTCAGCGTCGCGGAACTCGTCGACGAAGCGCACGCTGCGGCTCCTCTCGCTAGTCGATCCTGGAGTCGGCCAGCGCGGCCAGCTCGTCGGCGTAGGCCTGGCCGATCCCCTCGAGGAAGTCGAGGGCGGCCTTGGCCTCCTCCTCGTCGATCTTGGACAGGGCGAAGCCGACGTGGATCAGCACCCAGTCGCCGGGCTCCAGCTTCTCGTCCTCCAGCAGGCCGATGTTGATCGCCCGCTTGACCCCGCTGACGTCGACCTTGGCCAGGTCGGGGCGGTCGTCCATGAACTCGACGATCTCACCCGGGATGCCGAGACACATCTTCTTCCTCCACGTGGATGGCCTCCAGGATCAGCTCGTCGCCGCCCTTGGTGGTCAGATCGAGGCCGCCGCAGGCCGGGCAGGCGGCGAGGGGGTCGGCAGCCTCGGCCTCGTGCCCGCAGTCCAGGCAGGTGACCGACACCGGCACGACCACCAGGTCGACGGCGGCGCCGTCGGCCACCGTGCCCTGGGACACCAGCGCGAACGACTGGTCGAAGGCCGAGGAGACCACCCGGTGCTGCGCGCCCACCCGGACCCGGACCCGGGTCACACGGCGGCCGGCGGCCCGGCGCTCGACCGCCTCGAGAATCCCCTCGCACAAGCCCAGCTCGTGCACCAGCCCCCTCCCCTCACATCTGTCGCATCCTGAAGTAGCGGGCGAGGTCCGGTGCCTGCTTGCGCAGGACCGCGACCAGACCGACCAGCACGGCGCCGAGCGCCAGCTTGCGGAACATACTCATCCCTCCTCCCCGCTCTCGTGCTCGCCGATCAGCTCGCGGACAACGGCCACGGCCTGGTCGACCGCGCCCGCCACCGGCGGGCTGAGCCCCATCCGCTCCGAGACCTCGGCCGGCTCGCAGCCGACCACCAGCAACTTCGGGATGTCGCCACCGAGCGCCTTGAGCAGGGCGAACACCGCGTCCGGCTCCATGCCGTGGGCGTCGACCAGGACCCCGGACCCGTCCTGGACCTCCGGGCCCGGCTCGCCGTCCAGGTCGGGCTCGATCACGTACACCGTGCCCGGGGCCTCCCCGCGGGGGGCGGCGTCGACCAGGATGGCCGCCTCGTAGCCTTCCAGCAGCTCATAGGCCAGATGGACGCCCCGGATGCCGAAGTCCCCGACCCGGACCCAGCCGGGCAGGGTCTCGTCGGCCAGGCGCCTGGCCACCTCGACCCCGAACCCGTCGTCGCCCAGGAACACGTTGCCGACGCCGGCGACCAGGACCCTCGGCCGCGGCTCGGCCGAGAGGGTCATTGGGGCTCCACCTCGTCGGGCGAGAAGTACAGGTAGCGGCCGTGCCAGCGCTGGAGGTCGGCCGCCGGGTCCTCGTCGAGCGTGACGGCCAGGTGGCGGTTGCCGTCCACGTCCAGGAACACCGCCTCGACGGTGGCCAGCCGGCCGGCCAGGAACATGTCCTGGGCGTCGGCCCGGCGCTGCCCGGGGCGCAGCCGCACCCGGCTCCCCTTGGCCACCGTGACCCCGGCCACGACCACCCCGTCGGTCTCCGGCGACACCGTCCGGTCCGCCCCCGGGTCCCACCACGGCACCAGCTCAGGGGCTGTGGACAGACGGTCGCCCCCCGCCACGCTGTCGGCTACCCTCCCGGTTGGGGGCCCGCCCAGCGGCGAGTGGGGCTCCGGCGCGCCGGCCTCCGGCCCAGCCTCCGGGCCGACCTCCGGGCCGGCCTCCGCCCCTTCGACCCCGCGGAGGTAGCGGACGGCGCCGTGGAGG